>Ga0306920_100015831_pt1 | contig 10356 bp, 12 predicted proteins | sample flu12Cox44000170_FD_204666 | JGI IMG/M metagenome (GOLD analysis project Ga0306920, IMG submission 204666) | Lab enrichment of tropical soil microbial communities from Luquillo Experimental Forest, Puerto Rico - flux4day.12C.oxic.44.000.170 (v2)... | ecosystem: Environmental > Terrestrial >...
CGGGCGCTAATGTTATGTGCTGGCCGACCGCATGAATATCACACATGCAGCGTTTCAGACCGGTGTTTTCATAGGGGGAGGCAGAGCCACCTGCGTTGAACGCCAATTCGGTTGCTTGCTTGGCCGTGGTCGCAGCGTGCGTCGATGCCAGCCACAGCATCGCGCGCTGCGGAACGGCGAGCTGTCCCCCGGCGTTAACGATGTTCCATGCCTCGGCGAGGGCCTCATACAAGAAGGCTCGCCCCGAGCGCAGCATGGCCTCCGCCTGTCCCAGGCTCGACTGCATAGTCGCATCCCCGCTTAGGCTCTGCAGCGACCGGCTGGCGATCTTGGTTTCCGCGAGTTTCAGCAAGAGGTCGATCGCACGACGGGCGATGCCGAGGCCAACCGTGGCTAATACGGGAGCGAACAGCGCGATCGTCGGAATCGCATAGAGCGGCCCCGGCTCGACTGGGGGTTCCCAGAACGACAACGAGCGGCTGGCCGGGACAAACACATCTGCGACTGTATAGTCGTGGCTGCCGGAGCCGCGCAGCCCGATGCTGTGCCATGTGTCGAGAATTTCGCAATCCTCTGCGGGGAAAAACAGCAGGCGGGTGAGCGGGGTACCATCAGGCTGGAGGCACGGCTGATCGCCGTCCAGAATCCGGCAGCTGCCCACGATCCAGCCGGAATGCTGACAGCCGCTTCCAAGCGGCCACCGGCCCATAACGCGATAGCCGTCCTTGACGACCACGGCGTTTCCGAACGGCCGAAGCGACCCCGCCGTTCTGACAAGAGGATCGCTGCCATATATCTCGCGTGCGGCATCGGCCGGAAGATATCCGCCAAACGCCCCATATTCGCCGCCGATTGCCAGGCACCAGCCAACGGCACCATCGGCCCGCGAGACCTCTTCGACGACCCGAACGAGGGTCATCGGATCCGCCTCTTCGCCACCCAGGCTACGCGGAATCCACAGGCGAAACAGCCCTGCTTGCGCCGTCGCGTCGACCAACGGCAACGGGAGGCGCCGCGATTGCTCGATTTCCTCGGCAAACTCCTGAATTTGCGTCGCCAGTCCTTTGGCAGCCTCGATGAATGATGATGAAGCAGCCCCCGACATGTCAGACGGCCCGGTCCCAGCCCCACCAGGCGCAAAGTGCGTCGCCCATGACGAGCCTCTTGTCCTCCTCGCTGAGCCACGGCAGCTCTTCAGTGAACATCGTCACGCATTGGCGCCAGGAGCAGCGCATCTTTGTGATGTCCGTGCCCCAGAACATTCGGTTGGGGCCAAACGCATCATAGACCTGTCGCAGATAGGTGTGCAGCGCCGGAAACGGATAAGCCTCGCTCGAGTAGTGAGGCACACCGGTCGCTTTGACCGCCACATTGGGCAGCTTCGCCAACGCCAGAAGCTCCGGCATGTGGGTCATCGCTGCGGCATCTTTCAGTGTGGTCGTGCCGCCTCTGCCGCCCAAATGGTCGATCGTCAAGCGAAGTCCGGGGTGGCGTTCGGCGATCCGGCCGAGCGCGTTCAGCGAGTCCGTAGCCAGTGCGGCGATCGGCATACCAGCTTCTTCAGCGGCCACCCAAAGCCATTCCAGCGTGCCGTCGTGCAGCCAGCGCCGCACGGGATCACTGAGGAACCCGTGCCGCAGACCGAGCATTCCCGGCTGTGCTCTCCAACCGGCAATCCGCGCGCGAGATTCCGCTCGATCGAGCGGCACCGAGCCCATGACCGCGAACCGACCGGGGTAGTCCCGAACCGCTCGAAATGCCATGTCGGTCGAACCCGGATCCCAACCCGGCGGGTGAATGACGGCGGCATCGACACCGCCTTCGTCCATTAAAACGATGGCCTCCTCGGGGGTGAAGGCCGTCACCTCCCGATGCGAGAGGTTGCTCGGCAAGCCGCTTCCCCAGAGATGAATTTGGGCGGCGACGATCTGCATGGCCTACTCCCCCATAACTCCTCCGGCACCTGAAACGGGTCAGCACAGCTTCTTGGTCATATAGAACCGCGTGTGGCCGGGCGGCTCACATTCGATCCGGGCGGCGACCTCCCAACCCTGCTTCAGGTAGAAGCCCGGCGCCTGAAAATGGAGTGTCGACAACACCGCCCTGGTGCAGCCGCGCCGTCGACCTTCTTCCTCCGCCATGGCGAGGATCCGGCTGCCGAGCCGGTACCGCCGCAATTCCGCGGGCAAAAAGAACCGCTCCACATTTAACAGGCCAAGCGAAGTGCGGCCCAGCAGGCCGCCGACAACCTTCTTCGTTGCGGGATTGCGGGCGAGAATCGCGAGTGGACGTCCGTCCCATGGTCCCGCCTGCGACTCGTTATAGCCGCGCAACCCGTCCGTGATTACGGCACGCTCGTCGTCATCCGGCGCGTCGGTCAAGGTGATCGTGGTTTCGGCTCGATTGGCCACCGTGTGTCCTCCTGGACTGAATTACGGCCATAGCCTAAGCGCGCGGTCCCCACGTGACCAGAAGAGCTTCGCGAATGGGTGGCGCGCTCGACACGCGGGCTATATCAATCAGCTGGCATGCCACAGAGACGACCCACTTTTCCGCCATCGGCGGTCTTCGATGACACCGACAACCACGTTCGTACCAAGGTAATCGGGCTCTACATAGTCCTGACCGCCGCGAACCTGCTCGCCTGGGGTTGGGCCTTCGCAGCGTTTCACGCCTATCCGCTGTTGTTGGCAACGGCGCTGATTGCTTATGGCTTCGGGCTGCGGCATGCGGTCGATGCGGACCACATCGCCGCGATCGACAACGTCACCCGCAAATTGATGCAGGAGGGCAAGCGGCCGATTGCTGTCGGGTTCTTTTTTTCGCTCGGCCACTCGACCGTCGTGATTGCCGCGGCAATCCTGATCGCCCTTACGGCGAGCAGCCTTCAGCGGAGCTTCCCCGGACTGATGGAGGCCGGCGGCGCGGTCGGCACGTTGGTCTCGGCGTTCTTTCTTTTTACCATCGCGATCACCAACCTGGTTGTCCTGGTTGGCGTCTTTCGGGTCTTTCGACGGACAAAGCGCGGCGAAGATTATGCCGAGGAGGAGCTGCACCTCTTTCTTGCCCAGCGCGGGATGCTAAGTCGGCTGTTTCGAACCTTGTTCCGGCTGATTTCCCGGAGCTGGCACATGTATCCGCTCGGGTTTCTGTTCGGGCTCGGCTTTGACACGGCGACCGAGATCGGCTTGCTCGGAATTTCGGCTGCGGAAGCAGCCAAAGGGCTATCGATCTGGTCGATCCTGGTGTTTCCAGTGTTGTTTACCGCCGGCATGTCGCTCGTCGATACCAGCGATGGCGTCCTGATGGTCGGAGCTTATGGCTGGGCGTTCGTAAACCCCTTGCGCAAGCTCTACTACAATCTGACGATCACCGGCGTCTCCGTCATCGTCGCGGTGGTTGTCGGTGCGATCGAAGCCTTGGGGCTGGTCGCAGAAAAGTTTGGTCTCACCGGCGGCATATGGGGTTTCATCGCCTTTGCAGCCGACAATTTCACGACCTTCGGATTTCTCGTCGTCGGCGCTTTTGCAGCGAGCTGGCTTGGTTCACTCGTGATCTATCGAGTGATGGGCTACCACAAGACCCGCTCCGCCTGATGAGTGGTTCCCGGCATGGATGGCGGGCGGCCAAGTTCCAAGAACGCTGACGACAGCAAGAATAGCAAGCCCTAGTCCCTGCTCGCAAAGAACCGAGCGAGCGAGAGCGGCGGTTGCCACGGATGCTACTTGCTGCCGCAGCTGCGGCAGCAAGTAAAAGCGGTTGAAGAGCGCGACAGCGACCATCGCCAAGAACAGTAGGATCTTGAGACTAAGCAGACGCCCGTAGGGTGTGCCGACCAACGCTAAGGGGCTTCCGACCAACAGTAAGGTGTTGAGCAGGCCGGTCGCGGCGAGAAGCGCCACCGCGGCGTATCCCATCTGCGAGAAGCGCGGCACCACGTCGCGGGCGACTAAAATCCAAGTCTTGCCCGATGGCGACCGCGCCCGTCCGAGAAGCCAGGCTAAAGGGACCAAGCCGCCGAGCCAAAGCCCGGCAGCAAGCAGATGCACCATCTGATTGATCGGGTGAATGAGCCTAGCCGGCCCTTGGCCCTCCACGGCATGCCCGACCCAGCCTAGACTCATCAGCAGCAATAGCGAGAGGACGAGAATCGCTGGCGTCCGCCAGCGCGCCGGCGGCGTCAGACAAACGCCGATTGCAATGACGGCAAACACGAGATGCCAGCACCATACCCGGCCGAACCTGGTGCCGAACAGCACCTTGCTTATCGTATCGGGATCGAGCGCCGCAGCGCTCGAGCCGGCCATACTGGCGCTGGTGGCAAGCATCCAGCTCACCGCCGATAGCACCGCAATGATAGCGCCGACGATCGTCACCCGCCAAAACCACTCATCGAAGGTGGTCAGAGCGTTGGCGGAAGTTTGAATGGGATCGAGGCCGAGCCCGTAAACCCGGAAGGCGCCGCAGCCGAAGACCACGATCACCGCCGCGAACTGCAGCAAGCGCGACAGGATCAGCGCCTCGGCCACGATTTCGCCCATTGCCGAAGCTTATCCTTGCCCGACTTCGAACGTGAAGGTGCCTTCAGTCGGATGGGTATCGACCGAGACGACGTGCCAGCTGACCAAATAGGTCCCCGGCGGCAGCGGCTTCAGACCGATCTGGAGCTCTGCCGGGCTGTCCCGAGGGACCTGGGCGTTACCGAGATCCACCTGCTTTCCAGCTTCGTCGGTGACCGTCACGCGGCTGAACCCCGGTTCGAGGTCCTGTGTGAACCACAGGGTAACGACCGGCGGCGCGGCCGGCACCGAGCTGCCGACCGGCGGGCTCGCATGGTCGAGGAAGGCATGCGCCCGTGCCGGCGGTGCGGCACTCATCGCCGCCGCGCCGGCAGCAAACGCCATCAAGACCCCGCGCATCACCACCACTCCGAGATCGGCCTGCCGATGCTGTGCGGGAAGATATCGTCGAGATAGAAGTGGAGCTGGACGACGCCGCCGTAGCCGTGCCCGGTGAGGCGGTTCGCCGGTATGATCGCCTCCGCGCCGATCTGGAAATACGGACCGGCCCAGATGATCCCGGGTTGGATCGTGCCGGTGGTCTGATTTGCCGGCGCCCGGCTGATCGGGGTCGTGAAGGATACTTCCACCAGCGGGATCAGCTGACTGAGGGGCGGGCGAAGCCCAATGTCCTTCACGCAGCATTCAATGTACGGAAAACTATACTCGAAAGCGAAGCCGTAGGCGAAGTTGTTCGGGTTCGGCACGCCGGCGGTGGTTGCCTGGGTCGGAAAGTTGAAGCCGAGGTTACCGGTGATTGCAAAGGGACGCAGATAGGGGAGCGACCGTGGAATGTCGCCGAAGCCCTTGCCGAAATCGAAGGTCGGCGACAGGGTCGTGAAGTCGGGTGCGCCCACCGCACTGCGCCCGGTATGACCCCAGATCACGTTGAGCCCCAAAAGTCCCAGCGCCTGGTGCGGCCCGTCGATAAACAATTGGTATTGCGCGCCGGTCCTCAGTGGGCCGAGCCCACCGACTGACGGGACGCCCGGCGCTCTCAGGCGTTGCCATTCATCGCCGATAATGATGCCGATGTTCGGCGTGATGCGCTTTGACAAATCAATCTCGATGTTGGTGAGGTGCGAGGCGTCGGGCGCGGGCGGGTTGAGGCTGACCTGCGGCAACGAGATTTCGTCGGCCACAAACGGGTCGTCCGTCAGGATCGTCGCCGGGAAAAACCGCTCGCCGGCTAAGCCGTGAGCCAGAGCCCCATGGATCTGGGTGACCATCAGTGCGGCCACGAGGGCAAGCTGCGGCCGGCGGCCGTTGTAGAGAGTGGGACGCATCGAGTGTTCCCCAATCCGGAGAGAGTGGGCGACCGGCAGGCGGCGAACCCTGTGGCCGCGCATCGACCTGCCGATCAGGTGGCGTAAGCGTTAGGCTCTGCCGGAGAGGCGTGGGCGCGAACACTGCCGGGGAGGCGAGTTGCGATGTCCACCGGCAGTGGCGTATACGTGATGCGAATTGGATCAAACGCGACGGGCTCGACAAGCGCAGCAGGTGCGAGAACACCGCTGACAGCGCCGTGCCAGAAGCAGCACGCGGCAAAATCGTGGTCCGCCTTAGGTGCTTTGTCGGCCGGCGCTGGCGAACCGGGCGCGGTGCTATCGGGCGCCAGGCACAGGGCGTGCGCACCGAATGCAATCGTGAGCTTGCCGAGGTCATTTGCCGAGCTAATCGGCAACGGAAGATGGAGCCCCGGTGACGCGCTCTGCGCCAGTAGAGCCACGAACGCAACTACAAGACCGAGGCGCGAGCTTCCACACCGTCGCCGAGCGGCCGACGACGCCCCAGCGGTACGGCCGCCGGTCACCTCGATTCGAGCACTGCGACGCGGCGCCATAACCGGCGTCCTTCGAGAAGCTGGCACACACCGAGTACCGGCAGTCCGAGTGCCAGGTCGCGCGCTCGCTTTAATAGGGAAAGAGCGAGGGCGATCTCGGGTGTCAGGCCAAAACTTCCGCCGAGCATGATGTAAGCCCCTTCCTGCACACCGACTGCATTCGGCACAGCAAAGGCGACGCTTCGGACAGCGTAGAGCAGGCCTTCGATCACGAGCACGACACCGAAATCGAGCGGTGCACCGGCAAAGCGCAAGGCGAGCCAGATTTCAACCGTAGCGGCAATCCAGCAGACAAGGTGAAGGACAAAACTGGCGCAAAGTCGACTACGACGTCGATAAATCTCGCCGATGGCCGCATGGAGTGCGGCGGCGCCGATGGCCGCCGTCTTCTCCAGCCAAGCGCGTCCGAGGATCCCGGCGACGCGGTCGATCGAGCCAAATCCGCGCCGCTGGGCCACCAGCAAACCTGCCGCAAGAATTGCCGCGGCGGCGAGCCCGGTCGCGACCGGGAGCGCAACCGGCGCCTCGGGCCATAACCGGATCAGCCAAGCGAGCGCCAGCCCGGTAAAGGCGATTTGCGCGATGAACTCAAGACTGACATCGACGATCGTGCTTGCCGCGGCGCCGGTGCCGGGGACTCCCGTCAAAGCGATCGCACGAGCGCCGAGCACGTAACCGCCGACCTGGGAGAGCGGCAACACCTCGGAGGCCGCGTCGCGCACCAGGCGCCCCCAAATTGAAATCCACAACCTGGTTCCGGGCAATAGCGCCCACCACGCCATCCCCATCACCGCTATCAGCACAAGGTGGATCAGACAAATCGTAGCGAACCCTGCCCAACCGATGGCAATTAGCGAACGGATGACGGCGTCCGCGCCGAAGTAGCCGACCAGGACGCCGATCAGCGCCAGTCCGGCCATCGCAGCGGCTATCGAGGCTAATCTCACGCGCTTTTTTGCGGCGCCGCGCCTGCGCGGGTGCCGAGGCGCAGCCCAGCAAGCGCAACGCCGGCGAGCCTCGGCAAAAAATGAGGTTGCAGCAGAGCGGGATCGAACCCCGCCATACGCCGGGCATGTTCGGCGCGGCACTCCTCGACGAAGCCGCCAATGGTGAAACCGTCGAGGAAGATGCTCGCCTGGGTTGCCGAAAAATCCTTGCCGTCATTGGCGCGGCGACCCTGCCAGACGGTTCGTAGTAACCGGCCTACGGCTCGCGCATAATAATGAGCTGCTGTCGCGCCGCGCAGCCATGACGCGCCGTGGCCGCGGGCGATCTGCTGCCACGCCATCCAATTGATAAAAAAGACGATGTGGCGGGTTTCCTCGTGGATCAGCGTCTCGAAGATGTCAAACATCGGTTCCGGTAGAAAGCGGGCTTGGCGCGCGATCTTGAATACGCCAAAACCGAGAAACGCATCGAGGCATTCGCCATAGCCGAAATCGGCGAAGGCACGGTGCAGGTCGCCGCTTGGCGGTTCGGGCAGACGCTCCTCGGCGACAATGTCGTAGCGATGAATCATCAACCGCAAGAGCTCGGCGTGGCGTGCTTCTTCGAACCCCTGAAGCGTAACCGCTTCACGGACGAGCGGATCGGCGATCGTCGCAGCGTAGGCGGCAACGATCGCCCCTGCGCGCCGCTCAGTGTAGAGCACCTCCTGCCAGAACGGGATCGCGCGTAGCCGCTCGAGCTCCGCCGCGTCGAGATCGGGCCAACTCAAACCGGCCGGGTCAAATTGGCAGTGGCTCGCGATAAAATCGTGGCAGAACCGCTGCTTGTGCTCGTCCGAACCGATCTTCATGATGCCGCGATGCCCGAATCGGCTCGCGGCAAAAAGCAGCGTACGAACCGCAGAACGCGAGGCACCACGATCGGCCGCAACAGGCGCGGGTCATATCCTGAAAGGCGCCGATCGTTCTCTGCCAGGCACACATCGATCAGTGCCGCGAGGGAAACATTGGCGGCACTGACAGACTTGCTGCCGGTCAGGGTAAAGTTGTTGTCCTGGGGCGCCATTCCCCCCTCCCCATCGCCGGCCCCGCCAAACCCCCGCGCGAGACCGATGCGTTCCCAAATCAGAAAAGCCCAGACCCCCAGGATTTTGGCCGAAAAGATCGGCCGCCGCCAGAGCGGCAGGTTGCGGCGATGCCACGCCACCCAATTGACAAAGAAGAGGATGTGGCGACCTTCCTCCTGCATGACCGGCTCGAATGTATCGACCAGGGAAGGCGGGAAAAACCCCGAAGTCTTCGCCAGTGCGAACAGACCAAACGCAAAAACGCTGTCGACGCACTCGCTAAAGCCCGTCACCATGAAGGCCCATTCCGGATCGCGCGGCCGGCGATATTCGGGTTCCGGAGCCAGCCGAATGCCGTAGGCCTGTACGAGATTGGACAGAACCTCCTTGTGTCGCCCCTCCTCAAAACCGTCGAGCTCGATCGCCCGCCGCAGCAACAGATCGGCAACTTCCTCGCCGTAGCTCAGAACGCGCAAGCGGGCCTTACCCTCGGTTTGCACCGCGATGTCCCAGATCGGCAAACTGACAAGGCGGCCCTGCGCTTCAGGTTCGAGCCGCGGCCAATCGATGATTGACGGCTTGTAGGGGTTGTGGGTGTCCAGCAGCATCCGGCAGAAGGCCGCTTTGTGCGTCTCGCTGCCGGGAACGATCGGCCCGGAGGTGGCGGCTGCCCATACCCGGGCAGCACGGTCGGCCGCCGCGACCACCGCATCATCAGACACGACCGGGACTTCTCCTCTTTGCAATTGTCAGGGACACGGCGCTCCCGGCACCGTCGCTAGAGCGGACATGTCGAGAACGCTGTAGCCCGCGGCATGCTTCCGAGCCGTCGTTGACTTGCCAAGACGGCTTCTCTATATACCCGCCCTCGGCTCGATAAAGACGCCTAATTCGGAGTCGGTTACCGTGAAGCGCACTTACCAGCCCAGCAATCTTGTTCGCAAGCGCCGCCACGGGTTCCGCGCACGGATGGCAACGGTGGCCGGCCGCAGAGTGCTTGCGGCGCGACGGGCAAAGGGCCGTAAGCGTCTATCCGCTTGAGCCTCTGATCTCCGCCGACCGGCCAGAGTCGCTCCGGAATTCGACCGATGATGGGCTTGTAACGCTCAAGACTCGCGCCGATTTCCTGCGTGTCGCTGCCACCCGCCGCCGGGCAGTTATGCCCGGTCTGATCCTGCAAGCCGCATGGCGACCGGAGGGATCGGGGTGCGTCGCGTTGGTCCGCGTCGGGTTCACCGCAAGCCGAAAGATTGGCAATGCGGTGATTCGCAACCGTGCCAAGCGTCGGCTGCGCAGCGTGGCGGCGTCGATCCTGCTGGGCAAGGGAAAGCCGGGAACCGATTATGTGCTTATCGCGCGTGCGAGCACGGTCGACCGGCCATATGACGTCCTCGTTGCCGACCTGGAAGCGGCGTTGCGCCGCGTCAATAACCGCGCGGAAGAGAGAAGTCGGACAGGTGCATCCGAGAAGGAGTGAGATGGAGCGGCCAAACCTCGGGCACGTGCTGAACTGGGCCCTACAAATGATGATTCGTTGCTATCAACTCTTGGTCTCGCCGCTGCTCCCGCCTTCCTGCCGTTATCTGCCGAGTTGTTCGGATTATGCGCTGGAGGCAATCGCCCGGCACGGCGCGCTTGTCGGCCTCGGTCTTGCGCTACGAAGGCTCGCCCGCTGCCACCCTTGGGGCGGAAGCGGGTATGATCCGGTGCCGGCGGCCCGCGGTTTTGATCAATCTCGGCCTCGCGTCTCTCCCTGAGACCCAAATGGAACAGCGCAACCTTCTGATCGCGATCGTCCTCTCGGTCGGGATCTTGATCGCCTTTCAGTTCATATTCGAGCGCATGCGGCCGGCGCAGCCGCCCGGGTCGTCCCCGGAAACGACAGTCACGGCGCCCGCTACATCCTCAACCACGAGCCGACCGTCGCCGTCTGCCCAAGG
>Ga0306920_100015833_pt1 | contig 10355 bp, 9 predicted proteins | sample flu12Cox44000170_FD_204666 | JGI IMG/M metagenome (GOLD analysis project Ga0306920, IMG submission 204666) | Lab enrichment of tropical soil microbial communities from Luquillo Experimental Forest, Puerto Rico - flux4day.12C.oxic.44.000.170 (v2)... | ecosystem: Environmental > Terrestrial >...
GCGGGTGGACCTCGGCCTTCGGCTGGATAACGAGAAGCCCGGCGGGCGCCTGCTCGCGGCCAGGGACATCGGCGCGGCCAACCTCCGGATCCCGCTGGCGGGGCCCGAGGACATCGACGACCAAGTCCTCGGCTTGCTGCGGCGCGCCTACGACGAGAACGCCGCACCGCCGGCGCCACGCCGCCCCGCCCGGCGCCCGGCAGCCGTCCTGGGACCGATGACCGTGGTGATCGACGGCTACGACCTGCCCGGGCTCACCTGCCGGCCGGAGCCCGGCGGGCTCGGCCACCGCAACGTGCACGTCGCACTTTCCGGCAAGGTCAAGGACCGGCACGCCCTGGTCGTGCCGGACCGGCCGGGGCTCGCCATCGAGCCCGTGCCCGGCGATGCCGAGTCGGCGCGCTGGGAGGTCGCGGTCACCGTGCGCCGCGACGCCCACGGCTTCGACTTCAGCGGGCCGTTCGTCGCGGGCACCCGCGACGACCGCAGCCTCGGCCTGGCCTGGGGTGATGTGCCCGGCGACGGGACGTTGCAGCTGTTCCGCGGTGCCAAGCTCCGGCTCGTAGACGTAGATCCCGCGCTGATCGAGGAGGCCATGCAGCCCGGGCACCGGCTGGTCGCCCGGATCCGCCTCACCGATCCACGGGGCAACCCTGTCTGTGCGCGCGTCCATCCCCCGGCGCTCACCTGGTCCGTGGTGTCGGCTTAGGAAGTCTCATCCGCGATCCGCGGCCTGCGTTACCGGTCACGTTCCCGGCGGAGGTTCGTCACCGTATAACTCGCCCACTCGGCGCACGGGTGGAACGCCCCCCGGCGCAGGCCCTGCATCACCCGCAGATCACCGCGGCGGTCCACGCGGAGACTGGTCGCCCACGGGTAGGTCAGCTCCTGGCCCCCGGCCGTTCGCACGGTGACTGCCTGGGCCGCGTTCTCGGCCATTTGGACACTCTCCTTCGTGGAAGTGGCGGGCGGTCACCCTGCCCTCCCGGGTAGTTCGTGTGCGTGCCTCACGCTCGCCCGGGGCCGCATATCGGGTTGTTCGGGCCATCGGATGGGACGGTCGGCCCTGGTGGCCCCGGGGCGTGGCGGTCAGGCTCGTTGTGGGCCCAGGGCAGGGCATTAGCCTGCCCGCCAAGTGAGGACGGCGCCAGATGAAGCATTACGGCAACTACCTGCGGTGGCTGTACCAAGGCGGTCACCCGAATCGTTTCGCGCGGCTGCAGAATCGCGCCTCGGCCATGTTGTTCGCGGCCGGGATCGCGCCGACACGGGCCGCGGAGCTGCAGATCCCGGGGCGGCGCAGCGGCCGCGTCATCGCCTTCCCGGTGGCGATCGCCGACGTCGAAGGGGACCGCTACCTGGTCTCGATGCTCGGCGCGAACGTGAATTGGGTACGCAACCTCAAGGCCGCTGGCGGCCACGCCGTGTTGCGTCACGGCCGCCGCGAGCGTGTGTGCCTGGAGGAAGTCGAGCCCGGCGCCCGCGCCCCGATCCTGCAGCGCTACCTGGAGGTCGCGCCCGGCGCCCGGCCGCACATCCCGGTCGACCGGGCAGCTCCGCTCGAGGAGTTTGCGCGGATCGCCCCGGACTACCCGGTGTTCCGCATCCGCGCCGACGCGGCGTGATACTCGCGCCAGCACGACTCCCCCGGCGCCGGTCAGCGGGCGTGATCGGCTGTGGCGGGGTGGCAAGAAGCCGTTCCAGTCATGAAGCGGTCAGGGTCGGCTGCCGGACCGGGTGTCCGACATCGGCGTGTTGACCGTGATCTTGCCGGCGTAGGCACGGAAGTGCAGCGCCGACTCGTGGCCCTGTCCATGGTGCACGGTGAGGTGCGCGATCGGGCCGTCGGTAGCCAGGTCGTTGCGGTCGCCGGTATGCCAGTTGCGGTCCGCGAGCGGGAAGTTGGAGCCTGCGATCTCGATGCGGATCCGGTGGCCAGCCGGGAAGTAGTTCGCGGTGGTGATGCCAACGATCCGGACCCGGTGGATCTCGCCGGGCACGAGCTTGGCTGGTTTCTCGAAGCCGTCGCGGTAGCGGAGCCGCAGGCAACTGTCGGCGAGGTTGTAGGCGGTCCCGTCCGGATAAACGTCCACGAGCTTGACGAAGACATCCGCGTCCTCGACGTCGGCTGACACGTAGAGTTCGGCGCTGACGTCGCCGACGATCGCTGTCGGCTCTGCCAGCACGGGCGTGCTGTACACGAGCACATCGGCCCGGCACTCGATTACCCGCTGGTCCACGCAGATCGGGTCATGGTTGGCGAGGTCGCCGCCGAGCGACTGCACTGGGTTGTGCGGGTCAGCGATGAACTCATCGATCCCGGCGCCGCGGGCGGCCGGGACGAGGGCACCATCGCCCCACAGCGTGTTGGCGGACGTGTCACTGGCGAGGAAGAGAGTCCGCGTCTCAGTCTCGGGCAGCGGCCAGGACTCGCCGGCCAGCCAGGTGCCCGCGCCCATCAGGAAGACGTGCACCTTCGGCATCGGCTGCCAGGCGTCTGCCTCATCGCACAGGAACCGGTCGAACCACGAGATGATGATCTCGTCGTAGGGGAATCGGGTGTCACCCATGGGCCGCTGGCCCAGGCGGGCCTCCGGGCCGGTCACCAGCATCCGGCAGTGCTCCGTCGGCGCCATGATCAGGTACTGGTCCGGATGATCCTGCTGGAACTCGAATAGCTTGACGGTCTCGTGTGCGCCGACGTCCATCCACCCGTTGATGTTGATGGACGGCGTCGCGCCGGTGTGGCTGGCGTTGATCAGGTCAACGACTTTCCAGGCCGGGCTGGCCGGCCCGTCGGCCATGAAGGTCTCGTAGCCGGTCAGCGGCGAGCCCATCCGCCGCAAGATGCTCCCGCTTGGCGCTTGCAGCGCCGCCTTATCGAGGGCTTCGGTGTACTCCGGGCTGCGGAAGTCCGGCACGGTTACCGAGTATTGGCGGAAGATCCGGGCCAGTTCGTCGCCCTCGGCGTCGGCGGGCAGTTTCGGCCGCTGCCGGACCCCGAACGGGCCATACCACAGCGCCCATGACTTGATCATGGGAACGCCGCCGCGGAAGAAGCAGCCGTTCGATCCCTCCGCACCCGGGATGTCGCCGACGCCCGCGCCTGAGCTCATCGGCACGCAAGCGCGCAGCGCCGGGTGGCCGATGGCGGCGAGCTTCAGCTGGTTCTCGGCGGTCGAGGAGCAGCCGAGCAGGCCCACCTTGCCGTTGGACCATTCCTGCGCGCATATCCAGTCGAGGGTGTCCTGCGCGTCCGCGGTGGTGTTGGTCAGGATGCCGAAGTCGCCTTCTGACCATTCACTGCCGCGCTCGTTCTGCATCATCAGCACGTAGTTCTTCTTGAACTGAGCGGTGTGCACGGGCTTGGACTGATCGGGGATGCCGGTCGCGTACGGCGACCGGACCAGGAGGGTGGGACAGCGGCCTTCAGCGCGCGGCCGGAAGACGACCGTTGCCAGCCGGGCTCCGTCGCGCATCGGCAGCATGATGTAGTCGACGCGGTAACGGATGGTGTCCGCTCCGAGAGAGCGGACAACTGATTCGAGCGCTGTGGGCGGCCAGGACTCCTCGGGCCTGTCGTCGGCTGCTGTCATGCTCGGTCGGCCTCCAGCGGTGGTTATGCGATCAATGCCTGGGGTGTGCGGCCCCATTATCGATGTTGTCGCGGTGCCGGCCGCAGAGCCGCCCGGCTTGCAGGCTTCGCCGCCGGGATTGTTCTGCTATGCACCGGGACGTGTCACCTGGCACCGCGCTCCTTGCCGGCAGGCCTGCGCCGCCCTTCACGGTCGGTACCGCACAGCGCCGAGCGGACATTGTCACCCTCCACATGGCCTCCAGGGCGTCTGCCGCACGTCTCCTCATGCTCGGGATGTCCTTTCTGGCAGCACAGCCAGGGCTACCCGCCCATCGCGACACGGGGGGAATAAGCGATGGACTGTCCAACATGCGGCGCACCGGCCCGTCCGGACGGCCCGGACACGGTCTGCGGCTCAAGCGATGGTCCGCTGCTGGTCACCCGATGGCGCTGCGCCGGTAACCACTGGTGGCCTATGACCACGGACGTGAGCCCGGTCTACGCCACGGAGGCCGACCGCGGCCCGGCGGAGTGGCGGTTGAACGAAATCTCCCTTGCTATCACTCTGTCACACCTCGCCAGGCCAGGGCTCTGGCCGCGATGACCGCCGACTGGATCCGCCTGGTCGACGGAGCGGCTGCGATGTTCCCCGGCCGCTGCCTGCGGGCCTGGCAGGCCCCGATGTGACCGGCCGGTCAGTAGTACCAGGGGAAGTTTTCCCAGTCGGGGGCGCGCTTTTGCAGGAACGCATCCCGGCCCTCGGCGGCCTCGTCGGTCATATAGGCCAGGCGGGTTGCCTCGGCCGCGAACACCTGCTGGCCCACCAGCCCGTCGTCGATGAGGTTGAACGCGAACTTCAGCATGCGCTGCGAGGTGGGGCTCTTGGCGTTGACCTTGGCCGCCCACTCCAGCGCCGTGCGCTCTAGGCTGGCGTGCGGCACCACCGCGTTGACCATGCCCATCTGGTGCGCAGCCTGGGCGTCGTAGGCCTGGCCGAGAAAGAAGATCTCCCTGGCGAACTTCTGGCCTACCTGCCGGGCCAGGTAGGCCGAGCCGAAGCCGCCGTCGAAGCTGCCCACGTCGGCGTCGGTCTGCTTGAACTGGGCATGCTCGCGGCTGGCCAGGCTCAGGTCGCAGACGACATGCAGGCTATGCCCGCCTCCGGCGGCCCAGCCAGGCACCACGGCGATGACGACCTTGGGCATGAACCGGATCAGCCGGTGCACCTCCATGATGTGCAGCCGCCCGCTGCGGCCCGGGTCGACGGTTTCGGCCGTCTCGCCGGAGGCGTACCGGTAGCCGTCTCGGCCGCGGATGCGCTGGTCACCGCCGGAACAAAAGGCCCACCCGCCGTCCTTGGGAGACGGGCCGTTGCCGGTCAGCAGCACGCAGCCCACGTCGCTGGACATGCGCGCATGGTCCAGCGCCCGGTACAGCTCATCCACGGTGTGCGGGCGGAAGGCGTTCCGGACTTCGGGGCGGTTAAAGGCGACACGGACGGTGCCTGAGCTCACGGCGCGGTGGTAGGTGATGTCGGTGAAGGCAAACCCGTCTACCTCGCGCCACTGCCCTGGGTCGAAGATCTCAGAAATCATGCCCCCATTCTGGCTGCCGCCCGTGGGGACTCCCGCTGCAGCCGCGCTTTAGGCGGCTCGCCGGTAGGCGCGGACGGCAAGCGGGATGAACACGATGAAGATCCCGGCCAGCCAGGCGATGCTCTTCCACAGGCTCTCGGCTACCGGGCCGCCGAGCGCCAGCGCGCGCATCGTGTCGACTACGTAGGTGACCGGCTGGTTGTTGGCGAACGCCTGGAGCCAGCCGGGCATGGTCGAGATCGGCACGAACGCCGAGCTAACGAACGTGAGCGGGAACAGCCAGATCAGCCCGAACGCCTGTACCGACTCCTCATCTCCGATGGCGAGCCCGGTGTAGGCGGCGATGGTGCAGATCGCCAGCCCGAACACGGTGGCCAGCACGACCATGCCCACGGCGGGGCCGAATCCGTTCAGGAACCGGAACCCGACCGCGTAGCCCACGGCGACGATGATCAGGATCGTCACCACCATCCGGACGGTGTCGGCGGCGAGCCGGCCGGTGAGCACCGCCGAACGGGCCATCGGCATCGACCGGAGCCGGTCGATCACGCCCTTCTTCAGTTCCTGCGCCAGCGCGATGGCCGTGGCGAACGACGCGAACGCCGCCGTTTGCGCGGTGATCCCAGGTATCAGGAAGTTGACGTAGCCGCCAGGCGTGGTGACCGGGATCGCGCCGCCGAAGACGTAGACGAACAGCAGCACGAACATCACCGGCTGGATCACGGTGAACATCAGGTAGGCGGGCACTCGTATCCAGACCAGCAGGTTCCGCTTGGCGATCATGAGCGAGTCGCTGACCGCCCACCGGGCTTGGGTGACCAGGCTGGGCCCGCCCGACGGCCGGGCCGGCGCTGCCGCGACGGCGCTCATGACGCGGCCTTCGCGGTGTCCTTGCCGCCTGGCCGGCCGCCGCCTCTCCGGCGCCCCCGGCGGCGCCCCTCCACCTGGCCGTCTTCCTCGGCCGCGTGCCCGGTCAGGGCGAGGAACACGTCGTCGAGCGAGGGCCGGCGCAGCGCTAGGCCGCGAGTTTCGACGGCGGCACCGTCCAAAATGCGGACCGCCTCGATGAGCGCGTCGGAGCCGCGGCTCCCCACTCCCATGCTGATCACGCCTGTCTCCTCATCGACATGCGGCTCGCTCTCGCCGATCTTCGAGATCGCCGTGACGGCGTCGCTGCACCGGGTCCGGTCGGGCACCGTGAACTCCAGCACGTCGCCGCCGACCCGGTCTTTGAGCTGCTCGGCTGTGCCCGCCGCGATGACCAGGCCGTGGTCGATGACCACGATCTCGTCGGCCAGTTCGTCGGCTTCATCGAGGTACTGCGTGGTGAGCAGCAGCGTCGCGCCGCCGGCCACCAGCGACCGGATGATGGCCCACATGCCCAGCCTCGACCGCGGGTCCAGGCCGGTCGTCGGCTCGTCTAGGAACAGGACCTTCGGGTGCCCCACCAGGCTCGCGGCCAGATCCAGGCGGCGCTGCATGCCGCCGGAGAAGCCCTTGGCCGGCCGGTCGGCCGCGTCGACCAGGTCGAACTGCTCCAGCAGCTCGGCCGCGCGGCTCCGGGCGTAGGACTTGCTCAGGTGATAGAGCCGCCCGATGAGCTCAAGGTTCTCCCGGCCGGTGAGCTCCTCCTGAATGGCCGCCGACTGCCCTGCCAGGCCGATCGACCGGCGGACCGCGGCCGCTTCCCGCACCACGTCGTAGCCGTCGACCAGGGCCCGCCCCGCGTCGGGAAGCATCAAAGTGGTCAGGATTCGGACGGCGGTCGTCTTGCCGGCGCCGTTCGGCCCGAGAACGCCAAGCACCGTCCCTTGCGGCACCGACAGGTCAATACCGCGAAGCGCGTGTACTTCCCCGAACGACTTGGTGAGGCCCTCGACGAGAATTGCGGGCCCCGAGGTGGTTTGTGACTGTGACACACATCCTCCTGAGCAGGCTGGCAGCCGCAGCAATGTTCGGGCGCCCCGAACCTACCTGCAGCGCTCCCGCACCTGCGAACCAAAAACGCCCTGCCGTCCCGGTTGCGACGGAACCGGCCGCCCCTGACATTTCAGCCGGTATGACGAACCAGCCGCCAGAAACTCATCGCTCCCGATGCCAGGACTCCAACGCGCTGCCTCCTTGCCCGCGTGACCGGCCCGGGCCCCGGCCTAGGCACCCAACGCCGCCGTTCAGGCCGGCGGGACGGCCTCAGCGCTCATCGGCTCAGGCTGCCCTCGGGCCACGCAGCGGCCGGGCCGCTGGCAGTACGGCCGGCCCGCGCCTGGCACGCGGGAAGCCGATGAACCGCCACGTGCGGCTGACCTGCCCGGAGCGGCGAAGCTGATGGGCGCGCCGGGCCGCAGCGGCATGGGCGTGAAGCTCCCGGGCCCGTTGCGCGGCGACGGCCTCGGTGATCACCGGGTACATGACATCCTCCTTGCGTGCGGACCACCCTCTTCGGGCGCTGCCATTGACAATTGTCCTTGCGGGGTACGACAGTCCGGCGGCGCCGAATTCATCGCCCGCCTCGGCTGCACCCGGCGCAGCTGGCAGCCACTTCTTGACCTGGCCTTGACCTTGTCATGGTGGCGCGGGGAGACTGTTACCCATCAGCACGCGGGGAGCGCGGGCATCTGGGGGGTATGGGATGGATCGGCTGCCGATCATTTATGTGCGGGGATACGCCGGGGCGACGTCGGGCATCGACACCCAAGTCGACGACCCGTTCTACGGGTTTAACAACGGCGCCACTCATGTGCGGGTTGGCGGCGACGGCGACCCCATGTTTTACCAGTTCGAAGGCCCGATGCTCCGGCTCATGATCGACGAGCAGTATCAGCTGCTGGTTCATGGTGACCAGCATGCTTTTTTGGAGGATGCGCCGTCCGGCTCGCTTCCGGCGGCCACACTGTGGGTGTACCGGTTCTACGACCAGGCCGCGACTACTTTTGTTCCCCAGCCTCATCAAGGTGTTCTCCAGCGGCTGTACACCGGGCTTCATCACCGGGTCAGCGCGCCCGGTTTCGATATAGAAACCGCCGCCGCCGGCCTCTATGACCTGATCGACCTCGTGCTGCGCAAGACCAGCGCGGACAAGGTGATCCTCATCGCGCATTCCATGGGCGGTTTGGTGGTGCGGTGCATGATGCAGAAAATCTGCCTGCTGCCCGATACCCGGGATCCGGATCCGGGCAAACACCACGACCGGCGGCCGGCGAAGGACCTGATCAGCAAGTTCTTCACCTACGGCACCCCGCACGGCGGCATTTCCTTTGACGTCGGCGCGCTGAACTGGGCCGAGCAGGCCTTTGGCCCAGCCGGATCCGACATCTTCTCGCCACCGAAGATGTACGGCTACCTCACTAAAGGCGCCACCTTCGGCAACGTCCCCGACCCCGGTTCGGGCTGGGATCCTCAAGTCATACCCGAGACCATTTTCCCCGCCGAAGACGTATTCTGCCTCATCGGCACCGATCCGCAGGATTACGGGCTGTCCCGCGTCGTCGTAGGCCCGAAAAGTGACGGCTTGGTACGCATCGAGCATGCCTACGTCCGCGGCGCCAACCGCGCCTACGTACACAAGTCACACTCGGGCAGCTATGGGGAGGTCAATTCCGAGGAAGGCTACCAAAACCTGCGGCGTTTTCTATTTGGCCGCTGGAAGGTCGAATTGGCCTTTGACGGCCTGCCCGCCTACCCGGCCAACATGGACCAGCTGCCCGAAACCGACCGGTGGGCGATATGGCAGGCCGACATGCGCCTGGCCGTCCGCGGTCTGCCCGTGGTGATGAGCGAGCAGCAGGCGGCGCACTGGTGCCCCATCCAGCTCAATGACGAGCTCAAGCGGCTCGGCGACACCCCAGATCATCCCGTGCCGCTAGTGCGGACCTTCCTTCGCCAGCCCCCGGCCGGCACCGATGACGATCCGGACAGCCGGGCCCACGGCGGACGGGCCCGCTACAGCCTCGCGCTGCGGGTATACGAGGTTGACGAGCGCGGTGGCAGCTTCCGTTTCGCCGAACACCTGGAACAAGTGCCCGACTGGAGCGACGCCTTGATCGTCGACGTCGGCCCCAACGACACCGGCACCGGGCTGCAGGCCTGGCTAGCGTGGAACTCTCAAGTGAGCGGGCAGATCAACGCGTTCGACCCCATCACCAACGGGCTCCCAGAGGAGCAACGCCATCCGGTAGAGCTGACACGCGTCAATTCCAACTGGCAATGTCATGCGGACTTTCCCGAGACTGCACGGGCCTTGCCCATCCTCGGCCCCGCAGCCCGGCTGACCATCACCATCACCGACCGCGACGCCGCGCTGCCAGCAGGCGACTAATCGGATCACAAGCGCGGGCGTCACGGCGTCCACCCGTTCATCTACCAATCCTGACAGGGCACAGAGCGCCCGGTCACGCCACAGATCGGATCACTGGCAGCATGCACAGGCAGTCAGGTGAGCTCCTAGTCGGGTCACAAGCGCGGGATCCGGTTACTCGTCGAACCCCGATCCGCGATTCCGCCGCAAGCGCTTGCGTTCGGAGGTGCGCCGCTTGGCCGCAAGCCTGCGCTCTCTGGCCGCACGGCTGGGCTTGGTGGGGCGCCGTGGCCGCGGCGGCGCGGCGGTCGCCTCGGTGAGCAACGCGGACATCCGTTCCGCCGCGGCCTCACGGTTACGCAATTGCGACCTGGTCTCGGACGCGGTCACCGTCAGGACCCCGTCGGCCAGCCGACCCGCGAGCGCGTGCAGCGCCCGCTCCCGATAGACCGACGGCAGCGCGGCTGAACCCTCCAGGTCGAAGGAAAGCTCGACCCGGCTGTCGGTGGTGTTTACCGACTGGCCCCCGGGCCCGGCCGACCGGGAGAACCGCCACGACAGCTCCTCGGGCGGCAGGGTGATGCCGCGGACGGTGACGTCGAGGCTCATCCGGCCGCCGGCCCGGCGGTCAGCGCGGCAAGCACGTCGGGAAACACCGCGTCGGCCCGCGCGGCCAACTCATCGTCGGACAGCAACTGGACGGGGTGCGGGATGTACAGCATTCGGGCGTCCGGCATGCCGAGCAGGCGAGCCTGGGCGACCGCTTCGTCGGCGAACGGCGCCGTGGCGATGCCGACGGCCGGGATCCCCCGGCGCTCCAGGTGAACGAGGTCGCACAAACTGCACGACGTGCACGAGCCTCAATCGGCGAGTGCCTCCACGACCAGCC
>Ga0306920_100015834_pt1 | contig 10355 bp, 10 predicted proteins | sample flu12Cox44000170_FD_204666 | JGI IMG/M metagenome (GOLD analysis project Ga0306920, IMG submission 204666) | Lab enrichment of tropical soil microbial communities from Luquillo Experimental Forest, Puerto Rico - flux4day.12C.oxic.44.000.170 (v2)... | ecosystem: Environmental > Terrestrial >...
GGCCAACTGCGTGCTCCTCGACACACGTCGGACACTATGGCCTCCGAGCCACAGGTTGCCTTCGCGATCAAACAGCAACGGGCCTTCGGCCACATTAGGAAATCGTCGGTTGCCCCGCGGACGAGCACTCGCGGCCGAGTCCATGCGCGTGAGCCCGCCGGCATCGGATGTCCACACAGCGCCATCGGGCGCCACGCCCAACTCCATATGTGGACCGTTGGGTGCATACGCTCGCGCCGCGATCTCCTGGAATCGCCCCGTGCCGGGCGCTTGCGCCAGCACCCTGTCCGGCCCGAGTACCCAAAGCGTCCCAGCCCCGTCCACGAGCGCCCCGTAAGGGGAAAGCTCATTTTTCTCAATCGGCACGCGTTCCCAGCGCGTGCCGCGCAGCCGAGCCAGCCCACCTCGTGCCGCAACCCAGGTTGTACCGGCGCGATCCCAGACTATGCTTTTGACGGTCCCATTCGGCAGACCGTCAGCCTCGCCGTAGTGGGTAAAGCGACCGTCCTCGAGAACACCGACACCGCCGAAACGGAAACCGAGCCATAGTGCCCCCTCCGGGGAGGTGGCGAGTGAGGAGATGTTGTTCGATTCGAAAGGTTGACCGGGAGGTCCTGCATAGCGGACGAAGGTCAGGCCGTCGAATCGAAAGAGACCCATCTCGCTGCCGAGCCACAGCGTGCCATCGGGCGTCTGGGCGAGCGCGACGACGTTACCGGGCGCCCCGTTGGCGGCCGTCCACCCTTTGTGATTGAGCTGCTGCAGCGTGAGGTCGGGTTGCAGAGACCAGACGGGACTGCTAAGCAGCAGTGCCCCCAAGCATAAGCCCACGGCTCGCAAGTAAACGCTCCTTTCGGTCCGACGGACCATACGGTGAGGTGAAACCTCGTCCGGCACTGCATACAGAGAGGCTCTGAGCCGCACATCCCCAAAAAGGTAGACCCGCCGGTGCGCGTTCGGGCAGGTGCTGCTCTTCTAATCCGAGCCGCGGGCGGTGACTACCCCAAAAGGACCATCCGCAGGCAACGCGTTAGTCGGTATCCGCTGCTTGTCTGACCGAGCAATCTCTTCGCCATGCAGAGGTTGTTTCGTTGTCATCACTGTGATCGATGCGGTGGTACTTGCGCCGGGATGCTCGGGAAAAATGGCGCTCGGCCTGCACGTGCAATCGTTCTGCCTGGAGGCTCAGTCGGTTTATGAGAGTTGATATGCAAACGTCGAATGGAGCCGCTATCGCCTTTGGACCCTACCGACTCCTGCCCTTACAGCGCATCGTCCTGCGCGACCGCATGCCGCTGCAACTCGGCAGCCGCGCGCGGGAGATACTGGTTGCGCTGGTAGAGCGCGCGGGCGAGGTTGTAGAGAAGCGCGAGCTACTCAAGCGCGTCTGGCCGGGCATGGTGGTCGAGGAAGGGACTCTCAGGGTTCACATAAACACGCTTCGCAAGGCGTTGAGAGAAGGTGAGGCTGGCGCACGCTACGTGGAGAGTGTTACCGGCCGCGGGTATAGGTTCGTAGCGCCAGTTGTGCCGGTAAGTGAAACCACTCCAACGCAGTCCACACCGTCAGCGCCGAGCCGCCGACTGGACGAGGTCCCGAACGGAAGGAAGGAAGGGTGTCGGCTGCTTGCATTCGTTCATGTGGATACGACCAGTCTCGCCGGAGTCCGGCAGCTCATTGAGTTGAAGGAGCTGCCGCAGGTGGAAGAGATTCACTCGGTTACAGGCGAGAGTGCCATGCTCCTGAAGGTACGCGTCCGCGATACGCGTGAGTTGGATCGCGTGTTGGAGCGCATGTCTGCGATCGAGGGATTCACAGCCACCCGCAGCTACATCGCGCTCTCGACGTACCTCGAGCGTGGACCCGGTGGCTCGAACGAATGACGGCTGAACACCTCTTAACGGCGATATAGGACAGGTCCGCTTACAATCGCGGAACAGAAGTCGCGTGTGAAACGGAGGCTGCATGCCCGATATCACTGGTATGGCGATCCTCATCGCAAGTTGCGCGTTGCTGGTCTGGTTGGCGTTCCGCGCCTGGCGTGCAAAAAGCGCTCTGGTACGATGGAGCGCCGGGGGCCTCGCAAGCCTGTTGGCGATAGTCGCGTCTCTGTTGGTCGCAGTGTCGATCTCGGGGCTGTCGCGGGCGCATACACGTACCGCACCCGCTCCCGACCTGAAGATCGCACCTACGGCCGCGCAAATTCAGCGTGGTCGGGCCATCGTCGACAGCTTCTGTAGCGGCTGCCATTCCACAACGGACCGTCTCACCGGTGGCAAAGATCTGGGCAAGGACCTTTCCGCTCCTATCGGGTCTTTCGTGTCCTCTAACCTGACGCCGGCGGGGCAGTTGAGGCACTGGTCTGATGGGGAGATTTTTCGTGCAATTCGCAACGGAATCGACGCCGAGGGACGTTGGCTGGTGATCATGTCATATACCAACGCCGGGAAGCTGACCGACGAAGACATAGAGTCTCTCATCGCGTACCTGCGCAGCCAGCCGCCCACCGGGACGGCAACCGTGGATCCGCCGGATCATTTCAATTTGCTCGGGCTCATCATGTTGGGAGCGGGCCTGCTCCCAGAGGGTAAACCCGTATTCACCGGGGTCGTCACTGCGGCGCAAAAGGCTCCTACAGCGGAATATGGCGAATATATCGCACGTTATCAGGATTGCCGCGAATGCCACGGCGCTGATTTGAACGGCGGTAAGCCAGGTCAGATCGCCCCTATCGGGCCCGGGTTGAATTTGGTCAAGCAGTGGCAACGGGAGGAATTCATCGCCGCAATGCGCACTGGCACGGACCCATATGGCCATCAGTTGGGAGAGCAGATGCCATGGCGTTACATCGGAAGAATGGATGACGAAGAACTGACCGCGCTCTACGAATATCTGGCTCACGGGCGGGACTCCCGGTCCGCGGCAGCGAACTGAAGCGGGCAGCGGACCTCAAACAGCTCTTACGGCAGATGGAGACAGAGTTGAAGACACTATCGTCCGCGGTGTTGCTCACGACCTGGTTGCATTTGACTGAGTGGGTCGTGAGCCCGCGAGAAGAATGTCCACCAGCCTTCTGGCACTTTCCGGCCAGTCCGGCACTGAGGACACGTTGGAGACGCCGACGAGTGCCCGAAGCAGGTCAAACGGGTCGAGGTCCGGGCGGATGTCGCCGCTCTTGATCGCCCGGTTCACCAGCGAATCAATCGCACCGTGGATCTGCGCGCGCGCTGACTCGAAGAGCTTCGAAGGTCCTCCAACTACTGTGTTGAGCGCCGCAACGACGATCTGTTTCGTCGCAATGTAGTCGATGAACAGCAACATCCACGCCCGCAACGCCTTGATGGGGGACATCGTCCGCGAAAATTCCTTCTCGGCGGCTGCCAACCTTTCAACCTCGGTGCGATAGACCGCCTCGAGAAGCGCATCGCGCGTTGGAAAGTGGCGATAGAGGGTTCCCGGTCCGACTCCGGAGTGCTTGGCGACTTCGTCCAGGCTGACGTCAGCGCCGGAGCGCGAAAAAGCCGCCTTGGCGACCTGCAGGATGCGCTCGCGGTTACGTTGCGCGTCAGCGCGCGGCTTGCGACGAACGTTCTTACTCTTCTTCGGACCGGTCATGGCGCCTCACTTGCAATCGGAGATGGTCTCCGCTTAATATAGACGGAGACGCTCTCCGTTTCTATCGTTTTCCACCCAGCCCGTCAATTTGTAATACGCCATGGGTGGCGGGTCCGTTTTGAGGTGTGCCGCTGAGAAGTCTGCTGCGGCTTCTCAGATCGAATGCAGGCACCAGCACGAGAAGTGAATGGGCCGGATCGAGATTGACGCAGATCTGCAAAGGAGTTCGCGATGATTACATCTCGGGAGCTACTGGACACATCGATTGCGCAGCTTTGGACGCTCGCTCGCTTTTTGGGTGAACAACTCGGCGAGGACAGAGACGGAATAGAGTCCGATACGGCAGAGACTCGTGCATGCCATGAGATCGTTCGGTCCCTCAGGGAGCTGATTCTGAGCCTCGAGGCAGCTGGCGATGTACGCGGCGGTGATACCGAACTGCCGGCGACCCGGCGGAGATGGCACGAGAGTTACCCGCATGGGCACCGACCAAAGTCGAAGCGCGGCGAGCTTTGTTCACTGGTTGACAAGGGCGCTGCTTCGCGACCTTGGTGATGGGAGGTGCATACTCGTAGTTGCCTCCGGAGGGACGGAGCCCCTTTAGAAGGGTTACGGGTCCGTTGAACGCCAGGATGAGTTGACGCTCAGCGACGTTAGAACATCAGCGTTCGTGGTGACCCGTTCGGAAGAACTCGACGAGGGGAAGGCGCTTGGATCGAAAGGAGCGTTGCAGCTCCCTGCCACTTTCAGAGTATAGCGCACCGGGGTCTTGCGGTAAGGCCCGGGTCGTGGTCCAGCATCGCCGGCCGATGCCTCAATGGGCCGAAATGGGATCGGAGGGTGGCCATGACTGAGCATGCGGTGGTGATTGCCGGAGGAGGTCCGACGGGACTGATGTTGGCAGGCGAGCTGGCATTGGCGCGGGTCGACGTCGCCATTGTCGAGCGACGTGCCAACCAGGAGCTCGCTGGCTCGCGTGCGGGCGGTCTGCACTCACGCACCATCGAAGTTCTCGATCAGCGTGGAATCGCCGATCGGTTCCTCTCAGAAGGGAAGGTGGGTCAGGTCGTGCACTTCGCCGGGATCCCCCTGGACATCAGCGACTGTCCCACCCGCCACAACTACGGGCTCGCACTCTGGCAGAACCACATCGAGCGCATACTCGCGGACTGGGTCGCCGAGCTGGCGGTGTCGGTCTATCGCGGACGTGAGGTTACGCGTTTCGCGCAAGGCGACAGCGGCGTCCAGATCGAGCTGTCCGATGGCCAGTCGCTGCGATCGGAATATCTCGTCGGGTGTGATGGCGGGCGCAGTCGGATCCGTCAGGCAGCCCGCATCGCGTTTCCTGGGCGGGAGCCGACGACCAGCTGCCTGATCGCCGAAGCTGAGCTGGCCGAGGAGCCGGAGTGGGGCATCCGCCGAGATGCACTCGGTGTCCATTCCCTCGCCAGGCTCGAGGATCGTGGCCAGGTGCGGGTCCTCGTCACCGAACAACACCTCGGGCAGAGCGGGGGCCCCACCTTGCGCGATCTCAGTGAGGCGCTCCTCGCCGTGTACGGGACCGATTATGGGATCCACACTCCCACCTGGATCTCCAGGTTCACCGACATGACTCGGCAGGCCGCGGCGTACCGCGACGGACGGATCCACCTGGCCGGCGACGCCGCACACGTTCATCCCCCGGACGGTGGACAGGGCCTCAACACGGGTGTGCAGGACGCAGTGAATCTGGGATGGAAGCTGGCTCAGGTGGTCAAGGGAACATCGCCGCAGAGTCTCCTGGATACATACCATGCCGAGCGCCACCCGGTCGCTGCCCGCGTGCTCCGTAACACGATGGCGCCGGTCGCGCTGCGTCGCTCGGACGACCGCACCAGGGTCCTGCGCGACACCATCACCGAGCTTCTCACCATGGACGAGCCGCGCAAACGGTTCGGTGCCATGCTGTCCGGTCTCGACGTCCATTACGACCTCGGCGAGGGACACCTGCTGCTCGGACGCCGTATGCCTGATCTCGACCTGGTGACCGCCGACGGTCCGTTACGGCTCTTCACCCTGCTGCACGGTGCCCGGCCGGTGCTGCTCAACCTCGATGAGCCCGGCGGCTTCGACATCACTCCGTGGACGGATCGGGTTCAGCTGCTCGACGCCAAGTACGTCGGTGCGTGGGAGCTCCCTGCACTCGGGCCAGTCACGGCTCCCGCGGCCGTGTTGATTCGGCCCGACGGATATGTGGGGTGGGTGGGAGACCTGACTCGGCTCGGGCTCGCTGACGCGCTAACCACCTGGTTCGGACCGCCGACTTCCCCATCCCACACATGTTCGTATCGCAAGGGACTGCGGCATCAGGTCTCAAATTCATCTGGCGATCACTGACCTGACATCACCGGGACATAGCCTGGTGGTTGCATCCCCAGGGTCCCGCTGTAGGTTAGCTCTGACAGCAGTAAGTAGGAGTTTTCCGGCAGATTTTGAGTCGTACGTGGCTACACTCCGCGGGTCCGTGGATATCGGCAGGGACGGCGATGCGGACCAAACTTCCGAACGCTCGCACGCGAGCCGATTACTACAGACAAATGGCACAGTCGCTGCGCGAGCGCGTTTCCACCTTGAAAGTCTTCGAGGCCCGGAACGAGTTCCGGGCGCTCGCAGCCGAATATGAACGTCTCGCGGACTTCCTTCAACGAGCCGAGCTATGCGATGTGCGTCCCCGTCCAGAACTGCATCGAAGGAACTCGTGCGGAGGGGGTGTTCGTTCTGACATCAACGGGCGAGTAGAATTGGCACTGCGGTCTGGCACAAATTCAATAAACCGCCCGCAGGACACAGAACTCATGCCTACCGAGCCGGTGTTTACCGAGAGCGATCTCCGCTCCCGCGTCCTGCAGCGCATTGAGGACGGCCGATTGCCATTCATGCTGTCGACCAACATCGAAGCAGGATACGGCGCGGGAGGCAGGTGCGATCTGTGCGATCATCCGATCGCCCCCGACAAGATCGAGTACGCTGTTCAACGACCCCGTGGCGCTAAGTGCCTGCATTTTCATTTTGCTTGCCACTCGGCCTGGCAGCGTGAGTGCGTGCTACGTTGGCGAGACTTGCCACCACCTTCCACGCAAAGCTGAAAGAAAAACGCGCTGCCCATCCTAGGCAGCGCGCTCTCGTGAGATTTAATGGGACGAGGGGCCCCATTGTATTGCGAAGTGTCGCGAATCCCACGAGGTCTGGAATAGTTGCAGTTGGAAGTTACGAAGCGGTGAAACGCTATCTGGGTGCCGTTCCCGGCAGGGCGCTTTCGCGCTGATTCACCGGGCGATCACCGGCCTGACATCACAGGCGCGTACGTTGACGCGGGTTTCCCGGGCTGAGGCCTTGTTACGCGTCAGGCGCGTCGACGAGCCATTTCTCGGCGACCATACGGACGGCACATCTCAAAACGAGCCAAACAGGCTGCCTATAAAAATGACCGCCACGAGCGCTATGATCGGACCGGTCATTGCCGCCATGACGATGTCGAGATAGCTCGTCTTGTGAGTCGCGCCGCATACCGCCAGCAGCGTGACCACCGCGCCGTTGTGCGGAAGGCTATCGAGCGTGCCCGCGCCGATCACAGCAACACGGTGCATGAGTCCCGGGTCAATACCGTGCTTGCTCGCGATCTCCATGTAAGTGTCCCCCAGCGCGCCGAGCGCGATGGTCAATCCCCCCGACGCCGATCCCGTCAGCGCCGCCAACACGTTCGTGGCCACGGCCAGGCCTACGAGCGGCCCACCCTCGATGCCCAGCACCCAATCACGTACCGACGCGAATGCGGGAAGTGTTGCGACGACGCTGCCGAATCCGACCAGGCTTGCGACGCTCATCACAGGCAGCACCGAAGCGTTCATGCCTGCATCAGCCGTGTCGCGCAGCGCGCGCAACCGCTTGCGGTTCAGCAGCACGACAACGACGATCGCCGAGGCGAGCGCCACGATCACGGACCAGACGCCGGCGACGTCGGACAGCGTAATTCCGCCCCAGCGCTGCTCGGCGAGGAAGCTGGTGTCCATGCGTGGCAGCACGAGTAAAGACATCATGAGGTTGACCACCATAACGACCGCGAGCGGCAAGAAGGCGAGCACCGCAGGCGGACTTTCCGCGGAACGTCTGCCGTGCTGCAACTCCGCCGGGTCGAATTCGCGGGCCGTTGTGGCTCGCTCGCGCACCAGCAGGTCGTTCGCCGCCGCGCCCGCGGTCATGGTCGTGGTTCCGAATGTCTCTCCGGCCCGAGTCGCCGCAACCTCGCGGCGGTGCAGCCACCACAAGCCAAAGCCCAGCATGATCACCGAAGCGATCAGCCCTAACCCAGGTGCCGCGAACGGCGTCGTGCCGAAGTGCGGCATCGGTATGGCATTTTGAATCGAGGGTGTGCCCGGCAACGCCGACATCGTGAACGTCGACGTGCCCAGCATCACGGCAGCCGGCAGGAGCCGATTCGGAATGCCGGCCGTGCTGAACAGCGCCTGTCCCATCGGAACGAGCACGAAGATCGCCACGAAAAGACTCACGCCCCCATAGGTCACGAGCGCGCCTGCCAGCACAACGGCTAAAGTCGCGCGGCCGGTGCCCAGCCGCATCGTCATCCACTGCGCGATCGCAGCGACGGATCCGCTGTCCTCCATGAGCTTCCCGAACAGAGCGCCCAAGAGAAAGAGCGGAAAGAATTGCGCAACGAAGCCGCCCGCGGCGAGCATGAAAGTCCGCGTCCAGTGCGCGAGGAGCGGTTCGCCCGACGCGGCCGCGGCGACGAGCGCAGCGACCGGCGCGAGCCCCAGCACGCTCCAGCCGCGGTAGGACATACCGACGAGCAGTGCGAGGCCGAGGACGATGCCGGCAAGTCCCATCGCTCAAACTCCCTCGAGGAAAGCGTCGAGGTCGAGCGACGAGCGTTGCCCCAGGTCGCGACCGTGAGCCGCAATGAAGGCGTCGGCACACCGCCGTCCTTCGTCCCGTAGCTTTTGGAGAAATCTCCACTCGGCGATGAGCTTGGACGAAGAGCCTAACTTGACCATCCAATCACTTGCGATGCGGTGAATGCGCATCCGCGCCCACGATGCGCTTTCGGCCCCTCTCGCGCAGGATGCCCGCCGCAGCAGCGCGATCATCCGCAACTCTTTCACCAATGGCGAATTGAAAGAGATTTCGTTCAGGCGGTTCAGGATGTCGCGTGCCGACTTCGGCGTGCCAGGCCGACGGATGGGATTGATCTGTATCAGAATCGTGTCGCTCGCGTTGCACTCGCGAACGAGCGGAGTGATGGTCGGGTTCCCGGCGTAGCCGCCGTCCCAATAAGGCTGCCCATCGATTTCGATCGCCTTATACATCGTCGGCACGCACGCGGATGCGAGTAACGCGTCGACGGTCAGCTCGGCATTGCGGAACACTCGCCCGCGTCCGGTCTGGACATTGGTGGCCGTGATGAAGATCTTGATCGGCGATTCACGCAAACGACGGAAGTCGATGCTTTTGGCCAGGATGTCGCGCAAGGGATTGAACGCCGCGACGCCGAGGTCGTAGGGCGAGAACAGGCGTGAGGCGAGGTCCATCGCGATAAACATGGGCGAATTGTCGAGTGTCCAGTTGCCGAGCAGCATGTCGAGCGGCCCGCGTTGTAACGGGCTCAGCTCAGCGGCGCTGGATACGCGCCGCCAGAAACGTTCGAGCGCTGCGCGCGCACCCTCGGGCCCTCCCTCGGCATAACCGTCGGCGAGGACCGCGGCATTCATCGCTCCGGCCGAAGTGCCGGAGATCCCGTCGAGTTGCAGCCTCGGCATTTGGAGCGCCCGATCGAGGACGCCCCAGGCGAAAGCTCCATGGGCACCACCACCTTGGAGTGCGAAGTCGACAGCAATGGCTTTACGGTTGATTCGTCGCGGAGACTTTCGGGCACGTGCCTGTGCTGACATGAGGGCCATCATACCTGCAGCCCTTTAACACGCGTCGCGCCCACCCGCGCAGTCAGCGCCAGCGCTCGCTGACGCTAAGACACGCGGCAGCTGTCTGAGACAACCGGCGGTATGTATGAAATCCGATCGGCGCTATTCGTGCAGCAGGGAACGCCAATTGCGCGGCACGCGGCCCTTGGGACCTGGGACCGGCTGATCGATGGGATGGGAGGGAGGTGGCAGCAATTCTGCACCCGGGATCATGGCTTCTTGTTCGTAGTCGTAAAACCAATCCTCACCCGGCTCGAAGCTGGCAACGACCGGATGGCCGCTCGCTCGGGCATGTTGAGAGGCGTGCTGCGCCGGCGAGCTGTCACAACAGCCGATGTGACCGCACTGCGCGCAGCGCCGCAGGTGCAGCCACCACCCGCCCGCGGCCAGGCATTCCACGCAACCATCTCCGCTCGGTTTCGACGCCGGGTCGATACCGCGGCGGTGCGCGGGTGGATTTTTCATCACACTGCTCCGTTCGGATTTGCCTCGACGTTACTTTCCTCCTGTCCTGGCCACATGTGAATCCCAAGGTATGCACCGCCATGGAAACCATCGGCCAATGGTTGAGGCCGTATGACTGTGGTGAAATGACCCCAGGACGAAATGGTAGCTCGAAGCATCCGCAGACCTCGCGTCCTCACCTGGCTGCGGTCTAGCTACCTGAAGGCGGGCGCGACTCGCTCGTGCAGGACCGCGGAGATCAACGATGCTTGTCTTTAACCCGTCATTCTTATCTGATCTGCGTTTCTCTCTTCTGGCGTT
>Ga0306920_100015835_pt1 | contig 10355 bp, 9 predicted proteins | sample flu12Cox44000170_FD_204666 | JGI IMG/M metagenome (GOLD analysis project Ga0306920, IMG submission 204666) | Lab enrichment of tropical soil microbial communities from Luquillo Experimental Forest, Puerto Rico - flux4day.12C.oxic.44.000.170 (v2)... | ecosystem: Environmental > Terrestrial >...
TCGTGTTCGCCCGGGTGGAGCTGGGCATCCCGGAGCCGCGCGTCGGGCTGCTCTCCACGGGCGAGGAGCCGAGCAAGGGGAACGAGTTGACGCGCGAGTCGCACCGCGTCCTGAAGTCGTCGCTGCCTTCGTTCATCGGCAACGTCGAGGCGCGCGACGTCTATCGCGGACAGGCGGACGTGATCGTCTGCGACGGGTTCACGGGCAACATCGCGCTGAAGATTAGCGAGGGGCTGGTCGAAGTGTTCGAGGGATTGTTGAACAAGGACTTGAGCATCGTCGCCGGCGGCGCGGAGAACGGTGGTGCGCCACTCCTGGGCGTCAACGGGGTCGCGGTCGTCGGCCACGGCCGATCGAGTGCGAGCGCCGTTCGCGACGGGGTCATCATGGCGCATCGTTTCGCTTCCGATCGCCTCATCGAGCGCGTGCAGGGCGACATCGCTGCGTTCGCGGTGCCTCAGCGGTGATCGCGTTCATCTTTCCAGGGCAGGGAGCCCAGAAAGTCGGGATGGGCCGGGCCCTCGCCGAGGCCTATCCGGTCTGTCGCGCCACCTTCGACGAGGCCGACGGGGCACTGGGCGAACCGCTGAGCCGCGTCATCTTCGATGGCCCCGAAGAGCAGCTGACGCTCACCGAGAACACGCAGCCGGCGATTCTCGCGGTGAGCACGGCGGCGTTCCGCCTGTTGTCCTCCCGAGGGTTTGCTCCAGCCTTTGTGGCCGGTCACAGCCTTGGCGAGTACTCGGCCAACGTCGCCGCCGGCACGTTCGCGTTCGGCGACGCGCTGAAGCTCGTGCGGCGCCGCGGACAATACATGCAGGAGGCGGTGCCGGCAGGTGTGGGCGCGATGGCGGCGATTCTCGGGCTCGATGCCGACCGAGTCGCACAAGCGTGCGAGGAAGCGGCCGGCGGTGAAGTGGTGAGCGCCGCCAACCTGAATGGCGCCGGACAGATTGTGATAGCCGGCGCGCGCGACGCGGTGGCCCGCGCGGGTGAGCGTGCGAGGGTGCTTGGCGCCAAGCGAGTCATCGCGCTGGCGGTGAGCGCCCCTTTCCACTGCGCGCTGATGAAGCCGGCCGAGGAGCGGCTGGAGCCCGAGTTGCGCGCGCTGCGCGTCGACGCGCCGCACGTCCCAATTGTCGCGAATGTCGATGCCGAGCTGAAACGCGACGCGAGCAGCGCGATAGAGGCGCTCGTGCGGCAGGTCTCGTCGCCGGTGCGATGGGAAGCGGTGGTCAGACGCCTTGCTTCGGAAGGCGTCACAACGTATGTTGAGGTGGGTCCAGGAACGGTCTTGAGTGGACTGGTCCGCAAGATTCATCGTGAAGCCACTGTCGTGAGCTTTGGCAGCCCGGACGACTTGGCGGCCGTTGAAACGGCGCTCGCATCCTGAGCGCGCCGAAGGATGGAAGGCTCGCGCTCCAGCACCATGTTCACACTCGAAGGCAAGGTGGCGCTCGTGACCGGCGCCTCGCGAGGGATCGGCCGCGCGATCGCGACCCGGCTCGCGCAGCAGGGTGCTTGCGTGATCGCGGCGGCTCGCGGCGATAACGCGAAGGCCTGTGCCGACGAACTGAGCGCCGCCGGGCACAAGGCGGAAGCCTTGAGCCTCGACGTGACCGACGCCGGGGCCGTTGAGGCCGTGCCGGGCGATATCGTGAAACGCCACGGACGGCTCGACATCGTCGTCAGCAATGCCGGCATCACTCGAGATCAGCTGTTGATGCGGATGAAGCGCGAGGACTGGGACGCCGTGCTGGCGACGAACCTCACCGCGACGTTCGTGCTCGCGCAGGCCGCGATGCGGCCGATGCTGAAGCAGCGGGGCGGACGGATTATTGCTGTCAGCTCTGTCGTGGGACAGATGGGGAACGCGGGGCAGACGAATTATGCGGCGTCGAAGGCCGGCCTCATCGGCTTTGCCAAGGCGCTGGCGCGCGAGGTGGCGTCGCGCGCAATCACCGTGAACGTGGTGGCGCCAGGCATGATCGACACCGACATGACCAAGGCGATCACGGACGGCGCCAAGGTGGACTGGGCGGAGCAGATTCCGCTCGGCCGGCTCGGCACCGTGGAGGATGTCGCGTCGGCCGTGTGCTTTCTCGCATCCGACGAGGCGTCGTATATTACAGGGCACGTTCTGGCCGTCAACGGCGGGATGTACATGTAGGAGGATTGAATGGCAGTTTCTGACAAGGTCAAGAGCATCATCGTCGAACAGCTGGGCGTCGATGAAGAAGAAGTCACCCCGGACGCGTCGTTCGTCGACGACCTCGGCGCCGATTCACTCGACACGGTCGAGCTGGTGATGGCGTTCGAAGAAGAGTTCGGCATCGAGATTCCCGACGAGGACGCCGAGAAGATCACCCGCGTGAAGGAAGCGGTTGAATATATCGAGTCGCACGCCAAATCGAAGAAGTAGAGGCCGATGACCAATAGACGGCGAGTGGTCGTCACGGGCATCGGGCTCGTGTCGTCGCTCGGGATTGGAACCGAGGCGAACTGGGCGGGAATCAAGGCCGGCCAGAGCGGCATCGATACCATCACCAAGTTCGACACGACCCAGTTCGCGACGCGCATCGCGGGCGAAGTGAAGCAATTCGACCCGCTGGCGTATATCGAAAAAAAAGATGTCAAGAAGATGGACATCTTCATTCAGTACGCGATCGCGGCGTCGCAGTTCGCGATGGACGATAGCGGGCTGAGTATCACGCCGGACCTCTCGAGACGGGTCGGTGTGTTTATCGCGTCGGGCATCGGCGGGTTCACGACCATCGAGCGCGAGCACAAGGCGCTGCTCGACGGCGGTCCGCGCAAGATCTCCCCGTTCTTCATTCCGTCCGCCATCATCAACCTGGCCGCCGGCCAGGTCTCGATCCGATTCGGGGCGCGGGGGCCGAACTCTGCCACCTGCACGGCCTGCTCGGCGTCAGCCCACGCCATCGGCGATGCGTTCGAACTGATCAAACGTGGAGCGGCTGATGTGATGATCGCCGGCGGCTCGGAGGCCGCGATCACGCCGATGGGCATCGGCGGGTTCGGCGCTCTGCGTGCCTTGTCGACGCGCAACGACGAACCAGCCAAGGCGAGCCGGCCGTTCGACCGCGACCGAGACGGCTTCATCGTGGGTGAAGGCGCCGGCGTCCTGATCCTCGAAGAGTACGAGCTGGCCCGGGCGCGCGGTGCGCGGATCTACGCCGAGCTGGTCGGCTACGGGATGTCAGCCGACGCGTACCACATCACGGCGCCGTCGGAGGACGGCGATGGCGCGTTCCGTGTCATGAGCGAAGCGATCCAGTCCGCCGGAATCTCAACCACCGACGTCGACTACATCAACGCCCATGGCACCTCGACGCCGCAGGGCGACGCGCTCGAGACCCTGGCCATCAACCGCTGCTTCGGCGACCACGCACGCGAGATCGCCGTATCGTCCACCAAGTCCATGACCGGGCATCTGCTCGGCGCCGCCGGCGGGCTCGAGGCAGGCATTACCGTGCTCGCGGTCTACCATCAGGTCGCACCGCCGACGATCAACCTCGATCATCCTGATGACAACTGCAATCTGGACTACGTGCCGCACCACAGCCGGTCGCTGCCGATGACCTACGCGCTCTCGAACTCGTTTGGCTTCGGCGGCACGAACGCGGCGTTGCTCTTCAAGAGATATGAGGCCTGAGAATCTGCGCAAATGAAGATTGCCGTCTGCATCAAACAAGTGCCCACTCGCGAGTGGCAGCCGCGCCTCACCGACGACAAAACCTGGATTCGCGATCAGGATGCCAGCTTCGAAATGAACGAGCCGGATGCGTACGCGCTCGAGGAAGCGCTGCGGCTGAAGGAGAAGCATGGCGGGGAAGTCGTCGTGTGCTCGGCCGGGCCGGCGCGTGTCGCGCAAGTCATCCGCGAAGCGCTGGCCCGTGGCGCCGACCGCGCCATCCACGTGGAAGACGATGGCCTGGCCAGCGCCGACGCGTTCGTGACCTCGGCCGCGCTCGCGGCGGCGATGCGGGAGGAGAAGTTCGACCTCACGCTCACCGGCCTGCAGTCCGACGACCAGGGCTTCGCGCAAGTCGGCGTCATCCTGGCAGAGCGTCTCGGCCTGCCGCACGCCACGATCATCATGGAAGTCGAGGTCACACAAGCTGACAAAGGGCTCAGAGTCAAGCGTGAACTCGAAGGCGGCTGGTTCCAGTGGGTGGCCATGCCGCTGCCGGCCGTGCTGACGATCCAGAGCGGAATCAACCAGCTGCGCTACGCGACGCTCAAAGGGATCATGGCGGCGAAGAAGAAAGAGATTAAGAAAGCGACCCTGCCGGCTGGCCTCGCGTCGAAGCAGAAAATCGCGAGCCTCTACGTGCCAGAGAAGGGCAAGAAGACGCAGCTCATCGCCGGCTCGCCGGCCGAGGCGGCGAAGGAACTCGTCCGCAAGCTGCGCGAGGAAGCGCGGGTGATCGCATGATCCTCGTCATCGCGGAGCAGGGCGGCGGGAGGCTGAATCGCACCAGTTGGGAAACGATCGTCGGCGCCCAGCAGCTCGCGGGCATGATCGGCGGCGATGTCGCCGTCCTGGTCGCCGGGGCGAGCGTTGGTTCCTTTGGCGACGAATTGGCGGCCGCGCAGGTGAAAGAGGTCATCACCGTCGAGAATCCGGCGCTCGAGTCGTACACGCCCGACGGGTTCACGGCGGCGCTTCAGGACGCGATCGTGCAGCTGTCGCCGTCGCACGTCCTGCTGCCTCACACGTATCAAACGCGCGACTTCGCGCCGAAGCTCGCCGCGCGGCTGGATCGAGCGCTCATCACTGATGTCACCGGGATCAAGGCGGCGGGCTCCGAGACCGCATTCGTCCGGCCGATGTTCCAGGGCAAGCTGACTGCCGACGTGGTCGCGCAGGGAGCGGCGCCGCATTTCGTCACGTTCCAGATCGGGGCGTATCGCGTCGATCAGGTGGCCAAAGGCGCGGCGCCGGCACCCGTGCGGGCGCTGAGCGTCAGCGTCGACGCGTCGACGATCCGCGAAAAGCCCGAGGCGCCGTTTCAGCAGGCCAAGCAGGCCGTGGACCTGTCCCAGGCCGAGCGCATCGTGTCGGTTGGACGCGGGATCAAGGAACAGTCGAACATTGCGATCGCGCAGAAACTCGCCGAGGCGCTGCACGCCGAGATCGCGGCCTCACGTCCGATCTGCGACGCCGGCTGGCTGCCCATGGAGCGTCAGGTCGGAAGCTCGGGGCAGACGGTCGCGCCGAAGTTGTATCTCGCGCTTGGCATCTCCGGCGCGATTCAGCACCTGGTCGGCATGAAAGGCTCGAGCACGGTGGTCGCGATCAACAAGGATCCCGACGCGCCGATCTTCGAAATCGCCGATTACGGCATCGTCGGCGACCTGTTCGAAATCGTGCCGGCCATCATCGAGGCGGTCAAACCTTGAACATTGCAGGATTGCAGGATTGCAGGATTGCAGGAAGTAAGGGTCGAAGGCCTTTTGCTTTCCCTTTCTGCATTCCTGCAATTCTGCAATCCTGCAATTGACCCGTGGCGACGCTCGCGTTCTGGCTCCTCTTCCTCTCGTTCTTGGGCGCCTTCGCCGCGCAAGTCACACGTCGTGTCCAACTGATCGCGGCGGCTCCGCAGACCTTCTCCCTCGACGATCTCGGATTTCGCACCACTCGCTTTGTCATCGATGTCCTGCTCCAGTGGCGGACGATCAAAGAGCGGCCGTTCACCGGCCTCATGCACGCCTTCGTGTTCTGGGGATTCGTCGCGTTCGGCGGCTACACCCTCACCGAATTCCTCTACGGTCTCGGCCTGATCGATTTCACACGTAGCGGCTGGTTCCACGCGTATCGCCTGGCGCTGACGCCGTTTGCGACGGCGGTCCTGCTCGGCATTACGTATCTGCTGATCCGCCGCGCGTTCGTGCGTCCGGTGGCGCTCGGGCCGAAGGTGTCAGTCGAGTCGATCGTGATCGCCTTGTTCATCGCGACGTTGATGATCACGTTCCTGCTCACCTTCCAGTTCGAGGAGGGGAGCGGCGCGGAGCGCGTGAACTGGTGGATTCACATGACCGTGATCCTCGCCTTCATGGCGCTGATCCCGGCGTCGAAGCATCTCCACCTCGTGCTGTCGCCGATCACGGTGTTCCTGAAGTCGACCGAGCTTGGCAACCTGCCGAATCTCGATTTCGAGAAGGAACAGGTCGGGCTGGAAACCGTAAAGGATCTCGGCAGCAAGAGCGTGCTCGATGCGTTCACGTGCGTGGAGTGCGGCCGGTGCCAGGTGAACTGCCCTGCGTGGGGCGCGGGTAAGGCACTGAACCCGAAGACGATCGTGCTACAGACCCAGGGCGCGCTCCTGGCGGGCGCCAAGGACAAGAAGCTCGCGGAGATCTATTCGCCCGAGGTGCTGTGGCAGTGCACGACGTGCGGCGCCTGCGAGAACCAGTGCCCGGTCGGCATCGAGCACCTGCCGATCCTCATCGGCTCCCGCAGGGGCCTGACGTCGAATGGTGAAGCTCCCGAGTACCTCGGGGCGATGTACAACAACCTCGAGCGCCGCAGCAATATCTGGGGCCTCGGATACGATCAGCGTTCCAAGTTCGTCACGTCGGCCGAGCTCGAAACGTTCGATCCGGCCAAACACGACGTGCTCGTCTGGCTCGGCTGCGCCGGATCGTTCGACGCGGACTTCCAGAAATCGCTGAAGTCGCTGTTCGCGATTCTCAGAAGCTTCAGCGTCAAGTTCGGCGTGCTGTCGAAGGAAAAGTGCAACGGCGACCCGGCCAAGCGGACGGGCAACGAATACATGTTCCAGGAGCTGGCGAACGCCAACATCGCGGATCTCAAAGCGTCAGGCACGAAGAAGATCCTCACATCCTGTCCGCACTGCGTGAAGACGATTGGAGAGGACTACAAGAAATTCGGCTACGACGTCGAGATTGTCCACTCCTCGGTGTACGTCGAAGAGCTCACACGCAGCGGCACGGCCGCAGCCGACGCTTCAGGCGGACGGGACAAGGTCACCTTCCACGACCCCTGCTATCTCGGCCGTTACGCCGGCAAGGTGGACGAGCCTCGCGCGCTGCTCGAACGCTTCGGCGGTGACATCAGCGAGGTCGAGCGCAACCGTGAGAACCCGTACTGCTGCGGTGCGGGCGGCGGCCTGCTGTTCAACGATAAGGAAGAAGAGCAGGGGACGCGGATCAGCGACGTCCGGTTCAAACAGCTCCAGGCAACCGGCGCGAACACCGTCGTGACGGCTTGTCCGTTCTGTTCGATCATGCTGAAGGGCGCCGGCGCGAGCGCACAGGCCGAGACCCAGTTCGTGGACCTCATGACCTACGTGAACGGCAAGCTTCAGCCGCGCGCGTGACCTCCAGCGACTGGCGGGAGTCGCCGTCGAAACGCGCCCAGGCGTGGCTCATCTCGGCGCTGGGCTTTCCGATCATCGCTGCGCTCGGGTCGACGTTCCGCTGGCGCGCGGAAGGCGTCGAGTACTACCAGAAGGTCCTGGACAGCGGCCGACAGCCGATCATGGCGTTCTGGCACGGCCGCATTCTTCCGGCCACCGTCTACTTCCGGAAACGCGGCATCGTCGTCATCACGAGCGAGAACTTCGATGGCGAATGGATCGCCGGAATCATCGAGCGGTTCGGGTACGGCACCGCGCGGGGGTCGACGTCACGAGGCGCAGTGAAGGCGCTGGTCAGGCTCAAGCGTGACATGGCGGCCGGCAGGCCGGCCGCCTTCACGCTCGACGGTCCGCGCGGGCCGGCGGGCGTCGCTCAACCGGGCGCAGTCTGGCTGGCGAAGGCGACGGGGAATCCGATCGTGCCGTTCCATATCGAGTCGGACCGCCACTGGACCGCGCGGAGCTGGGACCGCACCCAGATCCCGAAACCGTGGTCGAACGTGGCGATTGCGATCGGCGAGCCATTCGATGTTCCCGCGGACGCCGACGATGCGGCTCTCGAACAGGCACGGGTGACGCTCGAAGCGAGGCTCGAACGTCTCGCGGCTCGTGCCCGCGCGATGATTGAGTCGACGCCCTAGCGTACAATCCCTGTCCCATGTCCGTCGTCCTCATCCACAGCGAGCGTTTTGCCGAGCATCAGACTCCGCCGGGTCACCCCGAGCGGCCCGAACGAGCGGAGGTGATGGACGCCGTTGCCGCCCGCTGGGCCGAAAAAGGCACCGAGATCGTGGCGCCGCGAGCGGCCACGAGCGAGCAGCTCGCTCGCGTGCACTCGTCCGACTACATCAGGCGGATCTCCGAGACAGCGCTCAAATCGAGGCAGCTCGATCCCGACACCTATACGTCGCCCGAGTCGTACGAGGTCGCGTTGCTGGCGGCTGGTGCGGCGATCGACGGCGTGGAGCGGGTGATGGCGGAGTCGCATCGCGCCGCGGTCGCGATGGTGCGGCCGCCCGGGCATCACGCGGAACGCGAGCGCGCGATGGGGTTCTGCCTGTTCAACAATGTCGCCGTTGCCGCAGCTCATGCCCGCGCGCAGGGCGCAGCGAAGGTGGCGATCGTGGACTACGACGTTCACCACGGCAACGGGACCCAGCACATCTTCGAAGCCGACCCGCACGTGCTCTACGTCTCGACGCACCAGTTCCCGTACTATCCGGGCACGGGCGCGGCGGACGAGGTGGGCCGGCAGTCGGGAAAGGGGTTCACCGTCAACGTGCCGCTGGAGGTCGGCGCCGTTGACGATGACTATCGGATGGCGTTTTCGGCGATCGTGCTGCCGGTGCTCAGGCAGTTCGAGCCGGATCTGATCCTGGTGTCGGCCGGGTTCGACGCGCATGAGCGCGATCCGCTGGGAGGCATGCGGCTGACAACTGCCGCTTTTGCCGCGATGACGCTGGACCTGCGCGGCGTGGCGGAGGAGTGTTGCCGCGGACGTATCGTCTCGATCACCGAGGGTGGCTACGATTTGCACGCGCTCGGATCGTCGCTCGATGCCATCATTGCGGCGCATTCAGGAGCGGCATCGCCAGCTCAATGGCCATCGAGCAGCGTTGCGCCCTCTCGCGGACGGGTTGCCGTGGCCGAGGTCCGGTCCGTGCTCGCGCCGTTCTGGACCCTTCCGCAGCACCTCTGAGCTAGGTGGTAGGATTCGCGGGTTCGCAAGGAGGCAGCAATGGTCCGCAGAGCGTCGCTCCTGGTGTCGGTGACGGCCCTCCTCATCATCGCGTTCGGCCGCTCGTCGCAGACGTCGGCGCCTATCAAGCTGGCACGCCATCCCGACTACCACGCGGGCAAGATCGCGTTCAGCTATCTCGGCGACATCTGGACAGCCAACGAGGACGGCACGGCGCCACAGCGTCTGACCGACCATCGCGGACACGAAATGTATCCGCGCTTTTCGCCGGACGGCCGGTGGATCGCGTTTTCCTCCAACCGTTACGGCAACAACGACGTGTTCGTCGTCCCGGCAGGCGGCGGCGCACCGCGCCGTCTCACGTTTCATAGCGGCACCGACGAAGTCGTCGGATGGACCCGCGACTCGCAGCACGTGATGTTCCGGGCCGCGCACGGCGACGGAGCGTTCCCGAACGTGGCGACGCTCTACACCGTGCCGGTCGGCGGAGGTCAGGAGCAGCCTCTTCCCGTCGATTGGGGGTACTACGGTAGTTTTTCGCCGGACGGGAAGTCGCTGGCGTTCAACCGTCATCCCGCGGTCTGGACGCGCCAGCACTACCGCGGGAGTTTCGCCGCCGATCTGTGGATCGCCGATCTTGTCTCGAAGACCTACAAGAAGCTGCTGCCCGACGAGCGATACAACCGCTACTGGCCGATGTGGGGCGCCGACGGCGCCATTTACTACGTCGCCGATCCGCTGGCGAACGACAAGAGCGTGACGCCCGGCAGTCCCGAGGTCCGCAAGAGCGCGAACAATATCTACAAGATTCCCGCGACCGGCGGTGAGCCGGTACAGCTCACGCGCCACGTCGACGGCAACCTGTTCTGGCCGTCCATGTCCAGCGACGGCAAGGTGATCGTCTATGAAGAGCTGTTCGGTATCTGGAAGCTCGACGTGGCGACAGGCAAGACCAACGAAATCAAGATCGAGATTGCGGCCGACGAGAAGGACAACGAGACCGACGTCGAGACGGTGAGCAACGAGGTTGACGCGTTCGATCTGTCGCCGTCCGGCCGACGCGCGGTGATTTCCGCGCGAGGACAGATCTTCACCATCGCGACCGATCGCGGCGATATCACGCGCGTCGCGCCAGACAACCAGGCGTCGCGCAACCAGTTTCCGAAATGGTCGGCCGACGGGAAATTCATCGCGTACATGTCCGACAAGTCAGGACGCGACGAGATCTGGATCAGCGATCCGGAAGGGCG
>Ga0306920_100015836_pt1 | contig 10355 bp, 8 predicted proteins | sample flu12Cox44000170_FD_204666 | JGI IMG/M metagenome (GOLD analysis project Ga0306920, IMG submission 204666) | Lab enrichment of tropical soil microbial communities from Luquillo Experimental Forest, Puerto Rico - flux4day.12C.oxic.44.000.170 (v2)... | ecosystem: Environmental > Terrestrial >...
AACTCCTCAGGAACGGCATCGGATCGTCTCCCGCTCGGCGGATCGGGTCGAGGCGAAGCGGACCGGAAGATCGCCCTTTTTCTTCTTTGCTGGGGGCGAGAGCGAGCACCGTCGGGACGGCTGCCACGGCATCGGCGAGGTCGCGATCGCTCAGCGGCAGGTGCGCCAACGCGTCCGCCAATGCTGGAGGCAGGCCGGGCAGCTCACGTGCGATCTCGGTCGGTGAAAACCGATCTCGTTCAGCGAAGATAAAGTCGATGCCGACAACGCGTGGGTGACCTTCGGCGATGCGGCGGACGAGTTCGGCCACCATGTGCTGCGGCCACGGCCACGGCCCATATTGCGTGAGGCTCTTCTCGTCGATGTCGACGATCGCCACTCTTGCCGGATCGCTGGCGCGGGGCCAGAGTCGCTCTACCAAGTCGAAGCCACGCACCCGCAATTCGGTAACGATGCCAGGGTCGACAATGCGGAGCGCCAGGGCCCCGGCGATCAGCACGAGTGCGGCCGCACGGCCGGGACCTCGCAGCAGAGCGATGCCCCAGTCCACTCGGATCACAATTCTAGTTCTAGCCCGTCATAGGCCGAGATCACCTCGACCTCGTGGCCGGGCCGGCTGATCTTCTCGAAGCGGACGGTTTCGGCGAAGACTTCCTCGATCATGGGGTCGTCATATGCCGGCTCGTGGTGAAACAATACGAGTCGCTTGACCCGCGCCGCCTGCGCCAGTTCGACCGCGACAACATTGCTCGAATGACCCCAATCCTCTTTGACGGAGATTGTGTCGGCGAGCGAGTACATCGCGTCAAAAATCAGCACATCGGCATCCCGGTAGAACGCGATGAATGGGTAAGACTGGTCGAGGTTCGAATATTTGTGCTCGCAATCGGTTGAATAGACGATCGTCTTGTCACCGCGTGAAAAGCGGTATCCATAGGAGTCGCCGGCGTGGAATTGCTTAAGGGAGGTGACGGATAAGCCGGCGATCTCATAGGTCCGGCCCGGCTCGAGGATGACGAACTCGATGGTCGCCGGTAGCGCGTGAAGATCGACGGGGAAGCAAGGGGCCGACTGTTGTTTGTACAGCGCCTCACCCACCGCCGGATGGCAGCTATGAATGCGAATGACGTTGCCGGTCATGTAGGCCGGGCGAAAAAACGGAAACCCCATGATGTGGTCCCAATGCAAGTGGGACAGGAACACATTGAAGCACTTCTTGGCGGCGGGGCCGTGCTCCGTCACCACACGGTTGCCGAATTCGCGCACACCCGTGCCGAGGTCGCAGATGACGTATTCGTCACCGCCGGTAACGATCTCCACACAGCTGGTGTTGCCGCCGAAGGTACCACGCGCCGAAAATGGCAGCCTGCTGTCTATGAAAGTGTCGATCGCCGCCTCGGTATCGAGCGGCTGCCCGCGCGCGGCAAGGAGCGCATCGCGGATCTTGGCGCGCACCGCGCTTTCGCGCAAAGGGGCGGGCAGCGAGCCGCGGGTGCCCCAGAAACGGATGCGTAACGGTCCCGCCGGCTGGGTCTCTTGATGCGAAATTGCCACCGCCGGTAACGGCGGGGCCTGCCGGGCGGCGCTCGCCTCCTCGATTGTGGTGAAGATCGGCACCACATGCGCGAACCTGCTAATCGCAAAGATTTCGCTGACGATCGCGTTGGGACAGGCGACGGCGAGCAGCCGCTCTTTCGGCTTCAGCCGCGAGGCCGCCATCAGCGCCCGCAGACCGGCGCTCGAAATGTATTCGACCGACGAAAAATCGACGACGATGTCGTCGGTGGTGGAATTAACGGCCGCGAGCAGCCGCGCCTGAAACTCGGCGCTGGTGAGATTGTCGATGCGTCCGACCGGCCGCAAAACGAGGATGTCGGCCTGGCGTCTCTCGCCGATCTCCACCCCACTCTCCCGACTTATTATCGCGCAGACGGCATTCTCAAGAGTTTGGCAGGGCGAGGCAAGAACCGCCGATCATACCTGCGATTGAGCCACCGAGCTGCCGGACCAGCGCAGCGGTTGGCCTGTAGCCTTACCAGTAACCGCCGCGAAAGCGAGTCGAGCGCGGCGGATCAACTTTTTCGCAGCGAGGGTCGGGGACAACCACAGCAGGAAGCTGGCGTAGTAGCGGCGCACCTCATGCGGCGGCCGTCCGACTGGGCGATTCGGCAGATAGTCGATCGGGCGCCACAAGACGCTGTTGGCCGGAAGCCGTCGCTTCTCTTGCTCAACGCTGCTGGTCGTCAAAGGCTAGCCCAGCTGGGAAAGCAGCCGGTCCAAACCCGGTCGCGGCTGTTCTCGGCGGCGCGGACCCGTCATTCGCGGCGTCGCAGCGCTGAACCCACTGATTGACGGCGGCTCCGGGATCAGAGCGATAACGTGGTGAGTAGCACCTGATTGAGCCACGGCTCCCCTCAGGCTACAAGGCCGCATGGCCGGCACACCTATCGATCGCATTCCGTTGCATGTCGCGATCCTGCCCGTGCTCGGCGTCGCGGCCTGGCTCGCGGTTGGCAAGGTGGGTCTGGGGCTGCTTGCGCTGGTGCTCGCCGCAGTGCTGCTCGGCAATGTAATAGCTGCCGTGCACCACGCCGAAATAGTAGCGCTCCGGGTAGGCGAGCCCTATGGAACACTGGTGCTGGCGCTCGCCGTCACGGTCATCGAGGTGGGGCTGATCATCTCGATCATGCTAAGCGGCGAGCCCAACCTGACCCTGCTGCGAGATTCCGTGCATGCCGTCGTCATGCTCGTATTGCATGGTCTCTCCGGTATCTGCATTGTCGTCGGTGCCTTCCGCGACCGGGAATCCGAGTTCCAAGTGGAAGGGGCCAAGGCTTTCCTGGCGGTGCTGATCCCGATGGCGACGCTGGTGATGGTCCTGCCGAACTACCTCGTTTCTGCTCCCGGACCCTATTATTCGCCGCTGCAACTCGCTTTCGTTTCGGCAGTGTGCCTCGGCCTCTACATCGCCTTCCTGTTCATCCAGACAGGTTGGCACCGCGCCTATTTCCTTCCGATATACGAGGGAGGCGCCATGGAGCATGCGAGGCCGAGCGGGCGGATCGCGCTCGCATCCGTCGGCATGCTGTTTGTGGCACTCTTGTCTGTCGTGCTGCTGGCGAAGAGCTTGGCGCCAGCCCTAGAAGCCGGGGTGCAGGCCGCCGGTGCGCCGCTCGCGATCGTGGGGGTGATCATCGCCGCGATCGTGTTATTGCCAGAGACGGCCGCGGCGGTACGTGCTGCGGCGCGTCGTCAGCTGCAGGCCAGCATCAACCTCGCACTCGGCAGCGCGGTGGCCTCCATCGGGCTCTCCGTGCCGGTGGTTGCTCTCGCATCGTTCTGGATTGGACAACCGCTCGAGCTGGGAATATCCGCAGGCGCGAGCGTGCTGATGGCCCTTGGTTTCGTCGTCGCCATCATCACCTACGGCACTGGACGGACGAACCTGCTGTCCGGCATCGTCCACTTGGTGCTGCTGGCGACCTACGTCTTCACCGTCTTCGCGCCCTGAGCAGCATCAACGAGATTGCTGGGCAACCCCCGATGCCGAACCAGGAGCCGCTGGCATCTGCATTGAGCCGCCGCCTCGGCTCGGAAGATCCAGAGCGTCGTGCGCGAGACGAGATGGCGCCGAAGGTTGAAGGTATTGTGAACGGCGGCGTGCATGCTGAGAAGGCACTGTGCGGAGCGAGCCGACTTGAACCGCTGCATTTTGCGCCCTCGTCGTCGCACCACCTGGTGCGAGTTTTCGGTTCGATTATTCTTCGGCAGCCCCTGCTCATGCGGGCAGGGCAGCCGCAGACGCCGGAACGCGGAGGCGTAAGAGCGCAGCTTGTCGGTGACCAGCAATTTGGGCGCGAACCCTTGCTTCTTGAGGAGCTTGCGCATCAGCCGCACCCCCGCCCGGGTGTCGCGGCGGCGCTGAACCGCGGCCGGCAATCGCGGCGGTGCTAAAGGTGGTCCCCCGAGGATATTCATGCGCGGGAGCCCGCCGGAACTGGCGCAGGTCCCGTCCGTCTCAACCCCGCAGCCCATCCCCGAGACCCACGGCCCGGTGAGCGTCATTAGAGGTTGGGGGATGACAGACCCGCAGGAAAGCCTACAATCAATTCGGCAAAGGGGGGGTCGATGAATAGGATGCTGCTTGCGGTCGCCGGACTGGTCGCCTTTGTCTCGGGGGCACCAGACACCTGGGCATTTACGACGCAGCCGGTCACCTCCGACACGATGAGCAACCGCCTGGCGGACCCGGACCAACTCCCGGACAAGACGTCGAAGGGGCAATCCGGCGGAACTACTTTCGGAGTACCCGGCGGTCACCTGATGCTGCAGTTTTCTGCACCACCGTCGAGCGGAACCTCGAACAGCCCATTTGTTAGCAGCCCCAACTCGGCATTCGTGCCGAGTGAACATCGATAGGGGCGGAGCCCGAGCGCCTGCTCGCCGACTAAAGTCCCGCGAAGGGGGCCACCTGCGGCAAATCGGCCCCGCACCGCAAGTCCAAGCGCCCCAGAGCCGCAGAAACCCCGGGAAGTTTCATACCGCGTATGAGATACCGTAGGGCGCAGTGAAACCCTGATCGGGCGGGACGGGTTGTCCGAGGCGCTGGTAGGGCGCTTGCGGGGGGTCCTGGGGCCCGCAGACGCGATATTCGGGTCGGCCAGCGAAACGAACGGCAACATTGGGGTCGAATTGAGCCTATCGCTTGGACCAAGCCAGACGCCCGGATTAGGCGAGTGTGATACTCGCAGCCTGACCCGGCCTTCTCGGAGGAACAATCTTCATAGGTTCGACACTTTGGGGCTCCCACCGGCCGGAGGGCGCTCGCGCTACCTACCTGCGAGGCGAAGGCCCGCGTCGGCCACGGTGATCTCGCCCGTTATATTTCGCGATGTCGGGCCGGCAAGGAACATGACCACCTCGGCGACATCTTCCGCCGTCGACGCGATCTGCAACGGCACCATCGTGCGCACCGCCTCGCGCAACTTGTTGGCGGCCTCCTGACCCGTCCTCGTCCACCAAGGCGTATCCATGTAACCAGGGCAAACGGCGTTGACGCGGATTAGAGGTGCGAGCGCTCGCGCCAGCGACAGGGTCACGCTGTGAAGCGCTGCCTTACTGGCGGTGTAGGCGATCGAGGAGCCGCGACCATCAAAGACGCTGGAAGATGATATGTTGACCACCGCGGATGCACGGCCCGAGACGCGTGCCCCCGCCTCCAGCAACGCGCGCGTCGCGCGCACCATCTGGAACGGACCCACAGTGTTGACGCCAAATAAAAAGTGAAAATCATCGACCGAGAGCGCGTCGAGATCACCATGCGGGACGTGCTTGGTGGCGCCCGCGTTGTTGATCAGCGCATCCAGCCGCCCCCAATCGGAAGCGGCCGCGACTATTCGGCGGCAATCGGCATCATCGGCGACGTTGCCTTGCACGACCCGGACCTCGGCGCCCGCGCTACGACAGGCATCGGCGGTCGCCTCCGCTTCGATCCGGCTCGAGGCATAGTTGATGATCACCCGCGCACCCTGGCGGGCGACGCTCACGGCGGTAGCGGCGCCCAATCCAGTAGCCGCGCCCGTAACCAGAACATTTAGGCCGTCAAAGCCTGCCATCGCTTTTCCTTCCGGCTGGTAGGGAGGTTCGACGCACCGCAGCAAATTGAACCACCCCGCGATACTCGCCGATCTCGACCCCGAACTCCATCGGCTGCCGTTCGGCGTTCCAGCGGGCGTACTCGGCGGCTGAGGCGGCCACCCGACATCACGACGCTACGGTCTCAGCGGGTTTCGGGGTAGACTTGCTTAAGCGCACCTTGACCCCCCCGGCCACCCATGCCCCCTGTCCGCCGCCTCACCGCAATCCTCGCCGCCGACGTGGCGGGGTACTCGCGCCTGATGGGCGCGGACGAGGAGGGGACCCACGAACGGCTCCAGGCCCATCTCCGGGAACTGGTTAATCCGAAGATCGCGGAGCACCGGGGCCGGATCGTAAAGAACACCGGCGACGGCCTGTTGGCCGAGTTTGCAAGTGTCGTGGATGCCGTCCGCTGTGCGGTCGAGGTGCAGCGGGGGATTGCCGAGCGGCATGTGGACGTCCCGCTAGAGAAGCGGATCGAACTTCGGATCGGTATCAACCTCGGCGACGTGATTGCAGAGGGCGAGGACATCTTCGGCGACGGTGTGAACGTGGCCGCACGGCTGGAGGCCCTAGCCGAACCGGGCGGGATCTGCGTCAGCCGAATGGTGCGCGATAACGTCCGCGACAAACTCGATTACGCTTTCGAGGATCTCGGCGAGCAAGAGGTCAAGAACATCGCCCGACCAGTACGTGTGTATCGGGTCGGGGATCGTGACGCCCCCCTTGAGCCGTTGTTGCTGGGTCCACCCTCGCCACTGACGTTACCAGACAAGCCGTCGATCGCGGTATTGCCGTTTCAGAATATGAGCGGTGACCCTGAACAAGAGTATTTTGCAGACGGGATGGTTGAGGAGATCACTACGGCGCTCTCCCGTATCCCGTGGCTCTTCGTCATCGCTCGCAACTCTAGCTTTACCTACAAGGGCCGACCGGTCGATGTAAAACAGGTCGGCTGCGAACTCGGTGTCCGCTATGTGCTCGAAGGCAGCGTCCGCAAGGCGGCGGACCGCGTGCGCATTACTGGCCAGCTCGTCGACACTACGACGAACGCACACATCTGGGCCGATCGCTGCGACGGCGCGCTCAGCGACATGTTTGAACTGCAGGATCACGTGACGAGCAGCGTCATTGGCGCTATCGAGCCACGGCTACGCCTTTCTGAGATCGAGAGGGCGTCTCGCAAGCAAAGCGACCTCAGTGCCTATGACCTTTACTTACGCGCTCTCGCGCAAGTTCATAGATACTCCCAAGAGGGGATGCGCGATGCCATACCCTTGCTGAGACGGGCGCTTGCTATCGATCCGGTTTATGCACCAGCCGGTGCGATGTTCGGTTTTTGTCGTGCTCTTCAGCGAGGACGGGGCTGGGAGGCGCTGTCCGAAACGGAGATAGCCGAGGCCCTACAGCTGTCAAGGCAAGCCCTTGATGTAGGCAAAGACGACCCCGACGCTCTTTGGATGGCCGCCGACGCTATCTCAATTCTTGCCCACGACCACGCAAGGGCTGCCGGAGCCATCGACCGTGCCCTAAAACTTAACCCCAATTCCGCGCATGCCTGGATGGCCAAAGGTTGGATAGCCTGCTGTCAAAACCAGCCGCGACCTGCAATTGAGGCGCTCATGCGGGGTGTCCGGTTGAGCCCCCTTGATCCCCTCGGTTACTTCTTCAAGGGCGGGCTTGCCTTAGCCCATCTGGCGATTGGCCAATATCAAGAGGCTTTGGAATGGGCGGATTTGTGTTTCCGCGAATACCCCCGCTATATGCCCGTCCTCCGTATCAAGGTCGTTTGTTACGCTCACCTGGGGCAGACCGATGAAGCGGGAAAAGCGGTGAAGCAATTGCTTGCCGTCGATCCAAAGTCGACGATCGCGCGATTTACGACAAACCTAACGGGCTATTATCCACCGTCAATTGTAGACGTCTTCGTCGAGGGTCTCCGCAAAGCCGGGATGCCGGAGGAGTGAGGCCCCTCTTGGGGACCTTCTGGCCGCTCTCGGAGGGGTTTCGGAGGAGTTTTCGGGAGGTTTTCCGAGCCCCGGAGAGCCGCACAATCCCTAGCCCTCTCCGAGGTTAGCCCATTGAAAAGGCTAAGGTTTGTCCTAATCGTTCCTGAGATACGCGCCGCGCCCCCGAACCTAGACTCCTCTATCTCTCTGATCTAGAACGTAAAACCTCCGACTAGAAGTCTGCCGGGGGACCCCCGCGACGGAGGACCCGAAGCCCCCTGGGTGGGGGGAAGCCCCCGGCATCCGGTCTGGTGCCCAGGGTCGAGGGACGCGAAACCCGCGCTGGGCCTCACGATCCGGGGTTCGGAGGGTGACCGGCGAGCATCGGGCGGGCGATCGGGCGAAGGGACGCGGCTGCGACAGCGTCGTGGTCGTCTCACTCACGCACGCGCGAGGCGGGTCAGGGTGAGGGTATCAGAGAGACCGGGAAGGGGGCGAAACGCAGCCTCGTGATGACCGTCTGATGACCAAATGACCACGACGCGGGCGCAACGGTTACCAGGTAGTGGCGTAACCTATTGAAGAATATGGTGGGCGCGACAGGGATTGAACCTGTGACCCCTACGATGTCAACGTAGGATAATAGCTTTCCGTGGGTTGCGAGAAATATCCGAGAGTGCAATATGTCAATGCCATAGACCTGAATTCTGTTGCCTCTTGTTGCCGATAGCTTGACTTTCGGTGATACCTAGGGGATACCTAGCCTCGCCGATAGAGCGAGGGCAGGGCGATGCGCGTCAAGATCACAAAGCGCGCGGTTGATGTCTTACGACCGACCGCGGACGGACGCGAGGTGGTGCTATGGGATGCCGAGCTGAAGGGCTTTGGCGTTCGCGTGCAGCGGGGAAGCGTCAAATCATACATCTTGCACTACCGGGTCGGCTCGGGCCGCGGCGCGCCGCTTCGCAAGCTGACGATCGGGAAACACGGCTCGCCGTGGACGCCGGAAACAGCGCGGGCAGAGGCAAAACGGCTGTTGGCGATCGTTGCGCAAGGTAAGGACCCGACCGGCGCCAAGAGCCAGTCGCTGACGGTCGGACAACTCTGCGAGCGATACTTAGAAGCGGCGCGAGCCGGGCTCGTTTTGACGCGCTTCAAACGCTCCAAGCGGCCGGCGACAGTTGCCATCGACGAAGGGCGCGTACGCCGCCACATCCAGCCGCTGATCGGCAAGATCCTAGCCCAGGATCTGAGACGCGCCGACGTTCAGCGGATGGCCGACGCGATCGCCCAAGGTAAAACCGCACGAACCTTCAAAAGCAAGCCGAGTGATCGGGCAATCGCGGCCGACGCCTCCGCGGACCCGGCGATCACGATCGACCCCAGCGTGAAGCCGCGCGGCCGGGCGGTCGTCACGGGTGGCGCCGGCACGGCCGCTCGTGTCGTCGAGTTGCTGGGCGGCATCTACTCATGGGCGGAAAAGCGTGAACTGGTCACCGGACCGAACCCGGCGCACGGGATCGAGACGGCGCGTGGCGAGGCAAAGGATCGTGTCCTCAGCGGTGACGAGTTGCGGGTGCTCGGCAGGGCGCTGGACGAAAACGTGGTAAAATTTCCGATGCCGGCTGCCGCGGTTCGACTGATCGCGCTGACCGGGCTGCGCCGTGGGGAGGCGTGCGCCTTGCGGTGGAGCGAAATCGACTTCGGCGGCTCTTGCCTGCGACTCGAAGCGACAAAAACTGGGCGCTCGACGCGACCGATCGGCAAGGCCGCACGCAACCTCCTTCGATCGTTGCCGCAGCTGTCCGATGAATGGGTATTCCCGAACCGCAACGGCACCGGACGCGCCGACTTGAAAGCCTCGATCGCCTGGCTGTTCAACGCGGCGGGGTTGAGGGACGCGCGCTCGCACGATCTACGGCGCACTTTCGGCAGCGTCGCCGCTGACCAAGGGTACAGCGACGCGACGATCGCCGAGCTACTGGGGCATTCCCCGCGTGGTGTTACGCAACGCCACTACATCCGTCGCCCCGATGCCGCCTTGGTGGCGGCGGCCGATCGCGTATCGCGCCGCATTGCGAAGGCGCTCGGCGCCGCCGACGAAAGCGCAGAAGTGGCACCGCTCCCGGCGTAGTGTAACCGAACGGCGGGGATAGGCTGGCCAGCCGACAAGCGCGGACGCCCCACCGCGTTTCCCGCTGCCATGAAGCGGGAGCCTGCGGAGGCGCGCAATGCCCACAAAGAGGATCCAGCCCCGCTGGGGCTCGCCCAGCGGCGATACCTCTGCCCCGCCTTACCTGACAGCCGATGACATAGCGCGGCTGGCGCGGCGGTACAACATCGCGTCACGCGGCAAGCTCGCCAAAGAGCTGCACAGAGCCGTGAGGGCGATCTGGATGGACCAGCAAAGCCGAACGAGAGCGTCGCTGGCTGAGCAGCGGGCGGCGCTGCTCGAATTGGCGCACTATGCCGACCCGCTGTTTGAGCGACTGCGGCGAGGAGTCCTCGACCCCGAGGCGCGGCGCCGATTGAGAGCGGTTTATGCCGGCCTCGATCCGGATTGGCGCAAAGTGAATGTCGATGGTCCACTGCTTAGCGACGGGATGATTTCGGACATGCGCCGCCAGGCGCGTGATCAGCTCGACCGCGACATTGCCGGGGTGGCTCGATTGGCCCAGAACTCAGCAGTGGCAGCAGGCAAAATCAAGGTGGGACCGGGGACCCCCGGCGATCCGTCGCAGCGCTATGCCAAGCGTAGGATTGACGAAG
>Ga0306920_100015837_pt1 | contig 10354 bp, 5 predicted proteins | sample flu12Cox44000170_FD_204666 | JGI IMG/M metagenome (GOLD analysis project Ga0306920, IMG submission 204666) | Lab enrichment of tropical soil microbial communities from Luquillo Experimental Forest, Puerto Rico - flux4day.12C.oxic.44.000.170 (v2)... | ecosystem: Environmental > Terrestrial >...
ATGACCTCCCAGGCGCCTTCACCGTTCCAATACGAGAAGCTCAAGGTCTTATTGCCGAAATTGGTCACCTCAATCGCGTCGGGCTTTACTGGTGCTTGCTGGACTGACGGCTCCGGCAAAGCCATCCGCGGATCCTCTCTCCGCAGCGGTTCCAGATCTAACCGCGGTTCCAGATCTATCCTCGGCAGTTCTAACGAGGGTCCTAGTTCGCGGAGCTCGGGAGCCTGCTGAATGCGCGAGTCGAGAGATGGTCTAGCGCGCTGAGCAAAGGCGGGGCCGGACGCGGCGATTACCAGCGCAATGAGACCGGCGGCAGCGATCCACTTCATGGCGCGGGCCGTTTTGGACCAGTGCCTGGAACGGGCGCTTCGACCGCGCCTCCAGACGTACCCGGCAACTCTGTCTCGCCGGTGTCGGTGCGGCTCATTCGTCCGAGTATATAGCCGACGATGGTGCCAAAGAGTCCGAATGCCGGCGCTATCTGATCATTGCTGAAGCCGGCTGTCACAAGGATCAAGGATCCGACGATGACCGTAACTACAATCACCGAGCGAGAAACGTCTTCGCTGCGTCGGTTCTTAATGCCTCGCATATGCCAAAGAAGGAGAGTCACAACTACGACACCAAAACCTATGATCAAGCAAGTCAGCCAAAATTCGTAGGGAGTTCGAGACGAAAAAAAGTCAATGAGCCCCGGACCTCGTCGGACCAAATTTGCTCCCGAACTCGGATTGACGATGTCTGGAGGTTGGCTCGGAGATTGCTGAGCGAAAAGATCACCCTTGCTGGAAAGTACGACCAGCAGCGCCACTAAGCATGACTTTATTCGAGTCGGCATGGCCAAGTCCGCAATAAGCTATCATACTACTAAACTTGTGTAAGAGCCACTGCGGCCTTATTCCTTCCGCTAGATGAATAGCAGCTATAGCTTATGGTTATTACCGCCAGACGAATAGCAGCTATAGCTTACGGTTATTAGAGTCAGGCCGCAGGGTGCGCCGCAGTGCCGGTACGCCGTGCGCACGCGTCGAAAATGCGAAAATGTATGAATGGGTTGAGCGCAGCGAAAAGCGCGCGCAGCTCTCGCCGCCCCCTCACAACTTCGCGGTGACCTTCAGGCGATAGGTCTGCGGTTGGCCCGGCGAGAGGTTGTTGTTGCCATCCGCCGAGGCCCAATAGCCCTTGTTGAACATGTTCTCGATATTAAGCTGCGCCTTCCAGGTCCCGGTGATCTGCGCGTAGACGCCGGTGTCGAAGCGCAGGAAGCCCGGCAGGTAGACGCTGTCGTCGGACGACGCGTACGAATCCGAGAAGTAGATGGCGCCGAGCGAGGCGGACCAGACCGGATCGATCTGATACTTGTTCCACCACGAGAACTGATGGAACGGAACGAGCTGAATGCGGTTGCCGGCGCGGATGGTAGGCGAGGTGTCGCTCGACACCCGCGCATCGGTGTAGGCGTAGCCGAGCCAGGACTGCCAACGGTCGTTGATGTAACCCTTGAGCTCGGTCTCGAAGCCGCGAATCCGGTTGCTGCCCGACAAGATGAAAAATCCCGGGTTGTTCGGATCGGGCAGCGGCACGTTGGTGCGGATCAAATCGTAGACCGCGGCGGTATATAAGAGCCGCGGCAGCGCGTTCCATTTGACGCCGATTTCCCGCTGCGTGAACTTCTGCGGCTCGAGGATGACGGTGCCGTCGGTGAGCGCGCTGAACTGGTCGCCGGAAGCCGGCAGATACGAGACCATGTAGGAATAATAGATCGACAGATTTTCCACCGGCTTGAAGATCACGGCGTCCGCCGGCGACACCAGCTTGTCGACGCGGTTGCGGCGCGTCCGCGTATTGAGATCCAGCGCCGTCTCGTCGAAGCGATCGACGCGCACCGCCGCGATCAGTTGCAGCCAGCGCGTGATCTCGATCGTGTCGCGGGCATAGGCCGACTGCAGGTCGAGCTGGTATTGGCTGTTGGAATCGGCCGTGGTGACGCCGGGGGAAAAGAATCCGGGGTACTGGTGCACGAAATTGATCGGCCCGAAATACGTCGGCATAAACGGATTGTCCGCCTCCGTGGCGGTTCCGTTGGGAAATAGTCCGGTGTTGCGGACGTCGATGCCGGCTTGCCGGCCGAGTTCCGTTCCGAAACCGACCGTGTGAAACAGCGGTCCGGTGAAGCCTTTGTAGATGAAGTCGGTGTCGTTGCAGGTGTTCTGGCGATTGGTCATGTGATTGTAGGCGGTGCGATTGAACGAGGTATCGGTCGGATCGACCGCCCCCGACAGCGGCCCGTTGCCGGGATAGACGTTCTGATAGAATTTCTTGAAGTCGGCGAAATACGTCCCGTTCTTCGCCGTCAATCCGTTTTCGAAATCGTGGTCGATGAAAGCCATCACGGTCTGCACGGTGGCCTTCGCAACGTTGAGCGTGGGGCTGCCGTAATACGCGGTCAGGTCGCCATTGGGAGCGAATGGAAACGCCGGATAAAGCGACGTCGACGACGGCGGCACCGAGCTTCGCCCCTGCGAAGGATTGCCGCGATCGGCCGTGCGCTCGTCATGAAAATACTCGTAGCTGAATCGGACTTTGGTGGCGTCGTCGACCTTGAACGTCATCGTCGGATTGACGCCGTAGCGCTCGAGGGAGCCGAATTGCCGGAACGTGTCGCTTCCTTCGTACATGGCATTGAAGCGCGCGGCGACGGTCTCGTTGACGGCCTGGCCGGCGTCGAGCGTGAAGCGCCGGTCGTAATAGGATCCGGTCTGCGCGGTCGCCTCGTAGATCCGCTGCCCGTCGGCCTCCTTGAGCGTGCGGTTGACGAGCCCGCCGCCGGAGGCGCGGCCGAAGGTGATCGCGCTCGGTCCCTTCAGGACTTCGACGCTCTGCGCGTTGTAGAGATCGCGAAAATATTGCACGTCGTCGCGGAAGCCGTTGACGTAGAAGTTGGCGCTCGAATCCACGCCGCGGATGATGAGCTCGTCGCGGTTGCCTTCGCCCTGGTGGATGTCGACGCCCGGAACGTAGCGCGTGATGTCGGTGAGGTTCTGAAAGCTGTTGTCGTTGATGAACTCCCGGGTCACGACGCTGAGCGACTGGGGAATGTCGATGAGCGGCGTATTGATCTTGGTCGCCGCCGCCGTGCTGTTGGCATAGACGCCCACCGTCCCCGTGCGCGCATCTTGCGTGCCGCTCGCCGGCCAGGCCGCCTGTATCGCCGCGCTCGGATCCGCCGTGCTTGGCTGCGGCGCGGTTGGCTGCGGCGGGCTCGGCAGCGTCGTGCGCACCTGCGCCGTCTGCACCGCCGGCGAACTGGCCGGGCGCCGCCGCGGCGCTTCGACGGTGACTGCAGGCAACGCGGGCGTCTCCGTTTGCTGTTGCGCCGGGCTCGCCGGCGATGATGACGCGCCGGGCTGCGTGGCGTCCTGCGCCGGCGTCGCCGGTGGCGACGAGGAAGGAGCTTCCTGCGCCGGCGCGCTCGGCGGCGTGGCGTCCGGCGCCGACGTGCTCGGCGACGATCGCGGCTCGTCCGATTGCGTGGCGCCTTGCTCGGCCGGCGGCGTTGCCTGCGCTCGCACCTCGCTCGCGCCCGCCGCGGCGAGCGCAACATAGCTCACCGAAAGGAGCGCCAGCTTCCTGACCGCCCCGATGCAATGATGCGCTCGATTCTTCCTGCACATAGCCCGCCCCCGAAGAAAGTGTCGCAAAGTCGCTGCGACAGCGTCCCTAACAGGAGTCGGCCGGGGAATCTTCCGCTATCTTTTTGAATGAATTTAGTTTTTCCCCACGTTGGGTTTATTCCAATTCAAATGTCGGAATGAACGTCTTAATGCTGCGGACGTTTTGGATTCGACCAGCCGGCAGTCGTGTCAAACGGTGCGAAAGAGATTTCGGCAACGCGTTGCAATCGGATCACAGATATGGCGGACGCAGACACGGATGCGTGGTCGCGATGGCAAGCGACGGCTGATTGCTCGGCCGCCGCGGCGCACGCAATGCCGGCAGACAGCACTTCGATTGCCCTTGTCGAGAGCCGGGTTTTTCTCTTGAGTGGCCGGATCTCAAATTACGAGTGGCCTGGTCCGGCCAGGACCGAAACCGGCCAGGTGGCGGCAAGAGCTATCTGGCGGAATCTCGCAGTGCTTGAATCTTGAGCAAGAGATCCACCACAATGCGTTGAAGCCGTGCATTCTCGGCTTCGAGGCGCTCCGGTAGTCTCTGATTGCTGCGTTGGGAGACTTGCCTATCCGAACCGCTTTTTGGTTCCCGAGCACGCTCTCGGGCCGCTTGCAGGCTCAGCACATTTTTTATCCTGCTTGATCGAGACATATCGGCCTGGGTCTAACGCAAACGCCGGTAACGGCGACCGGCTCGCTGGACATGCAACACTTCGGACAATTCTATTAAGTTGCGGGGAAAGGTGTTTTGTTATTTGCTGCCACTGATTTGCTCTTGCATGCCGTGCTCGGGAGTCGTTCCGATGCGCAGAGCCAGTCCCAACCTCTCGATGAGAAACGGAGCAAAGTCCGGGCATCGGGACTTGCAGCCGGACGCGATGGGCGTGGCGATGCGTTTGGCTGCAGCACGCCTGCGCGAGGCGGGCATTGTCCTCAAGCCGCTGCTGAGAAGCGCCGGTCTGTCTGCCATTCAGATGACCAACAAAGACGTGCGCATCGGCGTTGCGAGCCAGATCAGGTTTCTGGAGCTTGCCGCCAAAGCATTGAACGATCCTGTGCTCGGCTTCAGGCTGATGCACGACGTGGACCTCCGGCATGTCGGGCTGCTCTACTACGTTGCCGCTTCGTCGGAGACGCTCGGCAACGCGCTGGAGCGGGCCCAGCGCTACAGTTCGATCGTCAATGCAGGCGTGGTTCTGAAATGTTTTGGAGCCCGCAATTTCACGATTACCTTGCGCTATGCTGGCGTCGCCAGACATTCCGATCGGCAACAGATGGAATGTGTTGTGACAGCGATTATCCGCTTCTGCAGGAATTCAACGGAGCGCCGTCTAAACCCGATCGCCGTCCATTTCGTTCATCGACGCTTGCCCCAGTCCTCTGAAATAGAAAAATTCTTTGGATGCCGGATAGAATTTGCTGCGAACACAGACCGGATCATCTTCGACAAGGAAGCAAAGCAGCTTCCTCTCGTCGCCGCGGATCCGTATCTCAACGAGACGCTGCTCCGCTATTGCGAGCAGGCGCTGGCATATCGCCGCTCCAGAGAGGGTCCGCTGCAGATCGCCATCGAAAATGCGATCGCTCCGCTCCTACCGCATGGTAAAGCGCAGTTCGGCGCGATCGCGCAGACGCTTGGGGTGAGCAGCCGAACGTTGGCGCGGAGGCTGGCTGCGGAAGGCTTGAGCTTCGGTGAAATTCTCAGTCAACTCCGCTCCGATCTCGCCACGCATTATCTGAGTGACCCCAACCTTCCGATCTCTGAGATAGCATGGCTCGTTGGTTATCAGGGAGTTAGCGCATTCTCCCATGGCTACAAGCGGTGGACCGGAATGAGCCCGAAGAAGATGCGCGGCAAATTGCTGGCGAGCATTAGCGGAGCTTCGGCCAGAGTACGAGCCGGCGATTAACCTGCCGCCGATGCTGCTCGCCCGCGCCGACGAGGCGATCGAACAGCGGTGCTTTTGCTGCGGCGCGCAAGGGCTCGAATGACGTGGTGGACGGCGCCCACTCCCGTCGACCAATCGCCGTAAGGTGATCGTTGCTGCGAATCACATCAGGGAGCGGTCCACATGCAAATGACCACGATTGCTTTGGATATTGCGCAGTGGACCAGTCTACGGGTGGGCTGGAGATGTGCTATCCTTTCGGTCGGAACCACCCGCGTGAGCACACGTTAGACTGGTTGGCGCACCGATTGTAAGGTGGCCTTGCCATGACCGAGAGCAGTCCGACTGAACAGACGAATGCTCTTCTAGCCGCAGTTGTCGCTTCGTCGATGGACGCTGTTTTCAGCATCGATACGAGCGCAAGAATTCAGACATGGAACTCGGCCGCTGAGCAACTCTACGGCTACACAGCGGCCGAAGCGATTGGTCAGCCTCTTGGCCTTCTCGCTCCCGATCCCACGAACTATGCGCCAGGAACTAGGTTCCAACGCGTACTTCAAGGCGAGCAGATTTATTTCGAAACGTCTCGTCGACGCAAGGACGGAAGTCTGGTCGAGGTTGGGATCAGCTCTGGGCCAATTCGAGACTCGAGTGGGCACGTGGTTGGCGTGTCCGTCGTCCATCGCGACATATCCGAACGCAAGCGCTCTGAGCGCGACCTGCGCCAGATGCATCAATGGCTCGAGATGGCACAAGAGGCGGGAGATGTAGCCCCGTGGGCGTACGACCCTAAGACCGGCGAGGTGCGCTGGACAAAACAATTGTACCGACAGCTGGGCTATGGTTCGGACGAAATAACGCCGTCTCTGTCAGCATTTCGCGAGCGCGTACATCCGGACGATCAAATGGGCCTCGATGACATTCGCGAAAAAGAAAGGAAAGCTGAATCTGGCACTCAGTTCCAATTTGAGCTGCGCCTCGTCCGGCCGAACGAGAATTCATGTTGGATCGATCGGCGATCGCGGGTGGTTGAGCATGAGGGACGCCGACAGATCATAGGCGTCAACGTCGATGTCACCCACCGCAAAAAGCAAGAAGACAATTTGCACTTCATCATGAATGAACTGTCTCACCGCACGAAAAATTTACTTTCAGTCGTTCAAGCAATGTCTTCGCAAACGGCGCGGTACAGCGGAAGTTTCTCGGATTTCGAGGACCGCTTTCTGGGACGCATTCGAGCTTTGTCGCAATCGCACGATCTACTCGTCAGTCAGAACTGGACTGGCGCGCCGCTTGTGGACTTGATCTCCACCCAATTAATGCCATTCGTGGAAGATGAAGCGCGTATCCAGGCCACAGGTCCTTCGATTTCTTTGAGAGCTCAAGCGGCGCAATCATTGGGCATAATCTTACACGAGCTTGCAACCAATGCCTCGAAATATGGGGCGCTGTCCGTACCGGGAGGGAAAATCATGATCCGTTGGGACTTCGCACCGAAGTCGGTTCACTTTAGCTGGCGCGAAAGGGATGGCCCTACCGTGAAATCTCCAGCCCATCCTGGGTTTGGTCGAGTCTTAATTGAACGCATGGCAGGTGACATGTTTGGCGGCACGGCGAAACTGGAGCTATTGCCGACCGGAGCACACTGGAGCGCTTCCATTCCACGGTCATTCATCGTGGGGTCAGCTGCCTGAGCTGTGGCGAGTGCGACGTCTTCGCCAATCAAACAACGTTGACGTCGGACGTCACGCCACCTGGCCTTCCCGTATCTTAGCTAGCCGATGCTCCTGCGTGAGATAAGCTTGCGCTGCCGCGGTGCGGAACAATGCACGTGTCTCGGCCTCGTCGTCGGCGACCGCGGCCATGGCGAAGTCAGTGTACCGCAACCGCTCCGGATCATGTTTGATGCGCAGATAGAGGCGTCGCAGCCGCAGGTACAGCCAAACCCAGCGCACCTGGTTCACAGCGGTCTCGGTGAAGTACTTCGGATAGAAGCGCCAGGCTGGCTCGATCGGGAAACCAGGTCGTCGATCGCGGCGGGACTTGCGTCTCAGAAACCCGCATTCGAGCGGGTGTATCTTCTCGAAATCGATGCTGCCCTTGAACCAGGTGAGCAGGAACAACGCGTTGCCCGCGTTGGCTCCCACCGAAGCCACCCGGCGAAGCACGGTCTCGATATGATCGATTGTGTAGTAGCGCTGCCATGCGCTCTGATAGGTGCGCTCCCACTCCTCTTGCGACATTCGAGGGTGCGCGGTGGTGACGTGATTGAGGTCGTACTTGTTCAGGTCGGAGTGGAGCGCCACGCCGGCCTTTACCAGCCCGCGGTGGTCCTCCGAGCCCGGCAGCGGCGTGAGGCAGAAAAATTCCAGCAAGTCGACCGGCAGTTCCCGTTTTATGACTTCGATGTCGTGCTCGATTGATGCGGGGGTGTCGTTCGGGAATCCGAGGATGTAGCCGGCATAGGTGATGACACGGGCGGCTTTCCAGGCAAGCAGCATCTTGCGGTATTCGGTGATCTTGTTCTGGCGTTTCTTCGCGCCGAGGAGATTGTCGGGATTGATGTTCTCCAGTCCGATGAACACCCGCCGCACGCCCGCCCGCGCGCATTTCTCGATGAAATTGGGAAGCTTGTGGCAGAGCGTGTCGACCTGGATGATGAAGCCGATATCGAGCTTCTCGACCTCGCGCAGGTGCATCAGGCGGTCGAGAATCGCCTCCCAGTCCTTGTTGCGGGCAAAATTGTCATCGGTGATGAAGAAACTTCGCATGCCTTCGGCGTAATTGAGGCGCACGATCTTCTCGATATCGGCGGGCGAGCGGTGCCGTGACTTGCGCCCCTGCACGTTAATGATCGTGCAAAACGAACACTGATAGGGACAGCCGCGGCCGGCGTCGAAACTGGTCACGCCTCCCGCGGTGCGGCGCACCGTTTCGGCGGCGAGCAGCGGGATCGGGGTTCCCTGGATCCCGGGCAAATCATCCATGAAGTTGTAGAGCGGCGCGAGGGCCCCGGCATCGGCATCCTGCAGGACCCGCTCCAGCCGGCCCTCGGCCTCACCGGCAAACAGCGACACTCCCATCGCTGTGGCGCGCTGCAGATCGGAGTCGGCGCCATCGAGCATACTGATCGCGCCGGAGACATGAAAGCCGCCGATCGCCACCGGGATGTCTCGCTCACGCAGCGCCTTGGCAAGATCGAGCGCGCGCGGGAACTGGTTCGACTGAACTCCGACCAGCATAACCATGCCGGCGCCCGCGACACGGATCATCGCGGCAAGACGATCGCAGCGGATGTGCGTATTGGTCTCGTCAAACGCATGAACGTCGATCTCGACATCAGGCCCGAGCACGCGCCGCTCGGCGCAATCTTGCGCGAGACCATAGAGCGCGGCGAGAGAAGTCGACGGTATCGGCGAACGCAACCACTGGATGACGTAGCCATCGTCGTCGTAATGCGACGGCTTCACCAGCACGAGGCAAAAACGCTTCTTGCAGCCCCCTTCCACTCAGAGCCTCCTCGTGCGCCCGGGCGGCATCTTAGCCTATACGCGCCTGAATGAATACCGGCCGACAGGGCGACGACCGCCACGTCGTGCGTTGGAAGCTGTTGTCGCCCCGCGATAGTTTCGCGGTAGACGAGCATTTCGGCCCGTCGCGCTGGTTAACGCCGAACGCTGCGTGCTATCGATAGAACCACGGCACGGCGGGCCTGGACCTGCAGATTCTCAAAAGACAACCGTTGGGGTTGAGTTTTCTTTGCGGGAACAAACCAAAGTCGAGCCTGACCTCCGAGATGCAAGCTCCCCAACGGACACACGTCGGCGCGACACAGGATGGTGGCGGAGAGCGGAATTTGACCTCCGACCCGATAAACTGGTTGAAACTATAGTAGTTCAATAGGACGGGGTCACAATTCAGCGTCCAGATATCCTGGGCGGATGCTTCTGACCAAGTGAAGGCACGGCGCAAATCGACCGTCACAGGCGATACCGCGATTGCAGCTACGATTAGCCAGCGCAGGCGTCCACACATTGAAATCTCCCATCGTGCCAACTCCACGCGCGACAGGGGGCTCACTGCCGCGATCAGCCCTGCGCCCAACGAAGCTCGTTTTCCCTTGCGGTGATTTCATGCGGTCGGTTGATATTCATGATGCAATATTCAAGCTCACCGGCACGCTTGGGTCATTTTGCGCTCACCACGTGTGCATTGAGCCCGCTGGGATATCCGACGCCTTATCGCCGAGAATGAACTTATGGGCCGATGTCGGCGTGGGGCCGATATCGCACCCGGCTTTCACCACTTGGTGTGAGGTATCGGCACGAACGGACGACGCGGTGTCAATCGGATTCCGCTCTGCAATTATAGAATTGCTCCAAAACGCTGCTCCAAGACGTGCAGAGATTGAAGCCGACCGGGAATGGCGTCATGCCTTTCGCTGCCCGCCGTCGCGCGCCTCTTTCAAGCCGTCGACGAGCGACGTATAGCGGAAATCCGGAAAAGCGCGGCGGCAGGCCGCGATGTCGAACGGTCGGTAGCCGCCGTGCGGCATCTCTCCCTGCCGCGGCGTCCCGCGTACCGCCACCACGGGCTTGCCCATGGCGGCGACGCGCTCGGCGATGTCCCGAAAGCTGTAGACCTCGCCGGTTGCGATGTTGAGCGTTCCCCGACTGCGATGCTCGATCACGCGGCAGACGATTTCGGCCACGTCATCGACCAGCACGTGATCGCGCCGCTCCTCGCCTTCGCCGAACAGCACGATCTCCTGCCCTGCCGCTGCCAACCGACGGA
>Ga0306920_100015839_pt1 | contig 10354 bp, 10 predicted proteins | sample flu12Cox44000170_FD_204666 | JGI IMG/M metagenome (GOLD analysis project Ga0306920, IMG submission 204666) | Lab enrichment of tropical soil microbial communities from Luquillo Experimental Forest, Puerto Rico - flux4day.12C.oxic.44.000.170 (v2)... | ecosystem: Environmental > Terrestrial >...
CAGGAACCCAACACCCCGGTCTGCGGTTACTACTACCTGCCCGGCGATCATTCCGGTGATGTGGCCCAGACGATCAAGGAACTCCAGTACGCTGGTGTCCGGGTCTACCGGCTCGACCAGGCAATCACCGTGCCCGGTGCGCACGCGTTCGGGGACTTCAACATCAACGCTCCCCAGGGCCAGGACCCGGTCCGCACGCAGACCCTGACTCTCCCTGCCGGGACGCTCTACATCCCGCTCGCTCAGGGCACCAAGCACTGGATCCAGGCCGTCCTGGACGAGAACCCCTACCTCCCGTTCAACTACTTCTACGACGAGGTCACCTGGTCGTACTCGCTGCTGCGCGGCTTCGCCGGGGACGGTTTCCTCACCCAGCAGCCGTCGCCGTCGGCCAAGATGAGCCTGATTGGTAACCCGGCCCTGGGCACCGCGCCGGGCACAGCCCAGCCGGTGTACGCGTTCAACACCGACTCCGCGGACGGCCTGGCCATGGTCAATCAGCTCCTCGGCCAGGGCGCTGACGTGGCCCGCGCGGCGGCCGGTTTCGACGCCAGCGGCGTGCATTTCGGCAGTGGAGCGGCGCTGGTCTCCGGGGCGTCGATCCCGCTGCACACGCTGGCCGCCGACGCCGATGCCTGGCAGACGCCGGTGTACGGCCTGCCCAGCTACCCGGTCAGCCACTACGCGGTGAGCTTGCCGAAGATCGCGATCTACACCGGCGGGACCACCGTCCCGACCAACCCCGCCTTCCCCGGCAGCGGGGACGGCTACTGCACGAGCCCGCGCACCTACTGCGAGGCCCTGTTCGACCTGACCCAGAAGGAGCAGATCCCGGTCTCTCAGATAAACCAGCTCACCTCGACCGATCTCGCCGGCGGTGCGCTGCAAAGCGGCGGGTACACGGCTCTGATCGACCCGGACGCCACCATCTCGGCAACCACACCGGTTGGCTCGGCGGGCACGCCCGCGCAGGCGGTTCAGGCGTTCGTCAACGCGGGCGGCACGCTTCTGGGCACGGGTAATGGCGGGGTGGCAAGCGCCCGGAACGCCGGGCTTACCACGGTGAACACCAATACGATCACCGGCATCAGCACGCCAGGGTCGACGTTTGACGCCACGTGGAACACTGCGGACCCGGTGAGCTGGGGATTCGACGCGGGTGGCTGGATCTACCGCGAATCAAACAGCGACCCGAACTTCGACCCGGCCACCCTTGGCGGCGGCGGGCCCATCCCACAGGCGACCGCCGTGACGACCTTCGCGCCGGCAGGCGACTGCGGTGGCCCAGCCGGGTTCGGCAACTGCTACGGCTACGAAGTCAACGCCAACACCGGCCTGCCCGGCCGGCCGGCCGTGATCGACCAGCCGTTCGGTGCCGGGCGGGCGATCATGCTCGGCTTCGACCCGTGGTACCGCGCCTGGACGACCGAGGAAGAGCGCCTGGTCCTCAACAGCGTGCTGTACCCGGCCGGCACCGCCATCCCGGCCGGGCAGGCATCCAGCGAAGCCGGGAGGGTTACCGCGCATTCCCGCGCCGCGGCACGGCCAGTCCCGCCCGCCGGCCTGCCGGCGGTCGCCAGCCGCCCGGTGAACCCCAGCGGCGGCGCACCACAGGGATCACCCGATCGCGATCGTCCTAGGCTGGGCAGGTTCCCGCGCTTATGTCAGAGCCGGGGTGGCTAGGGTGGGCCCATGGCTCAGAGGCTGGTTACCGATCGTCTTGTGCTGCGCGGCTGGGATCCCGATGACGCCGGGGCGGCGCTGAGCGCCTACGGCGACGCAGAGGTTGCCCACTGGCTAACGCCGGCGATGGACAAAGTCGGCGATCTGGCGGCCATGCACCTGCTGCTGCAGCAGTGGGTGGCCGAGGACGCGCGGATGACCACGCCCGCCGGCCGCTGGGCGGTCGAGCTTCGCGGCACCGGGGAGGTGATCGGCGGGGCGACCCTGCTGCCGCTGCCGCCCGACGAGGAATTCGAGATCGGGTGGCAGCTCCGGCCGCAGGAGTGGGGGCATGGTTATGCCACCGAGGCCGGGCTGGCGCTCGCGCAATGGGCGTTCGGGCAGGGCATAGAACAGGTCGTTGCGCTGGTGCGGCCGACTAACACCCGCGCGGTGGCGACGGTGCGCCGGATCGGCATGGAGTGGGTGGGCGAGACCGAGAAATACCACGGTCTGCGGCTGCAGGAATACCGGCTCCGCCCGGGGGACCTGACCGCGCCCGGCCGCTGATACAGCCAGAAGCGGCCGCCCGAGGCGCAGCGGCGCTCACCGTGGCGCCTGTATCTACCGGGCCGTGGACCACCCGTTCGGCAAGGCTACGGAGGGCCCGGCTCCGGCCGGGCCCCCGCAGTGTCGTCGTTGTTATCGGTCAGGGTTGTCCGCTCAGCCCACAGTGTTTAGCACGTGTGCGTAGGGCTCGTGACGCACACGAACGTCACGGCCCTGACCGTATTGCTCGGGCCATTGCCCGGAACCGGCGTTGTGTTGGGTTCGAGGGCTACCACTTCCTGGTGGAGCACCGCGCCCAAGCGGGGGAAGGTAATGGTCCCGCTCAGATGCGGGCCAACCAGGGTGCCCACGGGAAGGCCGGCACAGGCCGGGGCGGTGGCGTTCTTGAAGCAGTAAACGGGTGAGCTGACCGCCAGGGTGTTGGTGGCTGGCACGCCATGTATGGGCGTGATAAGGCCGGGAACGCCGGCGCCCGGGTTAGGGGCCCCGGTGAGGGCCGCTCCCCACCAGCACCTGCTCTTGCCCTTGACCGGCGTCGGGCAGGCGCCGGCCTTGTCGCTCGCGGTCAGCGTCCCCCCGCTCTTACCGATGCTGGTTGGGGTGAGCGCCAGGGTTGGCCGGTTCGGCTTTGGCTGGGTGCCATAGATGATGTTGCCGAAGTTGAGCCCGGTCGTGGTGGCCAGGTCGGCGACGGTCACCACGCAGTTGGTGAGGCCGGCGTTCACCTGGGCCTGGGTGGGCGGGCAGACCGCCTTCTTGTCCAGGGCGGAGAAGCCCGGCGATCCGCCGGTGGCCGTCACGGTGATGGTGGCGGTGAGGTTACCGCTGGCATCCGTGGTGACGGCCGTGCCCGTGGTCAGGTCCGCCTCCGACGTCGCGGCCGAGGACGGGCTTATCACCCCGGCAAGGGGACTGGTCTGCGCGACGATCAGCAAGGTGTTCGCCGGCAGGCCGGTGCAGACCACGGTGACCGGTGTCCCCGTTGTGTTGCTGGCCCCGAACGCCACCGGGCTGCCGTTGTAGGTGCAGCTTGACGTGGATGGCGGTATTGGAATAGCCGATGCCGGCGGGGCGCCCAGGACGGCGGTGGCGCCGAGCAGGCCGGCCCCCAGCGTGAGCGCGCCTGTGACGGCGCGTGCCCGCCGGAGGCGGCTACCGTGACAATGGCTTTGACGTGGCATGAAAGCCCTCCCGTTGTCAGATTGCCTCTTGATGTGATTCCTAGCTTCCACTCTCGGTTATGAGCTAACTACACGGTGGCGCGAATCAATGGTTGCCCCCAGCAAGTAAACAGCTTTCCAAGCCGCCCGCCCGACCAGTGTTGTGCCCTCGGTACAGCGTGTCAATAAGGACCGAATGCCCGGCAGGCGCGGGAGATTGCGTCATTTGTAAACGACCGGGTGGGTGCTGGCGGTGACCGAACCGGCCTGACCGTACGGTGGCTCGTCGGTGCCGCGATGATGAGGGCATGTCCGAGCCGTACAACCTGTTTAGCGGGCAGAGCCTGGAGCGCTTGACCGCGCTGAGCGACGGGCTGTTCGCCGTCGCCATGACACTGCTGGTCCTGGACGTGCGGGTGCCGGTCAGCTCCGCCGGTGCGGTGTACACCGAACGCGGGCTGTGGGAGGCGCTGCTGAGGCTGGGCCCGAGTTTCGCGGCATATCTGCTGAGCTTCACGATGCTGGGCACCTTCTGGCTTGCCCAGCACACCCTGCTGGGCATCCTGGGCCGCTGCGACCGGACCCTCACCTGGATCAATCTGGGGTTCTTGTTCGTGGTGTCGCTGTTGCCGTTCTCGGCCGCGCTGCTCGCCCACTATGTCCACCTGCGCCTGGGTGTGGGCGTGTACTGGCTGAACATCCTGCTGCTCGGCGCGGGACTCGAATGGGCGGCCCGGTACGGGCGCAGGGCACTCATGCCCGATGACGCGGCGCAGGCCCGCGAACGGCTCACCACGTTCCGGCGCCGGATCCTGGTCGCGCAGGCCCTGTACGCGCTCGCGGCACTGATCTGCCTGATCAATACCGTGGCGAGCGTGATCGCCCTTGCCCTCGTTCAGCTGTACTTCATCGTCTCGCCCCGGCTGGTCCGGTCGCGGCCATAGCCGGCCGCCATTTGCTCAACTAAGTTGACTATCTGGCCTGCGCATGACAGTCTGCAGATGTTCAACCAAGTTGACCATATGGAGATGGCATGCCTGTCCTGACCGCGCCCGCTGCACCGACCCACGACCTGGGCGGCGCCCGCTTCACCTCGCTGGCGACACCCTCCCGGGGAGCCACTGACACCGCCGTATGGAAGGTGGAAATACTTCCCGGTACGCCGGCCACCCCGCACGCGCTGACCCGCGAGGAGGTGTTCGTCGTGCTGGAGGGAAAAGCATCGGTGCGGATCGCGGGCAACGCCGGCCAGGCCGAGGCCGGTGACGCGATCGTGGTCCCGCCCGGTACCGAGTTCGAGCTGGCCAACGCCGGGGCCGGGCCGTTGCGGCTGCTGTGCTGTCTGCCCGTCGGCGGGCAGGCACGGCTTGCCGACGGCAGCACGTTCACCCCGCCATGGGCGGAATAGCGGCCGGGGACCCGGCCGGCGGCCCGCCCCTGGCCAGGCTGTTCGCCATCGCCTATCGGCAGCTGATCGACGGCCTGCACGATCGGCTGCGGGCCCGGGGCTGGGCCGACGTCCGGCCGGCGTTCGGGTTCGTGCTGCTGGCGGCCCGCGAGCAGCCCACCTCGGTGACCGAACTGGCGGCGCTGATGGGCATGACCAAGCAAGCCGCGTCGAAGCTCGTGGACGCCATGGTCAGCGATGGCTATGTCCGCCGCGGCGCCGGGGCCCAGGACGGACGGCAGCGGCCGGTATCCCTCACCGGCCGCGGCGAGGAACTGCTGTCCGCGGTCGAACAGGTCTACACCGAGCTTGAGGGCCGCTGGGCCACGGTGATCGGCACCTCGCACGTGGATCGCATGCGCTGCGATCTCATGCGCGTCCTGTCCGATCCCGACGGCCAGCTACCTCCCGTGCGCCCGACCTGGTAGCGGTCACCATGTGTGGAGGCTAAGGCGGGCAGCGCTGTATGGACGCCGCCTGCCGGGCCGGGGCACCGGGCGGGCTCAGGCTTGGGGCTGAAGCAGGAACGACACCTCGCCGTCCTCGCTGACCTGAGCGTCCAGTTCCTTGTCCTCGAGCGCGTCGGCCGCCTCGGGCTGGAGGAACACCTGGATGTCGGTTTCCTCGATGACGCGGTCGCCCGCCTGCGGGCCGTCGGACAGCGACAGCGCCAGCCCGCCGGTGTCGGCTTCTCCTTGTGCGATGCGCAGGCCGGTCTGCGTCGGAAGCCCTGGCCGGGTGGTCAGGTTACGGATAGCGGCTACCGCCTGGTCGGTAAGCGTGAGCATGTCCAACTCCTAACGTCCGATCCGTGGATGACGTGATGTTGTTGTGCGGAGCACCCTGGTCCCTGTCCCGGGCGTGCGGGATCAAACCAGGCTTGGGCATTTGCCGCGGCCGGCCAGGTGACCGCGGCGTCGCGGCGAGTACCGGCGTTGCACCGGTCAGAGCACCTGGCCGCTAGCGCGGTGCCGCGCTCCCGTTCGCCGCTGCCAGGATGGTTTCGAGCAGGTCACGGGCGTGGTTCGTCGAGGACTTCGCTGATCCACGCGGCACCGGGCCAGGGCTACCGCATCCACCACGCCACCCTCGCCCGCGCGCCCAGTGACGCTACTGGATTTAGCCCAGGATCAAGAGCGATGCCGGCCGAGCGTTGCCCGTGCTTCGGCGACGTCCATCCCGTGCAGGCGGAGCAGGTTCTCCCCGAGGATCTTCCGCTTGGCCTGGTCGGTCAGCTGCGGGTAGCCGTAGCCCTGGCAGAGATCCTCCGGGATCTGGAAGTCCATGAAGGCCCGCAGCGCCCACTGCGGATGGAAGATCGGCGCCTCGGAACCGTAGACGATCTTGTCTTCGCCGCACCAGAACAGCAGCTTCCCGATGATCTCGGCGAACATCCGCGGCGCGCGGACCAGGAAGTTGATCGTGGCGGCCAGCGAGGCATAGAGGTTCGGGTACCGGATGAGCTGCCAGCAGGTCTCGTCCAGGAACGGCAGCCCGACGTGGAAGATGACGAAGTTGATGTCCGGGAAGTTCGCGGCCGCGCCGTCCATGTCCCAGGTCTGGGTGTGCTCGATCGGCTGCGGGCCGAGCGGCACGCCCTTGTGCACGCCGATCAGGTTTACGCCAAGCTCCTGGGCCTTCTCGAAGATGGGGAAGGCCACCTGCGGGTCGTCCATCCGCCACGGGAACGGCATTCCGTAGTCGTAGCGCACGTTGTAGAACTTGAACGCCTTCGCGCCGAACTCACCGACCTGCCGCTCCATCAGGTCCAGGGCCTTGCGGCCCTCCAGTGGGTTCACCGACCCCCAGAAGATCGTCCGGTCGGGATCCCGGCTGGCCAGGTCGGCGCACTCCTGCCAGGGCGACAGGCCGTCCTTGAACAGGTCGGTGAGCGGCAGCGGCATCGCCACCAGCATGTCGGTGTCGGACTCGTCGTAGACCATCTGCCGGATGTCGCCCGCCGTCCACTGGCGGAGGAACTCCTCCGGTGGCAGGTGCGGTTCGTTGTCCGGGGTGAGGGCGTTGTGGAACGCGTACAAGTGGTTGTTGAACATCACGCCGGGCGGGCCGAAGGCGTTCTTCTCCTCGAAGTTGAAAATGTGCGCGACGCCGTCGAACACGAATACGTCATCGATCATGACGGATCACCTCTCGCGGGCAGATGGGCAGCCAGGTAGGCGGCGCGGTCGGGGACCTGCGCGGGCGGCGGCAGAAACCGCAGCACCCGCGCGGCTCTGGGGGACAGCCGGTCGGTGGTCCACGCTTCGTCCCAGACGATCTCGACCTCGGCATCGGTCACGCCGGGCTGCGCCTGCATCCGCTCCTGGACCTCGGTGAGCACCCGCGACGCGAACGGGCACCAGCCGGAGGTCAGCAGCAACTCGACCCGGACGTGGCCACCGGATGCGTGAACCGAGCGCACCAGGCCCATCTCCACGACCGAGATCCCCTTCTCGCGGCAGCACGGGTCATACACATCGCTGAGCGCATCAAGGGCCCATTGCGGTATGCGGGACATGCGGCCATCGTCCGCTCGGCGCACCCGTGGCCGGAACCCCCCGGATTTTCACATGCTGAACGACTACCGTGGCCGACCAGCGTCTTTCCCTGGCTGTGCCGTGCGGGCATCCTAGAAAGGGTGAGACCGACGGGCAGCGCCGCAGAGCCTTCCGACCTGATCCGCAGTGTGTCCCGTGCCCTGCGGATCATGGAGGAGGTATCCCGTTCGCCGCGCCCGCTGCCGGTGAAGGTCGTCGCGCGCCGGTGCCAGCTTCGCCTGTCCACGGCCTACCACCTGGTCCGCACGCTCTGCTACGAGGGCTACCTGGTGCGTCTGCCGGATGGGGGGTACGTGGCCGGTTCCGGCGTGGCCGAGCGCTTCCACGAGGTGATGAACTCCCTGTGCCGGCCGCCGCGGGCCCGGGCCGTGCTCATGCACCTCGCGGCCACCACCGGGCATACCGCGTACCTGGCCTGTCTTTCCGGCCAGCGGCTGGTGATCGTCGATCTGGCCGAGGGGGAGCGGTCGCCGTGGCTGGAGGACCTGCAACCGGGGCTGGAGACCGCCGCCCACGCGACCGCCCTGGGCAAGGCACTGCTGGCGACGCTGCCGGGCCGCGACCGTAAGAGCCTGCTGGCCGAGCAGGGCATGCGGCCGTTCACCCCGAATACCGTCACCGACCTGGCGCAGATCGAGACCGAGCTAGCAGGGCTGGGCCCCGGTGACCCGGTCACCGAGTTTGGGCAGTTTCGCGACAAGGTCTGCTGTGCCGGTGTCGCGGTGTCTGGTGCCGATCCCGGCAGCTGGTGGGCGCTAGGAACCTCGGCCCGCGGCCTGAACCTGCCGGGCGCTCTGCTCGGCGAGCTTCAGTTCGCCGCCACCGATCTCACCCCGTAGTGCAGGTGAACGACGCCACCCTTGAAGCGGTGCTCGTCCAGCAGTTCGAGCTGGGCCCCGACCTTATCCGGCAGCGCGCTCTTTCCGCCACCGACGAGCACCGGGCTGAGGAACAGGTGGCATTCGTCGACCAGGCCCGCGGCCATGGCCTCACCAGCGAGCTGCGCACCGCCGACCGAGATGTCGCGGGTAGCGGACTTCTTGAGCTTCCTGATCGCCGCGGGATCGAATTCGGGCTCGATCCGCGTCCGCGCGCTCGACACCGTCCGGAGCGCCCGCGAGAACACGATCTTCTCTGCCGCCCGCCAGAGCTCCGCGTAGTCCCTGCTCACCGCGCGCTGATCGGCGCCGGTGTTCACCGTCTCCCAGGAGACCATCGTCTCGTACATCCGGCGCCCGTAGAGGTAGGTGCCGATCGGCCGCTCGAGGTCATTGACGAACGCGTGCACCTCTTCATCCGGCGCCGCCCACTCGAAATTGCCGCTTGAGTCCTCGACGTATCCGTCGAGGGATGCGAGCGCGGAGTAGACCAGCTTGGCCACGTCAAACCTCCATCGTGATCGAGCGCTGCGGTTCGCTTGGCTCATGCAGCCCCTGCTGCACACGCTAGGACCGCGCTCGGCGGCCGTTCTCATCGATCCTCGGTGCCCTGTTCAGGCATGCCCTGCAGGCCCGCACCCGCTTGCGAGTCGGCGAGGCTCGGCTTCGTCGGTGACGTCCGGTGTGCTACGCGCAGTGCCTGGCTGTTCGCTTGATGGCGCTATTGGCGCTCATGGGATCCAGCGCCCAGGCGCTCCAGGTCCTCGGTCATGCCGTTGGCAAACACCGTGAGGTCTGGGACTAGGTTTGCGTCGGCGACGATGTCGAGGTTCAGCTGGCCGGCGTAGGACAGCGCCCCTACCTGCACGGCAACGTTGCCTTGGACGACACCGATTTGGAACGCTTCGAGGATCTTGGCGCCAGCGAAGTACATGGGCTGTGGCGGGCCGGGGAGGTTGCTCATGAGCAGGTTGATCCGCCGCTGCCGGTTCATGGCGCGGATCATCCAGCGTTGTAGAAAACGCGCCGCGGGCTGGTAGGGAGGGAGGCGCTTCCGTTCGGTTGTGGCGCGGGCTATCTGCTCCAGCCGCCGGATCGGGTCTTCCTCGCCTACGGGCAGAGGGACGAGCAGGATGCCGACGAGATTCCCTGGCTGTGAGGCGCTCGCCGGAGCGCGGACCGATGCGGCAACCGAAACCTTCAACACAAGGGGGCGGTGGAGCTCTCCGCGGCCCGCGAGGAGCGCGCGTGCTCCGCCGGCGATCGTGCACAGCACCACGTCATTGACGGTCGCGTGATGTGCGTGTGCGACCTGCTTGGCTTGTTCGAGGTTGGCACGCACAAGCAGGACACGGTGCTGTCTGCCGACCGGCCGGTTGAACGAAGTGCACGGAGCCCGGCCCTCCCGGGCAAGCTGTACAGCCTGGCGGAACAACGTCCCGGCTGGGGCGAGGGCCCGCCGAGGGTGGCCGATCTTGTGCACGCCCCGGCGGATGCCGGTGATCGATCTGCCAAGCGCGTCGCCGAGAAGCTCCGAGCGGGTGGGGATGGGCCGCGGCGTCCATGGTGGGCCTTCTGACTCCGGGGTTTCCAGCGCTGAGTCAAAGGGCGCTGAGTCAAACAGGGTGCCTAGCAGCAGCAACGCTGCGAGGCCGTCGGCGAGAACGTGGTGGAAGCGGATGAGCATCGGTACGTGCCCATCGGGCGCGCCGGTGAGCAGCCAGATCTCCCACAGGGGACGTGCTTGGTCAAACGGCTGGTCATTCAGCTCCACGCAGGCCGCCAACAGTGCTTCCTCGCCGCCACCGGCAGGCACGGCCCGCGTCCTGACGTGCCGGCTGATATCGAAGCTCGCGTCATCGACCCAGACTGGGGCACCGACGCCGGGCCGGTAGAGCCTTTGACGAAGCCGCGGCGCCAGGTGCAGACGCTGCTCGATCCTGGCTCTGATCGCCTCAAGGGCAAGCTGTCCCGACGCATCGAGCAGAACGCGGCCCTCGAGGATGGCAAGGGCGGCAACGTTCATCGGCAGGCCATGCCTCTCGATGCGAAGGTTGCTGACATCCAGCGGAGTCAGCC
>Ga0306920_100015840_pt1 | contig 10354 bp, 9 predicted proteins | sample flu12Cox44000170_FD_204666 | JGI IMG/M metagenome (GOLD analysis project Ga0306920, IMG submission 204666) | Lab enrichment of tropical soil microbial communities from Luquillo Experimental Forest, Puerto Rico - flux4day.12C.oxic.44.000.170 (v2)... | ecosystem: Environmental > Terrestrial >...
TACCTTCTGTGACATAAACCTGGTACATATACGCACATTTCACGATTTGTACGAGGTCAGGAACCCTGAAGGATTTGCGAGTCCGTGAGGTTCCCCGGTAAACGAGCCCGCGAGTGGTGATCAGGGGAGCATTGGTGTCACCGCGTCACATGGCACCGGCTGGCCCCAACGGCACGCGCCTACCCGCTCACCGGCCAGGTCGTCACCGATGCCGCTGCGTGCTGTGCCGGGCATGGGCCTGACGAAGGAGCCGGACCGGGCGATTTAATGCGCGCCACGAGAATGACGCGGTCGACCATTTACCGGCACCTCGCCGAGCAAGAAATGGCAAGAATGACCGAGTGGATCTATTGCCTGGCCATCAGCGGCGACAATACCTGCGGCAGGCGGGCCGGGTCGTCGAACAGCGGGCAGTCGGCCAGGCTGGGGCATTCGCACCGGGTGGCGGCCTCAAGCCAGTCGCGCACGATCTCGGTGCGCTCGAGCAGCTCCTTGACCTGGGGCAGCTTCCTGACGGCCAGCTCGTGAAGCCGCTCGATCGCCGCCTGGTCATCAGGGGTGGCGGACAGCAGGTCCCTGATCTCGTGAAGGGTGAGGCCGGCCCGCTGCCCGGTCTCGATTATCGCGAGGGTTCGCACGGTGTCCGGGCCGTAGACGCGCCGTCCGCTCGCTCGGGCCGCCGGGGCCGGGTCGGCGGTACTGGTCGACCGCCGGTACCTGATCACCGCTGCGCATGTGCTGCAGCGCCAGGACCCCGGCACTCTGGCAAGGGTGGCGGTGGAACAGGCCGAGGTGGAATTCCCGGACCAGGGGCCAGGCGGACAGCCCGGCAGAGCGGCCGCGGCGTGGGTCGACCTTGGCCCGGTCGGCGCGGGGGTGGACGTGGCCGTGCTGGATCTGGGCGAGGATCGGCCGGGCTGGCTGCCCGTGCCGGTGCGGGTGTGGCCGGCCTTGCGGCTGCCGGGCCGGGTGCAGGTGTTCGGCTACCCGCTGGCCGAGGGGCCGCTGAACGGGGTGTGGCGGCAGTTCGCGGTGGCGGGCCCGGCCACCGCCGGGGCGGTACAGCTGGACTGGATCGGCGACGCAGGCACTTTCCCTGGCCACAGCGGCGGGCCCGTCATAGATGCCGCCGGGCACGCCCTGGCCGGGATCTTGGTGGAGGGGGCCGAACGGGGGCGGTTTGACCGGTTCGTGCCGGTCACACTGATCGCCCGGGTGTGGCCGGGGCTGCCCCGGCCCTGGCCGATGGTCGGGGCCGAGCCGGGTGAGGCGCGCAGCCACTTCACTTGGCGGGCGCACGGGCAGCGCAGCGCCGCCCGTGGCGGGGACCTGTTCCGCGGCCGCACTGCCGCCCTCGACCGCATCCGAAGCTGGCTGACCACCGGTGAGCCGCCCGGCCTGCCGCTCGTGCTGACCGGGCAGCCGGGGGCGGGCAAGTCGGCGGTCCTGGCCCGCGCCGCACTCAGTGTGGAGGCCGAGCAGGGCGGGCCCGGGCTGGCCTTCCACGCCCGCGCCGCCACCATCGGCGATTTCCTCACCGCGCTGGCCGACCTGACCGGCGTCGACATCCCGGCCTCGGTCGATGAGCTGGTCATAAGCCTCGCTGACCTGCCTGGGCAGCCGCCCGTGCCGCTGGTCCTGGACGCGTTGGATGAGGCGGCCAGCGACCGTGACCGGCGGCAGATCACCGAGGCGCTGGCCGAGCTGGCGGTGCTGCCCTGGCTGCGGGTCGCTGTGGCCACCCGGACGATGACCGCAGGCAGCCCCTTTGTGCCGGGCGGGCTGCTGGCCGCCCTGGGTGTGACAGACAGCGACGATGACAGTCTCATCGACCTGGACAGCGACACCTACTTCGACCTCGACGGCCTGCGCCAGTTCGCCGCCGCGCTGCTAGCCCAAGAAGGGACGGACCGCCCGGGGCCGCCCGGCGCCGCCTGGACGCAGTACCGGGCCCGGCACGGTGTATGCGCCCGGCTGGCTGCCGTGATCGCGGAGCGGGCCGGGCGGAACTTCCTGGTCGCCGCGATGGCCGCCGTCCCGCTGTCCACCGCCCGCACGATCACCGATCCGGCCGCGAAGGGGTTCGATCCGGACGGCATTCCGTCCGGGGTCGGGGAGGCGCTGGGCAAGTACCTGGACCGGCTGCCCAACCACCGGCGCGAACGCGACCGCGAGCTGCTCACCGCGAAGGCCTACGCCCGCGGCGCCGGGCTGGATGACCCAGCCTGGCTCGACTTCGCCGCCGCCCTCGGCTACAGCGCCGACGTCACCGATCTTGAGGCAGTGCGCCGTTCCCCGGCAGCTGACTACCTGCTTCAGACCACGACCAGCGAGCGCGGCGCCCGCCCGGTGACCCGCCTGTTCCACCAGGCCCTCACCGACGAGCTGCTCGCCCCGCGGCACCAGGCCAGCGACGACAGCGCGCTGCTCGACATGCTTCTTGGCCAAGCCGAGCGCACCGGCTGGCAGGACCGCTACCTGCGCGACTACATGGCTGAGCACGCCGCCGCTGCCGGTCGGCTTGATCAGCTCCTGGAGGATCCGCTCTACCTGATCACCGTCGACCCGGCACGGCTGGTGCCCCACCTCGACACCGCAATTTCCGCCCCGGCCCGGGCCACCGCCGCCGTATACCGGCAAAGCGCCCACCTTCTCGCCCGCCTCGACCTGCCAATGCGGGCCAGCCAGCTCGAACTGGCCGCCCACCACCTAGGCTGCCGCAGCCTGGCAGCCCGGATCGCGGGCGCCGCCCCCGACCGGCCCTGGCAGACCCGCTGGTCCCACGGTCGCCGGGCCACCGGCCAGCAGGTCACCGGCCACGGCGGCGTCGTGCGCGCGGTGGCGGCGGAGACGCTGCCGGACGGCACCCCGGTCATCATCAGCGGCGGCGACGGCATGGGGCGGCCTGAGCGAGCAAGAGCGATGCCGGCTGAGGTCAGCCACCCTGGTGGAGGTCGAGCGCGGTCAGGTCGCAGACGTCGACGCAGTTCGCGCCGCGGATCTGGGAGATGACCATGAGCACGCCTGAACAGTTGCGGCAGCGGACCACCGTCCCAGCGACCGGCCCGGTCGCGCGGCACAGGGCCCAGGTTGCTTCGGCGGCGGTGATGCCGTGCCGCACACCTTGTGCAGCAGGGCGCCGATCGCGTTCCCATCCAGCGCCACCATCGGGTCCCTCCGAGCCGTTCCGTCTTGACCCGGCCCGTGGGATAACCGAGGGCGACCAGCCTCTCGGCGACCGTCTCGACGAGCGTGTCGCCGCCCTGCCGGATCGAGAACGCCCATTCCGGCAACGGGGTGGGGGGTGTCGGGCCGACTGACACCACAGGGAAACCCTGGGGCACGCACTGCGGGTCGGCGCAGGTGGCGAAGGTCACACGAAACGAGACGGCTCATGGTCGGTCAACTGCCCGATCGGCTGGGGCTTGCCGCCGTGGCATACCGCTCGATCAGCTGGTCGGCGACTACCGCGAGGTCCTTCCCGATATAGTCCGGCTGCGGGCCGACGTCAAGCGGGGCGTTGCCCTCGCGGAGGATGAGCGCGGCTTGCCAGCCCGCTGCGACAGCGCCGAGAGTGTCCCAAACGTGGCTGGCGATCAGACAGATGTCGCCCGGATCGACCTCGAGCGCGGCGGCTACCGAGTGGTAGGCCTCCGGCGCCGGCTTGTGGCGTCGCACGGTCTCGTCGACGCTGAAGCGGCGCTCGAACAGGTCGATAATGCCCGCCCGCTCCAGCTGCCGCAAGGAGATCTCCAACGTGTTGTCGGTGAGCGTGAATAGCCGGAAGCCGTGATCACGGAGCCGACGCAGGGCCGCGGGGACCTCGGGATGGGGCGGCATGGTGGCGAAACGGTCGGTGAGCTCGGCGCCGTCGGCGTCACTGATCGTGATGCCGCGGGTGGCGGCGAGCATCCTGAGCACGGCACCGCCGATGTCGGTGAACGGTACGTAGACGCCGGCGAGCGTGAGCGCTCGGAGTAGGTGATCAGATTCGCGAACCACAGGCGCATCGCGGCGGGGTCGTTGAAAATCCGGTCAAGAGTGGGGCGGATCGCATCCAGGTTGAGCAGGGTCTCGTTGACGTCGAAGACGATGATCGGTCGCTCGGGCACTGGGAACCTCTTGTTCGCGGTGGACGGCGGGCAAGCCCGCTGCTTGCTCACGGGCAAAGCCTGGCCGCCGGGGCTCGGCCGCACATCGTCAGGTCGGCTACCTGTGAAGGTCCCGCTCCGCTGGTCCGGGGCAGGGGATGGTCGCGGGAGGCGATGAGGACTCACGAGCCGTCCGCCGCCCGCTCGATGACGATGCGGGCGAGTTCAACACGGGAGGCGATGCTGAGCTTGCGGAAGGACTGGCGCAAGTGATACGCGACGGTGTGGGTGCTGATGTACATGCGCGCGGCGACCTGGTTGTTGTTCAGTCCCTGGGCGACGAGCTCGGCGACGGCTTGCTCGGTGTCGGTCAGGCTGTCCCATCCGGTGACAGGCCGGGCGGCGGGCGTGCTCCAGTGACGGCGGCGGATGCCGAGCTGGCGAAGCCGCCGCCGGATGCGGGCCTGGTCGCGGTCGGCACCGACCTGGCAGTATCCGGCGAGTGCGTCCTTCAGGTGGCCGATAGCCTGGTCTCGGTCGCCTTGCCTGCCGTGCAGGACGCCGAGGTCTTCTGCCGCGGAGGCCCTGGCCCACGGATCGGGGTGCTGCGCAGCCGCCTCAGCAAGCAGGCTCGGGTTGCGGGTGACGAGACCCCGGCTGTGGGCTGCGGCGGTGGCCAGGATGGTGAACCTCGGGTGGGCATCCGCGAGGTCCTGGGCGGCGCGAGCGGCCAGGTCACTGTCGCCCGCAACCAGTGCGGTGCGAGCCAGCCAGGCCGCCAGGGCCGGGTCGCCGAGAAGGAGCCCCGGCCGGGCCTTCAGATCGGCGCAGATCTGACGGAGAGGGCCGAGCGCAACGGCCGGCCCATCGCGCGCCTCGGTGATCTGTGCCTCAGCCGCCGTAGTTTCGGCGCGCGCGTAGATGTCAGCAAACTGCGGGCCGGTAGCGCGGCGGGAGGCGAGGTTCTGGGTGGCGGCCGCTATGTCGCCACGCCGCAGCTCGATCACGCTCAGCACGCTGTACGCGGTCGCGGCATACCCGTGTGCGCCGAGGGTCCGGGCGACATCCAGCGCTGTCTGGGCATCGGCGGCGGCGTCGGCCAGCCGACCTGCGGCCAGGTGGATGCGGGCCCGCACGATCGATAGCGCGGCCTGGGCCGGGATGAGGTGCAGCGCCGGGTTGTCCGCGGCGCGGAGGATCTTCTCCGCTTCGCCGAGCTGGCGCAGGTCGACCAGGGCGGCGGCGAGTGCGAGCAACGGCTGGACATACCGGGCATCCGGAGAGATCGCGGGGCCGTTTCGTGCCGCGTCGTACAGCAACTCGAGCCCGTCGCTGATCTGGCCGCTGTCCCAGCATGTGACCGCGCGAGTGAGGTATGCCGCCGCGGCGGCGCGGCTGTCGTGCTGAGCGGGATCGGCCAGCGTGGCGTCGGCTACCTGGCCGGCGAGTTCGTCGCGCAGTCCGGCCAGGGCCTGCAGGTGGACGCTCAGCGCCTGATCCCGCAGGTCGTCAGGCAGCTGCGGCCGGGCCAGGACCAGTTGGGCCTGATCAGCGGCGTCCTGGGCGTGCCCGCGGGCACCTAGGACCGAGGACAGGGCGCACCGCAGCCTGTCCTCGACCGACGGCGGCAGCGGCCTGGCCAGCATGTCATGGGCGATCGCGGCGGCCCGGTCTAGCCGACCGGCCGCGGTCAGGGCTTCGGCGGCGGCCGCCGCGCGGGACAGCGCGGCCGGATCGGCCGGAGGCGTCAGCTCCAGTGCGCGCAGCGCCAGGTCAGCCGCGGTCTGCGGCTCAGAGCCCAGCGTCCGCGCCGCCGCCTGGTCCAGCCCGGCCAGCGACGCGGGGTCCCCCGGATGCGCAGCCTGGAGCAGGTGACTGGCGGCCCGGGCCGCAGATTCACCCCGGGCGAGCAGGATCTGGCCATACTGGCGGTGCAGCGCCTTGCGGGCCGGCCGTGGGATCATCTCGCCGACCGCGCGGCGCAGCAGCGGGTGGCGGAAGGCGAACGCATGTTCCGCGGCGGTCATGATCGCGGCGCCCATCGCTTCCTCGACCGCGGGCAGCAGCCTGGCCGGGGTCTCGCCGAGCATCTCGGCAGCGTCTTCCAGCCGGAACGCCGGGCCCAGCACCGCCGCGGTGACCAGCAGGTGCCGGGCCCGCTGGCCAAGGCCATCAAGTCGCCGCTGCGCGAGACGGTGAATGCGCTGCGGCAGCTGGACTGAGGCCAGCACGGCACGGCCGCCGGTGACATGCACGGCGTGATCGTCGCGCAGGCCGCTGATCAGCTCGGCCACCAGGGAGGGGTTGCCAGCGGCCCCCCTGGCCAGGTCGGCCAGGGCCTGGTCCGGCGGCGCGCCGAACGCGTCGGTGAGCATTGCCACCACCGCATCCTCATCCAGCGGGGCCAACAAGAGCCGAGCGGCACCGTCTTGCTCCAACAGGCCGAACAGGTAGTCCGCGGCCCGCCGGGAGGTGGTTGACCGGGCCAGAAGCCACGCGACCGGATGCCGTTTCAGGTCTCGCGGCAACGTCCGCAGCGCAGCCAGCGTGGCCGGGCTGGCCCAGTGCAAGTCATCCAGGCAGACCAGGACCGGAGTCGCCGCAGCACGCTGTTCGAGGTTCGCTCGCATCTGAGTCATCCACCACGCAGCCGCAGTCGGCAGACCACGACCTGGATCATCGGTGATGAGCTCCGCGGATGGCTCCCGCAGGGCAGCCGGCAACGCGAAGAACGGAATCGTCTGGCACAGCTGGTCCGCTGTCCCCGCGGCCAGGGAAAAGCCCAGTTCCGCTGCCTCATCGATGGCGTCGCGCAGCAGAACAGACTTGCCGATGCCCGGCTCCCCCTCCACCAGGACCACGCCGCCCGCCCCCCGCAGAGCACGCCGGAGCAGATCACGGACCCTCGTCTGTTCCGCCGCACGTCCGTGCAGGACCTCCCGGCCTACCGGCCGCTTCTGCGGCTTCGTCCTCCTGTCCGCTTCCGTGGAGGAGTCGGTGATCATCGCAGTCATGTCACGCCTCGCCCGCAGCAACTCGGCGACCGGACAGCAGCAGGTGCCGCATAGCGCATTCGGATCATCGCTGTCTCGGGATGATCGCCGTATTCCTGCGCCACCCGTGCAGTACAGCCCGAGCAGCCGAACGCCCGGATGGCCGCCGTGACGGCCTGCCGAACCTGGCCCGCGCTGGGCTCATCGCTGCGCTGCAGGTCCGACGCGAAGACGGCGTCAGCCATGACCGCACTCACGCTGAGGTAAGCCATCATCAGCCGCCGATTGCGCCTGGCTGATGGCACGGGCGATCCCGCTGCGACGGCCTATGACCAGCACGGTTTTGTCTTTCAGGGAAGCCATTTGTTTCTCTCCTTTGACGGCACTGATTGAGCCCCTCAGGCCATCGCGCGGTTCTAGCAGCGTTTCGCGAGTTTCTGTAAGGCGCCCCCGAATGGCGTATTTATATTTCGCGCTGTACGATAGCCGTGGCGGCTGTTAAGCTCATCAAGGTCAAGGTACAGGGCCGACGTCGCGGGAAACGATAGCTTTCCAGCAGTTATTTCTAATGGACAGAACGAGCCTGGCACATTACTTATGCCCGGGGCAAGGGGCCGAAGGTTTCGAAGAATTCATGACACTCATCGAAATCCCTAATGTCTATAATTCCGGTGCCCCGGCTCGTCCTGGTCGCGGGCGCTTCGCGGTGATCGGCGAACCCATTGTCGCAGTGGATCTCATCAATACCGTCGCGGCGCCCGGATCATCTTCGGGCCACGACCTCCTGTCGGTGGATCGGGGCGCGGAGGCCTGGTGGCGGGTCGAGAGGGCGCGCGTGCCGCCCGGAGACCTACCCGACACCCAGGCCTTGCGGCGACTGCGCTCGGCCTTGCGGGACACGATCGAGGCGCTGGTGGACGACCACCCGGTTCCGAAGGCGGCGGTGTCGGAGCTCAACTTCTTTATGCAGTCGGCGCCGGCCAGCACACGATTGGCGCTGACCGCGGAAGGGCTACGCGTGGACACGCACTGGCACCGGGAGTTCGGCGGAAATCCGCAGCTGGCCTTCATTGCCACACAGGCCGCAGAGTTCCTTTCCGACCCGTCGCAGGTACGCCGGCTGCGCCGGTGCGCGAACCTGGCCTGTTCGATGATCTTCATCGCGGTCAATCCCCGGCGGTCATGGTGCGCGCCCGGCGTATGCGGCAACCGGGTACGCGTCGCCCGGCATCACCGTCGCGCAGGCGGAGCCTGATGGAGCTCCGGGCGGGCGGAGGTCCTGCGTGCGCGAGTCCGGGAGACCACGCCACTTCAGGTCAGCGACGAACCGCCGCAGCAGGTCATCGTGCGGTGCTGCCACGATGACGACCAGGTCGCGGAGCTCGGGCGGGTCCAGGGACCTGATCGTCGCGCCGGGCAGCGGGCTGAGAGCGGAGAAGGGCACGATCGTCACCCCCATGCCGGCCGCGGCCAGCTGCGCGGCCGTGCGCGGGAAGCCGGTGCGCAACGCCGGCTGAGGCAGCACGACACCGCGTGCCGCCGCGAACTGGTCGATCCACACGGCGAACCCGTTGTCCCGGTTGTAGTGCACGAGCGGCTCGACGGCCAGCTCGGCCAGCGGCACCGCATCCAGGCCCGCGAACCGGTGCTCCGCCGAGGCGACCACCACGATCTCCTCGCGGCCGAGTACCTCGACGTGCTCATCGGTTCGCGTCGGCCGCGGTCCGACGGTGATGTCTGTCCCTCGGGCCAGCAGGACGTCCAGCATCCGGTCCGCGCTGGTGTACTCCTTCAGGTCCAGCTCCACGTCCGGGAACCGGCGCCGCCAGCTGCGCAGGACCGGTACCAGCACCCACGCCGTCATCGTCTCCGCGCAGGCAATACGGATGCGGCCGCCGGCCCCGGCCGCCACCCTCCGGCCCGCTATCACCGCCCGGTCGGCCGCGGTCAGGGCGATGCGGGCCTCGGCGACGGCGGCCAGCCCGGCCGCGGTCGGCCTGATGCCCCGCGGCAAGCGCTCGATGACCGGGGTGCCCAGTTCTCGCTCGATGGCGGCGATCTGGTGTGACAACGCTGGCTGCGATATGTGCAGTACCGCCGCCGCCTGCGTCAGCGAGCCCTGCTCCACGATGGCGACCAGGCACTCCAGCGCCCTCATCGACAACATTCCGGCGATCCTGCTCCTCGTTCAGCGGCCCCGCCCAGTTCGTCTTCGTCCCTTGCTGCACAAGCCTCCTACTCGACCGGATGAGCCCGCCTCGTACGATCCGTAGGATTTGCCGCGCGGCCGAGCCCGATCGGGGTCAATGTCGGTCATCGCGCCAGCACGCGGCGCACTTCGAGCAGCTCAAGCCCCAGCGCCTCGATCTCGGCGATCACCCCGTACAGCTCGGCTTGGTCCGACATCGCTCCGGTCAGCACAGTGTCCTCCCCCCGTAGCTGAGCCTGCAGGCCGGGGAACGCCGAGCGCATCGTCTCCCCCAGGTGGCCGTGCACCCAGATCTCGTAACACCGCGGCTGCTGTCCGTTACGTGCGCTGGTCGCGTCGTCAGTAGTCACGGGACCAAGCCTGGAAGCGGACAGGATGAGCGGCCAACGTACGATTCGGATGATTTCTGGCGACGCTTGCTCCAGCCGCGGAGGGCCGCTGAGTCAGCGTTCGTGAGCGGAGGGTGCGAGCAGGTCCAGGGCGCGGGCAGACGCGACGGCTTCGGCCCGGCTGTGCACGCCGAGTTTGGCATAGACGTTGCGCAGGTGGGTCTTGACCGTGGTCGTCGAGACGGACAGTTCGCTGGCAATCTCCGGCGCAGACAGGTAGGTCGGCAGGTAGCGCAGTACGCGGATTTCACTCTTGGTGAGCGGCTCGAGCGGCGCCCGCGGCCCGGCGGGCGGCGGCGCGGGCCGGTTCCCGCCCAGTAGGTCAAGGATCTGGCCGATCAGGACGGCGTGCGCGGTGCGCTGCCGGGCGTGGCGCTCGAGCAGGCCCGGCGCGGGATGCATCAGGAACCACATAAGCGCGCTGTCGGATTCTGCCAGGTCCAGCGCGCGCTCGAGGGCGGGCCCGGTGGCCTGGTCGCTGAGCGCGTCCCGGGCGATCGCCTCCAGCAGGAAGGCCTCAACCAGCCAGGACCGCCAGCCCACTCCGGTGGAGCCGTCCACGACCGGCGCGAGCGCCACGGTCGCCGCGTGCGGGTCGTCCTGGGCGAGCCGCAGCGCCGCGGCGGCGATGCGCATCTCCCCGCGGTCGCGGTCACGCTCGCCGAGTCCGGC
>Ga0306920_100015844_pt1 | contig 10353 bp, 8 predicted proteins | sample flu12Cox44000170_FD_204666 | JGI IMG/M metagenome (GOLD analysis project Ga0306920, IMG submission 204666) | Lab enrichment of tropical soil microbial communities from Luquillo Experimental Forest, Puerto Rico - flux4day.12C.oxic.44.000.170 (v2)... | ecosystem: Environmental > Terrestrial >...
GCTGACGCCCGGCGTCTCATGGCGAATCTTGATGACACGTTGCAGGCGAACCGCGACAACCTGGACGAGACGCTGGAGAACATCCGTGCCACCAGCCAGAACCTAAGGCAGTTGACCGACACCCTGAAGCGAAAACCCAACAGCATGGTGTTCTATAAGGAGGCAAAGGACCGCCAGCCGCCTGTTGGAAAATAGCCCGAATCTCCATTTTGCCCTGCGAAGCGATGGGATTCACCGGCGCAGTCATGAAAGTCGGCGTGTGCGTCTTCCTAACCAAGCATGCGGGGCCGATTGGACTCGCACTGGCCGTATCAATCCAGTCAGCTTTGCTAAGCACCTTCCTTTGGAACAAAGTCCTAACCTTCCGAAGAATCCAGCGATCGCCCGACCACAGGACGGGGATACCCGCACGCCTGCTGCGAGACGAGAGCGTGTTCGCTGGCGGCACTTTGAATGCCTTGCAGGCCTTCGTACTCCGCTGGCGAGGTGTGGCGCTGCCCCTGGCGTGCATGGCAGACGTAACGCCGGGTGAAGCCTGGAACCTACTCTTTAATGTGCCTTCAGTCTGGCGGACGTGGGGTCCGCACTCTTCGCGAAGCGAAGCGGTTGTCCAGGCCTCAGCTCGTCCTGTCGGTTCCCTGCGTTTCTGAATGAGTGTTCTAACCATCGCTGCCGTTGCCGCTGGTCAAGGCCTTTATCAAGGACGCGTTAATTGGTGCCAACAGTAAAGGGTTGGACGTAAGCGTCCGATGTCTTAAAGGAGGTTCAGGAACTACCAACGGATAGCTAGATCGTGGGTTGTCAACCCCAATAGCGGCCTGTTCGGCAGGATGTTTGCATGCTAGGTTCTCTCCGCGCAATGACCTTCAGGACGATCAGACACCGGCCACCTAAACTGTCACTATCGTCTGCTGTCGAACAGCTGCTTCCATTGGCGCGGCGCGACTCGACCGTTGTGGTTTTCTTGCTAGCCTGCCTGGTCGCGTTGTTTTGGAGGGTGCTGTTCACGTCCGACATGTTCTTTTACCGCGACGTGTACGATTACAGCTACCCGCACGCCCTGTTCATTCACGATGCCCTTCGACACGGATCCCTTCCCTATTGGAATCCGATGTTGAACTATGGTGAGCCTGTTCTGGCCAATCCCAATTTTCTATTTTTTTATCCGGACACCCTACTCATCGCGCTGCTGCCCGTGAATCTCGCTTACACGCTTCACTATATTCTCCATTTTGCGCTCGCCGCGATCGGTACGTACGTGTTGCTGCGACAATGGAATCGGAGCCGATTAGCGGCCTTCTTCGCCGCCTTTTCTTTCACTTTCAGCGGCCCTGTGCTGTCGTTGGGCAACTTCTATAACGAGGTTGCGTGCGTCGCCTGGATCCCGTGGGCGATTGTGGTGACGGATCGCGCACTCGAGAGCCCGTCGCGACGGTCCTGGGCATTATTGGTCGTGGTTTTTTCGCTGCAGTTCCTCGCTGCCGAACCGCTCACGCTTCTCGCTACATTTTGTTTGTGCCTGGTCTACGCGATGTTTATGGCAGTCCACCGGTTCCCGAGCTCCAGGGCTCGAGCGGCGGGTACACTTGTGCTTCGTTTTGCGGTTGTCGGAGCGCTCATGGTGGCTGTGGTTGCGGTCCAGCTCCTTCCTGCAACTGACCTGCTCCGTCATTCACGACGTGGAGTCGCGGGGTTCCCGTACGGAGAAACGACCTACTGGTCACTTCATCCTCTCCTGCTGTTGCAGGTCATCCTACCGGATTTCTTCTTCGCGCCTTTCGAGAGTACCGGTTTGTGGTCGTGGCTGTTGAACTTCCGCAATGCTGCCTACTTTCCGTCGGTGTCCGTGGGATTTGTGCCTTGCTTCTTCGCGCTTGTGGGGTGGGCTTATGGACGCAGCCCGCGCCGAAAGTTCCTGGCGATCGCGTCCGTGACGTTGGTTGTCCTTGCCCTGGGCAAGTTTACACCGGTATTCAAGATCCTCTATCTGATTTTCCCGCCCCTACACGTGTTAAGGTTCCCGGCAAAACTGCTGGCTCCCGTCGTCTTCCTTGTAGCCACGCTTGCAGGCTACGGTATCGATGTGTTGGTCGAACCTTGCCGCTTCAAGGAGGGACAGGGTAAGCGAGTATTGATACCGCTCGGCGTGGTGGGGGCCCTCGCGTTATTGGTTTGGGCCTCTACATGGATCTTGCCGAACGGGGTCGGTTTGGTTGCCACCCACATTCTGCAATGGACGGATTCCGCGGTTACCCGGTCGCCGGCCGAGGCGATCACGGCCGAGTCCATGCGCCAGGCGATCGAGTTTATCTCGCAGAGGCTGCGTCTCTATCTGCCGGGATTCTTCGGCTACACCATCGCGGCGCTCGTGGTGTGGGTCGCGTGGGAGAGGGGGCAGGGCTGGACACGGAAGGCAGTATGGCTAGGCGTACTGGTCGGTTGTGGTCAACTCGTGCTGGTCAACTCCGGGGTAAATCCGACCGTGCCCATAGCGTTTTACACTTATCGTCCACCCGTGATGGCCCTCATGCCCGATGTCAGCACCGGACCTTTCCGATACTGCGACATTCATCGCTCTAACGTTTCCCACCGTACGAACCTGCCGACGCTGTTCCTGAATTTTGACCCGATCGCCGAGGCGCGAGACCTTCCGGAATACGCTCGAGGTGAGTTTCGCAGCCGGCTCATTGCGACCAGAGCGATCATGCTGACGGGCACGGAGGGCATTGCTTACAACGACGTCGAATGGTCTTATCCACCCTTTCTTCACCAGTTCTGGGTGTACGCTCTTCGCGACGGCCCCTCGGATTCGCGATTCGCCCGCCTGATCGCCGGCACAAATGTAAAGTACTTCATCTCACCAGTCGAACGACACGATCCCAACCTGCGACAGGTGGGCACAGTGTTCGACGGGAGTTCGCGGCCTCTGAGCGTTTACGAAGATTCTCAGGCAGCCCCTCGGGTCTACACTGCACGCACCGCGGTCGTCGTTCCCGATCCCAAGAAGACCCTGGAGATGATGTCATCCCCCAGTTTCGATCAAGGGCAAAAGGTGATCCTGGCGGAATTGCCTGCGGTGGCACCGAAAAACGCCAGTGGTAACGACAGCGCAGGGCGTGTCGCAATCGTCGAACGGGAAGCAAACAAAGTGGTTCTCCGTGCCGAAATGAGCCGGCCGGGTTACGTCGTTCTGCTGGATCGCTTCGATCCAAACTGGCACGCGATATTAGATGGAACAGAAACACCTGTGATGCGTGCGAATCAATTATTTCGCGCCGTTTACGCGCCACCAGGGGCCCACCAACTTCGCTTCGAATATAGGCAAAAGGGACTCTTTGCGGGCCTACTTGTCTCCGCGGCGGCACTCCTGCTCCTGACATCTTTTTGCGTGACGGCTCGTGCGCGAACAAGCCACAAAATGTGAGAGCTTTGACACTCCATTCAAAGTGCGCGAAAACGGGACGGCGCCAAGCGAGGGCAGCATGCTCTCGGATGAATTCAAGACCGCCGGGAAGCAGCTAAATGGTGGACTTGCAGGAATCGAACCAAAATAGCGGAAGGCCTGTCCCAGGAAACGGGTGGGTCGCAGGGGGTACATTCTTCCTTGTCCTCGTAGCGTACGTGAGCACAAGCCCCGGCCGCATCGATATCATCGATGGCCAAGCTCGATATGACGTGGCTTACCACTGGCTCGTGGAAGGCCGGCCGATCGTGCGTGACCCGTGGATAAAGCCCTTGATGGCGGTGAAAGGCGTGGGGGGATTGTCCTACTCATATTATGGTCCGGCAGCTTCGGTGTTTGCGGTGCCGCTTGTATGGCTTGGACTTCTTGTTGATCTACCCCGCGGAGAGCCAAGCCGATTTCTGTTCTCCTTGACCTCGGCGATTTTCGGTGCGCTAGTAGCCCTAATCTTGTACCTCTTTTACGTGCAATTGGGCTTTTCAAGAAAGACTGCTCTCGGGTGGACGATGGTGAGTGCCTTCGCTACCCTGATATGGCCGTCTTCCGCATCAACATTTGACAACGTCCAGCACGGTTTTTTCGCCATCACTGCTACGTATCTGGGTTTCCTAAGTGCGAGACGACAATCGAAACTATGGGCAGCGGGAGGCGGTTTGGCAGCGGGTGTTCTCGTCCTCTACCAAGAGTATTTTCTGATGATCATTCCGGCCCTCGCCATCTCGACGATCGATTGGGAGTACGAAGGAAGCAGGGAAGTCTGGCTTGACCAGTCGCAGTCGAAAGAATCTCGCTGGGACCGGGTTCGTTGCCGTCTTGGAAACTGCTCAAAACATTTGTCCCAGTGGATTCGATCGGCGTACCGCGGACACGGTGCAGCTCGTGAATCCTGCCAACGCTACGCATGTTTCTTGGGAGTTGCTGCTGCCGGACTTGTGCTCTCGCTCGTGTACAACGATCTGCGCTTTGGTTCGCTCCTTCATGACGGGAAGCTTCGCTTTGCGTCACAACGGGCCTATCCTCTCTTCGGGAATCCGCTTGCTGGATTCCTGACAATTCTCCTCAGCCCAGGGAAGAGCATATTCTTGTACACTCCACCTCTAGTTCTTGCCCTGTGGGGACTGCGACGGTTGTGCCAGCGTAGCCTGCAACTGGGAGTGGCAATAGTCGCCTGCAGCACAATTGTTGTGCTGTTCATTTCTTGTATTGCTTTTGCGGGCGGCGATTGGTGTTGGGGGCCGCGCTACCTCGTTGTGCTACTTCCGCTTCTTGCTTTGGGCTTCCCGTTCGTCTGCATGAAGAGCCGATTTCGTCGGGCCCTCGTAATGACCATTGTAGCTGTCGGGCTGATGATCCAGGTTCTGGCGCTGAGTGTGGAGAATCAACGTTTCTTTTTCGCCCGCGGCCTCGATGACTTCTTTTGGGCGGAAGACCGCTGGTTCTATTTTAGACACAGCGCCTTTGTTGCTCGCGCGACAGAGCTCATATCCCTCAAGGATGGCGTGCCCGCTGAGGCAAAAAGGTTCAACGCGATTCCGAATCCGGAGTGGTGTACCTACGCGATTCTCGGTCCCCCCCGACCTCGATCTCAAGCGCCAAGGTGGATGCGTCAGTTTAAGGTTTTCTACCTCCCGCGGCCCTGGCCAATTTGGATCTGGCAGGTTGAACCTGACCTGCGCCCAATCAATATGTCGGCCTGGATCGCGGGCTTGTTCGCGACCGCCCTGTTGGGAGCCGCTCTCGTGCACAAGGGTCTCTATGGGAGTTGAGAGATGAACGGCGTTCAAATGAGGACGAAGGGGTGTGCAACGGGTTCAACGGTCACTGTTGAAACGGCTGCAAATAACCCGGTCGAAGTAACGGTACTCATGCCTTGCCTCAACGAGGCTGAGACTATTGAGATGTGTATTAAGAAGGCCAAGAGATTTCTCGAACAGCACCACATTTCCGGTGAGATTATTGTTGGCGACAACGGCTCGACAGACGGTTCGCAGGAGATCGCCCGCCGCAACGGAGCGAAAGTGGTGGACATCCCTGTCCGCGGCTACGGAGCTGCCCTTTCGTGCGCAATGAACTCCGCCCGCGGCAAATACGTGATCATGGCCGACTCCGACGGCAGCTACGACTTCTCCAACCTGATGCCGTTCGTCGAAAGGCTTCGTGCCGGGTACGACTTGGTCGTCGGAAATCGCTTCCGAGGAGGCATCAAGCCCCGAGCCATGCCCTGGAAAAACAAATGGATCGGCACGCCGGCCTTGTCTGGTGCTGGGCGACTTTTCTTTAAGTGCCCAGTCAGAGACTTCAATTGCGGTTTGCGTGGTTACGCCAGAGATGCCTTTAAGAAGATGGACCTTCGAACCACTGGGATGGAGTTTGCCACTGAAATGGTCGTCAAAGCTACTCTGCTCGAGATGAGAATTGCTGAGGTACCAACTACCCTTGATCCTGACGGGCGTTCGCATCCGCCCCACCTCCGGCCTTGGCGGGACGGATGGCGACATCTGCGGTTTATGCTTCTCTACAGTCCGCGGTGGCTGTTCCTTTACCCAGGGACTGTCCTTTTGCTCGCCGGCATAATAACGGGACTATGGCTCGAGCGTGGTCCCCAGAGGATTGGCAGCATCATCCTTGATATTCACACGCTGTTTTTTGCTTGCATCGGTATTTTGGTTGGATTCCAGTCTATCCTGTTTGCTGTTTTCAGTAAGACCTTCGCCATCACCGAGCGCCTCCTACCACCTGATCGTACATTTGACAAGGCTTTCGAACGCTTCCATCTTGAAACTTGCCTCATCACAGGAGTAGTGCTGGTTGGCCTGGGATTTTGCGGAGCGTCTTTTGCTGTGCTGGCATGGGAAAAACAAGGTTTTGGACCGCTGGTACCGACTCAAGTGATGCGCCTCGCTATTCCATCGGGAGTGTCGCTTGCTCTCGGATTCCAGATGATATTCTCGGGCTTCTTCCTGGGGCTGCTGCGAATGGGGCGGAAATGAAAACCACGGACAAAGTTCATGGGGCAGAGTGTGTGCACGGGATATTGAGGTGCGTTCGTCTTCTTGAGTTAATCCGTAAATGGAGGGAAAGCGAGAAACACCTCACGCGCATTCCTCCAACGATGCTGCAGAAATAGTAGATTAAGAGACCCAATCGAAGTACTTACCTGGGCGATGAGGACTCACCCTAGAGCGGACGGGCCATTGCGCCTGATCAAGTTCATGCACGAACGGCTGGCGTTCCGCCGGAGGGTCCGAGTGCTGTCGGCAGTCCTGGCCGACCTCGTTCCTATCGGCGCGTCAGTATTGGACATGGGTTGTGGGGACGGGACGATCGGTTATCTCATCGGGCGGCTTAACCCGACGGCCTCCATTCAGGGACTTGAAGTGACGCCCAGACCCTCGTGCCTGATCGAGTGCGAGAGCTTCGACGGAGCGAGCATTCCGCGGAGCGATGACTCCGTCGATGTCTGCATGTTTGTTGACGTCCTTCACCACACCCTCAACATCGAGGAGTTGCTGAAAGAGGCGCGGAGGGTAGCTCGCCGGCATGTCCTGGTCAAGGATCACCTGTATGAGAGCCGATTCGACCGGGTTCTGCTGAGATTTATGGACTGGGTAGGAAATCAACCTCATGGCGTGCAGTCGGTGTATAACTACAAAAGAAGGGCGGAGTGGGACCGCGTTTTCTCGTCCTGCGGCTTGCGCGTTGTCAGTTGGAACCAGTGCCTCCCTCTCTATCCCCCTCCTTTCAACCGAATCTTCGTTCGCGGCTTGCATTACGTCGGCCTATTAGAGAAGACCTAACCTTACTGACCGAGCCTACAGGATGGGTAGAGTCCGACAACATACGCCGGCTGCAGGCGCTGGCGGACAACTAAGCCACACTCGACGCAGCCCTGCAAACCCTTATCACGCACATCGCCCCTTAATCTGCAGCCACCTGAAAGCAGCATGATCTTAACCGACCTGAGACAAACGAAAATGCGAACAAAAACGCCAACAAACTTCACGTTTTGTCCGCCCTAACGGAATAATGAAACTAGAAGTTGGTATGCTCCACGAGCTGTCTCGCCCGTTGGGCGGCGCGGACTACCGCTTTGATCAGGGTCACCCGCAGGCCGCCTTCCTCCAGCTCCAGCAAACCGTCAATCGTGCACCCGGCGGGTGTAGTGACGACGTCCTTCAGTTTGGCGGGATGCTCGCCGGTTTCGAGCACCATGGCGGAGGCGCCGAGCAGAGTCTGAGCGGAAAGCTCGGTGGAGAGTTCTCGTGGCAGGCCCATCTTGACACCGCCCTCGGCGAGCGATTCGATCATCATGTAGACGTAGGCGGGGCCGGAGGCGGACACGGCCGTGATCGCATCCATATGTTTCTCGTCAACGATCACCGTGCGGCCCATCGAACTGAAAATCTCCCGGGCGAGCAAGACGTCACGTTCGGTGGCATGTTTTCCCGCGGCGATAGCCGTCATACCCTGCCGAATCAGACAGGGCGTATTGGGCATGGCGCGGACGACGCGGGCGGCGTGGCCTAATTCGCGCTCGATCATCGCCGTGGTAACGGAGGCGGCCGCCGAAATGATCACCGTGTCCCTGCGCAGGTGACTCTTCGTCTCACGGAGAAATCCCGCAACCTGCTGTGGCTTGAGGCAGATCAGCACCAGATCCGCGCCGGATACCGCCTGTTTGTTGTTGGTGTGCGCTTTGACGCCGTGCTTCTGCGCCAGCAAGTCTGCGCGTGGTTGGTGAGCTACCGTGGCCTCAACCTGCGCGCCGGAGACGAACTGCGACCCCAGCATCCCCGAAAGGAGGCCCTCACCCAACTTACCAGCTCCGATCAGGGCAAGTTTCCTGATGGACTGTCCGGTGTCCTTTGTCATTTGCCCGTGGTCCGTGGTCCGTAGTGCTTTGTCTTTTTTCATTGGTGCGACGTCCGCTCCCTGGTGTCACTGGGTCCCCTGTACTTTGTTCGTGCTCTTGCTCCTGCTTCATCATGCCCGAGCTTGGGCCTGGGCCGCCGTAGCCTCCTCCGCGGGACGGTTCCAAGCCATCATCTTGCGCAGCTCCATCCCCACCTTTTCGATCAGGTGGTCGGACGCCTTGGCACGCATCTCCAGGAATCTCTTTCGTCCTTGGGCGTTCTCGTCCATCCACTCCTTTGCGAAATGGCCACTCTGGATGCCGGCCAGGACCCTCTTCATCGTCCCCCGCACATGCTCATCGATCACCACCGGACCCCGGGTGTAGTCGCCGTACTCTGCCGTGTCGCTGACTGAGTAGCGCATGTACTTGATGCCGCCCTGATAGATGAGGTCAACGATGAGCTTTAATTCGTGCAGGCACTCGAAGTAGGCAATCTCGGGTTGATAGCCTGCCTCCACCAGGGTCTCGAAGGCGGCAGAGATCAGGGCGGAGACGCCGCCGCAGAGCACCGTCTGCTCACCGAAAAGGTCGGTCTCGGTTTCTTCTTTGAAGCTGGTGCGAATGACGCCCGCCTTTAGGCAACCCACACCCTTCGCGTAAGCGAGTGCCGTCTGCTCGGCTTTGCCGGAGGCGTCCTGCTCGACCGCCAACAGACCGGGCACGCCAACGCCTTCCGTAAAGAGCTCGCGCATCCGGTGGCCGGGCGACTTTGGGGCAATCATGATGACGTCAACGGTGGGGGGGGGTACGACAAACTTGAAGTGGATATTAAAGCCATGGGCAAAAAGTAAGGTCTTGCCCGGGCCAAGCGCGGGCGCGATGGCGTCACGGTAGAGCTCAGGTTGGGCGGGATCGGGAATCAGCACCACAATCACGTCGCCCCGGCGCGCGGCTTCGGCGGGTTCAGCCACCTCCAACCTTTGGGCCAGCGCCTTGGGGCGCGAATGGCTCGACGCCGGCAAGCCGACGATCACGTTCGAGCCGCTGTCGCGCAGGTTGAGGGCGTGCGCGTGACCTTGGCTGCCGTAGCCGATTATGGCGAGGGTCTTTCCAGCTAGGTGTCTCAAGTCTCCGTCGTGCTCGTAATAAACCTTGGCCATGGATCTTGTATCCTTTTATGTGGGATTTAATCGGTTACGCCCGACGAAAGTTGAATTTTGTTCACGCTTTCTTGTTCTTTCGTTGTAGGGGCGACCCCGTCACTGCCTTCAAAGGGCGGTCTCTTGGGTCGGCCTCGGCCGGGGGCCACGGTTCGACTTTGCTCACCGTCCCGAGCGAAGTCGAGGGGAAGACCGGCCCCACAGAGGGGTATCAAGGGCGAAGCTCCTGACTAACTAACTTAGACCCTTATGCGCCCCGACCATTGTAGTCGCCCCGCTTCAGGGCGGCCAGTCGCCCGAGCGACTCCGCTCTACAAATACCAAACCGTTCGACAAAAAGCAAAGCCGCTTTCCCGCCTTCCTCGCCCAGCGTCTCTCAGTAAAACTGCCGCTCGACGTCGCCACGGCGGGACCGCAAGTGAGGGAACGTGCTTGACAGCCTCCAAATTAAATGTTACGTTTTGTAACGTTACAGCGGCTAACGGAATTGCGCACGGTTCCGTCCAATGAGCTGAACATGACGAATATCGAGAAATCCCGTCTAAAGAGCCTGGGGGAGCTTGAGCAGCTGGTAATGGATCACGTCTGGTCCCGCGATGCCACCACCGCCGAAGCGTGTCGTGCGGCTCTACTTCCGAAGCATGCTATCAAGGACTCTACCGTGCGTACGGTTCTGCGGCGTCTGGAAGAGAAGGGATTCGTGAGTCACACGGTCGAGGGGCGCACTTACGTTTACCGGGCCGTTCAAGCTCGACGGAATATTGCCGCGCGCGCCGTCAGCCACATTGTGGACCGGTTCTGCGGAGGCTCTGTGGAACAGTTGCTGGTGGGCATGGTGGAGAACAAGGTTCTCGACGGCGAGCAGCTAAAGCGGC
>Ga0306920_100015845_pt1 | contig 10353 bp, 10 predicted proteins | sample flu12Cox44000170_FD_204666 | JGI IMG/M metagenome (GOLD analysis project Ga0306920, IMG submission 204666) | Lab enrichment of tropical soil microbial communities from Luquillo Experimental Forest, Puerto Rico - flux4day.12C.oxic.44.000.170 (v2)... | ecosystem: Environmental > Terrestrial >...
CATGAACGCCTGCGCGAATACGTCGCGGCCTTCCCGCGCGGCGTCGCGAAGCGGTGCCAGCTCTGCGTCCTCGACGACACCGAGCGCACGAATCAACCGCGCCCAGATCTCGGGCTCGGGCAACGTGCCCGGGAGTGGCTCCATCAGTGGATGGCGAAGATGAAAATTGTTGTGCGGGAACTCCAGATTGAAAAACGTGGCCTCCGGCTTCTCGTACTGGGAGGCCGCGGGCAGTACGTAGTGCGCCATGCGGGCGGTTTCGGTCATCGCGACATCGATAACTACCAGCAGTTCCAACGATTCCAACGCGGTCCTGACCGAACCGGAATCGGCGACGGAATGAGCAGGATTGCTGCTCTCGACGATCATTGCGCGGAACCGGTCTGGGTGGTCGGTCAGGATCTCTGCGGGCACAACATTGGCCGGCACCAACCCGGCGATTACGGGCGCGTCGGTGACGGGCGTGCGGCCGATCCCGCCCGCCGCGAAGAGCGGCGCGAACGACGAGTGCAGATGCTGGCCGCCGCGCTTGGCGAAGTTGCCGGTGAGGATCCACAGCAGCTTGTTCAGATAGGAGCACAGCGTGCTGTTGGGTGCCTGCTGGATGCCGAGGTCCTCGAACACGCCGACACTGTCAGCGCGTGCGATCCGGCGCACCGCGGCACGCAACAATTCCTCGTCGACACCGCAGCGCTGCGCGTATTCGCCGACGGGCACGTCGCGCAGCACCTGCCGCACAGCGTCCAGCCCGTTGACGTGTGCGGCCAAGAACCCTTCGTCGCAGAGACCTTCCTGCACCAGCACCGCGGCCATCGCCGCCAGGCACCACGCGTCTGTTCCCGGCCGGACCCGTAGGTGGAAATCGGCCATCTTGGCCGTGTCGGTGATCACCGGATCGATGACGATCATCGAGCGGTCCGGGTCCTTGGCGATCTCGTTGAGCACGACGCGTGCGCGCGGGAAGCTTTGCGACATCCACGGATTCTTGCCGACGAACACCGCGACTTCGGAGTGCTCGAACTCGCCGCGGGTGTGACCACCGTACAGGTGCCTGTCGACCCAGTGCTCCCCCGTCTTCTCCTGCGCGAGCGCGTTCGAGCGGTAGCGCGAACCGATTACCTTCAGGAATGCGCCGGCGTAGGCCCCGCCCAGATGGTTGCCCTGGCCGCCGCCGCCGTAATAGAAGACCTTGTCGCCGCCGTAGGTGTCACGGATGCGTTTGAAACCCTCGGCGACTTCGTTGATCGCGGTGTCCCAGTCGATTTCCTCGTAGCTGCCGTCCGGCCGTCGCCGCATCGGCGACGTCAGGCGGCTGGAATTGTTCTGGTAGTGATCAAGCCGCAATGCCTTGTTGCAGGTGTAGCCCGCCGACGCCGGGTGGTCCTTGTCACCACGGATCTTTGCGAGTTTTCGGCCGTCCAGTTGCACGACGATGCCGCAATTGCATTCGCACAGGATGCACGCGGTGGGCTTCCACTCAGCGGTCATGGTTTGGCCTTTCCTTTCGCGTTTCCGCCTGCAGCAGTGCGCGCAGCTGGCGATGGACGAGGTCGAGGGGTTTCACGTCGCGGGAGGCGCGCGCGACGATGATCGCGCCCTCGATAGCGGTTGTCATCAACATCGCGAGTTCCTCCGCGCGCGCTGGCTCGACGCCGTCCGCGGCCAACCGCTGGCTGATGAGATCCGTCCATCGGGCGAACACCGCCGCGGTGCGCTCGATCAACGGAGTCGCGCGGGCGGGATCGTCCGGATCGCCAGCTTCCACCGCGACCGCGACGATCGGGCAACCCGCACGGTAATCGCTAGTCACCAGCTGGGCGCGGTAGGCGTCGATGAGGCTATCGAGCACATCGATTCCTTGCTCATTTTGGGCGATTCGCGCGGCGACGTACTCCCCAGCGTAATCGACAGCCTCACATAGCAATTGAGTGCGGCCATCGGGGAAGTAGTGATATGCCGATCCGCGTGGAGCACCGCTGTGTTCGAGCACGTCGGAAATGGCGGTGGCATGCGCCCCGCGTTCACGAATCAGCAGGGCGGCAGACCGCACCATGCGTTCGCGAGGACCGGCCATGTTATATATGATGGCATACATAACTCGATCTGACCAGTACGCCGAGCCGGCACCCGCACGTGAAAGCCGACCCGACCCTATCTGTCGCCGCGTGACGGTTGCACGTAGCCGATCGTGCCTCGCAGGTCGGGCCAGGGCGGTCGACGAACCATCGCCAGCGTAGCCAGCGTCGCGGCGACGAGGCCGGTGACCGCGCCCACCAGCGCGATACGCGTCGCGTCGATAGCGGGCTCCCATTTCACGTCGTCGCCGCGAATCACGAAGACCCCGACGGGTTTTGCGCGGACCGCGATCTCGTCACCGGGGCCGTCCGCGGGCTCGAGCTTCGCCGGCCGCACTTTCCCGCGGACCCTCGAGACCATGATGATCGTCGCGCCGTCGGTGTTCTCGTAGGGTTGGCTGTACACGTTCGTGGACCCACCCTCGGTGGATATCGTGTCCAGGGCGTCGCGAAGCTTCACCGGTTCTCCTCCGTCGTCGTAATGCGATTGCGATCCAACCCCGACAGTGCCACAGCCACCACCGCCTGGCGATCGTCACAATGAAGATGTATGACGATCGAGACGCCCCCCCGGATCACCCGCCGCCGATTCCTCGGCCGGGGCGCGGCCACGGCGGCCGTCCTCGCTCTGGGCCCGACGTTTCTTGCCGCGTGCGCCTCGAAGACCGCCCCACCGGAGCAGGTGTCGAGCGCGCTTCGAATTTCGAGCTGGCCCTTCTACATGGTCGATGGCTTCATCGCCGAATTCCAGAACAAGACCGGTATCACCGTCGACTACAGGGAGGACTTCAACGACAACGAGGAGTGGTTCGCCGAGGTCAAGCAACCACTGTCGCGCAAGCAGGATATCGGTTGCGACCTTGTGGTGCCGACCTCGTTCATGGTCGGCCGATTACACAGCCTCGGCTGGCTCAACGATTTCAACGCTGCCAACATCCCGAACCTGAAGAACATGCGGCCCGATCTTCTCGGCACCGCCGTGGACCCCGACCGAAAGTTCAGTGCGCCCTACATGTGCGGCCTGGTCGGGCTCGCCTACAACAAGGCGGCCACCGTGCGCGACATCAAGACCATGGAAGACGTGTGGGATCCCGCGTTCAGGGGCAAGGTCAGCCTGTTGACGGACACCCAGGACGGGCTCGGGATGATCATGCTGTCCCAAGGGCATTCGCCCGAGAACCCAACGACCGAAACCGTGCGCAAGGCGGTCGACCTGGTCAAGGAGCAGAAACAAATGGGCCAGGTTCGCAAGTTCACCGGAAACAATTACACCAGCGAGCTTGCCGCTGGCAAGATCGTTGTCGCGCAAGCCTATTCGGGTGATGTGGCTCAGCTGCAGGCCGATAACCCGGACTTGCGCTTCGTGATACCGCAGAGCGGGGGGACCACTTTCATCGACGCCATGGTCATCCCGTACACCACCGAGCACCAGAACTGGGCCGAAACCTGGATCAACTACGTCTATGACCGCGCCCACTACGCCAAGCTCATCGCTCACACGAATTATGTGCCGGTGTTGTCCAACATGACCGATGAGTTGAACAAGATCGACCCCAAGCTGGGCTCCAACCCCTTGATCAATCCACCGCAGGCGGTGCTGGACAACGTGAAATCGTGGCCGACACTGTCCGATCAGCAGACCCAGGAGTTCAACAAGCTGTACGCCGCCGTGACCGGCGGCTGACGATGGCCGGTAATGCCCGGATCAGGCCGCCTTGTCGGAAGGCCGGCCGCGGCGCCGCCGGGTATCGGTGGTCCAGACATGTCCGCAGCCCGGGCACTGAAGATGGACGAGCCAGGCCTGGTTGCTCAGCAGATATTGCCAATGGCTGCCACAGTTGCGGCCGCTGAGGCAGTCCGAACAGTTTGCGCCGTCGGCGCAGCGGGGGCAGGGCAGCCAGGCACGACGGCTCGGGTCGGCGTCAGGATCAATCGGCAACACGGTCCACCGCCCGATCGGGAAGCACGCCGGCGCTCACCAGCTCGTCGTAAATCCGCTGCTGGTCGTCGTCGAGACCGGAGTAGAGCATGTCCCACGCCAACTCCTCCTCGGCGAGCGCCTGAATGGGATCCCAGTCGTCGCCAATCGCCTCGAGGACAGCGGCCCGTCGACGCGCTTCATCGAGCGTCATGTCGTAGGCAAACGCAAGTTCATTCGGTTTTTGGGCCACGGCTATCCCCAATACAACTCGTCGTGGTTGAAGGCTCAGCGTCCACCCAGCGGCCGCGCGCGGCAATGATCTACGTCACTGTTCGCACTTGACATTCGTCACAGTGCCCGTTGGAGCCAGGTTCGCTGCCGTCGGATGAACGCGGCGTCGACTACGGCACCGTGACCTGGGACGTAAGTCGCGTCCGGCCCTCCAGCCTCCAGCAGCCGATCGAGCGTGGTAGGCCAGGCGGCCGCATCCGAGTCAGCGTCGATCACCGGATCCCCCGACTCCTCTACGAGATCTCCGCAGAAGACCACGGTCCGGTTTGTGGGGCAGGTGGGGCGTAGCACCACGATCAAGTCGCTGTCGGTGTGACCACGGCCGGGGTGATGGATCGAAATGCAGCGGTCACCGAGGTCGATGTCAGCGTCGTAAACCAGGTGATCGGGCCTGCGCAGCGCCGCGATCGACCTGTCCACCTCTGTCGGGTTGGCGCCGTGCCGCAGCGCGTCAGAGCGTAGCTCAGCCTTTGCCGACATGTAATCGGCTACCTGTGGAGCACAATAGATTTCGGCATGTACGAACGCCGCCGAACCGAGTATGTGGTCGAAGTGCTTATGTGTCAGGACAATACGCGTTACCCGCGAGTGGGCGATCGCGCGAATGTCGGCATCGAGGGCGGCGGCATCTCGTAGGGTCGATCCAGTATCGACCATCAAAGCCCCGGTATCGGTCTCAACGAGACCGACGGTGACGTCCAAGAACGGCAGCCGGGCGCGATGCACGCCCGCGTCCAACCGCTCCCAGACGAAGTTCACTCCACGACCGTAACTGGGAATGACCTGGGGTTTGCGAAGCCAAGCGAACGGGCATTCGAAAACCATGCTTGTTCGCAGGGTTGCCCGTCCGCTTTTGTCAGCAGTGTTCATCGGCCAGGGCGTCGAGGCCCTACGCAAGCCGGAGGAAGCGGCCGAAACCGCCCGGCCCACTGTCGAAGGCCTGCGCAGGCTGCCCGAGCCGGCGGCCACGAAGGTTCCGCCGGACCCGGAGACGCTGGCCCGGGTGACCGCGGCGGTCCAGATCGGCGGCGGTCTGCTGCTGGCAAGCGGCAAGTTCCCCCGGCTGGCGTCGGCCGCGCTGGCCTGGACGGTGGTGCCGGGCCGCCTTGGTGGCCATCTGTTTTGGACCGAGATCGATCCGCAGCGCAAGGCACAGCAGCGGCGCGATTTCCTCACGGACTTGAGCCTGCTCGGCGGGCTAATGATCGCCTCGGTCGACACCGAGGGGAAACCGTCGCTCGTCTGGCGGGGCCGACACGCGGCTCGCCGGGCGTCGGAGGCCGTCTCGTCGGCGCTGCCGGCGGGAACGCCGTCAGGTGGCCCGTTACTCGGCACCGTCACCGAGAAGTTCGGCCACGGCCTGCAGACCGGCGCGGAACGTGGCCTCCTGTTCGCCGATGTGGCGGGGGACCGCGTCTCCCCGTTGCTGGAGCTAGCCCGGGAGCATGGCTCGAAATTGGCCGAAACCGCGCAAAAACGCGGCAAGAAGGCCGCGAAGAAAGCACAGAAGCGCCTCGAGCAGATCGCGTCGTAAACGAGCCGGGGTCAGATGACGAGACCCAACAGCACCAGCAATAGGAATCCGACGACAGACAGCACCGTTTCCATCAGTGACCACGTCTTGATCGTCTGGCCGACGGTCATCCCGAAATATTGATTCACCAGCCAGAAGCCGGCGTCGTTGACGAAGGAGAAGAACAGCGAGCCGGCGCCGACGGCGAGCACCACGAGCGCAACCCCGCTGCTGCTCATCCCCTCCACAAGCCCGAGCATCAGCGATGACGCGGTGACGGTCGCGACCGTGGCCGACCCCGTGGCCAGTCGGATCAGCACCGCGATCACCCACGCGAGCAGCAATGCCGAAACGTGAGAACCCTTGGCCCAGTCGGCGAGCATCGTGCCGATTCCGCTGTCCACGAGGATCTGCTTGAACCCGCCGCCGGCCGCGACGATCAAGATGATGCCCGCCACCGGCGGGAGACCGGACTCGACGCACTTGGCCAACTCACCGCGCGACATACCCACGCCCACGCCGAATGTGAACATGCCGACCACGACGGCGATCAGCAACGCCACCAACGGCGTGCCGAGAACATCGAAAACCACCCGGGCAGGAACCTTTTCATCCTTGATCAAGATGTCAGCAATCGCCTTGCCGAGCATCAACACCACGGGTAGCAGCACGCTGAAAATCGTGATACCGAACGAGGGCCGCTGCCACCTTTGTTCCGTTGTGTCACGGCGGATTTCGTCTGCCGGGACCGGCCCGCCCGACGAGAACATGTCCGGCGCTTCGAGGACGACCCAGCGCCCCGCCAGCCTTCCGAACAGCGGCCCCGCCACGACCACGGTCGGTATCGCCACCGCCACGCCGAGCGCCAGCGTGATGCCAAGATCGGCGTGCAGGTTGGAGATCGCCACCAGCGGCCCCGGATGCGGAGGCACCAGGCCATGCATCGCCGACAGTCCCGCCAGCGTCGGTATCCCCACGGTGATGAGCGACAGCTGCGACCGCCGTGCGACCAGGTAGATCACCGGCATTAGCAGAACCAGGCCGATCTCGAAGAACATCGGTAACCCGATGATCGCGCCGACCAGCGCCATGGCCCACGGAAGTACCCGCGGCGACGCGTGGCCGACGATCGTGTCGACGATCTCGTCAGCGCCCCCCGAATCAGCAAGAAGCTTCGCGAACATCGCTCCCAGCGCGATCAAGATGCCCACGCTGGCGGCGGTGGAGCCGAACCCGTCGGCGAACGACTTCAGCACCTTCTCGGGGTTCTCGCCCGCCACGCTGCCAACGGCGAGGCTGCCGAAGATCAATGCGAGGAACGGGTGCAGCTTGACGGCCGTGATCAGCACGACGATCAGCGCGATCCCGACCACCGCTGCCAGGATCAACTGCCACCACGCGGCGACCGGCTGGGGCATGTCGGCGGCGAGCAGTGTCGGCGTCATCAGCTCTCCTTGTGCGGTGCCCGACCGAGATAGCTCTCGACGATCGAGTCGATGTCTTGGCTCACGTCAAGGGTCACGCCGCGCTCGTCGCGCTCCAGCGGTTCAAGCGTCGCGAATTGCGACGCCATCAGCGACGCAGGCATGAAATGACCGGGCCGGCTTGCCTGCCGCGCGGCGATCACCTCGGGTGAGCCGCTCAGATGCACGAATTCGGCTTGCGGGCAATGCCGTCTCAACTGGTCGCGATACTTGCGCTTCAGCGCCGAACAGCTCATCACCCCGCCGGTGCCGCAATGGTCGGCCAGCCACCCGCCGATCGCCTCGAGCCAGGGATACCGGTCGTCATCGTTGAGCGGGGTGCCGGCCTTCATCTTCGCGACGTTGGCGGGCGGGTGAAAGTCGTCGGCGTCGGCGAACGGCACTCCCAGCCGCTGTGCCAACGCGGCCCCGACCGTCGACTTGCCCGATCCCGACACCCCCATCACGACGATCAACATCCAGGTGAGGTTAACTCGGGTGGTGGACCGACACCCCCGACTCGCCCGACGTTTTTTCCATCGTTTCGAGCCCATTCATGCGGTGACCTATTTCGCCCCGGAGGCACGCACGGCGCTCGATGGCCTTGGCTGTCGTGGATTTTGGATGGGGTATTTCGCGGCCCGGTCGGCACCGCTGGGCAAGGTGCCGGCCGAAGTGGTCACCGCGGTGTTCTACAACTTCACGCCCGAGCGGGTGTCCAAGGCGCTGACCGGGGCGTGGGCCGTCACCGGACCCGAGTCGGCGCTGCGCGCGCGCCGGGAGTCGGCCGTCGCGGCGCTGAGCCGGTACGGAATCGCCGACGAAGCGGCCGTGCGGACGGCGGCGGAATTGGCCGGTAAGGCTGCCCGGCATCCCGGTATCGAGGGGCGTCCGCTGTTCGCGGCGAACCGGGCTCTTCCCTGGCCCGACGATCCGGTGTCGGCGCTGTGGCATGCGGTCACCCTGCTGCGCGAGCACCGCGGTGACGCACATGTCGCCGTGCTCACGGCTGAGGGCGTCTCGGGCCGAGAGTCGAACGTCCTGCAGGTCGCCGCGGGGAAGGTGCCGCGCGAGTACATGATGCGTGCGCGCGACTACGACGACGATTCGTGGCGCGCGCATGAGTCCGCTCTGGCCGAACGGGGGCTACTAGACGATCAGGGGGCCTTGACCGCCGAGGGCACCGAGCTGAAAAACCACATCGAACAGGTGACCGACCGACTTTCGCTGGCTGCGCTTGAGGCCCTCGACGACGACGAAGTCGAGGCCGCGTTCCAGGCGCTGACGCCAATCACCCGGCGCGTCGTCGCCGCGGGCGATGTCCCGGCGATGACACCAATGGGCCTGAGCCGCGACGATCTCGACGACGACAGCGCGCTGGACTGACCGTCAGTGCTCAGCAGGTGTCCTGGCAACGCGCCGGCGGGTGACTGCTGCACGTACGCTGTGGGCGCCGATCGCCGCGACCAACAGAAACACCCACACTTCGAGCGGCGGATGCGTGAGCTCCGCGGTGAAGACCGCCGCGAACACCGGTGCGTTTTGGGTGATCGCGAGCACCGCGGCGCCACCGATCAATGCCAGCGTCGGAACGCTCGCGTCTCCACCGAGGCGGTTAACTGCAAGTGCCACGAATGCGCCAGTCGCGACGCCTGTCGATAGTGCGGGTGTGAGCATGCCGCCGACCGCGCCGGCACGGATGAACAGCGCGGTCAGCACCGGTTTGAGGAACATCGCCACCGTAACGCCGATCAGGGTGTCGCCACCCGCGAGACTTTCCAGCACGATGCTCTTGCCGTTGCCCGGCATCTGCGGCATCCAGATCGAAACCGTGCCGGTCGCGAGCGCGGCCAGCCCGACCGTCAAGATCAACGTCCACGATTTCGCCGGTCTTTTTGGTTTTGCGCGGGAGATCAAGCCGTTGAACGCGGTGCCGATGAGGGCCGCCATCGGCATAGCGATGAGCGCGAACAGAAACGCCTTCGACGTGAAATGCGTTTCCGGCCAGAGGAATGTCGGCGCTCCGTGGCTGATGGGCCACACCGTCACCGTTGCGATGCAGGACGTGGCTACCGCCACGAGCACCGCCAGCGGCCGCCAACTGCGCAGGATGATTCCCAACGCGAACAGCACGCCGGCCGCTGGGACGTTATAGACCGCCGCCAAGCCTGCCCCCGCTGCGCTGCCGAGGAGAATCTGGCGGTGTGCGGGCGGAATGGATCCGTGGCGAATCCATAGCTCCGTGAACGAGGCCGCAAACAGACGGGGCGCTTGCTCTCGGCCGAGCGAGGCGCCGGAACCAACCGCAAGGACCTGCAGAAGCGCGTCAATTCCCATGGGGCCGTGCTCAAATGGGCTACCAGCACGGATCTGCTCGGTGAGGTTTGGCACCGTCGCCTTGCGACGTAGTAGCCACCATCCCATTCCTGCCAGCGCGCAGCCGATGGCGGGTCCGAGCAACCTCCGTTCGATGCTCGCGTCTTTCACGCCTGTGAGCAGCGGTCCTTGCTCATAGCCGTATACCAGATGCTCGATGGCCTTCACCACAAGCGTCGTGAAGCCGCCCGCGATGCCGCTAAGCACGCCGGTGACCAGAATCGCGGCGGCGAACGTGACGTACTGCTGGATGCGGGTCATCGAGTTTGGTTGCGGTTCCACTCGATCCAGCCGACGCCCTCGCGCCCGTCCGATGTGGCGACTGTCGCCCATGCCCTGGCGAACCACGCGACCCGGCCGTCGGGAGCCTCCAGCCGCAGCGGGGCGTGTCCCTGCATGTCGGCGATCGACTCGAGCCCGCCAGGATCGATGGTGATGGCGGTGGCCACCGGTAATCCATTGTCTCCGAAAGACGCTCGGGCCGCGACCGCGTTGAGTTCGGTCAGCGCGGCGGTGGGCCTCTGGATGTAGCCGACACCGATCGGCGGCGCGCCGGGCAGTCGAATATCGACCGCGTGGAGGTGCGTGCCGTCGTCGAGGTGCAGCGCACTCCACACCCAGTCCATCCCCCACCAGTCGCGCACCCCCCACGAGTGGTCCCGCTGCCCCGGCACCGCCACGAAACTCATCCGCCGGCCGTCGACGCTGACATCG
>Ga0306920_100015847_pt1 | contig 10352 bp, 9 predicted proteins | sample flu12Cox44000170_FD_204666 | JGI IMG/M metagenome (GOLD analysis project Ga0306920, IMG submission 204666) | Lab enrichment of tropical soil microbial communities from Luquillo Experimental Forest, Puerto Rico - flux4day.12C.oxic.44.000.170 (v2)... | ecosystem: Environmental > Terrestrial >...
GTGAAAGGAAATGCGCTCCGGAGCGCTCTGGTCGGTATTTCAGTCAATTCACGCCTGGTCGCGGTGTACACATTGGCGGCCTTTTATGCCGGAGTGGCTGGCGCATTACTGGTGCAAACGACGGCCTTCGCCTCCCTCGACGTATTCTCGTTTGAGCGCTCTGCCGACCTTCTGCTCGTCCTGATCATCGGCGGCACCGGCTACCTCTATGGTGGTCTGATCGGCGCCGTGATCTTCAAGCTGATGCAGGACTGGATTGCGAACCTTACCCCGCAGTACTGGCAATTCTGGATCGGCCTCGTCCTGGTCGCGATTGTGCTGATCGGGCGTGAGCGCATCGGGCTCGCCACTGGATTTGTGCGCGGTCTTGCCGAGCGGCTGTTTGGCAGAATAGCGCCCGGGGCAAAGCCGGTTACGCTGGCCGAAGGACGCTGAGCATGCCGGCCGCGCTCGAAACCGTAGGGCTCGAAAAGCATTTCGGCGGTCTTGCGGCAGTCAACGGTGTTTCGCTTGCGATCGAGAAGGGCGCCCGCCATGCCCTCATCGGTCCCAACGGTGCCGGCAAGACGACCGTGATCAACCTTCTCACCGGGGTGCTGCAGCCGTCGTCCGGGCGCATCCTGCTTGAAGGACAGGACATCACCGCGCTCGAGAGCCATAAGCGGGTGCGGCTGGGGCTTGCTCGCACCTTCCAGGTCAATCAGTTGTTTCTCGACTTCACGCCGTTGGAAACCATCGGGCTTGCGATTTCAGAACGGATGGGAACGGGAGCACAATGGTGGCGGTTGCCCGGCAGCAAGCCCGTCGTGATGGAGGAGATCGTCGAGCTTCTCGAACGATTTCACCTCACCGATGTGATGTTCGAACGTACCGGCAATCTCGCCTATGGCAAGCAGCGACTGCTTGAGATCGCACTCGCCATTGCGTGCCGCCCGCATGTGCTTCTGCTCGATGAACCCGCTGCCGGCGTGCCGGAAGACGAGCGGCACGAGATTCTTGCAACGGTCGCGGCGCTCCCGGCCGACGTGACCGTGCTCCTCATCGAGCACGACATGGATATCGTGTTCTCGTTTGCCGATCGCATCTCGGTCCTGGTCAATGGCGCCCTGTTTACCGAAGGCGCACCCGAGGAAGTCGCGCGCGATCCGCGCGTCAAGGCGGTCTATCTCGGCGAGTCGCTCAATGCCTGACGTGCTTGACATCGAACGGCTGACCACCGGCTATGGCGAGGCTATTGTCCTCAAGGAGGTCTCGCTTGCCGTGCCGGAAGGACAATCGCTTGCACTCCTCGGGCGCAACGGAATGGGCAAGACCACGCTCATCAATTCTATCGTTGGCGTGACCCGTTTCATCGGCGGGCAGATCAGGCTCGGCGGCCGCGACATTACGGGGCTGCGGCCGGACCAGCGGGCCCATGCCGGGATCGGCTGGGTGCCGCAGGAACGCAACATCTTCAAGTCGCTCAGCGTGGAGGAGAATCTCACCGCCATCGCGCGGCCGGGGCGCTGGACCTCGGAGCGAATCTACGAGCTGTTTCCGCGGCTTGCCGAGCGGCGGCGCAATCTCGGCAATCAGCTCTCGGGGGGCGAGCAACAGATGCTCGCGATTGGGCGGGCTCTCATTCTCAACCCGCGTGTCATCCTGCTCGACGAGCCACTCGAAGGCCTGGCGCCGATCCTCGTCGAGGAGCTGTTGGCCGCACTTCGCAGGATCATTCGTGAGGAGGGCATGTCGGCAATCCTGGTCGAGCAAAACGCCCAGAAGGTGCTCGCCGTCACCGATCGAGCCGCCATCATCGAGCGAGGCACCGTGGTGCATGAAGGCACGAGCGCCGAGCTCGCTGCCGACCGCGCGCTGCTCGAAAGCCACCTCGGCGTCACCGCCGCGGGTTCCCGCCGCGCTGCCGTAAAGACGAAGCATTGACCCGATGTAGAGGAGACTTCGCAATGACAAGAGCCAAACCGCCGTTTCGCGCCGATCACGTCGGCAGCTTTCTTCGTCCCGCGGCATTGAAAGATGCCCGTGCCAAGCGCGAGCAAGGAAAGATTTCCGCCGCGGAGCTCAAGGCCGTGGAAGATCGAGAGATCGAAAACATCGTTGCCAAACAGCAGGAGATCGGGCTCAAGCTTGCAACCGACGGCGAGTTCCGCCGCTCCTGGTGGCATTTCGATTTTCTCAGCCGGCTCGACGGTGTCGAGCTCTACGAGGCAGAGCAGGGCATCCAGTTCCACGGCGTGCAGACCAAGGCGCAGGGTCTGCGCATTGTAGGCAAGATCGGTTTTTCCAATCATCCCATGGTAGAGCATTTCAAGTTTCTCAAAGCTCACACCAAGGTGACGCCCAAGATGACCATTCCAGCCCCGCCTGTGCTGCATTTCCGGCTGCCGAAGGACGGCATCAAAAAAAGCGTCTATCCCGACCTCGACGGTTTCTTTCACGACCTCGGGCAAGCCTACAAAACGGCAGTGAAAGCCTTCTACGATGCAGGCTGCCGCTATCTGCAGTTCGATGACACGGTGTGGGCCTATCTCTGCTCGCAGGAGGAACTGCGCAAGGCGCGCGAGCGCATGTCAAACGTCGATACGCTGCAGGCGAGCTACGCCAGCGTGATCAACACCGCGCTTTCGGCCAAGCCCGCCGATATGACCATCACCACTCACGTCTGCCGCGGCAATTTCCGCTCCACCTGGATTGCCGAAGGCGGCTACGAGCCGGTTGCGGAGACGCTGCTCGGCAAGGTGAACTACGACGGCTATTTTCTCGAATACGATACCGAGCGCGCCGGCGGCTTCGAACCGCTGCGCTTTCTTCCCAAGGGCAACAAGATCGTCGTGCTCGGCCTGGTTACGTCAAAGAGCGGCACGTTGGAGAAAAAGGGCGATATCAAGCGCCGTATCGATGAAGCGGCAAAATTTGCCCCCCTGAACCAGTTCTGCCTTTCGCCACAGTGCGGTTTTGCCTCAACGGAGGAAGGCAACATTCTTGCCGAGAACGAGCAATGGGCAAAGCTGCGCATGATCGTCGAGCTTGCTGATGAGGTGTGGGGGAAATAAGTTCGGATAACAGGTCATAGATCACAACAGTAGGTTGGGTCGAGCAGCTTGCGAGACCCAACACTTTGGAGCGAGTGCGTTGGGTCTCGCGAAGAACTCGACCCAACCTACGAGAGCCCCATGCTCCTTCCCACCACTCTCGTCGGCTCCTATCCGCAGCCGGAATGGCTGATTGATCGGGCACGGCTCGGCAAGCAGGTGCCGCGAGTGCGCGCCCGCGATCTGTGGCTCATTGACTCCGAAAAGCTTGCAGCGGCGCAGGACGATGCCACGCTGCTCGCCATTCGCGATCAGGAGCATGCCGGCCTCGACATCATCACTGACGGCGAACAGCGGCGGGAGAGCTATTCCAATCGATTTGCCACTGCGCTCGACGGCATTGATCTCGATAATCCGGGCAAGACGCCCAACCGCACCGGTGGATTTTCGACCGTGCCGCGGGTGGTGGGTCCGATCCGCCGCAAGTACCCGGTCGAGGTTGGCGATGTGGAATTCCTGCGCGCCAATACCGATCGCATGATCAAGATGACGGTGCCCGGGCCCTTTACCATGTCGGCGCAATGCCAGGATGACTTCTGCCACGATGACGAAAAGCTCGCACTCGACTACGCCGCCGCGGTGAATGCCGAGATCAGGGATTTGTTCGTGGCCGGTGCTGACATCGTGCAGATCGATGAGCCATGGATGCAGTCGCGGCCGCAACAGGCGCGTGCCTATGGGCTCAAGGCACTCGACTGCGCCCTTGATGGCGTGAACGGCACCACCGCCGTGCACATCTGCTTTGGCTATGCCGCCGTGGTGAAGGACAAACCCTCGGGCTATTCGTTTCTTGCCGAGTTCGAGCGTTGCGCGGTCCATCAGGTATCGATCGAAGCCGCGCAGCCCAGGCTCGATCTATCGATCCTGCGGGAATTGCCGTCGAAGACGATCATTCTCGGCGTGATCGATCTCGCCGATCCGGGCATCGAGACGCCGCAGGATGTGGCTGGTCGCATCCGGGCGGCACTCGCCTTCGTTCCCCCCGAACGCATCGTCGTGGCGCCCGACTGCGGCATGAAATACCTTCGGCGCGACCTCGCCCTTGGAAAAATGCATGCCATGGTCGAAGGCGCGGCCCTGGTGCGATCGGAGCTTGGCTAACCCATGCAGCGCAAGAAGCCGCCGTTTCGGGCAGACCATGTGGGGAGCCTGTTGCGGCCGCCCGCGCTCAAGCAAGCGCGGGCCAAGCGCGAACAGGGCGAGCTCAGCGCGCACGATCTCAAGCAGATCGAGGACCGCGAGATCGAGAAGGCAATCCGCAAGCAGGAAGCAATCGGGCTACCGGCGGTTACCGACGGCGAGTTCCGCCGCGCGTTCTGGAACTACGATTTTCTCGGCAAGCTCGATGGGGTCGAAGCCTATTTGGGCGAGCGCAAGATCAAATTTCAAGGAGCACAGCCCAGGCCCATGATGCTGCGCGTCATCGGGAAGCTCGGGTCCTTTACCGGCCATCCCATGATCGATCATTTCAAATTCGTGCAGTCGCATACCAAGCGCGTGGCGAAAATGACGATACCTTCGCCATCATCGCTGCATTTCCGTTATGGCCGCGATGCAATTCCGGAATCGATCTATCCGGTCATGGATGATTTCTATCGCGACCTTGGCGAGACTTATCGCAAGGCGACCCGTGGCTTTGCGGACGCAGGTTGCCGCTATCTCCAGCTCGACGAAGTCAATTTCACCTATCTTTGCGATCCCAAGCTGCGCGAAGTCGTCGCCAATCGCGGGGAGGATCCGCACGCTTTGCCGCATCTCTATGCCGGCATGATCAACGCCGCGATTTCCAACCTGCCGGACGACATGGCCGTCACAATGCATCTATGCCGCGGCAATTTCAGGTCGAGCTTCGTTGCCTCGGGCGGCTATGAGCCGGTCGCCGAAATCCTGTTCAATGAAGTCAACATCAAAGCCTATTTCATGGAGTACGACACTGGGCGGGCGGGCGGTTTCGAGCCGCTGCGCCTGGTGCCCAAGGGCAAAGTCGTCGTGCTCGGCCTTGTCACTTCAAAGAGCGGAACACTTGAATCGAAGAACGAGCTCAAACGCCGCATCGAGGAGGCCACGAAATTCATCGACCTCGACCAGCTCTGCCTCTCGCCGCAATGCGGCTTTGCCTCGAGCGAAGAGGGCAATATCCTGACCGAAGACGAGCAATGGGCGAAGCTTGAAATGATCGTCGAGCTTGCTGAAGAGATCTGGGGCAATAGGTAGGGCGGGTTAGCGGCCGTCTGCGGCCGCGTAACCCGCCGCTTCTCAGCAATGGCGGATTACGCGACATCCGCTATCGCGGAGTCGCTAATCCGCCCTACGACGTGTGAGGAATCGAATCATGCAACGCAAGAAACCACCCTTCCGTGCCGATCATGTGGGCAGCCTGCTGCGCCCGCCTGCTTTGAAAGCTGCACGGGAAAAGCGAGCAAAAGGCGAAATCAGCGCCGCCGATCTCACCGCCCTCGAGGATCGCGAGATCGAGAATGTCATCAGGAAGCAGGAAGAGGTCGGGCTCTCGGCGGTGACGGACGGTGAGTTCCGCCGCTCGTGGTGGCACCTCGATTTTCTCTGGGGCCTCGCCGGCGTGGAACGCTACACGATGGATCAGGGCATCGCCTTTGCCGGCGTGCAGACCCGCGCCGAAGGGGCGCGCGTGGTCGGCAAGCTCGGTTTCTCCGGCCATCCCATGCTTGCGCATTTCAAGTTTGTCGCCGCACACACGCGGCGCATGCCGAAAATCACCATCCCGGCACCCTCGGCGCTCTATGGCCGCTCGGGGCGTGGGCCGATCAGCGAGACTGTATATCCAGATCTCGAGGAATTCTTTGCCGATCTGGGTGTCGCTTATCGCAAGGCGGTGCGTGCGTTCGCGGATGTCGGCTGCCGCTACCTTCAGCTCGATGAAGTCTTCATCGCCATGCTGTGCGATCCGAACTATCGCAAGACCCAGGCCGGCCGCGGGGACGATCCGCAAAAGTTGGCCGAGCGCTACGGCGACCTCATCAATACCGCCTTGTCCGATGTTCCTTCCGACATGACGATCACCATGCATCTCTGCCGCGGCAACTACCGTTCGACCTATATGGGGACGGGCGGCTACGATCCGGTCGCCGACGTGCTGTTCGATCGCATCAAGGTGCACGGCTATTTCATGGAATATGACACCGAGCGCGCCGGTTCGTTTGAACCGCTGCGCCGGGTGCATAAGGGCCAGACGGTGGTGCTTGGCCTGGTTACCACCAAGACCGGCCAGCTCGAGTCAAAGGATGCGCTCAGGCGCCGGATCGAGGAGGCAGCCCGATATGTTGACCTCGATCAGCTCTGCCTCTCGCCGCAATGCGGCTTTGCCTCGACCGAGGAGGGTAACGTGCTTGCGGAGGAGGCGCAGTGGGCCAAGCTGCGCACCATCGTGGAAGTGGCGCAAGAGGTTTGGGGCTGAGTGTAAACCCGCGCTCCGCGCAAACTCCTTTTGCTTGGGGCGCAACCGCCGCCCGCAATGATCGTTGTCGGGTCGAGTAGCCTGTGATGAGTGCCCTTGTCGCCGATATCGGTGGCAGCAAAAGCCGCTTCGCACTCGCCAACTCGGCGGGTTGGCCTGAGCACATCCTCATTATTGAGAACGACACGGTGCCCAACCTCGAAGGAGCCGTCGCGCGGTATCTCGACCAGACCGACGCGCGCCCGCAAGCTGCGACCTTGGCCGTTGCCGGACTGATCGAGGGCGAGGAGATCGCCCTGACCAATCGCGCCTGGCGATTTCGCCGAACTGAATTTGCCAAACGGTTCGGCCTTTCGCACCTGCACATCGTCAATGATTTCGAGGCCATCGCATGGGCGCTGCCACGGCTTGGCCCCGCGCATACGCGCCCGCTCGGAGACGCCACGCTGCGCCGCGAAGGCGTAAAGCTTGCGCTTGGTCCCGGTACAGGCCTTGGCGTGGCTGCGCTCGTTCCTGCCGGGGATCGCTGGCACGTGGTTGCGAGCGAAGGCGGGCATGCTTCGTTCGGACCGAACGAGGCTGGCGAGGAAGCGGTGTTCGCACGTCTGCGCGAGCAATGCGGCTTCGTGAGCGCGGAAAGCGTGCTATCCGGCCCCGGGCTGGTGCGACTTGCGCGAGCGCTCGACCCAAAAAATGCTTATGGGGCTCCCGAGCCCATTGTTGCCGATGCCCATGCCGGCCAATCGATGGCGCATACCATCACCCGCTTGTTCGTGCGCCTGCTCGGGCGCTTTGCCGGGGACCTGGCACTGATCTTCAAGGCGCTCGGCGGCGTCTATGTTACCGGCGGAGTATCACACGGCCTCGGCACGCTGCTCGATGATCCCCAGTTCCGCGCCGCGTTCGAAGCGCATCCGCCTTATGAGGCGCTGCTCAAGTCGATCCCCACGCTTCTCGTCACCTATGAGCAGCCGGGGCTCGTAGGCTGCGCAACGCTCGCGCAAATGGGCAGCAGGGCTTAAGATTTTTGCGCGGCGAGGCGGGCGGCTTTGGCTTTAAGGCGTTCGAGGGTCTTCGCCTTTTCGACGATGAAGCGCGTGTGGCTGCCGGCCCCAACCTGATCAAGGTCATCGCGCACGGAAACCTCAAACGAGACCTTGCGTCCCTCGATTGAGGTGACGCGCACGGTAACCTCCGCGGTCATTCCCTTGAGCGTCGGCGCGAGATGCCTGACCGCGATTTCCATGCCGACCGAATCCTCGCCGGCGTCGGCATGTTCAAGAATGAGGTTGCGGCAGGTGTATTCGATATCGGAGATCATCCGCGGGGTCGCGTAGGTGCGCGCCTCCTCGCCCATGAAACCGATGGTGCGCTCATCGTCGACGACGATCCGGTTCGTGCGTTCGACGCCTGGACGAAGGCTCTGCTTCATGTTGTTTTCTCCAACTCCCGTATCGGTGTATAGCGGGAACGTGTGCGGTAGGCGAGATGTGGCCGTGAGCTCATGACTGCGGTTCTCAGCGATACGGCAGCGGCCGAGTGCCTCATCAATGCGGGGCTCCCGCAGGATGAAGTAGGCCGGTGGCTCGAGCAAAAGCCTCCGACCCCCAGCGAATTCACCGAGGACTGCAGGGCATTCTCGGACTACTGGCTCACGTCCAAGCGCCTGCTCGGCAGACTGCCGCAAAAGCCGCATACCGAGCGCGAGGAAATGGCCGCCCGAGTGTTGCAGGACGAAGCGCGCGCCCAACGTGCGCGCTTTCTTCGCCAGCATGTGGACGAAGTCTACGACGCCCTGACCTTCCGGCGCTCGCGATTTGTCCGGGTCGAGGAACTCGCCGTCCGTGCGGCCGCAGTCGTGCCTGGTCTCCTTCCGACGGCCCAGGAGCTCGCCGCCGAAGAAGGATTGCTGCAGAAAGACAAGAGCGGCCTCGAGATCGACCAGGGGCTGTTTGTCTGCGCGGTGCTCTCAAGCCCTCAATCGGGTCGGCATCTCTGCCATGCCATGCTGTTGCCGTGCGAAGCTGCGCAAGCGCTGCTGCCGCAGTTCGAACGCGACGGTGTCGTAGAGCTCACCGGCGCTTCGGTGCGCCGGCAGGGCAAGGCGGTGGTCGTAACCCAGAACAACCCGCGCTTTCTCAATGCTGAAGACCAGACCACGCTCGACGGCTGCGAGATCTGCGTCGATCTCGCGCTGCTCGATGGGCATTCCGACATTGCGATCATGCGGGGGGCGATCGTCGAGCATCCCAAATACAAGGGGCGCCACATTTTTGGCGCGGGCATCAATCTCACGCATCTTTACCACGGCCGCATTCCGTTCATGTGGTTTCTCCAGCGTGACCTCGGCTACGTGAACAAGCTTTATCGAGGGTTGGCGCTGCCCGATGACCCGCCACCCGATGAGTTTGGCGGCGGCACCATCGAGAAGCCTTGGATTGCAGCGCTTGAGAGCTTCGCCATCGGTGGCCACTGCCAGCTTCTGCTGGTGATGGATTACGTGCTCGCCGAGCGCGATGCGTTCATGACCTTGCCCGCGCGCAAGGAGGGCATCATTCCGGGGGCGGCGAATATGCGCTTGCCGCGCTTTACCGGGGATCGCATCGCACGCCAGGCGATCCTTTACGAGCGCCGGCTCGAATGCGACAGCCCGGAGGGACGGCTCATTTGTGACGAGATCGTAGCGCCCGGCACGATGGACGAAGCGATCGAGCGAGCCATTGCGGCTTTCACCAGCTCCGGCGCCGTGAGCGCGGCGGGAAACCGGCGTGCCTTGCGCATCACCCAGGAGCCGCTCGATGCATTTCGTGCCTACTTTGCAGTCTATGCACGCGAGCAGGCCTACTGTCATAGCAGTCCGGCCCTGATCTCCAATCTCGAGCGTTATTGGAGCGCGCACGAGCGAAAGCCGTAGAGTAGGGCGGGCTTTGCGCCGTAAGGCGCCGCCTATCCGGGCGTACGAAAATCCTGTGAGGAGATTGCGCCATGAACCAACAGATCGCGTGCGTGCTCTCGGCGCTCCTTGTCGCCGTCGCCGGCACCTGCGCGCGGGCGGAGGATACGCTGCGGCTCACGGTCGGCCAACGCGGCTTGTGGGATACGTCCATATCGGAGGTCGGGCAGCGCGCGGGCATTTTCAAGAAGCACGGCCTTGCGCTCGAGATTCTATGGACGCAAGGCTCGGGCGAGACGCAGCAGGCCGTCATTGGCGGCAGCGTTGATATCGGAACCGGCGTGGGCATCATGGGCGCACTGAGCGCCTATTCCAAAGGCGCGCCGGTTCGGATCATCGGCGCCGAAATGACGGGCGCGGGCGATCTGTTCTGGTACGTGCGCGCCGATTCACCGATCAAGACTCTTGCCGATTTCAACGGCAAGACGGTTGCCTATTCGACCGTGGGCTCCTCGACTCATGGCGTGGTCAATGCCTTCGTCAAGCAATACGCGCCGGCGGCAAAACCTACCCAGACCGGAGGACCGGCGGCGACGCTGACCGCCGTGATGTCGGGACAGGTCGACGTCGGCTGGTCGGCGCCGCCTTTCGGGCTCGACCAGCTCGATCGCGGGGAAATTCGTCAAATCGCAACCGGCAATGACACGGTATTCAAGGGCCAGACGGTTCGATTGCTGATCACGAATGTCGCAACCCTTGCGAGTCGCAAAGACGCCATTGATCGCTACGTGGCAGCTTATCGAGAGACCATCGACTGGATGTATGCCGACCCGGCTGCGCTCAAGACCTACGCCGACTTTGCTGGTATCACGCCAGAGAAGGCAAAACGCATTCGCGCCGGGTTCTTTCCGAAATCATCGCTTTCACCCGACGA
>Ga0306920_100015848_pt1 | contig 10352 bp, 8 predicted proteins | sample flu12Cox44000170_FD_204666 | JGI IMG/M metagenome (GOLD analysis project Ga0306920, IMG submission 204666) | Lab enrichment of tropical soil microbial communities from Luquillo Experimental Forest, Puerto Rico - flux4day.12C.oxic.44.000.170 (v2)... | ecosystem: Environmental > Terrestrial >...
CGGCATTCCATCCAGCCTCCAGCGCCAAGTCTGCCCACCAATCAGGCCACGTCATCGTGGACCACGCTCTAATGCCGGCGATGACGACATAGGCGAAATAGCCCGCTGTATATGTCCAGCTAGCGAGGCGAAGCCTTGCTAAATTCTTACTTGAACCTGTGTCGAGCGCCTGTGGCATCATGAACCCTCATCAGACGTGTCAGCGTGAGCCTGTATCTGGCCGCGAAGCTGAAAGCAACGCGGTCAGGGACGGTGAACCGCAAATCGGATCCCAAATCTTACTTCAGCGCCACCGGGCGCCGCGCAGCGTATTCGTCCCAGGAGAGAATGGCCAAGTCGCTCACCTTTCGGTGGCGCAAGGCTTCGATGATGGCCTGGGCGCGCTGCAGGTCGGTGATGAGCGGGATGCCCGCATCCACCGCTCGGCGGCGGATGTGGTATCCATCGGGACGGCCGAGCTCGTCGTACTCGATAGGTATGTTGATCACCAAGTCGACGAGCCCTTGCTCGATGGCATCCATGCCCGTCATTGCCCCGTCTTCAGGGCGCTTGGCGAGCTCGGTGCACTCGATGCCCACCCTCATGAGCGCCTCTGCGGTGCCGTGCGTGGCGTAGAGCTTGAGCCCCATGTCCTGCGAGAGCGCCCGCGCTTCGTCAGCGAACAAGTACTTGTCGGTCAAGGGGCCGAGCGAGAGGAGCACGCCCTTCCGCGGGACCTTGAAGCCCGTCGCCAGCAGTGCGTGCAGGAGCGCCTCGTGCAGGTCGTCGCCAAAGCAGCCGACCTCGCCCGTGCTGGCCATCTCAACGCCCAACATCGGGTCGGCGCCCACCAGCCTCGAGAAGGAGAACATGGGTGCCTTGACGGCCACGTAGTCGAGGTCGATGGAGTGGTTCTCCACTGCGCGGGTAACCCCCAACATGCGCCGCATGGCCTCGATGACGAAGTTATTGCCTGTGACCTTGGAGACGAAAGGGAAGCTGCGCGACGCGCGCAGATTACACTCGATGACTTTCACCTCATTGAGCTTGGCCAGGTATTGCACGTTGAAGGGGCCAGTGATGCGCAACGCCTTGGCCAGCGCCTGGGCGATCTTGCGCGCCTGGCGGATGGTCGCGATGTAGAGCGACTGCGGGGGGAGCACCAGCGTGGCATCACCGGAGTGGACGCCCGCATCCTCCACGTGCTCGCTGATGGCCCAGAGGACGATCTCCCCGCCGTCGGCCACCGCGTCGATCTCCAACTCGCGAGCGTGGGTCTCGAACTTGGAGACCACCACCGGATGTTCGGGCGAGACCGCCCTGGCGCGGGCTAGGATGCGCAAGAGCTCGTTCTTCTCACGCGCCACGCTCATGGCCGCGCCCGAGAGCACGTAGCTTGGGCGCACCAACACAGGGTAGCCGCCCAGCTGCTCCACAATGCGCTCGGCATCGGATGCGTGGGTGATGTGCTCCCAACGCGGCTGGTCGATGCCGAGCTGGTCGAGCAAGGCGCCAAACTTGTGCCGGTCCTCGGCCCTATCGATGGACTCGGCACTGGTGCCTAGAATACGAACACCGGCGCGGTGCAGGCGGATAGCGAGGTTGTTGGGCAGCTGTCCGCCCATTGACACCACAACGCCGTAGGGCTGCTCGCGCTCGTAGACTTCCAATACCGACTCGAAGCTCACCTCGTCAAAGATGAGCTTGTCACACTCGTCGTAGTCGGTGCTTACGGTCTCGGGGTTATAGTTGACCATCAGCGTCTCGTACCCGAGCTCGCGCGCCGCCTTCACTGCGTTGACGCAACACCAATCGAACTCCACGCTCGAGCCGATGCGGTAGGCCCCCGAGCCCAGAACCATGACCTTCTTGCGCCAGGAGGGCGCGGTGTCGGTCGCCCGGGCGTGGTAGCTGGAATAGAGGTAGTTCGTCTCTGCCGGCCACTCCGCGGCCAGGGTGTCGATCTGTGCCAGGTGCGGGGCGATGCCCAGCCGCTTGCGCTCGGCGCGGATGCTGCCCGGCAAGGCCTGGGTAAGCTCGCGGATCTTGCGGTCGGCGAAGCCAAGCTCCTTAGCTTCGCGCAAGGTGGTCTCGTCGAAGGGTGGCGACTTCTGCTTCAACTCGCGGTGCACGCGGACGATGGGCTCGATGGCGTGGAGGAACCACGGGTCGATGCGGGTGAGCTCGTGGATACGCGCTACCGTCATCCCGCGCTGCAGCGCCTGGGCCACCGCGAAAATCCGTAGCGGCGTGGCGTTGCAGAGCGAGTCCTCCAAGTCCTCGAACTCGAACGCCTCCGGGTCGAGCCCCCAGACCCCGATGTCCAGCATGCGCAGCGCCCGCTGGATGACCTCGGGGAAGGTGCGGCCGATAGCCATCACCTCGCCCACGCTCTTCATCTCGGTGCCGATGCGCATGGAGGCGCCGCGAAACTTGGGGAGGTCCCAGCGCGGCACCTTGCACACCAGATAGTCGAGAGCCGGCTCGAAGAAGGCGGTAGTGCGGCGGGTGATGGCGTTGGGGATCTCCGGGAGCGTGTAACCCAGCGCGATCTTTGCGGCGACGTAGGCAAGGGGATAGCCCGTGGCTTTGCTGGCCAGAGCGCTCGAGCGCGAGAGCCGGGCGTTGACCTCAATGACGCGATAATCGATGCCCCGGGGGTTGAGCGCGTACTGGATGTTGCACTCGCCGACGATGCCGAGATGGCGGATGGTCTTGATCGCCACCGAGCGGAGTAGCTGGTATTCCTCATCGTTGAGCGTCTGGCTCGGGGCCACCACGATGGACTCGCCCGTGTGGATGCCCATCGGGTCGAGGTTTTCCATGTTACAGACCGCGATGCAGTTGTCGCGCCCGTCCCGCACCACCTCGTATTCGATCTCTTTCCAGCCGCGCAGGCTCTCCTCGACTAGCACCTGGGGCACGCCGTTGGCGAAGATGCGGCGCAACGCTTGATCGAGGTCGGCTTCGGTCTCCACGATGCCGCTGCCCTGGCCGCCCAGCGCGAAGCCCCCACGTAGCATCACGGGAAAGCCAATCTGGCGGGCCGCCGACCGCACCTCGTCGGCCGTGCGGCAGGCGCGGCTGCGCGCAGTAGCCACGCCGATCTCCGCCAACCGCTCGATGAAAAGCTTACGATCCTCGGTGTCGCGGATGGTCTTCACTGGCGTGCCCAGCACCCGCACGCCGTACTTGTCCAGGACGCCGGCTTCATCGAGCGCCAACCCGCAGTTGAGCGCGGTCTGGCCGCCGAAGGAAAGTAAGAGCGCGTCCACCTCCTCCTTGACCAGTATTCGCTCCACGAACTCTGGAGTGACTGCGGTGAGGTGGAGCTTGTCGGCCATCCCCTCGCTGGTCTGGATGGTGGCGATGTTGGGGTTGATGAGCACGGTGGCGATGCCCTCTTCCTTGAGGGCCTTGATCGCCTGTGTGCCGGAGTAGTCGAACTCGCCGGCTTGGCCGATCTGCAGCGCCCCCGAGCCGAGGACAAGGACCTTGCGGGGCTTGCGAGGAAGGTAGGCGCCGTACATGGTCATCCCCTCGCCATCGCGCCGACCAGGCGCATGAAGTCGTCGAAGAGGAAGGCGGTATCCTCGGGTCCGGGCGAGGCCTCGGGGTGGAACTGCACGCTGAAGAACGGGCGCGTGCGGGCGCGGATGCCCTCGCTGGTGCCATCGTTCACGTTGACGAACCAAGGCTCCCAGTCGCCGGATAGCGCTTCCTGCTTCACCGCGTAGCCGTGGTTTTGGCTGGTGATGTAGCAGCGTCGGGTGAGCAGATCCTGCACCGGCTGGTTTACGCCACGGTGGCCGTAGGGCAGCTTGTAGGTGTCACCTCCGGCGGCGAGCGCCAGGATCTGGTGTCCCAGGCAGATGCCAAAGACGGGCTTGCGGTCGGAGGACAGCAGCGAACGCACCTGGGTCACCAGCGGCATCAGGTCCTTGGGGTCGCCGGGGCCATTGCCAATGACGATGCCGTCGCACTCGGCGGCGAGTGACGCGAGGTCAGTGTGCCAGGGCGCGCGCACCACCGTCGCGGCGCGTTTGAGGAGCGAGCGAACCATGTTGTCCTTGGCGCCTGCGTCCACCAGCAGCACTTTGAGCGGGCCGCCCTCGTAGCAAATGACATTGTCCGGAGCCACGAGGCGGAAGACCTCCTCCTTCATGTCCACCGTCTCCGCGGCGTTCCTGGCGCGCGCGGGGTTGTCCGCGGCCCGCAGCAGCCACCCCTTCATTGTCCCGTGTTCGCGCAGCCGTCGGGTCAGCGTGCGGGTATCGATGCCGGTGATGCCGGGGACGCCCTCGGCCTCGAGCCAAGCGCCGAGCGAGCGGGTCGCGGCGTGGTGGCTGTATCTGTCCACGTAGGATTGCACCACCAGTCCCTGCACTTGGACGCGGCCAGACTCGTAGGGGCCGTCCAGGGAGCCGGGCGCGCGCGGCGCGGGAACGCCATAGTTGCCGACAAGCGGGTAGGTGAGGACGAGAATCTGGCCGCGGTACGACGGATCAGTGAGCGCCTCGACGTAGCCGGCCATGCCGGTGTTGAAAACTACCTCGCCGCCGACCGATCCCGTCGCCCCGAATGCGCGGCCGGACATCTCGGTGCCGTCCTCCAACAATAGCTTCATCGCTACGGGGGCATTCATGCGCGGTCAGCCATGCCGTTCGGCAATCGGTGCGAGCATCGCCTTCACTTTCACGGTCGTCCTCCGAAGCTTCGGAAAGTCCGTTTGGCTTTTATAAAGAAATAGATACGAATCCTCGGCGAGACCGGCATGCGCAAAGCCGAACGACAGCAACGATGCCCCGATCCAAAAACGTAAGGTTGGCCTCAGCTCGCACCTGCGAAAAGTCATAGGTGGAAGATAGGTCGGCGGATCGTGACGGATCAATCAATTCGCGGTGCGACACAGCGTAAAAGGAAATGAAGGATCCGGGTGTACCCAGGCCAATTGAAAAGATTAATGATTTTGGCTTCGTTCTGCCAAAAATTCACTCTTACAATCTTTAGTTGTAATATTCAATTATTACAATTACGCAGTCGACGGGCTTCATCGAAGGCTCGAATTGCAAATTTGCGCCGTGACAGCGCTCGCCGTTCATAACGATCCATGGCCAGCAACTTTTTCGCCCTCCCGATAGAATCGTCGCGAGCTTGTCCGGCCCTTGCGGTGTCGAGGTCATAAACTTCGTCAGCGCTTCTATTGACATGTCTGGCGGATTGGGCCGCAGAAAAGCGCGCAGGACTCTCGCTTTCATTCGCATGTTGGCGTGAGAGTCATAATATTGGCTGCTCAAAGTATCAGACAGGAATTGATGGCGCGCATAGCGCACACGGCGCAGATCGATCTGCGCTTCGGCGACGCGGCGCGCGAGCTCTTGGGTTCCCACGTTGGCACCGGGCCCGGCGATCTCACGCGCAAGCGCTTCCACCTCCTCTGACAAGACTGGAATGGAACCAACGGGAAGGCTGAGCGCGTGGCGAAGCGCGTTCCTCGCTGCGCGAGCGCGGCCCCGGGTGGTTTGCGGGCCGGTGCTGGCCCGCGCATTCGCGCGGTTGGCCGTGATCTTGCGCGCGCTCGTCAAGCCGCGTTTTCTCCTTCAGCCGGCACCTCGAGCACTAACTCGCCATCCGCGAAGTCGTCGTCGATTTCTTGCACGCTGCGTCGCAGCGCTTTGCCGGAGGACCACGCGACGCCGATCGATCTCGCGCAGCGCGGCGTTGCGGCGGGTCTCGGCGATGGCGGTCAGGCGGTCGATCCGCTCGATATCGTCGATTTTGTTGCCGAGTACATTGATCAGGAAATCGTCCATGCTTACACCCGCGTCGGTGAGGAGCTCATTGACGAGCGTCACGGCTTCTCGTTCACCCCTCACGTACTCATGCACGAGGTCTTTCGCCTTGTCTGCGCGCGCTTCGGCCAGGACCGTATTCATGTCTCGCCCGATGCTGCTGAGGACCTGCTTGAGCTTGTCATCAGCGTCCGCGTTATTCGGGGTACATTCGGCCGCCAGCATCTCCGCAGAGTCCGCTTGCTCTGGCGGAAGGTTGTCTTGGAGAATTTGCGTGAGATAACTCTTAAAATGTTCCTGGTAGAGAGCGTAATTCGAGTCGAGCTGTTCTATCAAAAAAAGTTTCAGTGCTTCAAGTCCGGGCTCTTGCATCAAAGCCCGTTTCAGGCGGCGCCATCGGAGGACCTCCCACTCCAACGCCACGATGTCGGCGATGAGCATCTCGTCGATCACATCGACCGGCTTTACCGCCGCGCAGACGCGCGCGAAAAGCTCATCATAGGCGGCGGCATCCTCGCCCTCGAGGACCAGCGGCGGCCCAAACACCGCTAATCGCTGCACCTGCCCTGGAACTCGGGCCGCTTCGACTTCTTTGTTGCTTTCACTCTTCCTGGCCATGAACGCCACCACATCACTCGACAAAAACGAATCAGCCTCTAGGATCATCGAGTTTCGATACCTCCAAACCTGCGTGTACGGTTAGCGATGGTCCGATCGACTTAGGCCGCAAGGCGGACCCTGCTCTGGGAGCCACTCAGCCCAGGGAAAAATCGCCTTTCTTGCGCCACTCCCTACTGATGCAGCCGGCGCTCCTGCGGAATCGATTATTTTGCGTCAGCACCGTCAGCATGTCTGCGCAATCAAAGCGCCTGTTCCAGTCCGGCCGGAGGATCGCTCAGGCCCGCCACATGTCCTTTGTCGCTGACGCGGCTGACGGTGCTGACGGTGTTACCGGGTTGGGTCTCACCTACGGCCGTTATCGTGATTGTCCGCGTTCCCAACCGACCCTCGCGGCCGAAGGCAATCTCAATCCCGAGGGTGCGCAGGAAGGTCTGCACCCGGCGCAGCCGGCCAGCGAGTGCGCGTGGGCCCTTTGGCCAGCCGGGCCGGTTAGTGCCGGCCTGCAAAAGGTCGGACGCGCTTCCGGTCCATTGGGCTCGGCCAGCCAAGATCTCGCGCACATGGGCCGCCACCGGGTCGGCATCGACGATGTTCTCGACCGCGTCGCGCCGGTTGTTGGAATAGGCGGCTTCGAAGGCACCCGCGGGGCAGCGGGCGCTCTCGCAGGCTGCGGCCCAGAGCGCGAAGTCGGCCATACGCGGCAAGCGCCGAGGGCGCACCTGCGGCAGCGTGCGTAATCCATGCGTGGCCGCATCGAGGAGCGCGCCAAGGATGTACGGACGGGCGAGCTCAAATTCCCGCCAAAGCGCATGCTCCGGTCAGCGTCGCCGTTCGGCGATCGGTGCGAGCGTCAGCAGGATAGCGCGGTCGGCAAGGTCGGGGCGGGTGATGACATCCTCGATCCCATTGAGAATGACCGGCCGGGCGGCGGCAAACAGAATTTCGTCCTGGCGCCCGCAGGAGCTTCGAGAGAACTGTCTTCGCTGATCCCTGTTCGCCAGCGATGACCAAGACCGGATAGGGGCCGCCTGCGCGCAGCACCCCTAGCAGCCATGCTCACGACCAGCACGAAGTCATTTTTGCTGGCCAGATTCAAAAACGGCCCGAGTGCCTCGATTGATCCGCCTCGCAGCGGGAGTGGAAGTGGCTGCATGCCGGCGCTGCGGCGGCGGAATCTGACCGGAGGGCCCCCCGGCGATCCACCAACCGTTGGCGCTGATTTCGATGCAGCGCCAGAATTCATCCGCCAGATCGAGGTAGATCAGGCCGTCGTGCTCGGCGAGGCGAACCGAGACCTTGCGCTGCGGCCCATCGAACTGGGCCTGCGCCTCCAGCACATTGAGGGTCGCGTTGAGTGCGGCCGGGCTCGGCGCATCCCAGGTCCGTTCGAAGTAGTGCTGGCGCAACCAGGTCTGAAAGCGCTTGCTGCGCAGCGGCCAAGTTTCCCGGTGGCCGTCGACGATGAGATCGGCAAAGCCGGTGCCATCGCTTGCGTGAAAGAGCCGGGCGGCCGTTGCGACATCGAGGAGGACGTCCGTGCTGCTCACGGCGTTCGACCGTCGTCCGGCCGGCCTATGGCAACCTGACTAGACCGCGATTCCTTCGTACCGTCCGATACGGAGGCAATTATCGAAGCTCCGTGCGCGGCGCGAGGCCGAGCGGCAGAGCGGGACGGCGAATTCATCGCTCCACCTCACGCGCCCAAGCCGCGGCGAGATCAGCCGATGTGATGTTGCCCACCTGCGCTAGCAGGCTTTTCGCGCAGCGCGGCCGATTCCTCAGGACCGAGGCTAACGGATTCGCTCTTCCGGCCACCACGGCCATGTCCATTGCCAGGGGTTGCTTTCCGCTTGAACGAGCGGTCAACCGCTGACGGCAACAATGAGGGTGGTCCTTCACAGAGATCCGGGGCATCAAGATCGTCTTCGCCGGCGATGCCAACTAGCGTGAACAGGGCGTAGCGGCGGGCGTAGGTTAGCGCGGCGCCCATGTGCTGGGGATTGGCGGTCTCTGTGATCGGACAGACTGGCCAATCTGAAGCGATCCACTCGCCCGAGGCATGGGCGAGCGTGGTGGTCAAATTGACCATGCCGGCGGCCTGATCGATCGCGGTCGTCTGCAAGGTGGCGATCTAGTGCTGCCCCAGTGTCTTGCGCACGATGTCGAGCCCGCTGGAGAGTGGTGCATAGCGGAAGCTCCTATCGAGGGGTTCGGGGTGACCCCTAGTCCCATGTGGGACTAAAAGTACCATACGGGGATGAGCTTGGTCAAGAAACCTGGCGAAAAAAGGATGGTACCGCTGGCCAGTTCTCAAATCCGGGCCGCCCGCGCTCTAGTGAGGTGGACTGTGGACGATCTCGCACGAGAAGCGGCTTTAGGGCGAAACACTGTTCTCCGTGCCGAAGTAGCTGACGGCCAGACTTCGCTGACAGCGGTGAACGATTTGGCAATTCGCCGCGCGCTCGAGGCCGCGGGCGTTGAGTTCATTGACGAAGAGGGCGGTGGGCCCGGGGTACGCCTGCGCACACGGCAGAGAAAAAGGCCCAGCCGTGACCCGGGCGGTGGAGCGCAATAAGGCACAAAAACCACCCCGAAAGAGATCAGCCCGGGACCAACGCCTGCTGGACCAAGTTTGCTTGGTCCTGCCGCCCCTCTCGCTATAAAAAACGGCAACCCGAAACTCAGCCGACGCCGAGCGTGATGTCAGGGCCTCGAACGAAGTACTTAGCAATCACTCGCGAAAGCCTACGCTGGTTTACTGACAGCGGTGATCGCAAAGACAATGCGGCACGGAGATGTTTCACTCAGCGTTAGGTCATAAGGGTAGAAGGCGCCACATCGCGTTGCGGCCACGTGCCATCGTCCACCAGGGAGGCTAACATGCGTTTTGCGTTGGCATTCTGTCTAGCTGCAACACTCTTAGCATCGTCTCGCACGACGGAAGGTGACAACGAAGATGCAGCTGCATGGCCTCGCTGTTGCAGGCTCCGGCAGCACGAGGGCGGCGCCGTCCCGCGTTCGTCCTACCGAGGCTTTCTAGATTTTCTGCTGCTGCGCGATACCGACGGACACGAGAAGGCAATGGTGAAGTGATTTAATGAGCGGCGGGCAATGGCCCGCGACATTCATGCCAATCCGAACTTGCTTGAGCGCAACCGCGAGATATTGTCACGCTACTACATCGAGAACACAAAGCGCATCGTACCTATAGTCGCCAATGACGTGCTGGATGGTATGCGGCTGGAGTAGCACGTGTCGTTTCGATAGAGGGTCGTTAATCGACGGTATCGGCTTGCGCCACCACCGCCATAGCTTCGGTCGTTATTTTGGACAGCGCGTGCGGTTGTCCAAAAAAACGAGATGCACGCGGTCGTTGACATAGGATAGCTGGTAGGAGGATGCTCCCGCGGTGCGGAATTTCGCAGGCTAGGGCGGGCACAAAAGCGAAATCCGAGCGTCGCCGGCGGCAGAGCTCGGGGATGCTGTCCTCGCCGCGCAGCGGACATGAGAAGATCAGAGAAGCACTCCTAACGAGACTGAGAAGCGCGTTCTGAGCTACCGAACCTCATTTTGCATGAACTCTCTTATTTGATATGACTATTGGCTCTCACAGATCGGGCTTGGCGAGCGGGTCGGTGCAGCAGATAGAATTCAAATTTGCAGAAGGCGGGAGCACGTGGCCTTGCGAGCTCCCGGCACATGAATTAGCCGAAAAAACAATGCGGGGGCAATTTCTCCTGCTCGCCACATTCGCCGGCGCGATCCTGGTAAGCGCAGCGCTTTTGTTCATGGTGCAACCAATGTTCACCAAGATGGTCCTACCGCGCTTCGGCGGTGCACCATCGGTGTGGTCGGTGGCGATTGTGTTTTTCCAGACAACGTTGCTCGCTGGCTATGCCTTCGCGCACCTGTTGACTCGCTATTTGCCCGGCTGGCGGTCTGTATTTGTCCAACTAGCGC
>Ga0306920_100015849_pt1 | contig 10352 bp, 5 predicted proteins | sample flu12Cox44000170_FD_204666 | JGI IMG/M metagenome (GOLD analysis project Ga0306920, IMG submission 204666) | Lab enrichment of tropical soil microbial communities from Luquillo Experimental Forest, Puerto Rico - flux4day.12C.oxic.44.000.170 (v2)... | ecosystem: Environmental > Terrestrial >...
CGAGCGAACGGGCCCGGACCGTTGTGGAAGAGATCAAGGCCAAGGGCGGTCGGGCCATCGCCTGCAAAGCGGACATCGCCGACCTCGGCGAGGTCAAGCAGCTGGTCGATCGCGCAGCAAACGAGCTCGGCGGCCTTGATATCCCAGTCAACAATGCCGGCCTCGTCATCCGCAGGCGCTTCGCTGAGACCTCGCCGGACGAATGGCGCCACCAGATCGACACATGCCTTTACGGCGCGATCCATTGCTGCCACGCGGCCGCGCCTCTGCTGGAGGCGAGCAAACGTGGGCGCATCATCAGCCTGACGGGTGACAGCTCCCGCGTCGGCGAGTCCGGCCTGTCGATCGCCGCCGCCGCCCGCGCCGGCGTCATCGCTCTCATGAAATCGCTGGCGCGCGAGATGGGGCGGTCGGGGACGACGGCCAACTCCGTTTCGCTCGGCCTGGTGGAGACCGAGCACGATCGCGGTTGGGTCCAAGCCAACCGCGAGAAGCTCGTCAAGCTCTATCCTCTGCGGCGGCTCGGTCAGCCGGGGGACGTCGCACCGCTGGTGGCGCTGCTCGCATCGGATCGAGCAAGCTGGATCACCGGCCAGGTCATCAGCATCAGCGGCGGGTTCAGCATGGCGTGAGCGGGTACTCTGGCCACGAAACAAGAAGACTCGGATCGGCGACAGGGAGGAAGGAATGCTGCGCACCGATCTCATAGCGCCGATCGCAGCGCTAATGCATCGGCACGCGGACGCGCGGGGGGCCAAGCACGCCTATCAGGACGCGACGCGCTCGGTCACCTATGCGGATCTCCTCAGGCGCACCGGCAATCTCGCGGGCCATTTGGCCGACCTAAACGTAGGGACTGGCAGGAGCGTCGCCATCCTCCTTCCCAATTCGGTGGATTGGGTCGAAGCCTGCTTCGCGACGACCCGAGCGGGCGCCATCTGCGTGCCCATCAGCTACGAGTCGAGCGAGCCTGAGATCTTGTACCGGCTCAACGATGCCGCCTGCCGAGCCATCGTGACGACGGACGAGAAGTACGAGCTGGTCGCCCGCCTGCGCACCGACGCCCCGAGCCTCTCCACCGTCATCCTGGGCGATCGTGGTTCTAAGCGGGGCCAGCACCTGCGATTCTCGGAATTGGCCGATACCTCGCCCAAGTCGCCGCCGCGTGACCCGACCAGCATCGATGAAGCCGCCTATATCGTCTACACGTCCGGCACCACGGGCCGCGCCAAGGGCGTCGTGCTGACGGTGCGGGGTATGCTGTGGGTTACGGCGGCCTGCTGGGCACCGATCTGCGGCCTCTCCCACAAAGACAGCGTATTGTCGCCGCTGCCGCTGTTCCACTCCTATGCGCTGAACTTGAGTGTGCTTTCCATACTCGCCGCCGGTGCCGGCGAGTACATCATGGAAAAATTCTCCACCGCCGAGGTGCTGAGCCTCCTGAGGACCGGGTCCTACACACTAATGCCCGGCGTGCCCACGATGTATCACTATCTGCTGCAGCGCGCCCGTGAGGAAGAGGCCGCCAGGCCGAAGCTGCGCTCGCTTTTCTTGCGTGCCGATGCACAGGCGTCAGCGCCGAAGCTACCGGGGGTGCGTCTATGCATCTCCGCGGGTGCAATTATGCCCGCCACGCTCAATCGCGAGTTTGAGGAATTCTTCTCGGTGCCGCTGCTCGACGGCTACGGCATCACCGAGACCTCGACCATGGTCACGATGAACTGGCCGGTTGGCGGGCGTGTGCTGGGCTCGTGCGGCATCCCCGTACCTGGCCTTGCCGTGCGCATCATCGATCCGGCAAGCGAGAAAGACGCTCGGCTTGGAGCCGAGGGCGAACTGATTGTGCGTGGTCCCAACGTCATGCTCGGGTATCACAACAAGCCTGCCGAGACGGAGGCGGCCCTGCGGGAGGGTTGGTATCGCACCGGCGATCTCGCCAGGAGCGACGCCAATGGCTTCCTCATTATCACCGGCCGGCTGAAGGAGCTGATCATCCGTGGCGGGCAGAACATCGCCCCCGCCGAGATCGAGGAGGCGGTGAACAAGTTCCCGCCCGTGCTCGATAGCGCCGTGGTCGGCGTGCCGCACGAGCACCTGGGGGAGGTGCCGGCCCTGTTCGTCGTCCCGCGTCCGGGCGCGACGATCGACGCCGCCGCGTTGCTCAAACACTGCACAGCGCAGCTCTCCGCCTACAAGGTGCCGCAGTCCGTCCACGTGATCGCAGAGATTCCACGGACGGGTTCGGGCAAGATCATTCGCTTCAAGTTGCGCGACCTCCTCGTCACCCTGCCGTGACCGCCCGAAGAGGTGGCACCCAGCCCAGCCTGTCGGCGGCCTACCCGCCGCTCGCTAAGCGCTCCCAGGGCCACTTCGGCACCGGCGTCTGCAATCCACCCCATCCTGGCAATTGGATCGTTGCGCCTTTCCGCGCCCCACTCCCACCATGGCGAATCTCCCTCGACGACCCATTGGTCCAGCCGACGGTTATCAGCGTCGTGCTGCGGCCGTGCGAGAGGTGAGCGGTACTTTTCGTCAAGCGACAAGCCGTTAGGTTCCTCTCATCGATGACCACGCCTTGCGCCGATGTACCCCGACGTGCGGTCGCACAATTGTCCCCGTTTCCGCTTGGGATCCCATACGCTTCCAGCGGACCACCTCAATCGGGCCCTCCGAGAGCCTAACTCCTTTCAAGGCAGGATGCGAAGCTTCCCGACTGGAGATCTTTGACTGGCACGTCTCCGCGATTTCTCGAATCGCAACTGCCGAGTTCTTGTCGTTGTCAGAATCGAGTGTAGGAGCAGATCCTTTGGCCAGCGTGGAGTGCTACACTTCCCCAGACCAAGCTCAGGATTTCGTCGTAGTTCATCGCTATCCCTCCTTGCCTCCTTCGGCCGGCGGCTCCGTGACGTTACATTGCTACGCGGCTCTCAGTCCTCACCGATTGCCTGGAACTACTTTCCCCACCGCGCGCGGCGGTAAGTGTCCCGCGGAACTCCCTGCTTCGACGGCGTATTTGCCATGCCTCGCGACACGAGTTCGCGAACTTCATCGAAAATCGATTTCCACATCGGAGTACTCCCGGCGCTCCCTCCACCCAAACCGCGAGCGCAGCGGTTGGTTCGGCGCTGCAGCAACTCTCTCCACGACAAATGCACGGAACCGGACCCGGAGCTTCACGTTTATCGGCACATGAAAAGGCGAATTAGCCTACTGCGGTCGGCGTGCAGCGCCGGGCGTGTGTCTACTTCCGATGTGTCAGACGGGGCGGCCGGTGTGATCTGCAACGACAACTCTCTTTTTAGAACAGTTTGATTTTTTATAGGTGCGTCCAGGCTCTCCCTCCCGCTCACGTGGGGAGAAGTATGAGGCCCACTATGAAAGAGAGCACCATGGAATCGCGGCTGGCCTCGGCTTTGCGCGAGCGCCATGACGCCATCGTCTATGAACCGCTGCCAAAACGGTGGGTCAAGCTCATTCACGAACTCAACGAGCGCGAACGTAGCGAAACGGAAGCGCGGCAGGTCCGCGCAGCCAAGAAAGACCGGCCCCACTAGGTCATCGGCGTGCTCATAGGAAACGCACGAGCTCAGGCTTTGGGGCTCGGGGTTCGCCTTAAAGCGCCCGACTGCCATCTCAATCTGGCACGGGGCGAAGCGCTTCTTGATTCTCGCGCGGCGCAACTCTGCGCCCTCGCGCATGTCCGCCCATCCCACTCAACCAGCGGTGGTCCTTAGGGTCGCAGTATGGGCCAATTGATCATCTCGGCTTGTACTCAAAGGCGACAGAAGTTGCACAATAGTGCATCGCCTGCGCGTAGCCAGCCAACCAGTCATCGCGTTGGTTTGCAGCTGACGGCTTCCCTCCCGGCAGCTTGAAAGAGTGCGCCACCTTTCCTCCCCCCGTTGAGGTGGCGCTTTACAGTAAGTGCCCGGGCGCCCCGTTCCCCCGCGAGGCGTTGGCAAGCTTCAGCCGAGCCGCCTCTACTTGTGCCGGATGGTCACTGAAGTTTCCGGCAATGTCCGCCCACGCGGCGTCGAATGCTTGTGCGTTCACTCGTAGGGTGTCCGGCCTAAGCGATGCTCCATCGATCAGCCGCTTCGCACTCACGGCATATACTCACCGGTATGGATGAGATTGGTTGCAGCTATTCACCCCAAGTGTCAATTCGCCGATCTAAATTCATGATATCACCTGTCAAAAAGAGGGATTCAACTTTTTTGTTCCGATCGGATTGTTGTAAGACGCGATGCGCCCCACAATCGCTACGCTCGCGAGAGTGGAGTCGGGCGAACGCTGGGCCAACTTGTCGATGCGAAGATGGCTCGTCGCGATTTGTCGCCTGTCCACGACTCAGCGCGTTAGGTACAGTTGGCGCGGCGCCGCCGACTACGGGGCGCAGCCTTTACGGTGGCTTCGAAGCAGTCTACCTCTCGGCGGGAGCAAATTTGATTGCGGTGCGTTGTTCCATCGGGACCCATTCAAGAAAGAGGTCTGTCATGCACTCCGCATTCAAGACCGGAATTATCGTGGTGTTCTTGTCCGCCGTGCCTCTTACGGCTGAGGCGGGGAGGCTTGAAGGCGCCGGCATCGGCGCAGGAATTGGGGCCGTCGTTTTAGGACCGTTCGGGGCCGCAGGCGGCGCAGTCATCGGTTACACGGTCGGAGGGCCAAACATCGTTACGAGGGGGCATTATCGTAGGTGCTGGCACGATTACCGGGGCAATCGTCACTGCGTGTGGCGTTGAAGCCACTGGTTGAACCCAGCGGAGCACCGGTTCCACAATCTGGTACTGGTGCTCTTGCTGAGAGATAGCCGTCGTCATCGTGGCGGTGTTGCACTTCGCCACCCACGGGACCTTGGCAGGCCAGACGGCGGGGTGGCGCGTTCGATTGAAACACAACCCGAACCTCGCGCCGTTGTAACCACGCAACACGATGGACGAGTTCTCGAACTAGTCCTCCCGCACGCACACGCATATGCTCCGCGCAGTGCAATGTTTTCCGTGGCTGCTTGCGGCGTTTTCGCACTTTCTGAGCCGCCGCAGCCAACCACCGTCGGTATCGGCACGGTGGCCCCACCTGACGGTTCGGGGCGGATTGTAAAAAACGTACAATCCGAGAGGAACCCAGATCGAACCAACACGTTCCTGTAATTGGGGTTGGCGGGCGGAGCAGAAAGGCCCGCACATGCTGGACAAAGACCGCTGCGGCAGTGAGAACTGGCCCGACCTGAGGGGTAAGCGCATCCTCGTCCTCGAGGACGACCCTGTTATCGCTGTCGAATGGTATTTCCAACTGAAACGCCGCGGCGCGACACAGGTGTTAGAACCAACCAATCAGTTAGCGCTGCAGTACCTTCTCGGGCACAACATCGACGCGGCAATTGTCGACTACACCCTGCGCGACGGTTGCTGTACCCCAGTACTCGAACTCCTGACTGCTCGGCACATTCCGTTCATCATCATCTCAGGCGACACATTCGCACTGCGTCAAGCGTCAATAGATGCTCCGGTGCTGTCAAAGCCAGTCACGCCAGCTGAAGTCTGGTCCGCCCTGTCAGGAGTCTTGCACTGAGAGGCCGCACTTGCGCCTCGGGGGTCTTCGGTGTCAAAGAATCGTCTCGCCGGTCGTGTGGTCCTCGTCGTCGAGGATGAGCCACTGGTTGCATTGGAATTAACCGCGGCGTTGCGCGCGGCCGGTGCTCGCGTTCTCACAGCCGGGTATCTTGAGACCGGCTTGTTCACAACGGATAATCCCGAGGTCTCGGCAGCGGTGATTGACCTACAACTCAGCGACGGTAACGGCACTGCGATCTGCCGACGACTGCACCACCTTGGTGTACCCTTTGTCGTCCACACCGGCTTTCCGCAGATGCTGATCCGCGGTGAGTGGCTCGACGTGCCTGTCATATCTAAGCCGGCTCGACCAGAGCAGATCATTTCCGCGCTGATCGGTCTCCTGCGCTCAACGGATCAATGATTGCAGGCTGCATCGCGGCCGTTGGATCAACCTTCCTGACCTCTCTTTGCGTCGAGTGGCATATTATTGCCGCAGTCCATCGAAGCCACAACGCGCACCAAGCTTTCGCATCATGGACTACGGAGTAAGCGGAAATATCGCCCGAGGCGGCTCGCGGCCGAACTTGACGCCCTTGGCTCTGTGGGTGGCGTTGCACACCAACGATAGCTAGGAACGCTTCATGGTGCACGGCCTTCGCAAGGTCAGCGTCTGCTTGCAACTGCATCCGTATCGCCCGCCGACGTGTGAGATGCAGCGGCTCTTGCGGAGCGGCCTGCTGCTGGGCCCAAGCCCAGAAGATGGGCGCGATGACTACGTCGGTTGGCGAATTCTTCAGATGCGTTGTGCTCATGCCCTCTATCCCGTAGACGAAGCCCATTCGGCAACGCTAAAGCTAAATTGTCGGCCTCCGCTACTTTCCGACGCTCCAATTGTACAGAATATTTTGGCAGCGCCGTGTCACCATTTGCTGCCAGTCAACGCCAGTCTCCACGTCCCTCGAAGCCGTCGTCCAAGTACGAGTAACCCTGCATGTCGTGGTAGTCGTCGATCGTTTTCTCTTTCACCGTCGGGATGCTAACCCCGAACATCGACGATGTAGAGGTTGTCGTTGGGATCGATGCCGGCGACAACGTGAACGGTCCAATCTCCGCTCTTGCCCTTTAGGGCATAGTCGCTCGCGCCGTACTTCGTCAGGTGCTGCGGCGGCAGATCATACCAGTTGAACCACTCCCGCTTGAAATAGACCCTCGATACGGTGGATCACACACAGTTTTCGCTCTGTTGTTACTGTGTATGGAACGCTACGGCCCTCAGCCCCTGTCCCTGTGATTTCAGTTGCACGAGCGCCACGTTTCGTGTGGCAAAAACTTCGCCACCAGGACAGTTTTCTCAGTGCAGAAGCACTGTCGCTTGCATGCTGCAGAGCTGAGTAGATTTTGACTTCCCGTTGCAAGCTACGCCCACCGCTCCATGTCTCCATGTGTCTCAAGAACTCAGAGCTGCTCGCCGATGAGAGTTCATGACGCGCGCGTTGCGCACCATAAAAAACAGACGTGCGCCCGTGTCTCAAAAACCCTGCTCTCCCCGTGTATTTTCACCGTGAGCGGACTGTCGACATTCAGGTCGAGCACGAGCCATTGTCGCATAGCCCGGCAGCACTCAAGTTGTAGTGACTCACATTCGGGTTTCCGAGGCGTCCGACCGCAAACGCCCTGGAGGCGTTCAGGCTAGGGTAGCCGCGGCCAAGTGCTTGGCGGCCGTCCTGGCGCCGTCCGCTCGGGCGGAATTGGCATCTGCCACGTGTTCTGTCGAGAACGGTTGCCGGCGAGCTATGCGCGGAGACTCGCGCTCCGTTTCCAGGATCGTCCAACGGGACCCTCGTTCAATATTGATCGCGGAAGCGGGGTAGGTTGTACCTACTCGCCAAATCTCCAGCCGTCCGGCGATGCCTCTCGCCCAGAGCGCCCTGCATGCGTCGTACTCCGGATTTCGAGTGCTCTCGATCAGCGTTTCGTTAGTGGGTAGACTTGCCGTGGTCGCACCGGCCAGATACACCCACGGGAACGGGGGAAGATGACCCTGGTTGTGCGAAAACTCCGAAAGGGCGTTCACGGAGGGGAATCGTGTTCTACTGGCACCACGGTTTCCGAGTTGGCTTGCCATAGCTCTCGCTGGCATTGGACTGGAGAGGAAGGCCGTTCTACGTGTTCCTTGCGCCTAAGCGTTTTGAGGCAGCCAAGACCCGTTGCTGACGCTTCGTCGAATGTTCCAACGTTGTCCACTTCGGGGCCGAGGCACCTACTTGCGCGTATAGATGAGCGAGCCATCGACCGCGGCGATCTTGCGGGCGATGGCGGGTCGATCCGGCTTGAAGATGAGCTTGCGCTCGACGTCTGGCATGGCTTCGACGATCGCGTTGAGGTGCATCCGCATCGCCTGCTTTTTCCCCCATCTATACTCCACCACGCACACGAACAACGGCCCCTCCGGCGTGTCGACGAAGTGCTTGCGGGCGAGCCAGGCCCGTTTCACGCGCGGCTCGCTGGCGCAAGCCTCGGCAAAACCTTGCACGCTCGCTGCGTCAAGCCCGTGCGGCAGGAAGCTATCGGCGTCGGTGATGGAGATGCGCGCCGCCTCCGCCTGCCGGCGTTGCTTCGCGATACGCTCGAGATTGTCGAAGAACGGCTGGCCGCGGGTGATATCGCGGCGCTGGTAGAAGTAGTCGAACAGAATCCGGCTGCCAGGCTCCAAGGCGTCGCCATCGAGCTGCATCGCGGCCTCGATCTCGCGGACACCCTCCTCGTCGCCGTTGGAAAGCTTGAGGCGGCCACGCATGAAGAGCGCCGACGCATGTTCGGGCCGCTGCTGGAGCACCGCATCGAGCCACGGCATCGCCTGCGCCGGCCCTTCTGCCTCCTCGAGAAGCGAGGCGTACCGGAGCAGGCCCTCCGCGTCGAGGCGGCTGGCCACGGCCCCAGCCGCCAACTCAGCGATCTGAGCCTGTCGGGTCAAAGCGCGCTCATGCGCCCCTTTCCAGCTCGAGGCGAGCTTCGCGGCCCAGAGCGCATCGGTGTCGCCAATTAGTTTGGCCCGCAGGTCGCCAAGTAGTGCCTCGCCTGCCGTGACCGCCAGCGGCGCCAGCGGCTGCGGCGGCATGTCCAGCGCCTTCAGCCGGTCGGTGAGACAGGGATGGGCGTCGCTGTGAGAGGTGGTGGCCGCGAGCACATGGGCTAGGCCCGCCTCGACCTCGGACGCCGGTAGCGCCCTGGCAAGCCCAAGATAGGTCTCGAACGGGTGGGCCGGCGGCTGTGGATCGACCGCCGCGCGCTTATTCAGGTCGCTCCAGAACTTGTGCCCGAGGTAGCGACCCTTTGCGGCGATCGTGGTCAGGGCGGCGGCGGTATTGTCGCGGCCGGCGACCTCGGCCGAGGCCTTGTCCGCATCATGCTCGTTGGCGCGCGCCAGAACAAACGTGTAAGCGCCGAAGTAAGCGCTATACCAGCGCAGGAAGGGCGCCAGCAGGAGCACTCCGATGCCGCCCTCCCTAGTGAGTTCGTACGCGATGCGGCTCCATGACTGCCGTGGGCGGTAGATCCAATTGCGAAAGCGGGTCTGCTTGCGTGACAGGTGGCCGAGTTCGTGGCCGATGACGGCGCGGAACTGCTCGGGCGACAGGGCCTCGAGCAGCGGGAGGCCGACGACGAGATGGTTGCGGTGCCAGCCGAATGGCCCGAGCCGTGGGACTTGCACGACGCCGGCATTGAACTCCTCTGGCGCGACGACGACGCGATGCACCGTCAGCGTCCCGAGCCGCTTGCGGATCGATTGAATCTCCTCGATCAGCCGCGGTGCACTGCGCCCGTCGACGTCGACGCCGGCGGGTGCCGGGATCTTCAGCCACAGCGATTTCAACACCAAGAATGCGAAGAGCAGCGGCAATAACGCCACCCCGCCCCCGACAACATGCACGTAATGGTGGCCATGATCGTCCAATCCAATAAGATTGGCCCCGTAGGCCACAAGCTCATTGATTATGATGGACAGGCCCGCAATCGCGAAAATCAGCAGGACTGAAAGCACGACACAGCCCACCACCACGGCAAGCACAACGACAATGCCGAGGTAGGCGAGCAGGCCGACGCGCAAGCGGTAAATGCCTGGACTCTGCTCCGCCAACGCCTCGCACCTGGCGATGAGCGCATCGAGGCGAGCGAGCTCAGATTGGATCGGCTTTGACATCACGGCTCCGCTCGCTGGTGCGCGCGCAAATCAGCTCGCGATGGTAGGATCGCGAGCGCATCACCTCGTATCCTCCCATTTGCGGCGGCTTCGTGACACGTTCACGAACAATGAGTTGGCCGGGGCGAGGGTAAGTTCTTTAAAGGTCTGTGGCGTCGCACACCGAAGGCCGTGAGCTTCGCTGATGCGATCCGGTTCACCGCTGGTTGCTACTGAAGAACCAGTGCGGACAGGGAACGCGCGAATTCCCTCCGCATGTTGCTGATAGGAAAAGGGCCCCCGTTTCCGCGAGGCCTAGCTTGAGTGTTGCGGTAAGGGCTCACTTAGACGTCGCTGACGACGCCTGCGAGCTTCGCAGTGGCCTGCGATGACAGTATCCGCGTCGAGTGATCTTGTATGGCTTTCCGGTCGTGGGTGACTTCTCACCCCTCACCATTGGTGGCGACCATGCACATGCCCTATTCGCATTGCATGCGGCCTCGTCGAGGAGTGCGCACCCTGCCGGCTTGGTGGCCGCGAATGCCGCCACAGGTGCGAGGATCGCAAGTGCAATGATCGTCATTCTCATGTTCTCCTCCTGCTCAAACCGGATT
>Ga0306920_100015850_pt1 | contig 10352 bp, 9 predicted proteins | sample flu12Cox44000170_FD_204666 | JGI IMG/M metagenome (GOLD analysis project Ga0306920, IMG submission 204666) | Lab enrichment of tropical soil microbial communities from Luquillo Experimental Forest, Puerto Rico - flux4day.12C.oxic.44.000.170 (v2)... | ecosystem: Environmental > Terrestrial >...
GATCACCGGGACGTTCCTGCCGGACGACGCGATCACGAAGACGAACCGCTACGCGCTGTTCATCCAGCACAACCAGAACTTCGGCAACGGGTTCGGCGGTTACATCTACTACAACAAGGTCTCGGACAACACCTACTCGTCCGACCTGTCGTCTCCGGCCAACCAGTTCCTGAACGGCACGCAGACGCTGTACCAGCAGGAAGCCGGCCTCACGTACAACAACGGACCGTGGTCCGTGCTGGGTCGCTGGCAGCACTGGCAGACGGTCGAGTCGTCGACGCCGCCGTATGGCCGCGAGCCGCAGTTGAACGTGAAGTACGCGAAGTACAACATCGGCGGCTTCGACTACGGCATGGAAGCCGACTATTCGCGCTTCCGCATCACGGAAGCCAATGCGACCGAAGGCGACCGCGTCGTCTTCAATCCGTACCTGTCGTACTCCTTGATGGGGCCGGGTTACTTCGTCACGCCGAAGGTTCAGTGGCACTTCGCGTCGTACAACCTGAGCAACATCGGCTCGCCGGGCACGACCTTCGGTTCGCCCGTCGGCACGCCGAAGAGCTTCACCGAATCGATCCCCACGCTCAGCTTCGACACGGGGCTCGTGTTCGACCGCTCGGTGCACCTGTTCGGCCAGGACTACATCCAGACGCTGGAACCGCGCCTGTACTACGTGTACACGCCGTTCCACAACCAGCAGTTCGCGCCCCTTTTCGATACCGCCGAGTCGGACTTCGGCCTCGCGGAAATCTTCACGCCGAACACCTTCGTCGGTAACGACCGTATCGCCGACGCGAACCGGATCACGGCCGCGATCACCACGCGCTTCATCGACCCGGCCTCCGGCGACGAGCGCGCGCGCTTCGTGCTGGCGCAGCAGTACTACTTCCAGGACCAGCGCGTCACGCTCACGCCGGGCGAGACCACCGAGCAGGCGACCCATTCGGACTTGATTGCGGGCGCGTCGCTGAAGATCGGGGGCGGTTTCGCTTCGGAAACGGCGTTCCAATATAATGCCGACAGAAACCAGCTCACGAAGGCGAGCGTCGGGTTTGGATACAGCCCGGGACCGAGCCGCGTGCTGAACGTGGCCTACCGCTACACGCGCGCAAACACGACGCTCGAGAACACGCCGATCAATCAGGTTCTGATCTCGGCTCAATGGCCGTTCTCGCACCGGGTGTACGCCGTGGGCCGCTTCAACTACGATCTGAACGGCCATCGGATCGTCGATGGCCTGGTCGGCATGCAGTACGACGCCGACTGCTGGGTCCTGGGTGTCGGCCTGCAGCGTTACGCGAACGGGGTCAACACGTCGGGTAGCCCGAGTTCGTCAACGCGCTTTCTCGCGCAGCTCACGCTCAAGGGACTGTCGAACGTCGACAACGGGCTGGTGGCGGCGTTCAGGTCCGCAGTGCCGGGGTACACGCAGCTGCCGGGTCTGGCGCCTTCGCCGTCGCGTTTCACTGATTATCAATAACGCGTGATCCGGAGCGCATTGCCTGCGCGAGGCGCCTCGGGGCAACGCGGTGTCGGTTGCATAGAGACGGGCTAAGCGTGCCCGCCAACATTGGAGTATCTGTGGGAATCATGAAAAAGCTTCGCCTGGCAGCGTACGCTGCGAGTCTCTTCGCCGTCGCAGGCGTGTTGCCGGCCGCGCCGGCGCAAGCTCAGGGTCTCCCGGCTGGCAACGGCCAGCCAGTGGACACGATCGCCGCAGTGGTCAATGATGGCGTGATCACGCAGCGCGAACTCGACAGCCGCGTCGAACTCATTTCGCACCGTCTGCAGCAGCAAAATGCGCCGATCCCGCCCGTGGAGCAGCTGCGCTCGCAGGTGCTCAACCAGATGGTGCTGGAGCGCATTCAGCTCCAGAAGGCGAAGGAAGACGGCATCACCGTCGACGACGCCGCGGTGCAGCGCACGCTCGAGCGCCTCGCCCAGGCGAACGGCATGGACGTCGCCACCTACCGCACGCGCATCGAGGCGGCCGGCGTGCCGTGGAGCACGTTCATGCGCGACGCGCGTACCGAACTCACGCTCTCGAAGCTGCGCGAGAAGGAAGTGGACAGCAGGATCACGGTTTCCGACGCGGAAGTCGCAAACTACATCGCGAGCCAGCGCGGGCCGAACGCAAGCCAGACGAGCGACCTGCATTTCCAGCACATCTTCCTCAAGGCGCCGCTGAACGCCTCTGAAACCGACATCGAAGCCGCGCAGGCGAAGGCCAACGCGCTGCTCAAGGAAGCACAGTCGGGCAGCAAGTTCGAGAGCCTCGCGAAGTCGAACTCGCAGGCGAGCGACGCGGGCAAGGGCGGCGACATGGGCTTCCTGCCGCAGTCGAAACTGCCGCCCGAGTTCGTGACAGCCGCTTCCACGCTGCGTCCGGGCGAGGTGAACCCCTCGGTGATCCGCACCAACGACGGCTTCGAGATCGTGCGGCTCGTCGAGCGCCGCCAGGGTCAGGGCACGGCCGCCGACGCGCCCAAGCTCGTGCAGACGCACGTGCGCCACATTCTGCTGCGCGTGGGCGACGGCATGTCCGAGCCGCAGGCGCGCCAGAAGCTGCTCGAAATCCGCCGGGAACTCGCCGCGGGCGGGGACTTCACCAAGTTCGCACGCACCTACTCGCAGGACGGCTCCGCCTCGCAGGGCGGCGACCTCGGCTGGATCAGCCCGGGCGAAACCGTGCCTGAATTCGAGCGCGCCATGAACACGCTGCAGGACAACCAGCTCAGCGAGCCGGTGCGCACCGAGTACGGCTACCACCTGATCCAGGTGCTGGGCCGCCGCGACGCCGAAGGCTCGATCGCCCAGCAGATGGACCTCGCACGCCAGGCCATCGGCCAGCGCAAGGCCGAGCAGGCTTACGCCGACTGGCTGCGCCAGTTGCGTGACAGCGCCTACGTCGATTACAAGATCGCGGGCATGACGCCGTCGCACAACTGACAGCTTTAGAAAGGATTCGAGCCATGAACGCCTCCGCAACGTCGTCGCCGGCTCCGCGGAGAGCGGGGCCGATCCGCATTGCCATCACCACTGGCGAGCCGGCAGGCGTCGGCCCCGAGTTGACCGCCGCCGCGCTGGCGGGCGCCTCGGCGCACTGGCCCGACGCGCAGTTCGTCGTGCTCGGCGACAGCGCGCTCGTCGAGTCCCGCGCGAAAGCAGCGAACGTCGACTGGGCCGCCGTGCTGGCCAGCCAGCCCGTGCAGGTCGAGCATGTCGCGCTGGCGGCGCCCGCGAAACCGGGCAAGCTCGACGCCGCGAATGGCCGTTACGTGCTCGCACTGCTCGACCGCGCCATCGACGGTGCGCTATCCGGCGAGTTCGACGCGATCGTCACCGCGCCGCTGCAAAAGAGCACCATCAACGACGCCGGCGTGCCGTTCACCGGCCACACCGAATACCTGGCCGAACGCACCCACACGCCGCGTGTGGTGATGATGCTGGCGGGCACTGGCGCGCGGCCGCTGCGCGTCGCGCTCGCCACCACGCATCTGCCGCTCAAGGACGTATCGGCGGCGCTCACCGTTGACGGGCTCGTCGAAACCCTGCGCATCATCGACCATGATCTGCGCCGCCATTTCGGCGTCCCGCTGCCGCGCATCCTCGTGACCGGTCTCAACCCGCACGCGGGCGAGAACGGCTACCTGGGGCGCGAGGAGATCGACACGATTGCGCCGGCGCTGACGGCCGCCGCCGCCGAGGGCATTGACGCTCGCGGCCCTTATCCCGCCGACACGCTGTTCCAGCCGCGCTATCTCAAGGACGCGGACTGCGTGCTGGCGATGTTCCACGACCAGGGCCTGCCGGTCCTGAAATACGCGACGTTTGGCGAGGGCATCAACGTCACGCTCGGCTTGCCGATCGTGCGCACCTCGGTCGATCACGGCACCGCGCTCGACCTCGCCGGCACCGGCCGCGCCGATGCGGGCAGCCTGATCGCCGCCCTCGACACCGCCGTTTCGATGGCGCGCCACCGGCGCGCCATCTGATTGATTCGAGAGAAGATGTCCAACAGCAGCAGACAGCACCAGGGCCCGCTTCAGGGCCACTACGCGCGCAAGCGCTTCGGCCAGAACTTCCTCGTCGACACGGGCGTGATCGACTCGATCGTCGACGTCATTCGCCCGCAGCGCGGCGAGCGCATGGTCGAGATCGGGCCAGGCCTCGGCGCGCTCACCGAGCCGCTCATCGAACGCCTCGCCACGCCCGAGTCGCCATTGCACGCGGTCGAGCTGGATCGCGACCTGATCGCGCGCCTCACGAAAAAGTTCGGCTCGCTGCTCGAGCTGCACGCGGGCGACGCGCTCGCGTTCGACTTCGGCTCGCTCGCGGCGGCTGGCGAGAAGCCCTCGCTGCGCATAGTCGGCAACCTGCCGTACAACATTTCGAGCCCGCTGCTGTTTCATCTCGCCACGTTCGCCGATCGCGTGATCGACCAGCACTTCATGCTGCAGAACGAAGTGGTCGAACGGATGGTGGCGGAGCCGGGCAGCAAGGCGTTCAGCCGCCTCTCGGTGATGCTTCAGTATCGCTATGTGATGGACAAGATGCTCGACGTGCCGCCCGAATCGTTCCAGCCGCCGCCCAAGGTGGATTCGGCGATCGTGCGCATGATTCCCTACGCCCCTCACGAACTGCCGAAGGTCAACGAAGCCCTGCTCGGCGAGCTCGTGACGGCCGCCTTCTCGCAGCGCCGCAAGATGCTGCGCAATACGCTCGGCGATTATCGCGATCGCCTCGATTTCGACGCGCTCGGCTTCGATCTCGCGCGCCGCGCGGAAGAAGTGCCGGTGGACGAGTACGTGCGTCTCGCTCAGGCGCTGGAAGGGGCAGGCGGCGCCTGAGGTGCGTGTGATGCGCCGCGTTGCCGGTGCGTTCCCGCTCGCTCAGGCCGACTCGCTGCGCTGCGCTTCGTAGGCCTTGAGCTGGCTATAGACGACGCGCAGCACCGAAAGCTCGTTCGACGCCTGCTGCACTGCTCCGCCGCGCCGGATCAGGTCGCCGAGCACATGATCGGCTTCGATGCGCGAACCGTTCTGCACGTCGCGCAACATCGAAGCGGTGAGCGACGAACCCTTGGCGAACAGCATCGCGCGCGAACGCTCGAGGAAGCTGTCGCGCACGGCGTGACCGTGCCCGGCGGCAATCGCGCGGCATTCGGCGAAGAGACGCTCGATGGTTGCGGCGCCATCGGGCGTGGCGAGAATGACGCCAATCGGCGCCCGGAAAAGACACGTACTGCCCGCAAGCGACGCGAGGAAGACCCACTTCTCCCACATCTCCTGAAGGATGTGCTCGCTTGCCTTCACGTGGAAGCCGGCATTGCCGAACTGATCCGCCACGGCTTGCACGCGCGCCGAGACGCCGCCGCCCAGTTCGCCGAACGTGATGGCCTGAACGTCGTTCAGATGCACGATCTCGCGCTGCTCATTGAGCGTGGATGCGATCAGGCAGACGCCGCCCAGCACGGCCTGCGTACCGAAACGCGTCTGCAGGACTCCGAGATGGCGCATGCCGTTGAGCAGCGGCAGGATCAGCGTGTTCGGGCCGACGGCCGCGGCGAACGAATCGATCGCGTTGTCGAGGTCGTAGGCCTTGCAGCTCAGCAGAAGGAGATCGAACGGTTGGCCGCCTTGTGCTTCGAGCGCTTCGCGCGTGATGGTCTTGACGTCGCTCAGCGTGAGATCGCCCGCCGGACTGCGGATCACGAGGCCGGACTCGCGCAATTGCGCTGCGCGCGCCTCGCGTACCAGAAACGTCACGTCGCGCCCGGCGGCCGCGAGCCGCCCGCCGAAATAACCCCCCGTCGCGCCTGCGCCGACTACCAGAATCCGCATGTCCACTCCTCGTTCCTTACGTTCGTTGCGTACATTCAGTTAGCGAATTAGCCGTGGCAAATTCGCGATGGCGTCCATGCTAGAGGAAATCGGCACATCTTGCCGGCGCCGGCAGGGCCGGCAGGTTTTTGGTACAGTCCGGTTTTTGACGACGGCAAAACGGAGTACACGATGCGCCTGCTGCACACGATGATCCGGGTCGGCGACCTCGATCGCTCGATCAAGTTCTATACCGAACTGCTCGGCATGAAACTGCTGCGCCGCGAAGACTACCCCGATGGCAAGTTCACGTTGGCCTTCGTCGGGTACACGGACGAGCGCGACGGCACCGTGATCGAGCTGACGCACAACTGGGATACGGCTTCTTACGATCTCGGCACGGGCTTTGGTCACCTCGCTGTCGAGGTGGAAGATGCCTATGCGGCCTGCGCGAAGATCAAGGAGCAAGGCGGCACGGTGGTGCGCGAAGCCGGCCCGATGAAGCATGGGACCACGGTGATCGCGTTCGTGACCGATCCGGACGGGTACAAGATCGAGTTTATTCAGAAGAAGTAAGGGGATTTCTGGGGCGGTGTCGGATTTTGTTCCGATGCCGCCTCTTAAAGCTCGTTGAGTTTTAAATCGAATTAACAAACGTCCTCAATAATTAAAATCAAAACAATGAGCGTTTATACAAACCGGAATACCTCGTTCAGGCGATAAGTGCGGCTATTCGCGGCTTGCAAGTGCTCGTCTTTGGGCGATCAATTCAGCCTTTCTCGTGGGCGTTGAAATACACCGATACGAATGGTTCGCATTTCATGCATCCGGATAGCGAGCTGCGACATCCCGGAACACCAATATCGATTGCGTGCTGAATTCGGGATGATGAGTTGGTTGATGACGCCGCCGCCAGGGAATCGATTTCAGATTCTTCCTATATACGGATAAATACCAAAAGAAGAGACTTCGTGCCTCAGTCACTCGTCGTATAGCTACTCAGTGAAGCGAGTGTGCGCGAAAGTTGGTGCCCGTGGCAATCGATATCAGTCACGGCGAACGCAGTTCTTTCGTCAGTATTCAAAAGTCCCCGAATTCACTGAGAGAGGAGGGCGACGTGCCGGAAACTCGTCAATCTTCCCGTTTTTCGTCTCTTGTTTCTTTGGATGTGCGGCGTGTCTGGAATTTCCTCAAACGAATCCTCTGAAAACGGTGGCAACCGGCCCAGTGCCACTCGTGAGGAATGCTGTCGATAGTGACACGGTAGTGAATTCATTCGAGAAAGCTCCCATGCATCTGCCTGCTCAAAGCCACGCTGGTGCGTCGCGACAACCTGGCGGCACGTTCGCGCGCCTGCTGGACATCGTTGTGATCGCCCTGGGCGCGTTTGCCGCGCTGCACCTGGAGGCAGTCGCGGACGAGCGGGGGTACGACGACGCCCTCGTCGCGTTCGCCTTGCTCGCCGCTGTCTTTCTCTTTCCGCTGTTTGGCCTGTATCGGGCCGCACGGCGGCAAGTGTTCTTCCGTTGCGTATTCATGCCCGCGCTTGCCTGGATCGTCACGCTTGCGGCGGCATTGCTGGTCGCAATCATCCTGTTCGGTCCATATCGTCCGTCGGGCGGGTGGTTTGCGACGTGGGCACTCGTCTCCGGGCTCGGGCTCGTGGCGTGCAGGTTTGCAGAACGCGGGCTTGGTTTGCGCCGCACGGAGCAAGGCGCGCACGCGCGCCCGGTCGCAATCGTCGGTAGCGGGGCGCATTGCCGGCACCTGCTACGCAAGGTCGAGGCAACGCCCGATTCGGCTTATGTCATCTCGACGATATTCGACACCGGCCCGGAGACTGGCGCCGCGCCCGGCGCCGTGCCGGCATTTCGCGATCGCACCGGGTTCGCCGAATACGTGCGCCGCCACCGCGTAGAAGAGCTCTGGCTCGCGCTGCCGCTTTCGGAGAGAAAACGATCCTCGAGTTCATCGAACTGTTTCGCAACGATCTCGTCAACATCCGTTTCATCCCGGACGTTAGCGGACTCGCGCTCTTCGAAGGCGAAATGATCGACCTTGACGGTACGTCGGCAATCAACCTGGTGGGCTCGCCACTGTCCTCGGGCGCCCTTGTATCGAAGGACATTTTCGATCGAGTATTCGCAACGCTGGCTGTCATTGCACTCTCGCCGCTGCTCCTGATCATCGCTTTGGCGGTGAAGCTTTCGTCGCGCGGGCCAGTGCTCTTCACGCAGCGCCGCAAGGGTGCGCACGGCAAAGTCTTCAACATTTACAAGTTTCGCAGCATGCGGGTGCATGAATCCGCAGGAGGCGTTGTCAAGCAGGCCACGCGTAACGATCCGCGTATTACGCGCGTCGGCGCCTTCCTGCGTCGCACGAGCCTCGACGAGCTACCGCAGTTCTTCAATGTGCTGCGCGGTGAAATGTCGGTGGTGGGGCCTCGTCCGCACGCCATCGAGCACGACACCCTCTATCAAAACATCGTGGATGGCTATATCCACCGCTATCGCATCAAGCCTGGCATCACGGGGTGGGCGCAGGTGAACGGCTTTCGCGGCGAGACGGATCGCATCGAAAAAATGCAGTGCCGCGTCGAACACGATCTCTTTTATCTCAGCAACTGGTCCTTTTGGCTCGACATGCGCATCGTGGTCGCAACGGTGTTCAAGGGACTGGTACACCGCAACGCCTATTGATTAGCTGGAAACAAGAAGTGCTTAAACGTTCAGAAAATCCGTCTGCTCCGGTTGAGCGCCGTGCACGCCTCAATGGCGGCGCACGCCTTGCTGGCGCATGCGTCGCCGTCGCGCTCTGCATGGCGCTCGGCGCCTGTGCTGTCGCGCCCGGTATGCGCATGTCGCAGTCGCAACGGGCAACTCAAGAGGCATCACCTGAGGGTAGCCCCGAAGAAACGGCGGCCTCCGGCGGCACGAGCACCCGGGTCGTCGACGCGACCGCGTCTACGCCGGAAATACCTGTCACCGAGCTCGACGTCGCGCTTGTCAAAAGCCTTCAGGAGGATCGACTGAAGCTGCATCAGCAACAGATCGATCTGCTCTCGGCAGTGCCGCAGCCGTACTCGATCGGCGCCGGCGACGTGCTGCAGATCGTCGTATGGGACCACCCTGAGATCGCGGCGGGCATGGGCACCGCGCAGAACCAGGCGTCCACGCGGCCCGGTGATCCCTTTTCCGGCTTCGTCGTCGACCAGTCGGGCGACCTTACCTTTCCCTATGCGGGAACGCTGCACGTAGCGGGCCTGCGTATCGAAGAAGTGCAGCGCCGTCTGATCGCTGTGCTTTCGCGTTACTTCGTCAAGCCGCAGGTGACGGTGCGCATGGCCTCCTATCGCGCGCACGAGGTTTATGTCGACGGCGAAGTGCGCAACCCCGGCGTAGTCGCCGTCAACGACGTGCCGATGTCGCTCTACGAAGCGATTTCGCGGGCCGGCGGGTTTTCTGATACGGCCGACCAGAGCGACATCGCGCTCGTGCGCGGTGGCGAATCTCACCGCATCAATCTGACGCAGATGGTGGCGGGCGGGCGCAGTCCGTCGCGCCTGTATCTCAAGCCGGGCGACATGTTGCGCGTTGTCGCCCGCGACGAGAACGACGTCTATGTGATGGGCGAAGTCAACAAGCCCATTTCGGCCATTCCGCGTCGCACGGGACGCATCACGCTGGCCGACGCAATCGCGCAGGCGGGCAGTGTCAATTCGTCTACGGCGGATGCGGCGCAAATGTTCGTGATCCGCGGTGCGCTCAACGGCAAGCCCGAAGTCTTCCATCTCGATGGACGCTCGCCGGTGGCGATGCTCGTCGCCAGGGAATTCGACCTTCAGCCGAAGGACGTCGTGTACGTGGACGGCAACGGTCTTGTCCGCTTCAACCGCGTCTTGACGCTGTTGATTCCGGCCATCAACGCTGGCCTGACCGCGGGGCTGGTGGCGAAATGATTGAAAGCGTTCTGGTTGTTTGCGAAGGCAACATTTGCCGCAGTCCGCTGGCGTGCGCGATGCTGGCCCAGTCGCTGCCAGGCATCGGCTTCAGTTCGGCAGGCACGCATGCGCTGGTGGGCGAGGGGGCCGATCCAGTCATTCGCGAAATGGCGCGTGATCTTGGCGTGCCGCTTGAGGAGCATGTGGCGACGCGACTTACCGATGAGCGCGTCCGCGTTGCGGATCTGATTCTCACCATGACGAAGGCGCAGCGGGAGCAGATCGAACACGCCTGGCCGTTTGCGCGCGGGAAGGTGTTCCGGCTGATCGAGGGCGAGGGCATCGACATCGTTGACCCGTATCGGCGGCATCGCGCCGCGTTCGACCTGGCGGTCGCGCAGATCGAGCATGGCGTTGCACACTGGCGCAGCGTTCTGGCAGGACAGCAAGTTCATTGAATCATGACTCTTCTTAAGCAGAACCCTTCGGCAGATGCCGCGCGTGACGACGAAATCGACCTCCCGGAGCTATTTGCCGTGCTTCGCGAGAATATCCCGCTGATCGGCATTGTCACGGCAATTGTGTTCGTG
>Ga0306920_100015852_pt1 | contig 10351 bp, 9 predicted proteins | sample flu12Cox44000170_FD_204666 | JGI IMG/M metagenome (GOLD analysis project Ga0306920, IMG submission 204666) | Lab enrichment of tropical soil microbial communities from Luquillo Experimental Forest, Puerto Rico - flux4day.12C.oxic.44.000.170 (v2)... | ecosystem: Environmental > Terrestrial >...
AGTTTTTGATGGCCTTCAGGGGGTTATTCACCTCGTGCGCAATGGTTCCTGCCAGCCGCCCGGCGGCAGCGAACTTCTCCATCTCATGCATGCGCCGCTCCATGCGCAGCTGTTCCAGGCGGCGAACGGCGGTTAAATCGCGTAGTACCGTGACGGTGTAAGCCACCAGGCCCCGCTCGTCGTAGATCTTGCCCGACCGGGCGTCGTATTCGACTTCCTGCTGTGTGCCCGCATGCATCAGGCGCAGTGGGGCGCTCTCGCGGTCGGAAAAGGAGTAGGTGAATTTCGTTACATACGCGTCAAGCGTCGCCTGATTACGCACGTGCAAGGGCAATCGGCTCCGGTCGGTTCCGAAGAGATCCTGCGCCAGCGGATCCAGCAGCACCGCCTTTGCGTCGCGATCACACACCACGATGGGATCCCCCACATTCTCGATGATCAGGTTCAGTCGATCACGGTCTTGGCGGACTACCTCCTCGGCCTGGCTAAGGCGTTCGTAGTTGGCCCGCAACTCTTCGTCGGCACGCCGCAGGTCTGTCACATCTCGAAGGACCGTCACCATGCCGGTACGACGACCGTCGGGACCATAACTTGGGGCCGAAACCGCTTCGAAGAGGACCTCCTCGCCTTCGATGGCATCCACCAGGGTCATATCCCGCGACGAATCATTTCCCGATACCGCCATGGAAGACAATGCGGCCGAGAAAAGAAGGTTGTTCAGTTCTACGGCACGAACCCGGCCTTCGCTGACTTCTTCAGGCACTTTGAAGAACCGCTCTGCTGCTTTGTTCTGTGTAATGACACGATGTAGCGGGTCGGTAAGGATGACGGGATCGGTCATGCTTTCCATGACCGTTTGCATTTGCCCGATGATGGTTTCCATATCGGTCATGCGGTGGTAGTTGTGCTCGAGCTTCGACAGGCGCGCCAAGTAACGGTTAGCGAGTTCGATCAGGATGCGTAGCTCGGACAGTTCAGTCCTGCTGACTGAACGCTCCACTTCGACCACCACGACGGCGGCGTATGCCCGCATGTTGCAGATGGCGCAGATTTGATCCTGGAGCTGCAGCCGCCGGCGTGCGTGAAAATTCTCTACTGCCATGCAATCGTCACGCCGGGCGCGATCCGCTTCCCAGCAAGGCACTTTGTTCCGATAGACGAGAGGGTGAAAATAAAGGCTCGCGCCGCGTTTGCGCTTTCCCAACACAAGCTTCGGTTCGAAACCATGCAGCACTCGGACCAGTGCGTTCTCCGTGGCATAGAGCGAGCTTTGAAATCGTTGCAGGAGGACTTTTGAGCAGTTGAGGGAAGCCACTGGAGTGATTTCTGAGGTCTCAAAATCAACCCTGGCGACCAAGGCTCGAGGGAATCCCAGCGCGACAATCTCCTCCACCAGGACGGGGAACATTTCCTCGCTGCGTTCCGCGCCCAGCAAACGAAGCGCCGAACGTCGTTGTTTGCCAACATATTCAGGCGGTTCCGGGCGCATGTGCAACTGGGGAGAAGCCATCGGAGTCGCTCCTGGCCGTCAGCTTGCCTAGGCGCGAATCGCCCTGCGGCGGGTGCGCGATGGACGGCGCGTAGTCTCTACCGTCGTAATTTCTTCCACTCCACCGATTCCCAATTGCGGACGTGAGACCAGTCCGGTGAGACCAACGGCATCGGCGTACTTCAAATATGTGTCGATGGAGGCCACAACTACACGCGCTTCCACCGTAATCAGGTCGATACCGACAAGGGAGATGCGCACCCACGCATCGATGACAATTCCCTTGTCCAGGACCCGATCGAGCACATCAATGAGACTTGAGCCGCCGGATACCCGTTCGACTGCCATTTGCTGTCCTCCTGCTGAACTTCTTCCTCTCAACCACGATGACGCTCTAATCTGACCTTATCGTCTTCCTGGATTGCTTCCGTGCCGGTCGGCGTTTTGCCAATGCAGTCGAGGCTCGTAACTCTGCTCCCGGGCCCGGTCGAGGCAAATCCTTGCTCGTGGCAGGGGCAACCCCAACCCGATGCGTGAGGTTCGGATCAAACTTCCACCAATTCAGGCCAATTTGCTCGGCTTTGTCCACCGAGCAGACCAGCAGCCGGATGCGAATCGTCAACAACTCCACATTCGCCAAGGAAATTCGTACATCTCCCGCTATCACCAGCCCCTTGTCCAGGACCCGGTCAAGAATGTCGAGCAGGTTGGCTGTTCCCGAGACGGTCGGTAGACGTTCCATGCTTTGGTCTTTGAATTAGAGAGTGCGGACCTTCGAGGCGATTTCCCCTTCGCTTCGACGCAAGGGCTGTATCGTAGCGAACACCGCAGGCACTGTCAATTGTGCGTGTGCCGAAATGCCGATCTGCCGCTCCGGCATTGTGCGAGTAGGCCAGTCCAAAGCCCTGCAACGGACTTGGTACTCTCGCCTTGCTTAGATGCGAGTTTGATTGTCGTTAACATGAGAAAAAACCAGAGCGATGAAGAAAAACTTCAGGTTACGGATCAATCAAGAAGCTTACCCAACGGCCCCAGAGAGATGTTCAAGTCTTCCGGCTTAAGCCCAAACTGCCCGGCGAGCTCGGCAATCTTCATTTCCAGCTTCATGAGCGCGAGTCCCATATCCTCAACCTGTTGATCGCTCAGGCTCCCGCCTTCCATTCGGCGGATCGCCTGGCGCTCGAGCAGCTTGCGCAACAACTCAAGGAGTCCAAGCACCAACTTGGCCAGTCCCTGATCGATTGTCTCGGCGGAACAGTCAATGCGTTCCAGGGACTCTCCGGTGATGCCTCGCAGCTGTCGCCGCAACTCCAATACAGCTTCTTCCACCCGCTGAGGGGTAAGCTGTTTGGGGTTATCCATGCTCACCTCCTGGACGAACGAACTCACTCGGCGGCCACGGACCAGTGAGCTTGAGCCGGACACCCTCCGATGGTCCGGCGCTGCGTAACGCTGTGAGAAATTTTTCACGATGCTCGCGCGGTACCAGCGCGAACCAACGATGGCTTCGGCGCTCCTGGCGTGACCGCCACTCTCGGACCGATTCACCTGCTACCGATTTCAACTTGGCTTCGATCGCAGCCGTTCGTCTCATGGTTTCCTGCCGGCGTTTAAGGTATTCCTTCCCGCTTACCGGGGTTGCGAAGTCAGCTTGCTCGCCTGGCGCCCAGCTTCCTACGATCTCGTACTGCACTGCTTCACCAATCCTATCCAGCGCCTCAGAATAGAGGGCCTGCTCGGCGGCAATGTGCTGTTCGATGGCTTCCTCCTCTGTCACAAGGGCCGGAAAGCGAAACGGAATGGGCGTAGTTTTCGCCAGGATCTCACGCAGCACCTGGTGGAATTCGAATGCTGTCCGTCTTAGCGACTCTGCGTCGCCGAAGCAAGCGTCAGAATTTTCGATTTCACTCCAATACAGTCGCAAACGCCCCAATTCCCTGGAACACACGGTTGATCCGCACACGCCGCGGGCCAGCGGCACAGCCTCGCCGGGTCGAGTCACGCAATAGAGCAGGCACGCCATTCAGGATGGCTACGAGACCTTTCGTCCAGGAGGATGGCCCGGTGGTTTTGCTGGAGGATTCAAGTTTTGCAAAGCTGTCTCGACTGACGTCAGAATTATGTTCAATCCGAGATAGACCAGATCAACGCCAGCCAGTGAGATGACCAGGCTCCCGTGGATCACTACTCCTGAGTTCAACACATGATCAAGTATGTCGAGCAGCGAGGCCTCGTCACTCTCGTCGAGTACCAGCGTGGCATTAGCCGAAGATCCTGGTAGCCAGTCACTGGCCATGGTTCGGCCGGCCTCGTTGGGACGCGGCTTCTACAAATGAGTAAGGCGGCCACGGCCCACTACAATCAACTCGACGTCTCTCATGCCATTTTCCAGCGTATTTCTTCAACACGTCTTCGAGCTTCCGGCGATCCTTTCGCTTGACGAGAAACGATCCATGCCACAACAGTCCCGGCTGGCCCGCACTTGCCTTGCCGCCTGCGCTGGAATCGACTGCGACGTTATCGAGTTGCCGGATAAAGTCGCGCAACTGTTCGTCTCGGGCGACTTCGCGCCTAGGTCGCAGGCTCTTGGCTTTGCTCTTCAAGTACTCCGCGCCGCTCGCGGGAAGGTTATCACTCGCCGCTATGCTCGGTTGATTCCGAAGTTCGAAGATTTTCACTCCCCATTCATCTGCGTCGGCCACACGCTTGAACGCTGCCGGAAGCACTCTTCTGCGCTTGCGTACATGCTGCGCCAAAGACTTGTCGCTGAGAAAAACAGTCCCGAAGCGCGCCGGCAGCACCGTAAGCTTCTCGACGATCGCCGATACCACTCGTTGATGTCGTAGCCCTGCGGTAGCGAGCCACTCTAAATCCTCCATGTGCGCCACAAGATCCTCCGCGAATTCCCGCCGGCTAACACGACTCATCCAGCACAGATAGTTTTCACATGCCACGGATTCCACAGGAGCCACTCCGTCGATGCCTTCGGTGACGATGGCGGGCGGCGGGCCCTTTGGCTTCTGCGAGATGCCGTACAGATACAGCGCGCGATCCGCGTTGGATCTCACGGCGCCTGTCGGCTTTTTTCGCTCCAGGTTCAGGCCAGTCGCCATATCTCCTGCGTGAAGCCCTGTAATGCCCTTCGTCCGGCAATGGGGGCATCGAATTCCCGTGTGACATAACCTTCAGCGCCGCGAAGGCGCCGTCGCAGACTCGCCATCGAGACGGCCTGCCACTGGCTCGAGTACCGGCAGCGAAGGCATTTCGTGCTGGATTCGACCAACACCCGGTTGATGAACACCGCCGCGACTGGCGCATCAACCCCGTGCGCAAGGCGCACCAGGCGCCGTGTTTCGTAGTCGGGCAGTGGCTCGGGCAGCGTCACTACAATGACGGAACACCGCTTACGATCGCGCAAGAGGGCGGCTAGATCGCGCATCTGCCGCGACAGCTTGGCGACTTCCACGGCCGCATCGCGGGCGAGGGGTAGTGTACGGTGACGCGCCAGTGTTTTCAACAGTGCACCGGCCCAAGCCAGCAGCCGAGTGGGCGTTCGCAGCACCTCCAGTGCGTGCCCCGTAGGAGCCATATCAATCACGACACGATGCCCTGTCTCCAGCAATTCCAACACGCGAAAGACTGCAAAGATCTCGTCAACTCCCGGAGGCACCACATCAAGCAGCGACAGGAGGAAGTTGCGGTCGAGGCTCAGATCAACATGGACTCCCTGCTGATCGCCCGCCAGCGCCTGGTTCAGTCGTCGGCGCATTTTGCCGGACCATTGTTGGAATTGCGCAGGAGCATCGAGTTCGGCCGCACGAAGTTTCCGGTCGCCAAGCACCGGCCGGAGGATGTCGCCGACCCGGGCCCCGAAAACGTCATCAAGCGATGGCGCCGGATCTATCGAGCAGACGGCTACAGGTTCATCCTTCAGTTGGCTGCGATGATGATACGCGAGGGCAGCGGAGACCGTGGTCTTGCCGACTCCACCTTTCCCTATGGTTAGCGTGAGCGGTGTTAGAAGCAAGGGCCAGGATGCAGGCTGCAGCTTTACGGGCGCTGCCTGTGGAGGGTTTACCACTGACCTCATCCTCCGTCCCTCCCACACATGCGATCCAAAGTGGCGCAAAGAAGCAAGACCGAGAATCGGCCAGCCGCTGTCCTCGGCGGTGAACACCTTCGCATCAGCAAAGTGCTTCTTCAGAAAGTCATAGGCCACGCGGCTTTGGTGAGCGAGGCGTTGGCAGTGGGCACAGCGACTGCGGCGAGTGACAACGCGGTTCAGCACGACCTTAACGATCCAGTTCCATGACCCTGAGTCTTCAAGCACAAGCTCTGATCGCACCGACTCGTTCAGCGAGAACGGCTCGGGAGTAGTGACCAGCACTAGCGTTGCGGCTTCGGGCGAAAACGCGTGATGCACCCGCTCAATCATCCGCGACCAGCGATCAAGCACCGGCTCAGGCGCTACCCTCCCGCCAAAATGACGAGCCAGGACTTCATCGCGAACGGCCGCAGCCTCCAACAACTTCAGTAAGCGTGCAAAATGCCTTGGCATTTGAAACAGCCTTAGCGCGTGTCCCATCGGGGCCGTGTCGATGACCACCTCGTCGAAATCACTATCCAGCAGATCTTGAATTGCCAGTAACGCCGCAACCTCTGCCATACCGGGCAGCGTGGTATCCAGCAGAGGCTCGATTTCGTCGCGCGTGAAAAGGCTTCCGCGACTAAGCAGCCCGAGGATGTCTTCGCGCTCGAAACCGAGGAACGACTTGATCTGGGTACCAGCGTCGAGCTGACGTGCCCAAAGCCGCCCGGCGGACAGCAGACGTTTCGGCCGATCTCCCAGCTTCACTTGCAGCACGTCCGCGAGCGAATGTGCCGGATCGGTCGAGAGCAGGAGGATCGACTGGCGCGGCCGCTTCCGTGCCTTGAGTAGCGCGTAAGCGGACGAAACTGTTGTCTTTCCGACACCGCCTTTGCCAATGAAGAAGGTTAACCGGGGCACGCGTCACTGTCGCACGGCAGAGCATCCGCAATCAAGGAGACATCCGATTGGGCCTTACGGAAGGCTAGAAGTCCGACCCGCATCGGACGTAAGTTGCTAATCCAAGAAGTGCATGCAGGACCGCAGTGTTACGGTAAAATCTCCGGACCCCGCTAGGACGATAGCACTTGTAACTGGCAGTAGAGCTTACGCGTCGGCAAGCTTGAAGTACGCGATGGTATTTCCTGTCTTCGTGCCCCGCAAAATGGTACGTAACAGAACGAAAGTATATTGCTCGCGACCAATTACTCAAAACGGGATGACAGGCTCGTCGGAGGTGGTCCATGGCGAGCCAAAAAGAACCCCGCTAAAACGGCGGGGCATGGAATTAAATTAAAAATTAGGTTGAGGTGGTTACCTTCGCGGGCCACGCCCGTGTCCGCGGTCGCCACGACCTCGATCGCCGCGACCTCCGCGGCCGCCGTCTCGGCGCTGTCCCGCATGCTCGCGCCGCTCATGACGATTGAAGTTGGGCTCGCCGCTGGGCTCGTCGGCAGATTCATGTCCACCTTCGAAGGTCACACTGCCGGCACCTTCGCCCTCAGGGGCGTGCTCGCTGCCGGCCGCAGCCATTTTGGCGCGCTGCTCTTTCAGAATCGCCTTGCGTGACAGCTTGATTCGGTTGCCGTCCACGGCCAGCACCTTGACCAGGACCTGATCGCCTTCCTTCAGTTCATCGCGCACGTCATTGATGCGATGTTCCGCCACTTCGCTGATGTGCAGTAGGCCATCGGTACCGGGCAGAATCTCAACGAAGGCTCCGAAGTCCGCCAGCCGCGTAACCTTGCCCAGATAGGTTTTGCCAACCTCGGCGGTCGCGGTAATGTCGTTGATCATCTGAATCGCCTTCGCTGCAGCCGCCTGGTCGCTGGACGAGACATTCACTTTACCGCTGTCTTCGACATCGATCTTCACCCCTGTCTGCTCGATGATCCCGCGGATTACCTTGCCGCCGGGCCCGATAAGATCGCGAATCTTGTCAACCGGGATGGTCAGACCATAGAACCGCGGCGCGAACTCGCTGATCTTGGTACGCGGCTCAGCTATCACCTCGTTCATTTTGTCAAGGATGAAGAGACGGCCATGGCGCGCTTGCTCCAGCGCTGCGCGCATGATCTGCGGCGTGATGCCGATCACCTTAATGTCCATTTGCAGCGCCGTAATGCCGTCGCGCGTGCCCGCAACCTTGAAGTCCATGTCGCCATAGTGGTCCTCAGCACCAGCGATGTCCGTCAGAATGGCGTAATCTTCGCCTTCCTTAACCAGGCCCATTGCCACTCCCGCGACCGATGCCTTCAGGGGAACGCCGGCATCCATCATGCTGAGCGAACCGCCGCAAACCGTCGCCATCGAAGAGGAACCGTTCGACTCGAGGATGTCGGACACCACGCGCATGGCGTACGGCCAGTCGGCTTCAGATGGCAGCACGGCGGAAAGAGCGCGTTCGGCGAGGGCGCCGTGTCCGATCTCGCGGCGGCCGGCACCGCGCAGAAACGCCACTTCACCTACCGAGAACGGAGGGAAGTTGTAATGAAGCATGAAGCGCTTTTTGGCTTCGCCTTCAAAGGCTTCCAGACGCTGCATGTCATCAGCTGTGCCCAGGGTGGTGGTCACAAGTGCCTGAGTTTCGCCGCGCGTGAAGATAGCGGATCCGTGGGTGCGTGGAAGGACGCCGACCTCGATCCAGATATCGCGGATCTGGTCGAACTTACGGCCATCCGGGCGGCGGCGCTCCTTGGTTACCTGCTCACGGAAGACGCGCTCGCGAAGAATGTCGAAATAGTCGCCCGCCTTCTTGCGTCCCTCTTCGTCCTCTTCGGGAATGGCCTTCTTAACTTCGTCTTTGAGCTGCTTGATGAGGGTATAGCTCTCGTTCTTCGGATACTTCTCGGTATTGACCGCATCAAGAAGCCGCTCACCGATCTGGCTGCGCAGCTGGCGAATGTAAGCCTCGTCATTCGCGGGCGTCTCGAAGGCGCGCTTCGGCTTGCCCACCTTCTGAGCCAGTTCGCTGATAGCCGCACAAATCTTCTTGATCTGCTCGTGTCCGTACTCAATGGCCTCGACGACTGTCTCTTCTGAAACCTCCTGCGCGCCGGCCTCGATCATCACGATGCCATCAGAGGTGCCAACCACCATGAGGTTGAGGTTGCCCTCGCGCTGCTCTTCGTAGGTCGGATTGACAATGAACTGTCCATCCTTCTGGCCGACGCGCACGGCGCCGATTGGGCCGTGAAACGGGATATCCGATACGCTCAGTGCGACCGAGGCGCCATTGATGCCGGATACGTCTGGATCATTCGTCGTATCGGCCGACAATACCATGGCAATGACTTGCGTCTCGCAGCGGAAGCCTTCGGGAAAAAGAGGGCGGATAGGGCGGTCGATCTGCCGACTGGTAAGGATTTCGCGTTCGCTCGGGCGGCCCTCACGCTTGATAAAGCCGCCGGGTATGCGGCCCGCAGCGTAGGTGTATTCGCGGTAATCAACGGTGAGGGGGAAAAAGTCGATACCCTCGCGGGCTTCGGCGTTGGCGCAGGCCGTCGCCAGTACTACGTTATCGCCCATACGAACGACGCACGATCCATGTGCCTGCTTGGCCACTTTTCCTGTCTCAAAGTGGATCGACTTGCCGCCTGGCAGCTCGACTGTGATTTCATGTTTGTTGACGCCGTGTAAAGTAGCCGTCATCGTCTCTTGACTCATTTCTTGGTTCCTTCCATTCAAGCGCGATTCCGATTGACTCTGATGTCTGAAACTTCGTCGCTGTGACCGCAAGTGCGCAGGCGCCAGTTTCTAAGGAAACTCCAGGCAAGGCCGATGCCATGCTCCTCCATCGGTACGAATTGTTGAGGTGAAGTTTCCCAGCCGAGAGATGCCGGACCCAATACCGCCGGGGGCGCGCTGGCGCCCGCGAGGACACATTTCAAAAAGCAACCTTTGACGCACAATACGCTCGAAGCGCAGTTTTTCAGGGGCAGACAAACGCAGCCGTACTACTTGCGGATGCCAAGCTTCTGAATGACGGTTTTGTAGCGTTCGGTATCAGACTTTCTGAGGTAATCGAGCAAACTACGACGTTTACTCACCATCATGAGAAGACCACGCCGGGAGGCATGATCTTTCTTATGCGTCTTAAAATGCTCCGTCAACTGGCCAATCCGTTCACTCAGGATTGCGATCTGAACCTCCGGCGAACCGGTATCGGTCGCATGAGTGCGGTATTGGTCAATCAAGGCGGTTTTTTTCTCTCGTGCTAACACTGAATCGGACGCGCTCCTACTCTTTTTAGTCGTATGTTGTTACGTCTAAAAGGATAGCATGAGCACGAAAGAACCGCAAAGGACACTGGCCACGACTTCAGGGCTTCGTTGGATCCATCCTCTTCTTTGCTTCCTCGTTGCTTTTCGCATCTTCATGGACCGTCACTGTAGTCGCGCCGAGGGGGGCGGATGCGGGCTTGGCCAAGCCGCAGGCCGCCGGGGGATTCGTCATCTCCTTGGCGAAGATACGATAGCTGGAACGGGCCGGCTGCAAGGTCGACCAGTACCCAGAGCTGGAAAGCAGCGGCTTATGATCGACGATGATCTGCTTGGCTAAGATCTTCACCCCACATTCCAGGTTGTTCCTGGGTTGCAGGATGGTGCGAGCGGGATCGTGCGCATCCAACTGCTTATCTTTATCCCAGTCGAGGGCACAGCCATAGCGTTCTTGGTCTTCATAAGTCAGTTGGAGCAGGCCCTCGCTGCGCACCGCCCTTTTGGTAACACCATCGATCCTCGCGACTGCGGGCTCGGTATGGCGGACGCGCGTGG
>Ga0306920_100015853_pt1 | contig 10351 bp, 8 predicted proteins | sample flu12Cox44000170_FD_204666 | JGI IMG/M metagenome (GOLD analysis project Ga0306920, IMG submission 204666) | Lab enrichment of tropical soil microbial communities from Luquillo Experimental Forest, Puerto Rico - flux4day.12C.oxic.44.000.170 (v2)... | ecosystem: Environmental > Terrestrial >...
CGCCGCCAAACTGGCGAAATCGGTCTGGGAAGGTGTCGCGGGCGTCCTCAGGGGCGAGCGGGCGCCCGAAGTGAAGGTCGAGGTCGAGCCGGGTAAGCCCGCCGATACGCCCGAGGCGAGAGGCGAGACCCCTGCCAAGGACACCGTCCCCGAAGCGGATTCACAGCAGGGGGTCGCGGAGGAACGAACGACGGCGGATGGGCGTAAGATAAAGATACTCGACGATGGCCGGATCTTTATCTGCACAACCTGCGAGGAGCTTCGCTTCAAGTATCGCGAAGAGATCGACGCCAGCGACGACTTTGAAACGAAGCTCAAGGATGCCGAAGATACCAGCGATCCTAAACTCAAGGGCGACAAGGTCGAGGCGCTCGAACGAGACTTGAGCAAGGCGCGCCAGCGGAAGTTCGCGACAGAGGATCTTCCGACGAAGATCGCCAAGCTGGACGAAATCGCCAAAACAAGCGAGGAGGTGCTCGAAAAGCTGGAGCGCCGAGCCCAAGAGAACGATGCCGTTTTGAATCTAAGGCATGGGCAGCTCCGAGGTCAGCTGCGTGAGACACTCAACACGCTCAAGGGTGAGCTGGAAGCCCGGCGAGCCGATATTCAAACGGCCAAGGACCTCGGTGATCCGGGGATAATTGATGAGCTTCGTGAGCAGCTGGACGACATCCGCGCCAAATCTCAGCAGATGGACGCGAAGCTCGACGAAGCCATGGCTGGCGAGCCGGCGACTGACCAGCCGGAGGCGGTTCCGGAGGAGCCGCGGGGCCAACCGGAGGTGGATCGTTCACTGCGCGTCAGGGCCTCGCGGCCGGAAGCGCGACTCATCGAGAATCCGGCCGAGCGGTTTCCACGATCGCAAGCGCTGGCGATCGACGAACTTCAGGTCGTCATGAACGATCTTTATCGCGAAGGGGCGGCCTACGGCGACGGTAGCACGGCCTATATGACCATGCTGGAACAGGTGCGGGGCGGCGTCGGACACGATCCGGTCGAGATTGTCGCCGACACGCTGCACGCGCAAAAGGCGGAGCAATATGCGCAAGGCTTGGCCGAGCATCCGCAGCTGCCGAATTTGCCGCCCGAGGCGAGGGTGCGGGTCGATGTCGAAATCTCCAAGCTGAGAAGCGCGCTTGACTGGGCGAGAAGATTCAGGGCCGGCGAGGACCCGCCGGTTCCCAACTGGGCGCGGGATTGGGCGGATGAACTCCGCGTCCAGTGATTGATCAGGATGGAGTGTCTGATGAGCCGGCGAACATTCGAAGGGGTTGACTGGCGCGCAGCCAGGAAGCCGCTTGTCCTATTGCCCAATGACTCGATCCGTTTCAGCGACCTCCGGGGCTGCATGCTGGCGGCAATCGACCTGACCGGCGTCGAGCTGATCGGTTGTCGGCTGAATGGCACAAGTTTTGCCGGCGCTCGCCTGGCGCATTGCCGTATTATCGGCTGCTTTGCGGCATCTGATCTGCCGCCGGCAGATTTTCGCGGCGCGAACCTTGACGGCGCCGCGATAATCAACTCGCATCTGCATGCCGTGTACGACCTGCCGCATTGGCCCGGGCGACGTTGGCCGTCGGAACTGGCGGGCGCTGCCGGCGGAACTCTCTCGCAGCGTTCGGACATTCGCTACGCTGCAGCCGCACAGCTGGCAGCCCTTGGCGACCAGCGACCGGCGCTGGTTCTCGCCTGTCTTCTTGCCGATTCGCAATGGGAGGTTCGCGCCGCCGCACTAGACGCTCTCGGAAAGCTGTATAAAGACGGATTTTCCAACGCAAATGATGATCTGCTCCTCTGGCTATTCCAACGTCTCGGTGACGACCACTCCATCGTCCGAATGGCAGCCGACCGCTTGGTGCGTCTCATCCAGCCGCCGGAGCATTTACTGAAACAATCGGTGATTCGGCTTAACTCGGCCGACCCGTCGATCCGGCTGGCGAGCGTGCGGGCGGCGATTGAGCTTGTGCGCATTGACGAGCGCTTTGCGGCGGCTCTCAACCATCGCCTTGTCGACGCGCTGCTGACTGACGAGTTCCCCGCGATCCGGGCCGAGACGCTGCATCTTCTCGGTATCCGCGACGACTCGCGCGAAAGGGTCTGGCGCCGAGCGCTCACCGATCCCGACGCAGGCGTGCGCGTTAAAGCGTTGGAGGCAGTGCGGCTCTTGTCGACTCCACCGCCTGCCCGGCACCTGACCGCGCTGCTCCATGACCCCGATGGGCGCGTGCGGCTGGAGACGCTCTACACTCTAGGGCAGACCGGCAATTATGATACGCAAGAGGTTGCCATTGCGCTGGCCGATCCTGAACCCGAGGTTCAACAGGCCGCGAAACGGTTACTCGGGCTGTCATAGTTGCCGAATCCGCAGCCGATAGTTTCCCAGCCGAATGGGAGCGACCCATGCCCCAACATGTCTGCAACGGCGCCGTCCTGATGTGCAGCTTCGGGCTAGCACCGAGCGAGCTGACGGTGCTGCCGGTCGATCGCGTGATGACGAGCAGTCAGCCCGCCGCGACCATCATGGACCACGAGCCGCTGGTCAATATCGAGCCCTTCGGAATGTGCATCAGCCTCGCCAACCCAATGGTCGCCGCGGCGACGGCGGCGGCGTTAGGCGTGCTGACACCGCAGCCATGCATCCCGATGACACTCGCGCCGTGGGTGCCGGGTGTCCCTACGGTGCTGCTCGGCGGCAAACCCGCTCTCGACAACACCTGCCAGCTGATGTGCATGTGGGGCGGGGTTATAGAGGTTACCGTTCCAGGGCAGTTCACGGAACAGATCCCTTGATGGCGGCGTCTCCCCCGCTGAAACGACGCGGAAATTTGCCGAAACCGTTCGGGTGGTGATCGGACCGCGATAGCCGATGCGCATGCCCTGAACAAACCGCGGGATAACCCGCAATGGCAATTTGACCGGCAAGGCCTATCTTACCTCGTTTCGCCGGGAAGAGGGTGACATTCTTAGAGAGAGTTCGGAGATGGACCCTGGAAGCCAGCTCGATGGGAATCACAACGCCCCGCAATGAGCCAGCAACCTTAGGCGGGGAATGCGCCAGCAGCGAGAGGCGATCGCCAGACCACTCGGTCGGGCCGCTCATGTCCGGCCTTCCGCCTGCTCTCGAGCGGGTCAGCCGCAGCCTGTCCCCTTCTCATTGAGCCTAGTCGCCGGAGCCACGAAGGGCGCTCGCAGCAAGGGGGCGTCGCGAACGGGTGATTTTCAGCACGCGCAGAGGATTCTTGGCAACAGGGTGGTACAGCGGCTGGTGGTCCCGGCCGCACCCGCTCCGGCGCCCGGTTCCGGCTCCGTGCCGCGCCACGCCGCCCCACCCGTCACCGAATTTCCGTCGGCCCCGTCACCGACGCACGTGGTCCTGCAAAAAACGACCGATTGTTCAAATTGACAATAGCCTTCGTTGTGATATTATCATGGCATGCGATATTCACAAAAAGATCCTTCCTCGGCTGCAGGCTCTGCCTGCGCCCGGCCGTTGTCGATCCGCCGACTTCCTCCTCCCTGCTGCTATTCCGCTGTTTCCGAAACTAGAATGGTGGACTTTCAATGGGTTGATCCTGATCTCTTTTCCTTCGCCGGCGCGCGCGAGGCCAGCGGCCGAGCAGCCTCGCGCACCAAGAACAGCAAAAAAACGGTCAAGAACAGCGACAATCGCCGCTGTTTTTTCGCTCCTCGTACTCGCGGCGGCCCAGGATTTCTGCCGCTCTCGAGCCGTCACTCGCTGATAATTTCCGGGAAAAACAGCGAAGAACAGCGGGGTGAGTAGAAACGCCCAGAGCCCTGATCGGCTGGATCGGCGTCGTGCGTCCCTCAAGGCCTCCCCTCGGGTTTACCGCGACAAGAGCCGTGTGAACAATAGGCCCGAGGGCGCGAGGCACCTCAGGATGAGGCGCTTTTCTTAATGCCATCAACGATACACACCTCATGCTGAAAAGCGACCCCGCGCAGCCGGGTGCGTCTCGAAGCACGCACCGCGCAAGCCCCAGCATCGCCTGTCGATCCTGCCGGGCGGCGGAGCCATCCTCGCCTCACTTTCCGCCGTGGCGACCATGCTCGGTACTGCCGTTGCCTCGGCCACGGGTGCATCAGCCGCCTTGCAAGTTCGGGAAAAGCAGGCCGCAAGATTCGATCCCCAGCATCGACACGCCGACGGGTCTGCCCACGGCGTCGGCCCCCATGTCGCGCCGCCGACGGTCCTGCCGCCCGGCCAAGCGAAAGGGGGGCCACCGGCCGCCAGCGGCAAGACAGGTCCTCGGATACCCACGCCGTCCGCGCCCGGCCCGCTGCCCGGCAGCCAGGTTTCAGTCTCGGCGACCGAACCGGCCGCGGCCGAAGACGAAGGCGGCAGCTGGTGGTGCTGGGTCGTCGATTGGCTGCGTGATTGGTACGGCGTGATTTTTGCTCGTGTCCATCAATCCAACGCCGCTGACCAAGTCCGACCGTACTAATAAGGCCTTTTTCGTCGCAATAGCCGATCCCGATTGGAGTGATCCCCATGCCGCAACATGTCTGCAACGGCGCCGTTTTGATGTGCAGCTTCGGCCTGGCGCCGAGCCAGCTGACGTGCTCCCCGTCGATCGTGTGATGACGAGCAGTCAGCCGGCGGCGACGATCATGGATCACGAACCATTGGTCAATATCGCGCCGTTCGGCATGTGCGTGAGCCTTGCCAATTCGGAGGTCGCCGCCGCCACGAGCGCCGCACTGGGCGTGTTGACGCCGCAGGCCTGCATCCCGATGACATTGGCGCCGTGGGTTCCCGGCGCACCCACCGTTCTGGTTGGCGGCCAGCCGGCGCTCGACAATACCTGCCAGCTGATGTGCCTATGGGGCGGGGTGATCGAGGTCACCGTTCCGGGGGAGTTCACGGAACAGATCCCTTGACGACACGTCTTCCCGCTAAAACGAATCAGGAATTTGCCGAAACCGAAAATGCCCCTTGAAAAACAATGGAACGGAGGCTTGGGCCGCGGGCGGGTCCCGGGCGGAGTCCATCGACGCGGGCGGCCTGCCGCAGCTTGATCGCTGCTCGGTGGGGCAAAAGCTCCGCTTGTGGTAAAGAGTCGTGCCGGGAAACGACGAATATCGTATGGCAATTTGGCGGGCAGCGCCTATATCGGCTCGTTGACCGGGAAGGGGAGATCGATGCGCGGACATGCAGAACGTCAACGACCTTCGGGTCGGCACAGCGTGTTGGCGACGTCACTCGAAAGCACGCTCCGGGTTGGCGATATTCCTGCAAATCTCTTGAATATTCTGTACGATTCGACAAAAGCGGTGCCGTCGGTCAAATACGCATTTGGGGTTGTCGGCATAGCGGCTGCCGGTATGCTCATAACGGGCTTTCTCGGCGCCGACTGGCCAAAGATTATTGCCATCCTGCTCGGAGCGATGGCGCTCCTGTTTGTTTTCTCGCTCTTGGTCAGATCGGCGTCCAAGGTCAAATATGCGGCGGAGTTCCTCTGTTGGACTGTCGTTATCGGCGTGGCCGCCGTTGCCGTCGGGGCAGTGAGTTTTGTCGTCTCCGGCGAACCTCACCGGCTGGGTGTGCTGTTGGGTCTCGCCCGGGAAGAACCGCTCCAAACCGCTCCGCCGCCATTGCCGGTCAATGAAGTGCAGCACTTTGCGGACACGCAAAAGAGCTTGTGGAATATTGCGACCTGTGCGCTCAGCGGATCTGTAAACTGCCCAAATTCGCACAATCATTGACCCGGAGGGGAGCCAGGCTGTGACGGGGATTTGACCGCCCGATCACCGTCATCGAACAGCCTGTCAAGGTCCGGGTTGATTGTATAATTCGCGAAATCCGACCAGATGCGCGGGTCGTTTCGGCACTCGTACGCCCGGCACGGGATCGGGCGATGTTCGCGGACGGTGCATTTGCAGGCCGCTCGGTCGAGATGGCGGCACCAGCCGTCTTCGGTCTGCGCGATCAGATAAGGCGCCTCGAGGTCCCACATTACGATCCGCTCGGCGATGTCCTGCCGGGAGAGCGGGAACAGCATCCGGCAGCACGCCGCCTTGCACAGGTGCACGCGGTTCTCGCAGTCGACCTGGGCTTCGGCGGCAAAGGCGTATTTGTCCTGCTCGGGCTCCTGCAGGACGACGCCCATGCCCTTGCTCAAAAAGCGTCTTTGCACTCGATCCGCGATCTCATCTTTCCGCGCGTCGAGCTCTTCGATAGTCAGGACACCCTTTTCGGCGAGCACTTCGACGAGCGCAAATAGAAAGGTGGCGGTCTCCAAGGCCCGGTGCGTATTGGCGTTGGCTTGGCTGTGGGTGTACGTCAGCCCGCCGACAATCTCCTTGCGGAATTCCTCAAGAAGCCCCTTCATCTCATCCCGCCGTTGGTCCAGAGTGGTAGATGCATCGGCATTTTGGTCGCTGTTCATCCACCATCTCCGGGCAGGAAAACCAAGACCGATCCTATCTCAAGACAGGCTTCGGTCAACTTGCGTCGGGATCTCTGCGCTCAAACTGCAGTTGTCTTGAGTGCGGGCCAATCATAAACGGCGGAGTACACTTCGCTACGCGCGTCAGGTGGCCGCGCCGGGCTACACCTTAAGAAGCGGCTCCGGCTGTCGCATGTCCGGGGTCCACCTCAGACCGATGGCCTCGATGATCGGCAGCACCGCTCTATCGTCCTTATGCGAATAGCTGACGAAAACTTGGGTCATCACTCGGCCACGTGGGCGCTCGATCGTGGTAGTTTGCCATAAGCGCCCGCCCTTACCGAAATTTCTCCTTCAACCTGATCTCGGTTTTCTGGCCGGCCCGCCCGAGCACGCCGGCATTCTGACGAAGGCCCCGAGCCGCTACCCGGCGCACGGCCGTGACCCTATATCGAGGCTATGCAGCACCTTGACCTATCCGACGACGAAGACGCCGCGCTCGTCCAAGAGCTACGCGACATCGTCGGAACGATCGCTATCCGCTCTCGCTACGCATGCGCATCTTAAGACAGGTAGTCTTCTTCCGACGGCTGCGGTCTTACGATCTTGCAGTCGATTTCGAGGGGCGCGCCAATCGAGCACGGATGTTTCGGCGCCGTACCCCATCGGATCGGTTGCAGAAGTCTTGAAATCTCGCCTTTGCCTTCCAATGGTGCCGGCTACTTTCGCGGCGGCAGGTGGTCTAAAATGCGCTGACGGAGGCGCAGGATGGCGAGGGTTTTCATCAGCTATCGCCGGGAAGACAGCGCGGCCTCGGCGGGCCGCATCCAAGATCGGTTGGAACGCGAGCTTGGACGCGATTTCCTATTCATCGACGTAGATGGCATCCCGCTTGGTGTTAATTTCGTTAAGGTTTTGCGCCAGGAGGTCGCGCAGTGCGGCGTCCTGCTTGCGGTGATCGGACCCAATTGGCTCGATGTGCGTGATGAGGACGGAACACGCCGCCTGGATAATCCGACCGATTTCGTACGGATCGAGATTTCGGCGGCGCTACAACGCGAAATTCCCGTTATTCCAATTCTGCTCGACGGCACGAGGGTCCCGAAGGCCAATCAGCTGCCAGAGGATCTCCAATAGCTTGCTCTGCGCAATGGTCTAAATGTCCGTCATGCCTCGTTTCACGCCGATTTGGACAAACTGATCTGGGAGCTTAAGAAGCAGGCGCTGCCCACGGAACCACCGCCGCTTCCGACAAGGTTGTCCAGCGCCCAGGCGCTCCAAAACAAGGGAGATGAGCTCAGAGAGCTCGGCCGCAGTGAGGAGGCCATCGCCGTCTTCAATGACCTGCTCGCCCGCTTCGGCACCGCCACCGAGCCGGCACTGCGCGAAAAGGTCGCCGTGGCGCTCCTCTACAAGGGGGTCACGCTCGGCGAGCTCGGCCGCAGTGAGGAGGAGATTGCCGTATACGACGATCTGCTCGCCCGCTGCGGCACCGCCACCGAGCTGGCACTGCGCGAACAGGTCGCCGTGGCGCTCCGCAACAAGGGGGTCACGCTCGCCGGGCTCAGCCGCAGTGAGGAAGCGATTGCCGTCTACGACGATCTGCTCGCCCGCTTCGGCACCGCCGCCGAGCCGGCACTCCGCGAACAGGTCGCCGTCGCGCTCCGCAACAAGGGGTTCAGGCTCGGCACACTCGGCCGCAACGAGGAGGAGATTGCGGTCTACGACGATCTGCTCGCCCGCTTCGGCACCGCCACCGAGCCGGCACTGCGCGAAAAGGTCGCCATGGCGCTCCGCTACAAGGGGGTCACGCTCGGCGAGCTCGGCCGCAGTGAGGAAGCGATTGCCGTCTACGACGATCTGCTCGCCCGTTTCGGCACCGCCACCGAGCCGGCACTGCGCGAACAGGTCGCCGCAGCGAAATCTGCTCGAAATCGTTTCCGTTATTCTTGAACCGTCGAACTGAAGGCAACAATCCTTAAGCACCTTCCTGACACCGCAAACGCATGGCGCCTCCGGGTTCGGACGGAAATGCGGTTGCTTAGGTGGCATCGCCCAATTCGATGTTCGCACTAATGACCGGTGCGCCGTCTTTGGCGGCTGTTGCTCGTGGCGGCGTGTGCACCTCCGGCAGCGGCAAGGCCTCCCAGGCCAGCTCGGGCGTGAGCTTGGCAACGATTGCCTTCAGGTGGCGGATGCGCTCCGAAAACGGATAATGATCATTCCCGGTGATGTCGGCGGTGAGACCCGCGGCCTTTTTGTCGGACAACTCAAGGGTCATGGCCCCGATATAGGGTTGCGGTTAACGAATGTCCCGACAGGACGTTTTCCATCGCTGACGCGAACGCAAATCGGGATTGATCGGCGGCTGGTGAAGAAGTGCTGTGAAGCGCTATCGAGCCTATAAGTCTTGCTCCCGTGCAGCCGGAGCCATGAAACATGCCGAATAACGAGCATCTAGCCCTCATTAAGCAGGGCATCGATGCCTGGAATAATTGGCGCCAGCAGAATGACTGGATAGACCCGGATCTTAGCGGGGCGAACTTAAGCGGAGCGGACTTAAGCGGGGCTGACTTAAGCGGAGCGAACTTAAGCGGGGCGGACTCCACCGCACGGATTTGGGTTGGATCAACTTTCGTAGTGCTAATCTTCGCCGGGCTATATCTTCGTAGCTTGAACCTGCGCGGGGTATGGCTCGATAGGGCGGATCTCACAGGGGTGGACCCTCGCGAGGTGCACTTGGATCGAACCGAATTGCTTCGCGCAGGGCCAAGGTGGGGTAGACTGGTCTAAGCCCTAATCTCCCTCTATGCACGCCGGGGCGATTTCGGAAAGAAGTCGGCGTCGCCGGGGTATCAGATGGGCCCAGCTTGGGCCACGTTCCCGATAACAGCCCCACACGTAGGGCGACGCGATGGTAATAGCGAAGCACCCCCGTTCCCAGGGCAGACTGACCAACCCTGAGCTTGCGGCCACGCCCGCGGCCCGATCGCGTCTGAAAATCGAGAAGTGGCCCTGGACCCAATTGCGCCGATACGCGTAAGAACCAGACGTGACGCGAGCGGGCGATCTCACCGCTTAACGATTGAAACAGACCACGTTTTGACACGAGACGATATAGAAAGGGACGCCCGGCGTCGAATTTCAGGACCGGTGCCTTAAACCGCTCGGCAACCTACAGCCCTCGGAACGGTGGGCGGGACACAAGCGGGACACTCGTCGCGGCTGTTTCATTTATTGGCGTCCCCAAGGGGATTCGAACCCCTGTTACCGCCGTGAAAGGGCGATGTCCTAGGCCTCTAGACGATGGGGACGCAGCGCCGGGCCGATGGATCTAGAGTGGCGGAGGGAATAAATCAACCGGCGTGCTCGGGTATCGGGGTCGATCCTTCATGCCGCGCCGCGGCGCTTCACCGGTCTTGGCCAGCGCATCGCGACGAGCGGCAGCACCTCCTCGATCAGCCGCCGCGTCTGCCCCAGCATCTCCTCGTCGCCGCGGGCCGCCGGCCGCAGGATGAACTTGGAGATCCCGGCATCGACATAGGTGGCGATCCGCTCAACGATCGTGTTCGCATCGCCGATCGCGAAGTAGTGCCTCGGGTCGCGTCCGGTGCGCTTGCGGTAGGCTTCGAACAGGCGGGCGAGGCCGGGATCGTCGGGCCGGCCGAAGCGGAACGGGATGCCGGCGCCATAATGGTCGTCGTCGATCGCCCGTCCTTCGGCCGCGGCCGCGGCACGGATGCCGGCGATGACCGGCGTTACCTGAGCCGGCGTCTCGGCGCCCGCCTGCCAGCCGGTACCGAAACGTGCGGTCCGTCGGATCGCCGCCTCGGACGAGCCACCGATCCACATCGGGAGGTCGGGCTGCACCGGCTTTGGCGCGATCGACGCACCGGTCAGGCGGTAATGGACACCCTCAAAATCGACCTCGTCCTCGCGCCACA
>Ga0306920_100015854_pt1 | contig 10351 bp, 9 predicted proteins | sample flu12Cox44000170_FD_204666 | JGI IMG/M metagenome (GOLD analysis project Ga0306920, IMG submission 204666) | Lab enrichment of tropical soil microbial communities from Luquillo Experimental Forest, Puerto Rico - flux4day.12C.oxic.44.000.170 (v2)... | ecosystem: Environmental > Terrestrial >...
AAGCGCAACGCCGCGCGCGGCCAGCGCCGCGGGCAGCACGAACATCGGGTTGATGCTGCTCATTTCGGCGTAGACCGGGATCGGCTCGGCGCGCGTGGCGGCAATGTGCGAAAGCGCGAGACCGCCGCGGCGCGAACCCGTGAAGCCCACCGCCTTGATGGCCGGATGCGCCACGAGCGCTTCGCCCGTTTCGTTGCCGCCGCCGAAGACGAGCGAGAACACGCCTTCGGGCAGACCGACGTCAGCCACGGCCTGCTGGATCGCGCGGCCCACCAGCTCCGAGGTGCCGGGGTGCGCCAGGTGCGCCTTCACCACGACCGGGCAGCCGGCGGCGAGCGCCGAAGCCGTGTCGCCGCCCGCCACCGAAAACGCCAGCGGGAAGTTGCTCGCGCCGAACACGCCCACGGGGCCGAGCGGGATGCGATGCGCGCGCAGGTCCGAGCGCGGCAGCGGCTTGCGTTCGGGCAGCGCCGAGTCGAGCACGGCGCCGCACCAGCGGCCGTCGCGCACGAGCGACGCGAAAAGGCGCAACTGGCCGACCGTGCGGCCGCGCTCGCCTTCGAGGCGCGCCTTGGGCAGCGCCGATTCGAGATGCGCGCGCTCGATGAGGGCTTCGCCGATGCCGAGAATACGCTCGGCGATCGCTTCGAGCAGGCGCGCACGCGTTTCGTGCGGGGCGGCGCGGAAGGCGTCGAACGCCTGCGCCGCGAGTTCACAGGCGCGCGCGACTTCGGCCTTGCCGCCGAGGCCGAACGACGGCTCGATCTCCTGGCCGAGCGCGGGCGCGAAGGCGCGCATCTCGCCCGACTCGCCACGCACCGCTTGCGCGCCCAGCAGCATTGCTCCGGTAATCTGCATGTTCCTTCCGTTCAATTCCATTGATGGGTTTGCAAGCTTACACCGCCGCTTATGCCTGGGCGGTGTGCGCCGAGGCGGCCAGCTTCTGCTCGAATGCGAGCAGCGCCCTGGCCGCATCGCCGATCGCCGGCAGGGCTTCGGCTGGCGACTGCGAGAGCAGCGGCAGGATCGGGCCCATGTCGGCGATGCCCGAAAGCGTCACGGCGTCATGCAGCACGCGGATGAGCGAGATGTCGTCGCGCAGCGTTTCGAGCGGCATGAACGCATCGTAGAGGCGTTGCGCTTCTTGCGCATGGCCTTCCTTCGCGGCCTTCAGCAGCGCCATGATGGCGCTCGAAGCGATGCAGCCCGAGCCCGTGGTCCACGCGGCCAGACCGAAATCGCGCACGTGGACGAGCGCCGGACGCTCGCCCATGCCCGAAACGACCTTCGAGGCCGGCACGCTTTGCAGCAGGCGGCGCAGATACGGGTCGTTCGCCGGATCCTTGCGCACGATCGCGTACTTGATCGCGATCAGCGTGCCGCGGTCGATCAGGCGCACGAGCGTGTCGACGTCCACATAGTCCTCGCTCTTGATATAGAGCGTGAGCGGAATGCCGGCGGTGTCGACGATGCGCGTGAGGCCCGCTTCCACGCCTGCGGGCGTGGTGAAGCCGGACAGCGGCAGCACCATGGCCGTCTTGTACTGCGTTTGCGCGAGAATGCGCGCCTGGTCGAGCATCTTGCCGTAATCGGGACCGATAGCCGGGATCACGCGCGTTTCGGGCGCGGTGAGGTCGGCGAGCATGTCAAGCAACTCACGGTATTCGCTGACGGCGACGTGGTACAGGTTCGCATTGCCGCCATACAGCAGCGTGCGGATGCCGCCTGCTTCCATGTGGCGGATCAGCTTGCGGTTTTGTTCGACGTCGAGCGAGAGATCGGGGCGGCGTGCGAGCGGCGGCACTGCCATCACAGTCGAGGCGAATTCGCTCTCGACAATCGGGGACACGTTCATGAGGCCTCGTGCGGGGATGGAGGGTTGTCAATACTGCGCACAGTAGCACCGGCCCGCCGTAGTTGTCAAACAACTTGTGGCATTTGTTAGGGTTTGCTCGGAGTGCGCCGCAACGACGCCCCGCCTGCCTGCCTGCCCTTGCGTGACCGATGGTGGCCGCGGGCGCGATATAGGACTTCGGCCCTGCGGTGGGGGGGAGTGAACTACAGCCACATGCAGTATCGCCCGGGCGCGAACTCGCTCTTCCCGGGCAACGCGATCTTCAATATCGCGGGTATCTTCAGGGGACTTCCTGGCTGGTTGCGTGCGCAACGACGACGCGGGTGCCCATGCAGTGGGCGCCCGTTTTTTATTTGCCAGCCGCGCGGCTGCTCAGTGCAGCACCTCGGGCCGATCCAGCAAGCCGTAGAACTCGTCGATCGTCACAGTGGGCGCGAACTGCGAGAGCGTGGCGACGATCACGTCGTCGCAAATCGCCGATCCCGCCGCCGATTCGAGCTGAACCCCGGCCGCGGCGGCCTGGCTCTCGGCCAGCTCGAGGGCGATCGACAGGATGAAGCGTGCGTCGGTTTGGGTGAGTAGCGTCTTCATGCCCGCACTAACGGCGCGCGCGCGGGGAATCTTTAGGATTTTGTGAGGTTTCGTGAGGCCTTGTAAGGTTCCGTTGCCGTTGCCTGGGAACCCCGCGACGCCATGCTCAACGCGTGCGCGCCACGAACTGACCGGGACTCGTGCCCGTCAATCGTCGGAACATCGCGATGAACGCCGACGACGTGGCGTACCCCAGATCCAGCGCCACGGCTTCGACGCTGCGCCCCGCTTGCAGCATGGGCAACGCATTCACGAGCCGGATGCGCTGACGCCATTCCGTCAACGACATGCCCAGTTCGTTTTGTGCGCGCCGCATGAGCGTGCGCTCGCTCATGTGAAACGCATCGGCAAGCTCGGCGAGCGAGCGGTTGTCGGCGGGGTTGTCGCGCAGCACCTGGAGGACCGCGTTGAGATCGGCGTCGTCGGTGTGGGGCACGAAGCTGCCCGTGGTCGCGCAGGTCGATAGCTGATCCACGAGCACGCGCAAAAGGCGCGCGCGCGCCGCCTCGCCCTCCTCCTCGACCGGCGTCTCGCGCAGATGCTCGAGGATCGCGCGCACGAGCGGCGACACCATCACCGCGCAGCTCGAGGCAGGCATGCGCGTGCACAGATCGCGGCTGATGTACACGGAGCAATGCACCGTCTCCTGCTCGTTGAAGCCCACGTGCTCCGTGCCGGGCGCGATCCAGAGCCCGAGATGCGGCGGCGTGATGTAGTGCTCGTCGCCCGCCTTCACCTCGGTCGTGCCGCTGAACGCATAGACGAACTCGCCCCACGGGTGGCACATCTGCGGATACGTTGCGTGCGAAGGCATGTGCTCCATGCGGAAGAACACGGGCGTTGGCAGCACGTCGGTGAAGGGCGGCAGGCGCAGATGGCGCGCGGGGCGGGATCGAACAGGTGTTTTGGGCATGGCGGTCTGGGGCTATCGATTGTCAGTTTTGCGCTATATGCGCGCATCCCGACGCATCAATACTACGCTCGCAACCGCAAAACTTCACCCACCTTCAGCACCGGTCATCAAGTCAGTGAGTCCGCAATGAGAAAGCAAGTCGACGCAACGGCCCTGGCCATCATGGTGGCGCTATGCCTCGCGTGGGGTCTGCAGCAGGCCGCGATCAAGGCGGTGGCCGGGGACATCCCGCCCATGCTGCAGATCGGGCTGCGCTCGGGCGTGGCGGCAGGCCTCGTGTGGCTCTTCAACCGGCTCGTTTCGCGCGAGCGCTGGCTTCCAGGCGTCGCGCGCGGCGCGGGGCTCGCCACGGGCGGCCTGTTCGCGCTCGAATTCGTGTTCGTCGCCATGGGCCTGCGCTGGACCAATGCGTCGCACATGGCCGTCTTCATCTATACCGCGCCGATGTTCGCGGCCATCGGACTGCATCTGCGCCTGCCCGACGAACGGCTCGCGCGGCTGCAATGGAGCGGCATCGCGATCGCCTTCGCGGGCATCGCCATCACGTTCCTCGGCCCCGCGCTGCTGGGCGGCGGATCGCCCGCTTCGCCGCTGTGGCTGCTCGGCGACTTCCTGGGTCTGTGCGCGGGCGCGGCCTGGGGGCTCACCACCGTCGTCGTGCGCACGAGCCGCCTGAGCGAAGCGCCCGCCACGCAAACGCTGTTCTATCAACTGGCCGGCGCCTTCGTCGTGCTGGTGCCGTTCGCGGCCCTGACCGGGCAGACGCACTTTCAAGGCACGCCGCTCGCGTGGGCAAGCCTTGCGTTCCAGACACTGCTCGTCTCGTTCGTGAGCTATCTCGTGTGGTTCTGGCTGCTGCGCCGCTATCTGGCCGCGCGCCTTGGCGTGCTCTCGTTCATGTCGCCGCTGTTCGGGGTGGCGTTCGGCGTGGTGCTGCTGCACGAGCGCGTGGAACCCGCGTTCCTGTTTGGCTCGACGCTCGTGCTGCTCGGCCTGCTCGTGGTGAACGCGCAAGGCTGGGTCCGCCAGGCCTTTGGCCGCCGCACGGGAAACGCGAGCGGCGCCCAGGCTTCCTGACTTGCCTCTGGCGGGTGAATGCGGTTCGTCGCTATGCCACCGCGTCACCGCGCTTGCCTGGCGGCAGTTCGCGCACGACCACATAGTCGGGATCGCGCTGCTGCCGCGCGAAGATCGCAAGCATCTCGCGCCATGCGGGCCAGAGTCCCGCATAAGGCTTCGGCATCTGCGAGGCCACGGCGTCATGAAAGCCGGGCAGCGCGTGAAACGGCACGCCCGGAAACATGTGATGCTCGATGTGGTAGTTCATGTTCCAGTAGAGAAAACGCAGCACCGGATCGAGCTTCACCGTCCGGCTCGAGACACGGTGATCGAGCACATTCTCCTTGAGCCCCGTGTGCTGCGTGAGCGCGCAGAGTTCGTGCAGCCAGGTGCCATAAGCGCGCGCGACGAACAGGAACAGGATCGGCAGCCAGCTATGCGCGATCAGCGCCCAGGCGAACACGGCCACGTAGCACGCAAGCAGCACACGCGAATTCGCGCACATCTTGCGGTACTCCGCTTCGGGCACGACCTCTTTCGCGCCCTTCGTGACGATGCCGAAGCTATGCAGCACGATCGCGCCGAGAAACTGCCTGCCATGCGAGATGCGCAGGAAATCGGTCACGAGCTTGACGTAGCTGAGCGGCCGCCTGAACGCCAGTTCGGGGTCCTGATAAGGCTCGGCGGTCAGATGCGTGAAGGTGTGATGCCGCGCATGCAGCCAGCGGCTGTACACCTGCTCGCGCCACGACATGAAGCAGATGAGCCAGTAGGCGGTCTCGTTCATCCAGCGCGTCCTGAACGCCGTCCCGTGCCCCAGCTCATGCGCCGCAGCCTCGCTGAACGCGAACACCGTGCCGTACAGCAGGAAGGCGGGAATCGCCCAGACCGTACCGAGCGAGAACCATGCGAGCACGCCGGTCGCCGCGACGAGCGCGAGGAAACCACCCACCTGGATCAGCCCCCGCGTGTCGGTGCGCGTGGAAAATGCCTTGAGGCGCTTGCGGTCGATGTCCACCCGGTACCACGCATTCATGTCGATGTTCATTGCCGTGCTCCGCGCGAGGTTGGCTGTTTCCCTGGTTGCCTGTTTCACCGGTACGAACCCGCGTACTTCTGCACGGGTGCGAGATTGTCGCGCGTGACGAAGCTCGGACCGGAACTCACTGTCGAACCGGTATAAACCGGCTTGAGGTCGTACTTCGCCAGACGCGCCGCCACCTTCCTGTCGTCCTTGAGCGCAGCGACGATGTGCGCCGGGTCCGTGGTCTTGTCGCGCACCGCGATCGCCATGGCCGCCACAGAGAGATAACCTTGAAGATAGGGCTGCTGATCAATGGCGAACTGGATCTGCCCCGCCTGGATCGCCTTGAGGATATCCGGCGAAAGATCGAAGGTCGCCACATAGAGCTTGCCGGCCTTGCCCGCGTCGTTCACGCCGCGCAGCACGCCCATGGCCTGGTCGGGGCCGAGCGCGAGAATCGCATGCGTGTCGGGATGCGAGCGCAGATACGCGGCCACCTTGCTTTCGATGACGGTCGGGTCCTCGCCGCTATCCATCGTGGACTTCTTGTAGTCGGCGCCAATGGCGTCGGCAAAGCCCTTGCAGCGGTCCCAGAGCGCCTGGATGTCCGCACCGTGATTCACGCAGAGAAAGTCGTGTATGCCGGCCGCCCTGGCGCGCTCGCCCGCTGCCTTGCCGGCCTCGTATTCGGCCTGCCCCACATGCAGGATCGCACCGAGTTTCATGCCCGGTTCCGGGCCGCCGTTGATCGTGATGAGCGGAATATGCTTGGCCTTCACGCCCGCCAGCCCCTTCTGGATCATCTCCAGATTCGGCACGGTGGTGATGACGCCCGCGTAGTTGCGTGCCGAAGCCTGCTCGAGAAGGCGGACCATGTCGCCGGTGTCGCCCGTGGGCGGATTGCGGTAATCCACCGGCACGCCGAAGTCCTCGCTCGCATCGCGCATGCCGTTTTTCACGGTGTTCCACCACACGTTCGAATCGGAGCCGTGACTCACCATCACGAATCGCTCTTCCGCGCTGGCCGGGTTCGCCACGAATCCGCTACCTAGCGCCAATGCTGCAAGCGCGGTCGCGCACACGCGGCCCACGCGAAATCGAGTCATGTTCATGGGGATGTCTCCAGTTTGTGTAGTGTCGATGCCCGAACGGGCCGGCCCGGCTGTGACTGACCGCCCGGGACGCCTAAAATGTAGTTGATTGAATTTCCGCTCTCAAACGGATTCTTGAGGAAATTTCCTCACTACCATCCACGGAAACCGCGCATGAACACGAGACGCAAACCCACGATGGACGACGTCGCGAAGGCCGCGGGTGTGAGCTATTCGACGGTCGAACGCGTGTTGAACGGGCGAGGCGGCGTGGCGCGCGACAAGGAAGCGCGCGTGCTCGAATGGGCGCGCAAGCTCAAGATGGATCGCGCGCTCGACGAAGTGTCCGTTCGCTGGCTGCGCATCGCCATCGTCACGCAGAAGCCCGAGTCGCCCTACTACCTCGCCTTGCGCCACGGGTTCGAGCTTGCGCAGAAGTCGTTCGAGACGTACCGCGTGATGTGCCAGCTCACCTTCTTCGACGACCTCGAACCACAGTCGCTCGCGCGCGTGATCGAGCGGGCCGCGCAGAAAGCGGACGGCATGATCGTCGTCGCCTATGAGCATCCCGTCGTCGTGGACGCGCTCTCGCGCGTGGCGCGCAAGATGCCGCTCGTCACCATCGCGAGCGATCTGCCCGATACGGGACGCCTCGCCTACGTGGGCATCGACAACCGCTGCGCGGGCCGCACCGCGGGCGAACTGATGGGCCGATTTCTCGGCGACGCTGGCGGCCAGGTCCTGGTCATTGCGGGCCTGCGCACCTACCTCGGCCACGAAGAGCGCGACGGCGCATTCCGCTCGGTGCTGCGCAGCCGCTTTGCGGCCTGCGAAGTCGTGGCCACGGTGGAAAGCCGCGAAGACGCCGCTTCGACCGAACGCCTCACGCGCGACGCCTTCAGGAAGTACCCGGCATTACGCGGCATCTACAATCTATCGGTGGGAGACGAAGGCATTGCGCGCGCGCTCAAGGCGCTCAAGCGTGAGCACGCAACGGTATTGATTGGACACGAACTCACGGCGATCAGCCGCTCGCTGCTGGCCGAAGGCGTGATGGACGCGGTGCTCGACCAGAGTCCGTTCGTCGAGGCCGTGCGCGCCGTGGAGGTGATCCTCGCCCACTACAATCGCGGCGCCGCCGCGAGCCTGCCGCTGCAAACGCCGATGTCGATCTATCTCCAGGCGAATTTGCCGCCTGCCACGCAGGGCCTGTTCACATGAATAACGGGCTTGCGCTGACTCGAGGCGACCGCGGGCGCCGCGATTACGGCGTCGCTCCGCGGACTTCGGGTTTCTGAGGTAAAGTCGCTCGGGTTCCAACCCACAGCGAATTCAACGCCCGATGGAAACCCTCTCGACTTTCACGCCCGTGGCGCTCGAACACGCCAGCCGCCTCATCAATCACGGCCCCACCGTGCTCGTCACCAGCGGCGACGGCAAGCGCCGCAACGTCATGGCGGCCGCGTGGTCGATGCCCGTGGAATTCACGCCGCCGCGCATCGCCATCGTGATCGACAAACGCACCTTCACGCGCGAACTGATCAGCGCGAGCGGCACGTTCGGCGTAATCATTCCGGGCGCCGCCGCGATCGACCTCACCTACGCCGTGGGCAGCGTGAGCGGCCGCGACACCGACAAGTTCCAGCGCTTCAATATCGCCGCCATTACGGGCCCGAAGCTCGGTTTGCCGTTGCTCGAAGCGGGCTGCTCCGCGTGGATGGAATGCCGCCTGATTCCCGAGCGCCAGACCGAAGATGCTTACGACACGTGCTTCGGCGAAGTGATCGCCGCCGCGGCCGACCCGCGCGCCTTCCGCAATGGCCACTGGGAACTCGACCGCAGCAATGCGGACCTGCATACGATCCACCATCTCGGCGCCGGCAATTTCGTGCGCGCAAGCGACACGATCAAGGCGCGCGAACTCGCGTAAGCAGCGCGGCAGGGGCGCTTGAACGCCTCACGAAGCCGCCGCCTGCATGACCACTTAGCAAACGCTTCACGAGCGCTTCGCGAATGCGCGCGGCGTGGCGCCGAGAAGCCGCGTCATCCAGTGCGCCATATGGCTTTGATGCGCGAACCCCGCTTCGAGCGCAACCTGGCTCAGGCTCAGTTTGCCTTCCATGAGCAAGGCTCTCGCGCGTTCTACGCGCCGCCGAACGACGTATTGATGCACCGGCATGCCCAGCGTCTCGCGAAACAACGCCTTGAAATGCGGCACGCTCAAGTCGACGAGCGCAGCAAGCGCTTCGAGCGTGAGACGCTGATCGAGATGGCTCTCGATGTAATCGGTCACGCGCGCGGCCTTGTGCGCAGCGAGCGTGGCGGTCGCCCGGCCTTGCGATGCATCCGCGCCGCCGAGCAGCCGCACGACCATCGCCGTGGCAATGCTCTCGGCAAATAGCGGGTCGGACGCAGCGCCTGTTTCGATCTCGGCTAGCAGGGCTCCCGCCAGCGAGTTGATGCGCGGATCGCGCAACTGGAGATGCGGCCGGATCTCGCGTGCCCCCCACGGGCGGTCCATCTGCTCCGCAATCGAGCGCACGAAGCGATCGTCGAACCACACGCGCAGGATCGTGCAATCCGCTTCATCGGTCCATTCGCCGTCGATGCCGGCGGGCACCACGTCCGCGTCGCCGGGCGCCTGAAGCCGCGATTGACGGCGGCCGTCGCACGCGCAACTCGCACGCACCGGCGTGCCGACATGGATGCCTACGCGGTGATGCGTCATCGCGGGAAGTCGATGCAGCCCCGCACTAATGCGCAGCAGTTCCGCGCCGCCGCCCTGCCAGCACAACCCGACGCCAGCGCGCGGGCTGATGCGTGCGCCAGCCTGCCGGTTCGTATCTGCTGTCACTGTGCTCATGGCATTCCTTTTTCGACGCTCAAGCCGTGCGTGCAATCGTGCGATGTTTGCGGCCAGTCTACTGGCTTGCGGCCACGCTCGCGCTCCGCCGGACGTATCGAATCATCCGTTTCTGCGCAACACCATCCTTTCCTGCGCGCCTTGCAGCGCCCGGATGCTTACGATGGCCCACACCATGCGAAAGGAGAAAGCCATCATGTTCGTGATTTTCGGAGCCTCCGGAAAGGCCGGGCGCGTCACAGCCGCTGCATTGCGGCGCGTGAATCAACCCGTGCGCGCCGTGGTGCGGCATGCACGCCGCGGCGAGAGTCTCGCGCAAATGGGCTGCGAAATCGCGCTCGCCGATCTGGCCGACCCGCAGTCGGTCGCCGCTGCGATAAAGGGCGCACACGCCGTGCAACTGCTATGCCCCGTGCCCGCCGATGACAAGGACCCCGAAACGACCATGCGCACGATGATCGACGTAACAGTCGACGCCTTGCGCGAGAACCCTCCCGCCGCGCTGCTCGCCATTTCCGACTATGGCGCGGAACTGCCGTTGAATACGGGTATTACGCGGCTTTATCACTACCTCGAGCAACGGTTGAAGCCCGTTGCGACGAACCTGATCCTCCTCCGCTCGGCGGAACACATGCAGAACTGGGCGGCGTTCATTCCGGCCGCGCTTGCAAGCGGCATGCTGCCGAGCCTCCATCTGCCATTGGAGCGGCGTTTTCCAACCGTCGCCGCACAGGACGTCGGCGCCGCGAGCGCCGAGTTGTTGCTCCATTCGCTGCCCGATTCCCGCCAAACCGGCACGACGAGAATCGTCAGCCTGGAAGGCCCCCAGCGAGTGAGCATGAGCGATATCGCGGCGACGCTCAGCGAAGTCAGTGGACGCGCAGTCGAGCCACACGCCTTGCCGCGCGAAACGTGGACGCCCGCGCTCCTCAAGGCCGGACTCAGCGACAATCAC
>Ga0306920_100015861_pt1 | contig 10349 bp, 5 predicted proteins | sample flu12Cox44000170_FD_204666 | JGI IMG/M metagenome (GOLD analysis project Ga0306920, IMG submission 204666) | Lab enrichment of tropical soil microbial communities from Luquillo Experimental Forest, Puerto Rico - flux4day.12C.oxic.44.000.170 (v2)... | ecosystem: Environmental > Terrestrial >...
GTGCTGCTCGTGGCCGCTCCAGGCATAGTAGGAAACCGGACGCGAGTGCCAGATCATCCAGGCGGCTTCCTCCAGCTGCTCGGATTTGATCCAGCAGGTCTCCTCCACTACGTCGGGTGAATAGCGCCTGCACAGTGCGGCGTAGAGTTCGAAAACCGGCTGACACAGCACCTCGCCCTGCGTCGTCGTGATGACGTACTCCCCCTCCAGCGCAATTTTCGCATGGTTGCGTTCGTAGAGCCCCGTGGTTGGGTCAAAGCGGACCAACGACCCGCCGGCCGTATCCCAGGCGAGGTACCGAGGCATGCTGGCATCCGCCGAGAGGTCGCGCTCGGTCAGCAAGCGTCCGGTGTCGGCGCGCACCAACAGCGGACCGTTGCTCCAGTCACGCACGAAGTCGCGGTCGTACCAATTGTGCTGGATCATCAGATTGGCGAGTCCGAGCGCGAGCGCGCCGTCGGTTCCGGGTCGTACGCGCAACCAGAGATCGGCCTTGCTCGCCAACCCGGCGTGCCGCGGGTCCACCACGATCAGCCGGAGCCCGCGTTTGAGCGCCTCGACGATGATGGTTGCATGGGTAAGCCGGGCGATGCTCGGGTTATAGCCCCAGAGAATGAGACAACCGCTGTTGGCGATATCCGCCATGGCGCCGCCGACGCCCGTTGCGACACTGCCGACACCGTAGGTGTAGCGGGTAGCGAAGGCGCGGCCCCATCCGCAGAGTTCGACATTGGCGCTCGCGTTCGGGGTACCGAACGCGTTCATCAATCGTCGTATCCATCCCGAAGAGTCGGCAATGGCCGTGGTGGAAGGCGAGGCCATGCTGAAGGCAAAAGCCTCCGGACCGTGCCGTTCCGCGATTCGTCGCATCACAGCGGCGGTAAGCTCAAGTGCCTCATCCCAGCTGATCCGCTGCCACCCCGGATCCCGATCGCCCTTTGGCCGAGTTCGCCTGAGTGGATGTGTCAGCCGGTCAGGGTGATGTACCAATTCGGGCGCGGCGCGACCCTTCGCGCAAAGCGCTTGCCCGGTTGGGTGCGTGGGATCCGGCTCAAGAGCGACGAAGCGACCATCCTCAACAACCGCGATGTAGCCACAACGAGCGATGCACAGTCCGCAATAGCCCGGGATCCGCTTTGTGTTGCATTGAACAGCCATGGCGTCGAGTTCGCTCTCCTCGGTTGCGGCGGCGATGCTGATTATCCCCCCTTTATGCCCGCAGCCTTGATGATCGGCCACCACTTCTCGATCTCAGCTCTTTGCAAACGACCGAGCGCCTCCGGCGTCTGCCGCTCGCGCGTCGGGATCTCTTGTCCTAGACCAGCGAGCCGTTGACGCACCGCAGGGTCCGCTAAGGCGTGCACAACGGCGCTATTGAGTTTGCCTATAACTTCTTTCGGCGTCCCCTTCGGCACCCAAAGCGCGTGCCATGACGAAACATCGAAGCCGGGTAATCCCGCCTCGTCCGCGGGCGGGATGTCCGGCGCCGACGCGATACGGCTCTTGGTTGTGACTGCATAGACTTTGATACGGCCGGCGCGCACCTGTGGCATGGCCGTAGCCGGACTGTCGAACAGCATTTCGATGCGCCCGGCTATCAAATCCTGCATGGCCGGGGCATTGCCGCGATAGGGCACGAGCTGAAATCTTGTACTCGTCGCGACCTGAAACATCGCGCCGATGACATGCGATGCGCTGCCCACGCCGCCATGTCCCGCCGACGCTTTCTCGGGGTTGGCTTTCAACCACGCAATCAGTCCTTTGAGGTCATCCCCCGGCATGCCATTCTTTGCGAGAAGCAGCCACGGAGCGCTGGCGGTCAGCGCAACGGGTTCGAAGTCGTTGAGCACGTCATAGGAAAGAGAGTAGGCGGCGCCGTTGATGACGTGCGTTGGCCAGCCGCCGTAGCTGATTGTGAAACCATCCGGTGCGGCATGGGCTACTCTGCCGGCACCAATGCTGCCTCCCGCCCCGACGACGTTTTCGATAATGACGGGTTGGCCGAGCGAAGCTCGCATGCCGTCCGCTACCACTCGCGCAACCGTGTCCATGGGCCCGCCCGCGGCGAAGGGGACAATCATGGTAACGGGACGAGACGGATAAGTCTGAGCGCCAGCACTTGCGATGCCTGCCAACATTCCGGTCAATACAATGACGGGAGACAACCTGTTCATGGAGCGCTCGCGCATCAGAAATACTCGACCGCCGCGCGGCGGAGCTTGCCGATGGTAACGGAGATGCTGGCTGCACCTCGGCAATACGGTGACCCGATCCAGGGCGGGGCTCGTCTCACTGGCGATCTCCCGAACGGTCCATAACATATTGCAAGGAGCCCGGGTATCGCCCGGTACCGCCAGGCGGTAGAATTCATGTCAGCGCAGAAGAGGCATCGTCAGGGTGCTGTGATATGGTGGCGGACGGACGCCCGCTACTGAGGGGGACGTCAATGGCGAAACGCCGCGCTGGCTCCAAGGCCCGAAAGAAGAGGGTAAAACGCGCTGCCAAAAAACGACCGGCAAGGCCACGAGCTAAGCGCGTTGCTCGGAGCACGGATGATCAATCAGGTTGGCCGTACAGCAAATTTTCCGTGTGGAGCCAGCGCTGGGGCAACCTGAACGACGACAAGCAAACCTATCCGACCACCGTCTTGTTGCGTCATCCCACAACCCCCTTCATGGGGACGGGAAATCTCAGCAGCTTCGAAAGCGACATGAAAAAGGTCGCCCACGACTACCTTGTAGCGGCCAACGACAATCCGCTTATTGACCCTCGTCTCGAAATTCCTAGCGAATGGGTTGACGCGCTGGCTCCCGGCCAGTCGGACCCTTCGTTCGGATGGTTGTCGTTCCCAACGCCCACAACGCAACAAAGGGTCAGTCCGCTGGTGTCGTTTGTGGCTCTCAGGACGAATGCATCGGACGACTCTTCCGATCTGATCGTGATCATGATGGCATCCCAGTTGCTGGCATCGCAGCCCACTGGGACGGGGTTCGGTATCCGGGTGGTCGCGCACGTGCGAAAGTCCGGATTACAGTTCGAAGTCCGGATTTCGGGAATGTCAGCTTCCCTTCCGTTCGGGCATTTTCGACCGACTTCGCTTCCACAACCCTCGACCCGCGCGGCCAGGGCAGGCGCCCGGGAAGTGGCACTCCCGACGGCATCTACGTTGGTCGAATTTCTGTTCACGGCTCGGTTCAGGAGTTTGATCGCATCAACGCTGGATTTGGATAGGAGCACCGTTGCCATTCAGGGCGTACGGTTGTCGGCGTCAAAGGAATTCCCAATCCATGCTGAATTGTATGCCACCGGCCGAGCCAAAAAGACCAATGGCGCCGCGCCTGTCTCTGTCGACCTGGAGCCTTATTATTCTTTCGTCTTCGCAACCGAACTGACGCAGAGCGAAAATGGGCTTAACAACAGTCCGCTCGGGCTTGTCAACAAGATTGCACTTGTCGCCGATGCGGGCCGAGCGCGGATTTTTCCAATCGATCCGGCATCGCAGAAGGACGCGACAGATCTTCACAAACGACGGCAGACACGATCCGAAGGTGTTCTCAATGGCTACCGCACGACAGTGCACCATATACCACACCCCTTGGTCTATGCTCCCGATGGCTACGACGACGAGGTGGTGGTCGTATGTCCGGGGTTTGTCCTCCAGGACCACCCGCCAATAACCCCGAAGGACGTCACTCTGCCGGGCGGTGGGCCGCCGGTCCGATCAAACGATGCTTCTGCGGTCATGGCGTACTGGAATGTCAAACAATTCTTCGACCGCCTTCGCGCGTACGGGATTCGTCCGAGCGATTATTTCCGGATCGCAAACCTGCCGCTTGAGGTCCACTATCGCTCTGGTATAAGCCCAGGACCGGGCAAAGACGGCCAGACTGTTAATGCGCGTGTACGCGTAAAGGGCTTCCCCGATAACTTCGAAGGCCCGATTCCCCACGACAAGCCGCCACCGATCATCGAGATACATATGGCGTTGGCCGATCTGTCGACACGCGCGCGCAAGCCGTGGGATGGCAAGAACCGCTCGCCCGCTGAACCGCTTGGCATCGCCGCCGATGCGCGCTGGATCTGGCACGAGATTGGACACGTACTGCTGACAACCTCGGTCGGCGAACTGCAGTTCAGATTTGCCCACAGCCCCGGCGATGCGCTTGCTGCCATCGTCTCGGACCCGGAATCGGAGCTTGCGACGGACCCGAATTGGCGTGGCTCGACCTTCCCGTGGGTCTTTCTGCCACGGCGGCATGATCGATGCGTCACAAATGGATGGAGCTGGAGCGGGGGATTACACTACGGCTTATCCCAGGTGCAAGATTCTGTTGGGCCCCGTCGCAAAGGCTATTGGAGTGAGCAAATACTGTCCTCCTCGCTGTTCCGGCTGTACCGCTGCATCGGTGGTGACACCACGATGGTGGCACCGCCGCACCTAACTAACGCCTACGTCCGCCGGTCAGCATCACACTACTGCGTCTACCTCATCATGCGGGGGATTCAAATCCTCGGTACCTCGTTGGTCTCGCCCACAAATGAGCCCGATCAATTCGTGTCCGCGCTGATAGACGCAGACATTAACACTGCCTCCAACACGCCTTCTTGGCAGGTCGTTTTTCGTCCGATGGGTATTAACAGTCCTGATACGTTCGAAAGGATCGGCGGCTGCGTGCACAAAGTTGTCCGCTGGGCGTTCGAGGCACAGGGGCTGTACAGAAGCTTTACCAACGCACCGGGCTATCCGCCGCCGGTCGACATCTTCATCGAGAGCCTGCGTCCAACGACGGATCTGGCGAGCGGTACGGTGGACTATGGCAAAGGTAGCTACGTCCCAGTTTCTCTCGAGTGGGACTTGGATCAAAAAGAGGCCGACCCCCCGCCAGCCTGGCAAGCTTGGCGAGACTCAAGCGGCGCCGGACACGACGCGATCGAAGTATCGGCAACCGGCGATATCTACGTGTGGGTCCAAAATCGCGGCCGTTACCCCGCTGCCGGTGTTACGGTCAGGATGTGGTGGCGCGATTGGCCGAATAGCTCACCCCAACCATATTGGAATGACGGCAATTGGAAGGAACTCAACAGCGCTAACATAGTTCAGGTCGTACCGCCGGGAGGTAAAGTCCGTTTCGGTCCGTACACGTACGTCAAATCGCCGGCGGGTCGCCATATCGTGCTAGCCGAGGCGACCTGCGCTGATGACCGAGCGAACACTGATACCACGTCAACCCTCCCGCTGCCCCCGCTCCCCTGCAGCTATCGTCCTACGCCGCTTGTCGACCTTGTAGCGAACGACAACAACCTTGGACTACGTGTTCGGGGGTCGTAACGCCCCCCAATCCGACTTACGTCGGCCATTCGGCCTCGGCGCGCTTTTTCACAGTGTCGAGCGTCGGGCAGATGATCCGTTTCTCGGGATCCTTCTCGTGAAAAAGCGAATACCAAACAGCGGCTGCAAGATGTCGACTCCCGTTCGAGTCCGACGAATAGTGGACGCCAAGGCGCTCGCGGTTTTTAGCAATCCGCTGGCTCAGCCACATCAGCGGGGAATTGAAAGCGCCGCTCCCGGGCAGGGGGTTCTGAGGAATAACATATGTCTGCGGCACGTCTGCACTCGTGTTCACGGCCGGCCCCCCGATCCTGGTGGAAAATTCAAAGGAGGTATTTAGCGTAAAGCCCGGCGTTATGACGTAATAAATCTGGCCTGGGTTGATGGCCGAGCCAAGCTTTTGCGGCAAATCAAAACAAACGGGGTCGTCGGGTTGTAGCAAGTTTCCAGGCCAATTGACGACAGCTGGGTTAGCCGGCGGAATATTTACCGGTATCGGACCGACCGGCGGTGGAACTGGCCCTCCGGGTGCGCCGGTGATCGGGTATGGGAAAAAGCCGTAGCGCTGCTGGATTCCCTGAACCTCGAGGAGCAGCAAGGCCATGAGGTGGCCCAAGAAGGAGTGACCGCTCGTGAACGACGGATGGCCAGGGGGACCGAATGGAGGTGCGAGTCCTGGACACAAAAACGAGGGGCGAACGCGCTTGAACGCCGCCTTATAAAATGAATATGCGATATTGCCGATCGAAAGCACGCAGTTGATGAGTTCGATCGTCCACGGAAACCGCGCGATATTCGCACCGATGAATGCGACAATGTAGTCGGGCCCGTTGTCCGCTTGCAGTTCGATTTCCGCAAGGTAACGATCGCGATCGTCCTCCATGAGTTGTTGCAGTTCCGCAATCTCGGCTTGGATCGTGCTCCAGGCGTTGCCCTTCGCGGCAGTCCAGTCGTTACCCGCAGCTGCTCTCAATTCCGGATCGGGCTGCCATGCGAGGTCTCGCGGCTCCAACCAACCTTTGGCAAGCAATGCTCTGCGCGGGAACTGCCAAAGCTTAGGCTGACCGCCGAACTCCCGGCCCGCCATAATGTATGTGCGAGATTCATCGACAGATTTGAGCCACTCGGTGAGCTGCTTGTCGTAAGGCAGCGTCCAGAACCGCAACGCCGGATCCCAGTCGTCCGTCGTCCACTCAAGGAAGTCATCCGTATTGTACGGATTTACGATTTCAGAAAATGGAAAGGCCGGGTTGCCAGCATCGTCCGGTGTAAAGTCGAGCGCCCAGGGTCGGAAGCGTAGGTCCCACGGTGTGGCGTAGTAACTGCGGCCCGTGCCCGGGCCTGCTTCGGCGCCGGTAGACACGCGTCCACCCGCGCCCGCTCCGGCACCAGCACCTGCTCCTGCACCAGCGCCTGCTCCTGCACCTGCTCCAGCACCTGCTCCAGCACCTGCACCTGCTCCCGCTCCCGCACCTGCTCCAGCTCCTGCACCTGCACCTGCACCCGCTCCAGCTCCTGCACCTGCACCTGCACCCGCTCCGAACGACGCCATATCCCAGCCCTCCCTTAATTCATCGCCGCATCATCCGTGCTTACTCCGGGAGCCCCGCGGCACGCAGCCCCGCCTGGAGGCGAGCCAAGTCGTCCGCCCGCTGCAACGGATACCACGACACAAACGTTGATATTCGAAACGACGGTTCGATCGCCAGCAGTTCTTGCGCGACGGCTCGCGCGCCAAAGCTCGTCGCTCGACAGCGCGAGCGATGCAGCCAGCATCCGAAGGCAAGCGATGAAGCGCGGATTCGCGCGCTTGGACTTCCTCAGCCATGCAATTGCCTCATCGTATCTCCCGGCAACGAACCCGGCAATGCCGGCGATAATCCAAAAATAGAAGTTCAAAGGATCGAACGGATTCAGGCGCCAGACGTTCTGAAGGCGCCCCAGCGCTTCGTCCGCCCGACCGAGATACGCGAGCGTCAGAGCGCTTAAACCCCACGCGAACGCGGAGTTTTGGTTGATCGCCAGAGCCTCATCGAAAAGATCGATCGCGTCACGTGGGTTCCTTCCGAGAAAGGAAAGAGCGTGGCCACCGACGGCAAGAACGAATGCGTCCTCCCGGTCAAGTTCGATTGCACGCTGCGAAAGGGCGAGCGCGCGTGCTCTGTCTGCATCCGGGTTCAGAGACCAGCCCTCGCCGATGCGGAAATTGAGCCACCACGCGAGATAAGCATATGCCTGTGCATATGAAGGATCGAGCGCAACCGCGCGTTCAAGCAGCTCGCCCGCCACCTGGTAGCTCTCCGAGGTGAAAAGGTAAAGCAGAGCCATCGCCTTAAGGACGCAGTGGTAGGCGTCAAGGCTCTCGGTCGGGCGGTCGCCAATGCGCGCCGCCTCGACCGCGCGCACGCGCGGCTCGAGCGAGCCGAAAATGCTTGCAGTGATACGGTCCTGAAACTCGAACAATTCGTCGGTGGACCCCTCGAACCGCTCTGCCCATATCGGATGGTGCGCGACTACATCGGTCAGCTCAGTATTGATTCTTAGGCGGTCCCCCTGTCTTTGCACGCTCCCATCCAGAACGTAGCGAACATCGAGTTCGCTAGCGATTTGACGCAAATCCTTTTCTCCTCGGTCACGATAACGCAGCGTCGAACTGCGCGCGATAACATACAATCCACGACTGCGCGATAAACCGGTGATGATTTCATCCGTGATGCCGTCTCCGAAGTAGCTGTCGTCCTCAGTCCCCCCAATGGTTCGGAGTGGAAGCACCGCGACCGTCGGCCGTGACGACCACTGCAGGTAAGGTTGCACGATCAGGTCGCTTTTCCCACCTTCGACCCACTCCGCTGCATACACGCGAACCGGTCGATTGATATTCTTCATCGGTGGTGTGCCAAGATCATGGAACACCAACGGCAGCCTGTTCAGCACGTAATCACGCACCGCGGCCGTCACGACGATCTGTCCGGGCTCCGCGGCTTGATGAATGCGGGCGGCAATGTTGACGCCATCGCCCTGCAAAATCCCTTCATCGTCAATGACGTCCTCGACGTTGATGCCAATGCGAAGGTGCAGAGCGAAGGGATCAGCCCCGACTTGTCGGCTCTGTTGAGTGCGCTGAACGTCTGCTGCCCATCGCACTGCATTCACGACGCTCGGGAACTCCACCAGTACCGCATCTCCGGGCGTCTGGGTCACGCGCCCACCTTGCCGCTCCATGTGCGGCGCCATGATCTCCGTCCGCAGCATCTTCCAACGACGGAGCGTCTCGACCTCATTGAGGGCGATGAGGCGGGAAAAGCCGGCGACATCGGCAAAGGCGATGGCAGCGAGCCGCCTCCTTATCGTGGACGGGCTCTCAACGAGCCGCTCTGTTGTCAGCTCCATTTGGATCATGCGTTGTCGATCCTTGCCGTCCGGTCCAAAAGATCCTGCGGTGCCTCTTGCGCTTGCGGCCAACCCCGCAGTTGCCGGGCGCCAAACCATCATTGCTTTCGAGATAAGTGTATGTGAGCCGCCGCGAAATAGCCATCTGTGCGGTCGCCGGCGAGCAGAAGCCCAATGCCGGCACAGTGCTTCTCGAGGGCGACGACATTACCGTATCGTTTCCGAAAATTCAGTCCGGCGGGATTCGCGTGGTGGGGTAGACCAGAATGGCCGCGCCACGTCTGCATCGGGGTTTTGCCGAAGCACCGGCGTCCCTGATGTGGCCGTGCCTCGATCAGAGCCGCGACCCAAGGGCCACAGGTCGCGGTCATTGAGCGGATGGGCGGAGTGCATCTTGCTGAGGTCCGATATCATCGAGCTCGGCGCCGCTCACATAGCTGCCGACCGCCATGATGAGCCCGTTCCGGCGCCCGCGCGGCGTGAGAAAAACGTCGCGTTAACGTGCTGCGGCGCCGGCAGCGCAGATCGGCAGGCTGGCGGCGGCGCCTCTCCGCCCCCACTTGCTACTAAAGGCGGGGGCTGAATGTGAAGTAGCTCACATAGGCTTAAGATTGTGTCGTGCGAAATGTCTCCCATGGGGTGGACCCATGGAGACAGAACGCAAATGCCACGAAAAAAAGAAGTGACGATACCTCGCGAACCTGTGCCGGATCCCGACACAGCAGAGCAATTGATGGTAGCCGCCTGGCCTTATTGCGGGGTTATCCAGGACATCATCGACAGGCTCAACGAGACCGGCTCGAACACAGAACTGCGTCTGCTGGCGAACCGGCTGCAGCGCTTGGTCTTCAGAGCCACGCCAGTCTTCTCAGAAAGATAGAAGAGAGATTTTGGCCCCCTGAACTGTCCCTGTCGCGATCCAATGCCCTGCGTGATTTGTGCCTTGAGATAGTGACGGGGCGTCTAGTGAGAACTAGACTTCTTGTTGGTCCTTAGAGCCCCGGCACGTCCGGGGCTTTCTTTTGCCTCTGTGCATCGGCGGTAATCCCAAGACGGCTTCACGCCGCAATGTTTGCCCATGCAACCATTAGTAAGAGAAGCAGGATTGAATAGAGTGCCGCCCACACGATGTCCGAAGTCCACGGCCTCTCCTCTTTTGCTCCGTGGCTCATGATGTGCCCATCTCCTTAGCGAAAGGTGGCTAGGTCCTAGGCTTTTTGGGGCGCTTCACTCGTGCGGATCGAGCAACAACCCACTCAAGGCGATGAAAATAATGACGCCGATGATCGCCGCAAAGAATATGGCTGGGAAGGAAACGGTTGATTCCAGCATGCTCTCAGCGTGCTCTCTCCCGACGCCCCTACACAATGCAATAGTTTGTGCAAACCGCTGGTTTTGTTGGCAGCGTCTGGATGACGATAAGGCAGCCGATAGGACATGCGGGCCGTGCGCAGCTTTTGGGACGTCAGACCTTGTCCTCTTGGGCGAGGCCGTTCAGAAGCTCTCTTAGAGTCTGTCCGAAAACATCAGGCGGGATTACAAAGTTTTCGGAGCATGAGGCGGATTGAGGCAAGCCGCAGGAACGCCAGCGCGTTGCGATTGAGGTTCTCCCAATCCTTTGCGAGCCTTC
>Ga0306920_100015862_pt1 | contig 10349 bp, 4 predicted proteins | sample flu12Cox44000170_FD_204666 | JGI IMG/M metagenome (GOLD analysis project Ga0306920, IMG submission 204666) | Lab enrichment of tropical soil microbial communities from Luquillo Experimental Forest, Puerto Rico - flux4day.12C.oxic.44.000.170 (v2)... | ecosystem: Environmental > Terrestrial >...
GCCGCTCTTCGTGAAAAAATACCTCGCCTTCGCCTTTTGGCGCAGGCTGAGGGGCCTGCATGTTGTGCGCGTCCACCGCGAGCCCCATCCCCTTCGGGGCGAGGACGGTGTAGGTGGACCAATTGTTCGGCATGCGGGCCACCTGGTAATAGAAGCTGGCCAAGGTAAAGCCCGGCTGGGCAGGCCCGCGGGCTGGATGGGCCTGGAGGAATTCGTACTCGACGTAATCGCCGACCTGCACCCCCGGCATGCTGATCGAATCCTTGCCTTCGATGTACTCGGGCTCGAGGAAGGTGCCGTCGGGCTTCCAGGTCCGCAGCGCGAGAACCTGAGCGCCAGCGGGAATCGATACCTCGGCGAGCTCGGACACCGCACTCTGATCCAACACCTTCTGAATGATGTGGATCCGGTCGACAGTGGATCCATCCTTGAAAGCCTGAACCGCTGCTGCGTCGAGCACGAAAGCACCGGCGGCATCTTCGGTCCCGTGCTGCGCTTCGTAAGCGTCGATCGCCGCCCGGCCGTCGATGGCCTGGTCGGCGAGTATCTCCTTGCCGGTTCGGCGGCGCTCCACCAACCGCCGAAGTGCTAGATCGGAGCCGTCGATCGCCAGCGCCCGCTCCCGGGAGCGCTGGGCCTCCTGCGACTTTCCCCACAACTCGTAGACGTCCCCCAGCCGCTTGAGGACAAAAGCGTTGCGCGGCCACAGCCCGCTGATGCCTTCAAGCAACTTCACCGCGTCGTCGAAGCGCCGCTGGGCAACGTAGATGCTCGACAGGGTGGTCGGGTTTTGGATCAGACCGGGATCGCGCGCGACCAGCTCTTCATAGAGGGAGGCGGCGGTGCTTAAGTCGCCGCGCGATCTGGCGTGCTCGGCGTTGCGAGCGCGCCAGCCAGGGCAGTCCTTGAGATCGCCAAGGAGCCGGTCGAGCGCAGCAGCGCTTTCGCGGCGGCGGGCAAGGTCATAGCGCAGGGAGAGCGCCTCGCACAGTCCGGGATACACGGAGAGGGTCTCGAGCGCTGTCTGGTCTGCTTGTGCCTCGAGGCCGAGGGCCAGCTCCACCCGAGCTTGCAAGATCAGCGCTGGGTAGCCCGGCCTGGGGTGAGCTGCCCGCGCGCGCTTCACCAGCTCAGCGGCTTCGGCGAGCCGACCATCCTCGAGCGCCAGCGTCGCCCGAGACGTGAGCGCATCGATTTCGAGTGGATCGGCCGCGGCGGCCGTCTCCAGCTCTCGCGTGGCGCGGCCGCGGGCAATGCGGCTTGAGACGGTGCGATCGCCCAGGGCGATTTCCGCGGCGAGCGAGTCGATCGGCGCGGTGCGTGCAACCGCCGATAGCCCCGAGGCAAGGCGCTTGGCGCCGTCTCGGTCGCGGACCATCCCGTCCCGGGCGGCGATAAAGGAGGCGAGAAACTCGCCGGCTTCGGGCCGCAGGGCATCGGCGAAGCTTTGCGCGCTCGGGTAGACGAGCGGAACGTCCGCCTTGCTGGCTCCGTTCCACCGAGGAGCAGCTCCCTGAGCGGCGCTAAACTTGAGCGCCGCCGGTCTGCCATCGTGGCGGCCCAGCGAAAGCGCGAAGGACACGGAGCGGTCTTCCTTGGCGAGCTTGACCACCACCCGATGCTTGCCGTGCACCAGATGCACCGCCGCGGCGCTCACCGTGGGCTCGAAGCGCTCGAACGAACGGCGCTCATATAGCAGCTGTCCGTCGAGGTAGAGCTTGTGCGCCACCGAGGTGACGGTGCGCACCACGTGGATCGCATCCGCGGGTGCCTCTACGTCCACGGCGAGCACGTACATGTCCCCCAGCGATCCCTCTGCCGCGAGGCTGACCCTTCCCTCGGGAAGCCGAAGAATCCGCGGCTCCAGCCTTCCGAAGGGACCGCTGGAGCTCGCGGAAATCTCTCCGCTTTGCTCGGGCGCAGTGGCCCGGTCGAAGTCAAGAACGTGGAACGCGGAAAGAGGACCGAGCAAGGTAAGCTCGCTGGCTATCCCCATGGCGGAGAGCAGCTCGGCCTGGGCAGTGGCGTTGTCGCGCTGCACCTGGATGCTGGCAGCCGCCGTCCGCAAGAGGTGGGAGGTGTCGCCCCGCGCGCCCGCGGCGAGCGCCTTGTCCACTTGGGCGAGAATCATCCCATCGAGCGGCACCGAGGTGCCGGCCAGGTCCAAAATTGCCCGAGCGGCGGCAATGGCCAGCGGGTGAAAAGGAGCGACCTCGGTCAGCTTGAGGTACACCTCCAGCGCCCGCTCAGGGCGGCCGAGCCGCGCGGCAAGCAGCGATTGTCCATAGAGGCCGTAGGGCTCGCCCGGGTCTCGCTTCAGTGCTGCATCGAAGAGGCTCTGCGCCTGCTTCGCGTCCCCCTCGACGAGGTACGAGCGAAATCCTGCCAGCGCCAAGGAACGCGCCGAGGCTGCGGATCCGGTGCTCTCGCGCGCGGCCCTATCCAGAACGTCGGTTGGCGAGGACGGCCGGTGGGCGCAGGAGAGAGCGAACAGCAGGAAGATGAGCAGCCGCCGAGGTCGTCGCATTGCTACTTTCGCGCGGTATGCTCGGCGCTCACCACCAGCTTGCGCGAGAATGCCTGGTCCAGTTGACGCAAAAAGGCGCGGAAGGCGGCGTACTCGCCGGTCTTGATCCGGGTACGGGTGAGCGCCACCTCGCCGCGGATGACCAGCTTACCCCCCTCGAGGCGATGCCAGATGTGGACCCGCCCGAATGGAGTCTCTTCGGTCAGGTCGGGCGGAAGCTCGGGCGCGCCGAAAGAATCTGGGAGTGAATATTCGACCTCGTACCGATTGACCCAAGGGCTGGCGAGCACCAAGTCGTAGTGCCGGTCGGAGAGGCCGGCATAGGTTTCGGTAAAGGAGCGGCTCGAGCCGAATGGGTAAAAGCGAAGCGAGCTGGGCAGCACCTCGGCATAGCGAGGCACCCTCATCCGGTAGCTCATCGTCACGTCTTCGTCGAGCTGAGCGGCGTGCGAGAGGTTTACCTGCTCCACCGTCAGGCCGGGAAAGGCCTGCGCCCAACCTTGCTCGAAGAGGGCCTTGCGCGTCGCTCCGGATTGGTAACTGCGTCGATACTCGGGCGCGCTTTGGCCGGCGATCACACTTTGTCCGACGAGAACGGCGCTGCCATCCTCGCGCAGCGACACCTTGAGCGAGGTGGCGGTGGTGTTCTGATCCGCCGTCGCCTCGGGAATGGTGGCGAAGGTGCTGTTGCCGTTCGGATCGACGATGAGGACGTTGGCCAGGCGATCGGCGCTGGGCAGCTCCTTGGCACCGTGGAACTCGGCCGTGCCGTCGAGAAAGAGGTCGAACTTGGGAACGTAGGCGATGGCGTGGTTGAAGGCGGCCAGTGACGCCGGCTCATCGCCGATCTCCCCTAAGTTTCTCATTCGCAAAAGCACCAGTCGGCTGTCGATCCCCGCCACCGAGAGCATGGCGTAGATGAGAGAAGCCTTGTCCTTGCAGTCTCCGAATCTTCGCGCCAGCACCTGATCGACGCGGTACGGCTTGTAGCCGTGGATGCCGAACTCGAGGGCGACGTAGCGGGTACTGCTGACGACGAAGTTGTAAATCGCCCGAACCACTGCCAGCTCATCCTTGCGGTTGACGTCCTTGAGCGCGGCGTCGACCGCTTTGCGCACCTCCTCATTGGGAATGAGCTGGTCGCGGACGAGCCCCCAGTAGTAGCGCCCCACCTGATCCCAGGTGCGGTAGGTGGACACGTGCAGCGTGGGGACGACTTCCGCCCAGCCAGGCATCGAGGGCTCGGGAACGATTTTCGCCACTCGGTGGGCGGTCCAACGGTACAGCGTGCGGCCGTCCTTCTGTTGCTCTTCCGATCGGCGGATCCACGCAGGCAGGCGCGATTTGTTCCAGTAGAGCGGCCGGCCGGCGGGCATGTCGGCGATGTACTGGTACTCGATCTTGGGATAGACGGTCTGAATGTAATCGACGTCGCCAAAGTAGTCGGAGAGCAGGTTTTCCGCCGCCGAATCGTCGATGCGGTATTGCAGATCAAGCACGTCTCCAGGCGAGAGCGAGGGGAACGACAGCACTTTGGCCCGGGTATCGTAGTACATGCTGGACCACGGCTCGTTCATGCTCCGCTCGGTTTCCGAATAGCTTTCGAGCACCGAGCCGTCCGGCTTGATGATCCTCGCCCGCAGAATCCTCACCTCCTGCCGGTCGGGCGAATAGGTGATTACCTGCCGGCGAAACGCCTCCACCCCGCGCAGCGTGTAGACCTTCACGCCGGTTTGCTGAAACCGGGAGGAAAGGCCGGAGGGCTGCACGCGAACGTAAGTGTACTCGGCCAGGTACACCGCATCCTCGTCTCTCATCGCGTCGCCTTGCTTGATCAGCGGAGCAAGGTCAAAGGCGTAGTCGAGCCCAGCGGTTTTGCCCTCCCCGCTGAGCAGGCGCCACGCTTCACGCAAGGCGGGATTCTGAGGGCGCAGCTGCAGGGATCTTTCGAAGGCGGCCATTGCCTCTTTTCGGTGCCCGAGCTGCAGCAGCGCCCGCCCCTCGCGCTCGTGGACATCCGGCTCGTCAGGAGAAAGGGACTTCGCCTGAGCAAAGAGGCGCTGCGCCTCGTCCGACGAGCCGTTTGCCGCGCCAAGCTCCGCCAGGCGCAGGCGAGTCGGGTTGTCGAATGGGTCGAGCTTTAGCAGCAAACGCATTTCCTGCATCGCCTCATCGACGCGACCGAGGTCGCTCAGTAGAGCGATCAGGGCGCGGTGGCTGCTCGCATCGTCGTAGCGCAGCGCCACAGCCATCCGGTACCGCTCGACGGCGTCCTGTGCACGCTCGAGCCGGTGCGCTCCCCGGGCTGCCTCGCGGGCGACCGCTGGATACTGGCCAAACTGCTCGAATGCCTCTTCGGTCAGCGACGCCGCTCGCGGCCACTCCCCGAGTGCGTCGTAGGTGCGGATCAGCGCCAGTCGCGCGGGGATGTAACGCGGGTACTCGCCAACGAGGGCGATCAGGGCCGGCAAAGCGCGCTCCGGGTGACCGCGCGTCAATTCAAATTGAGCGAGCCCGAGACGGGCATCCGGCGCTTGCGGTGACGCGCTAAGCGCTGCCTCCAGGTGTCGTCGGCGGAGGTTGGGGTCCTCATCCTGCAGCTTGGCGGCCAAAAGCTGGAGCGAAACGTCGGCGGGAGCTGCGGCGGCGGCCCTCTCGGCCTCGTCGGTGTCGCTGTGCGTCCGCTCGTCAAAGGCGCGCGAGAAGGCGAGCGCGGTGGCGTATTCACCCCGCAGCTGCGGCTCATCGGGGTGCTTTTCCAGCTCGGCTGCCAAGCGGCTGGCGAGCGTGGGCAGCGGAACTGGCGAAGCTCTCGGCCCTTTGGGCAAGGGGGGCAGCGCATCGGGGAGGACGACCCGAGGGGTGCGCGAGCCGGGCAGGGCCTCTTGGCGCAGGTAAAAGCCGAACGGGCCGCTCGACTGACACACCTTGAGCAGGATGCGGTTGGCTCCCTTGCGCAGCCGGACCGAAACGCGCGCCTGGTCGGCACGGGCGTAGTTGTAGCGGTCGCTCGAGGTGGCCAGCTCGCCGTTTACCCAGAGCCGGAAAGCCCCAGAGGCGCCGACGTCGAGCGCGGTTCTGGTCTCCGAGGAAGCTTCCAAGAATGTGAGTGCATACCCGATGGCCTCGTGCTTGGGGCGCAGCGCCGCGGAGAGATCCACATAGCCGTCCGGCGGGGAGAATGTGAGCTTGCGCCATTGGGCGGAGTGTCCCTTGGCTTGATAGCTCGCGCGAAGGTCGAGGGCCGCCTCGGGTCCAAAATCAGTGCTGCAGCCGCCGCGTCCTTCGTTGTCAAACGCGCCGAGGACGTAGTACTCGCTGATGAAGCCGAGGGGTTCGAGCAACCCGGCGGCTTTGTTCAATTGCCCGCGAGCGCGCTCGACGTCGGCGGCGAAGATCCGCGCCTGGGTGCGGACCAGGGGATCGGCGCGGCGATCACCGAGCAGTCGGCGGTAAACCTGGGTGAACAGCTGCAAATCCGCCAACTCGTCCCGCAAGGCGTGCAGGCGCACCAGGTGGATTGCGCCCCGAGGCGAACGGCTGAGCCGAAGGGCGGCTTGTGCCTCCGATTCGGCGAGCGGCGCGATCGGATCGCCGCTAACGGCAACCTCGGCGCGCGCCAGGGAGGCCGAAAGCAGGAGCAAGGCGTAAGTCAGTTGTCGATGCATTCGCGACCTATCTCAAACCGCCGTGAAAGTGGTGAACTTCCCGAGCTTATCAGACGGCGCTCGCGCCAGGTGCAAGCCCAGGTACGCTGTGGCATGGTGCGCGCACTCCGAACTCCAAGCGAGGGATATGCATGCGCACGTGCGTCGCGATCGGAATCCAACTGATTGCCGCCGCCTCTCTATTGTCATGCAAGACCGCCGCGGTGAGTCCCCCTTCGGCCGGCCAAAGCGGTACCGGTGCCGCGAGCGACGCGAGAGCAAAACCAAAGTTGGACCCGGAGATCGTCGAGTTCGTCTCCCGCGTCTCCGACGAGCGCCTCTCCGCCACGGTGCAAAAGCTGGTTGCCTTCGGCACCCGCAACTCTTGCGCGGATCCACGCGAGCAAGGAACGGGTGTGGCCGCGGCGCGCGATTTCTTGGAGGGGGAGCTGCGAACGATCGGCGGCATGGAGGTAGTCCTCCATCCGTTTGCGAATTCAAAGTGCACTCCGCCGGTGACAAGCAACAACGTCATTGGATACCTGCGCGGAAGGGATCCGACGCGGCTGATCATCATTGGTGGGCATTACGACTCTCTCGCTTTTAGCGGCCGACCCGAGGGCCGAGATAGGGAGCGCTATGGCAACTCCCCGGGGCCGGCACCCGGCGCCAATGATTCGGGTTCCCAAACCGCACTGGTCCTCGAGGCGGCGCGGGTAATGGCCGTCACCAAGTACGACGCCACCGTGGCCTTCGTCGCCTTTGCCGGCGAGGAGCAGGGCCTGGTGGGCTCCAAGGCTCTGGCCGAGGAGTATCCCCGGTACTTTCCCAGCGCGCGTCTGGAAGCGGTGCTCAACTGCGACATCGTCGGCGGAGACTCGTCGGTAAACGACGAGGTGGCGCGGCACCAGTTCCGGATCTACGCGCCCGGTGCACCTCGAGAGACAGGCCGCTCGCGGGACGGGACGAACGACGGCACCTCGCCCTCGCGCGGACTGATGCGCTTCGTCGGGTACTGGGCAAGCCACTACGTCCCGGCGATGGTAGCGGTCCCAAGGCTCAGAGAAGACCGCATCCGCCGGGGAGGCGACCACAGCTCGTTCATCGCCGTTGGACGCCCGGCAGTTCGCTTCATCGAGACCCAGGAAAACGTCGAGCACCAGCACTCCGTCGAGGACGTCTTCGCTCATCTTGCGCCCGGCTACCTGGCGAGGATGACCGCGGTGGTGGCCAGCAGCGCCGCAGCGCTGGCCCGAGCGCCCGCGGCGCCCACCTCGTTTGCCGCCGCTGGCAGCACCGAAAGAATCCGCCTCAGCTGGGCCGGGGCTAAGGATGCCCACCACTACGCGGTGGCGGCGCGGCCGGTGGGAGAGACGTACTACCGCAAGCGAATCGAGGTGGCCGCGAAGAAGAGCGCGTTCGAAGGGAGCGCCGCCGATTTCGGCATTCTCACCACTGAGCCGATCTACGTCTCGGTGGCGGCGATAGATGCGGCGGGACACGAGTCGCTCTTTGCTTACCCCGAGGCCCGCTGCGACGAAAAGCAATGTGCTCCTCCGCCCGGCGCGCTGCAGGTCACTGCGGTCGTCCAATAAAGGCGTTTAGAAGGTCAGCGAGAAGGCCCGCGCGAGCGTCAACACCTCCACCGCGCGGGCCCCGGCATCAAGCAGCGCGGCTGCCGCAGCCCGTGCGGTAGCGCCGGTGGTGAAGACGTCATCGATGAGCAGCACCCGCTCGTTTCGCACCACCGGTGCCGCTCGGAATGCGCCGGCGACGTTCAGCTCCCGATCGGCCTCGCTCAAGCCCACCTGCCTTTGCGTCTCCCGCCAGCGCGTCAGAGCGCAGACGCAACGCTGCCCGGTCCTCTTCGCCAGCGCTCCGGCGAGGAGCTGAGCTTGATCGTACTTCCTCCCGCGGAATCGCCTGGCGTGGAGCGGGATCGCACAGAGTATTGCCTCGGGTGATGAGAAGCCGGGCGCCTCGCAAGAGAGAAGCAAGGCCAACCCCGGCGCCAGCTCGGGGTGATCTTCGTACTTAAACTGGTGGATTGCTCGGGCGATCGACCCATCGTGCGCGAACGGAGCGAAGGCGGCATCGAACGGCGGTGGGCGTGAGGTACAGCGCGGGCACCTTCCCCGGGCGAAGACGCCTGGCTCTGCGCACTGAATACAATGGGGCGTGGGGAGGCGCTCGACTGCTTCGGCGCAGCGGCGGCAGAAAAAGCCCGCCGCGGGCAACACCTCGGCGCAGGCCAGGCACGCGGGAGGGAAGAAGATTTCCGCCAGGCTTTCCCAGGGAAAGGGCACAAGGGGCGCCATTCAAGGAGCGTGCCCGATTTAGGTGAGCAGCGAGCGGCCGGTCATCTCACGTGGTTGGGGCAGCCCCATCAGCTGCAGCAGCGTCGGGGCTACGTCGGCGAGAATCCCGTTTTGGAGCTTGCGTCCGCGCAAGCTTGGATGAATCAGGTGAAAGGGCACCGGGTTCAGCGTGTGTGCAGTGTGGGGGCCACCGGTATCGGGGTCGATCATCTGCTCGCAGTTGCCATGGTCCGCGGTGATTGCCAAGGCCCACCCGGCGCGCGCACAGGCATCGCCGATCTTTCCTAGGCACTCGTCCACCACCCGCACCGCGGCGACAGCTGCGGTAAGCACGCCGGTGTGGCCCACCATGTCCGGATTGGCGAAGTTGGCGAGCGCGAATTCATAGCGATTCGATTCAGTGCGGCTGATGAGCTGGGAAGCTACCTCGCGCGCGCTCATCTCCGGCTTGAGATCGTAGGTCTTCACCTCGCGGCGGGAGGGGACCAGAAACCGATCTTCGCCGGCAAAGACCACTTCCCGGCCTCCGTTGAAGAAGAACGTCACGTGCGCGTACTTCTCCGTCTCGGCGGTGCGGAACTGGCGAAGGCCCCGCTCGGAAAGGATTTCGGGGAAGATTTCCTTCGGCTGCTCGGGGGGAAATGCGATGGGCAGACTAAAGGTCCGATCGTACTGCGTCATGCAAACCAGCTCGCCGAGCCTGAGCGAGCCGCGCTCAAACTCTTTGAAGTCCAAGAAAGCCAGGGCACTGGTGAGCTCGCGCGCGCGGTCGGCGCGGAAGTTGAAGAACAGGGCGACGTCGCCCTCTTCGATTCGCCCGACCGGTTGGGATCCGTCGCCGACGATGACGGTGGGGAGCATGAATTCGTCGGTGATGTTCTGCTCATAAGAGGCGCGCACCGCCTCCACGGCGGAGGTAGCCCGAGGCCCCTTGCTGCGGACCATCGCGTCGAAGGCGAGCTTAACGCGATCCCAGCGCTTGTCGCGGTCCATGGCGTAAAAGCGGCCGCTGGCGGTGGCGATTTGACCGCTCCTCGTGGCGTCGAGGAAAGCCTGTAGATCCTCGGTGAACCCAAGGCCGCTCCGTGGCGGAGTGTCTCGGCCGTCCAAGAATGCATGCACGCGGACGCGAGGCAAGCCGCGCTGCTTGGCCATCAGCAGCAAGGCCTTGAGGTGGTCTGAGTGGGAATGAACTCCGCCGGGGGAAACGAGGCCGAGGAAATGAAATGATTTACCCGTGGACTTCGCCCGGTCCATCGCCTCGCCGATGACCGGGTTTTTCAGCAGCTCGCCCGAAGTGCAGGCGCGGCTGATGCGGACGAGCTCCTGGTAGACCACGCGGCCCGCCCCAATGTTGGTATGTCCGACTTCCGAGTTGCCCATCTGGCCCTCGGGTAGACCCACGGCCAAGCCGGACGCCTCGAGCTGCGACGTGGGAAAGTCTAGGGATAGGCGATCCAGATGGGGAGTGCCTGCGAGAAGAATGGCGTTTCCATCGCGCTGGGGTCGGATGCCCCAGCCGTCCAAAACCACCAGAAGGAGCTTGCTCGTTTGCGTCATGGGTAAGCTACCCGTAATGGAGACCGCGGTCCGAAGGCAAGCAGCCCGGTGCATGCAGTGCGATCTTGAGGATGCTCACTTGGCGTACGGCTCGCCGCGAAGAATGGTGAAGGCTCGATAGAGTTGCTCGACGAGCACCAGCCGCGCCAGGCGATGCGGCAGCGTCAAGCGCGAGAGCGAGAGCGTCCATTGGGCGGCGGCGAGCACCTCGGGCCCGAGGCCCTCGTCTCCCCCGACGGCGAAGAGCAGGTCGCGCGACTGGTTGAGCGCGCGCTGCAGGTATTGAGACAACTCCAG
>Ga0306920_100015863_pt1 | contig 10349 bp, 8 predicted proteins | sample flu12Cox44000170_FD_204666 | JGI IMG/M metagenome (GOLD analysis project Ga0306920, IMG submission 204666) | Lab enrichment of tropical soil microbial communities from Luquillo Experimental Forest, Puerto Rico - flux4day.12C.oxic.44.000.170 (v2)... | ecosystem: Environmental > Terrestrial >...
CCAAACTGGTTGACGTTCCCTCTGATATTGAGCGGCTGGCTCTTGGGGGCTTTCCACAATTTCGGCTGGTTCGAGAGTACAGGCGCCGGCGGTTTTGGTTCTGCACTGACCGGAACCTTGTTGGGATTCGCACTGTTGCTGCCCGTCTACTCAATCGGGGGGATGGGCGCTGGCGACGTCAAGATGCAGATGGGTTTTGGTTCATGGGTTGGCGCTTTTTTTGGCTTATGGACCGGTATGACGGTCATTTTTTGGGCATTCTGCACGGCCGTGATTGTGGGGGGCATTCTGGCCTTGGCGATGATCCTCATCCGAGGGCAATTGAGTCGCAACGTGCAGAACACTCGCGAAATCGTGGGTGATTGGTTCACGGCCGGAATTGGGACCGTCGCGGATCGGGCCGCCAAGCGCAAGTCCCGACTCCACCTATTGCCGTATGGCATTCCCCTTTGCATCGGATTTATCGGTTATCTCGTTTTTTTGTACGGTATCTAGCTGCTGAAAGCGTCCCGGAGGGAGTGAGGTCCCCTGCTTTGGTGGGTTTACCAGGCTGATGGCACAAAGCTTAGATTTGATAACTTCGCTACAGGCGCAAAAGTTTAAGTTCTTGACCTCCCCGAGTCGAGATAATCAGCAGGCGTTGATGCGTTTAGTAAGCCATTACGGATGAGGTGGTCATTCTTGGCCTAAGCCCGGTTGATCGAAGGACTTACAGACAATAAGCCAGTTGCCCCGAGACCAGCATCGCCAGCATATTTCTGCACCATTGAGGTAAGCACCCATGAAATCGAAGACGGTGATTCTTATGATCGTGGCCATCGTGTGCGGGCTGGTGGCCAGTTACATGACAAGTCGCGTTATCGCTGATCGGCAAACGCCAGTCGAGGAAGAAAAAATATCCGTGCTGGTGGCGAAGCAAAACTTGAATATGGGCCTCCTCCTCAAGGCCCCGGAGAAATTCTTCGAGGAGAAACAATTCACCAGGGGTGAAGAGCCTAAAAGGGCCATTAAGGACTTCGAGGAGTTGAAAGGTAAGCTACTCAATAAGCCCCTTAGCGCCGAGCAGTTCGTAACTGCGGAGGATCTTAACGAGAAGGGGGGCGAGGGGCTTTCCGGGCTAATGCAGAAGGGGAAGCGAGCGGTGGCGATCAAGGTAAACGCCGATACGAGCGTCGGCGGATTCGTTTTGCCCCACAACCGCGTCGACATCGTGTCCGTGACGCGACGGGGTGACGACCTTCAATCGCGAATCATTCTGCAGAACATTCTGGTTTTGGCAGTGGATCAAAGCAGTCAGAGACCCGAAGACAAGCAAGCCACGCTGTCCAGCACGGTGACTGTGGAGGTGACACCCCCTCAGGCGGAGAAATTGAGTCTGGCGTCCGACTTGGGCAGCCTGCGTTTGATACTTCGATCTTTTGGCGACGACGAAAAAGTTACCACTGCAGGCGCAACACCTAAGAACTTGAACTCGGCGAATGACGCGGTGAGCGACGATCAGGTGGTTGCTCTCGAGAAGGTATTCGAGAAGGCGAAGAAATCCTTATTCCCGAAGGTGCCGGATGTCCCACCGCCACCGGTGAAACAGCCACAGGTGGTCAAAGCGCCGGAGCCGCCTCCACCGCCCCCGCCACCACCACCTCCGAAGACTCACACGATGACCATCTTTAACGGGGAGCAAGTCACCAAGGCGGTATTCACGCTGAGTGAAAAGGAGTCCGACATCGCCACCAAGATCGAGAAGAATCAGCCGGATTCTGCGCCGAGCGCGAAGCAGGCTCCTAGGCCAGCCCTAGGCATCAAGTTGCCGGGGCTAAACTAAAAGGCCTTGGTTTTTGTCAGAACCAGGCCAACGGAAACCACTGGCGAGTATTCCAACTCGCCCGCATGAGGTAAGGGGAGAAAGAGGGGAAGTGCCGAGCAAGTCTGCCAATTGAGCCCGCGGCCGACGTCGCCTCGGCACTTGCCTTCTCCAAAGACTCTGTCGAGCGTGGGTGCTGCGCACCCAGCTCCAGTTCACAAGAGGTGAAAGGATGCACCACACCCATCGCGTATTGCAAATCGCATGTTGCAGCGTGTTGTTGATTGCGGTTGCGACTGCAACGGCCCAAGAGTTGCGCTCTTCTGTCACTCAACCCAGCTCTCCGGCAGGGCGTGGCGCTGCCCTTGTTATCCCGATCAATGGGACGCAGCGGCTGCAGATGCGAACGAAAAAACGCATCCAAAACGTTCTCAATCCCAAGGAAAGCGTGGCACGCGTACAGCCGATCCCAAACGATCCGACTTCGGTACTCGTTACGGGACTCGATGCAGGTCTGACACAGATCACGATGATCGATGAGAACGGAGTTCAGGAGACGCTCGATATTGTGGTTCAGTTCGACATCGAGTACCTGCGTACCCTTTTGCAACGCGCGGTGCCAAGCGCTAATGTCGTACCGATTCCGGGCGCCAATAACACCATTATTCTGACCGGGACCGTTTCTCACGCCGAGGACGTGGACGTTATTTCCCGGATGGCTGTCAGTGTGGTGGGCGGACCCGATCGGCTGATCAATGCCATGCGCGTCGGCGGCGTGCAGCAGGTTCAGCTAGACGTTGTCGTCGCGCGCGTGGAGCGGCGATTGCTCCGCCGCATGGCGTTCGACTTCATCAACTTCGGCCAACAGCACGTTTTCGCCAGCACGGTGGGTGGAGCGTTTAACATCCCTTCCAACGGAATCTCCGGAACATTCCCGGGCGCTCCTATCATCACCAATGCCGTCGGAAACCCGAACGGCGTCCCGTCGAACCTGTTCTTGGGAATTTTCAGTCCCGAGCAAGATTTCTTTGGCTTGCTGCAGGCGCTCAAGGACGAGAACCTGGCCAAGATCATGGCAGAGCCTCGGCTCGTGTCTCTGAGCGGCCGAAATGCGAGTTTCCTGGATGGCGGCGAGCAAGCTGTGCCGGTGCCGGCGGGCCTAGGACAGATCGGCGTGCAGTTTGAGGAATTTGGAACCCGCCTCAACTTTCTGCCTATTGTGTTAGGCAACGGGCGAATTCATCTCGAAGTTGAGCCGGAAGTCAGCGGCCTCGATCCGACGGCAGGCACCACCATCAACGGTACCGTTGTGCCTGGCAGGAAGACGCAGCGCATCCATACCACCGTGGAGATGGAAGATGGGCAGACTTATGCCCTGGGGGGCTTGATCCAAAGCACGGTAAATGGAACCACATCCAAAGTGCCGATTGTGGGCGAGCTGCCGCTTCTGGGTGCTGCTTTCAGCCGAAAATCATTTGAAGAAGTGGAATTCGAATTGATCGTTCTGGTCACGCCGCACCTGGTTGACGCGATGTCATGCGATCAGCTTCCGAAATTCCTTCCAGGCCAAGAGACGCGCAGCCCCGATGATTTTGAGCTATTCTTGGAAGGAATCCTGGAAGCACCCCGCGGGCCGCGTTGTGTCTGCCCGAATGGACGGTACGTTCCAGCCTACCGAAACGGGCCCACGGCAACCCTGTTTCCGTGTGCGGGCGGCCGTTGCGGCGATCAAGGAAGCGGGGTGGGATGTTCGTCGCCGGCAGGATGCAATAACGGCGGCGCATGTCCGGAGTCACCAAGCGGCCTGAGGCCTTCGTCTCAGGACGCCGCAGTTCGCCCGACTGCAACTCCACCGGCGAAGCCCTCGACCGAGACGATTACCCAGAGCGACGAGGTTCCCGGAAACGACGGGAAGCCCACAAACTTGCCGCCGAGCACCACGGCGCCGGAAAGCACAGAGGGGCAGCAAAGGTAGAGACGCCCCTCGCGGCGCTGGGCCCGTAGGAAGAAAGCTCTGCTCGCTTGCTCGTCTTTCTACGCTTGGCTGCAGCCCCGGACTTTGCGTCCGGATGCGTGCAGGCTCGTCGGCGATACCCCTCAGTTTGCGGTGGTGTTTATGCGAGAAGTGCAACGACTGGTCATCGTGGACCCCTCTGACGCCGCGCGAGAACCGTTGCGCAACTTGCTCTTGGGAATTGAGTCCATCTGGCTGGAAGCCGAGTGCTCTCGCTATGAGTTCTTTCTCGACGTCGCCCACCAGTCGAACCCGGACGTGGCCGTGGTCGCGCTGGATGCCGACCAACAGAAAGCTCTGCAGCTCATCGGCCAGTTGGCGGTCGAATTCCCCGATCTGCCGATTTTGGCCGTCAGCGGCCAAGGGGATGGCCAATCGATTCTTCAGGCTCTGCGAAGTGGAGCCCGCGAGTTTCTTACTCAGCCCGTCGTATTGGAAGAGCTGCTCGTCGCGCTACAGCGCCTGGGCCAAAAAAAGAACGTCAAGGACGGGGTCCAGGCGAACGGTTCGGTGAAGACCGGTTCCATGGTGATCGCGGTAGCCGGTTCGCGGGGCGGCATCGGCAGCACGAGTATTGCTGTCAACCTTGGGTGTGCGCTGGCTCAGGACAAGAACAACAACGTGGCGCTCATCGATCTTGACATGGCGCTCGGTGATTCAGACGTCGTCCTCGACGTTATGCCCGTCTATACCCTGGCTGACGTCGCCATGAACATCGATCGTTTGGATATGACGTTCTTGAAACGATCACTTTGTCAACACGCGACCGGCCTCTCGCTCTTGCCACATCCCGTTCAAATGAGCGATGTCGGACTTATTCACGAGGATCATCTGCAGCGCGTCATCGGACTGTTGCGCGCCAGTTACTCGCATCTGATTCTCGATTTGAGCAAGCGTTTCACGCCGATGGATATGACCGCCCTGCGTATGGCGGACACTGTGCTCCTGATTGCGCAGCTGGAGCTAACCAGCATTCGCAACGTTGTCCGCATGATGCTGAGTCTGGGACAAGAAGAGGGCATGGAGGAAAAGGTAAGAATCATACTTAATCGAGTAGGATGTGACTTCTACGACGGCATCATCAGTCTGAAGAAGGCGGAAGAAACCATTGGCAAACCCGTGTTCTGGCAGGTGCCAAACGAGCCAAAGGCCGTGATGAGCTCGCGAAACGCCGGGATACCCCTAATCCAACATGCGCCGCGCTCGAAAGTGTGCCAGAATTTGCAGGAATTGGCGCAAGCCATCTGTGGGGGGGAATCCCAGACCGACGCGAAGAAGAAGCGAACAGGGTTTTTCTCCTTCAAGTGATAGTTCGAATTTCGTTTTCGGTAACACCCGGCAACCAGCGGGGCCCCTATAGAAGGGGCCGGCTCCGGTGTCGGGAGTGCGAGTTCAGACGAGGCAGTCATGTCACGCTTATCGAGAGGAATTACCGGCGTCAGCCAAACCGGAACTACCGGGCGCGTGGGAAGTGTTTCCCAGACTGGGAGGATTGGCGCTGTCTCGCAAGTCAGCATGGATCGGCAAAGCAACAAGAGCTTCGAGGAACTAAAACGCCTCATTCACAGTAAGCTCGTCGATAAGTTGGACCTCTCGCGCGTCAGCGACTTGGCGGGGGACACCCTGCGACGAGAAATCCGTCTGGTCGTCGAACGGCTCTGCGACACCGAGAACCCACTGCTCAATCGGATGGAGCGTGAGCGCCTCATCGACGAGGTTCTCGATGAGACGTTCGGTTTTGGGCCCCTCGAGGCCTTGCTCAAGGACCCGACCATCAGCGACATACTTGTCAACGGGCCGCACAATGTATTTGTGGAGCGACGCGGTAAGCTCGAAAAAACCGATGTCAAGTTCCGGGACAACGAACATTTGCTTCAGATCATCGACCGGATCGTTTCCAAGATCGGGCGACGGGTCGACGAGACCTCGCCGATGGTGGACGCCCGACTGCCCGACGGCTCGCGTGTAAATGCGATCATTCCTCCGTTGGCCCTCGACGGTCCATCGATGAGCATTCGCCGTTTCGGATCCAATCCACTCAAATTGGAAGACCTACTCAACTACAAAGCCTTTACACCGGAGATGGCCATGCTCTTGGAAGCGGCCATCAAAGCGAGGCTCAACATCGTCATCAGCGGTGGAACAGGCTGCGGTAAGACAACTTTACTAAACACGCTTTCCAGTTTCATTCCCAGCGACGAGCGCATCATCACAATCGAAGACGCGGCCGAGTTGCAGCTCCAGCAAGAGCACACCGTCCGGCTGGAGACACGTCCGCCCAACATCGAAGGCAAGGGGCAAGTAACAACTCGCGATTTGGTCCGAAATGCGCTGCGTATGCGTCCGGAGCGGATCATCATCGGCGAATGCCGTGGAGCGGAAGCGCTCGACATGTTGCAGGCAATGAACACCGGACACGCCGGGTCGATGACGACGCTGCATGCCAACAGCACCCGCGATGCTCAAGCCCGGCTCGAAACCATGATCATGATGGCTGGGATGGAGCTTCCCGTGAAGGCGATGCGGCAGCAGATTTCGTCTGCCGTCGACTTAATCGTCCAGGCGAACCGTTTACAGGGCGGGCCCAGGAAGGTGACCTGCATTTGTGAAGTGATGAATATGGAGCAAGACATCATCATCATGCAGGATATCTTCCGTTACCGGCAGCTCGGCATCGATCAGAACGGACGGGCGTTCGGACAGTTTGAGGCAACCGGAGTGCGACCCAGTTTCATGCAGCGCTTGGAAGCGTCGGGTCTCAAATTGCCGACCAACCTGTTCCAGGAGCGGCCGCTCCTGCGAGACTAAAAGAACCGTCGCGCGAAGGGTAGAACAATGACAACCTTGATGATCTCCCTGATTAGCTTCATGGCCGTCTCTGCCTTAGTGGGACTCGTAGCGTTTGTGCTTCGAGACTACGGCAGTCCCAAGACAGACGAACGCCTCGATGTCCTGGTCGGCAAGCGGAAGGACGACGCCGGGACGGACATTCTGAAGAAAAGCGCTTTCGAGAGCGATAAACAGTCCTTCTTGGAATTGATTACGCCCAATATCCCCAGCTTGAAGCGGATTTTCGAGCAGGCTGAATGCCACATCAAGCCGAGCACGTTGTTCGGGGTGAGCCTGCTGCTCGCGCTCCTGGGAGCCACGGCAAGCTGGTTGGCGCGAGTGCCATGGTTCTTCGCTCCGTTGGCGGGGTTGGTGATGTTTTTCATCCCGCTGTTGTGGGTGCTGAATAAGCGAAGAATGCGATTGAAGACATTTGCGGCACAGTTGCCGGACGCGCTGGAGCTGGTAGCACGAGCGCTCCGCGCCGGGCACAGTCTCGGTGCAGGCATGCACGTCGTGGCCGAAGAAATGCCATCTCCGATTGCCGATGAATTCGGGCGAGTCTATGAGGAGCAAAACCTGGGCATCGCCGTCGAAGAGTCGTTGCGAAACATCTGTGAACGCGTGCCGAACCTGGACTTACGTTTCTTTGTAACTTCGGTCGCCATACAGCGTCAGACCGGCGGCGACTTGGCAGAGATCCTCGACAAGATCGGCTATGTCATTAGAGAACGCTATCGCATCCTTGGCCAAGTGAAGGCATTGACGGCGGAAGGGCGACTTTCGGGAATTGTTCTGATCGCGTTGCCCCCCGTGCTCTTTCTCGTGATGTTGCACATCAAACCGGACTATGTGCAACTGCTCTGGACAGAGCCGCTCGGGATCAAGATGAGCGTATTTGGTCTGGTCATGCAAGTGGTCGGCGCCATCGTGATCAAGAAAATTGTGGATATCAAAGTATGAGTTTACGCTCGGCGTTGGCCGTCGGAATACTGGTCACAGTCTGACAGGCTAAGTGACTCGATCTAGGAGATGCACCAGTGTTATTCGCGATGTTAGGCATAAGCGACCTGATCCCCTTTATCGTCTTCGCGGGCTTCGTGTTCGCGGTCTGGGGCATCCTGTCAATGATTTCGCAGCGCAATAGCCGAGCCCAGGAACGCCTGGCGCGAATGAGCCGCCCAGCGTCTCTGGCAGAAATCGACCTGCAGCCAGAGAAGAAAGAGGATCGGCTGCAGGGGATCATGGATACGGCCAAAGCGTTTTCCAAGCCGTTGATGCCACAGACCGAGTTGGAGCAATCGGCACTGAAGGTGACTCTCGCCAATGCGGGGTTCCGGAGCGATTCGGCGATCAGTGTCTATCTCGGGCTTCGCTTTGCTTCGTTTGTTCTGTTTTCACTGACGAGCGCCGCGATTTTCATTCCGAAATATGGCTTGACCTTCGGCGGCCTGAAATGGGTGATCATTCTCACCGGGATCGGCTTTTACTTGCCCCAAGTGATTCTTTGGTGGCTCAAGCGGAAAAGACAGCTCGCCATTTTCTTGAGCTTGCCCGACGCGCTGGACTTGCTGGTGGTTTGCGTGGAAAGTGGGCTCGGATTGGACGCGGCCATGCGGAAGGTTTGCGACGAAATGAAGGTGCACGCCAAAGTCATCGCTGAAGAATTGGCCCTGTGCAACTTCCAGATGCAAGTCGGCCGGCCGCGCCGGGAGGTCTTGCATGATTTGGGTGTGCGAACAGGGGTCGATGATGTGCGCAGCCTGGCGGCTATCTTGATTCAAGCGGACCGGTTTGGATCGAGCATTGCCCAGGCCCTACGCGTCCAGTCGGACTCGATGCGCACCCGGCGCAGGCAGATCGCGGAAGAGAAAGCCGCCAAGACCGCGGTGCAGCTGATCTTCCCGTTGGTGCTTTTTATTTTTCCGGGGATTTTTGTGGTTCTCGTGGGACCGGCGGCCATCAGCATCATGCAGACGATGCTGAAATAGTAAGGACAAGGTCGTAGACAGCGGTAGGGAAATGAAGATGGACTCACGCCGTTCATCCATCCGCCGCCTGGCACCGACCGTTTCGACAAGGAGCGTATTGCAATGAAAGGAATCATCGCCAAGAGTGTGGCAGTAGGCTTGGTGAGCGGGACGACCCTGGTCGCGGGCTGCGATTGCTACCGAAGCATTGTGGACCCGTGCTACCCGCAACGCTACGAATTCGCGGCCCGGCAGGAAGTGAACGGAACGTTCGCACCGCAAGTGCACAATGGACACGTCCTTGACCAGACCGTGTGGAACTACCACTTTGAGCCGGGAACGGACAAATTGACGCTGGGTGGCCAGGACTACTTGGCGTATTTGGCTCGGCGGCGGCCCTGCCCCGATCCGACGGTGTATTTGCAAACCGCCCAGGATACTACCTATGATCCGGCGGCTCCGGACAAATTCGCTGAAGCGCGAGTTCGTTTGGATAACCAGCGAATTCAAGCAGTCCAAAACTATCTGTCGGCACAAACGGCTAGCCGGCATCTGACGTTCGAGGTCGTGGTGCACGATCCGGCCGACCCGGGAATGGCGGCTGTTCCGGTCGGCGTGTCGATCCTGAAGATGTACGCAGGTAGCCAGGGTATTCTGCCCGTAACCGCGGGCGCCGGCGCCAGTAATACCTCGGGCGGCGGCGGCTCGAGCGGCGGAGGCAAATAACGTAGCCGCGCAAGCCCGGCTTTCTCGGAAAGCCGGGCTTGTAACGGCGAACGCAGCGCACGGCGGGGACTGCGAAATGTTGCCGCGGTCCGCATTCCTTTTATCCCTTTGACGCTGCGTGCGGGGACACAGTTCGCCCACCAATGTGATGCAACGTAGAGTGCGCAACCATGGCGAATAGGCCGCTTTCAGCATTCCGCTCTGCCTCGCTCCTTGGGGCCCGAGCCGCGTTCATCCTCGCCTTGTTATTCCAAAGCCCGATTACTCCGGCTCAGGCCTCTCCTGCCTCTGCATCGAGGATCTGCCAACCCGCTGTGATACTAGCGGCACCCGTCTTCGGTGGTGGCTGGAGCTTGAATCGGGTCCTCTCTCCCCTCCAGTCGTTGCTGAATAGCCGGGCGCGCATGATCCAATTCGCGGCTATCGGTATGTGTATCGGCCTCTACATACTGCTAAGAAGGTGAGATCCGATTTCTTGTCGTTTCTGGATGTCAGAGCCGAGTATGAGAGCATCAACATGATTAGCGCCGCCAAGCAATATGCGATGGAATGGGACGGAGCTGCACTCGCTGAAGCCCCGACTGCTCCGGAAAACACCAAGGAGGCAGGGCTGAGCGAGGGCTTTCTCAACGACATGATCCTCCGGGCCCTGTACTCGAGCGGAAGTTTGTTGGGGCTAGATCTCAGCCGCCAGCTCTGCTTGCCGTTCAAGGTGATCGAAGAATCATTGCGCTTTCTAAAGGATCAAAAGTGTCTCGACGTAACGGGCGGGGATCTCATCGGCCGCATCAGCTATCGCTTCACGCTCACCGAGTTGGGGCGGAAGAGAGCCCAGGACGCCATGACGTTTTGTTCCTACATCGGCCCGGCGCCCGTTCCGCTCGAAGATTACGTCGAACAAACCTATCGCCAAGCGGTCACGGGAATTAACTGCTCACCGGATACACTGCGTGGGTTCTTCAATCACCTGGTGATTACCGAGGAGCTTTTCAATGCAATCGGTCCTGCC
>Ga0306920_100015864_pt1 | contig 10348 bp, 10 predicted proteins | sample flu12Cox44000170_FD_204666 | JGI IMG/M metagenome (GOLD analysis project Ga0306920, IMG submission 204666) | Lab enrichment of tropical soil microbial communities from Luquillo Experimental Forest, Puerto Rico - flux4day.12C.oxic.44.000.170 (v2)... | ecosystem: Environmental > Terrestrial >...
CGTCTAAGATCGCGTCTTTAGAGAAGAAGCCGGCGAGCGGAAAGACGCCCGAGATGGCGAGCGTGCCGATGAGGAACGTCCAAAAGGCGAACGGCATGCGCTTGGCGAGCCCACCCATCTTGCGGATGTCCTGTTCGCCGCCGAGGTTGTGGATGATGATGCCGGCTGCCATGAACAGCAGCGCTTTGAAGAACGCGTGCGTGACGAAATGGAATGTGCCAGCGGCGTAGGCTCCCACGCCGACAGCGAGCACCATGTAGCCGATCTGGCTCATCGTGGAGTACGCGAGCACGCGCTTGATGTCGTACTGCGCCATGCCGATCGTCGCCGCGACAAAGGCCGACGCGCAGCCGATCACGGCGACCGTCATCGCCGCCGCGGGCGCATGGTCATAGATAGGATGCGCGCGGGCGATCAGATACACGCCCGCCGTCACCATGGTGGCGGCGTGGATGAGCGCGCTCACCGGCGTGGGACCCTCCATCGCGTCCGGCAGCCAGGTGTGCAGCGGCAGCTGGGCCGACTTCGCAACTGCGCCGACGAGCAGCCATATGCCAATCCAATCGAGCGCGTTTGTGCTGGCGCTCGTGACGTTGCCGAACACGACCTTGTACGAGAGGCTGCCGAAATGCGCATACATCAAGAAGATGGCGACCATGATGCCGACGTCGCCGATCACGTTCATGATGAGCGCTTTGCGTGCGGCCAAGACGGCGGCTATGCGGTCCGAATCAAAGCCGATGAGCAGGTATGAGGCAAGGCCGACGCCCGCCCACCCGACGAGCAGCCATAAGAAGTTGCCCGCCATGACCAGCATCAGCATCGCGAAGACGAACAAGTTCATGTAGGCGAAGAAGGTCCGGTACCACTTCGACTCTTGCATGTACCCGATCGAATAGAGGTGGATGAGGAAGCCGACACCGGTGATAATCAGCATCCACACGAGCGCCAACGGATCGATACGCAGCTCGAATGAGATGGTCAGCGGCGGTATGTGCGCCCAGTACGCGGGATGCGTCGCCCAAGCCGGCGGGTACTTAAGGGTGAGCACCTGTTGATCCGGCGGCAGGCTCCAGACATACGATGCCAGCACGGCGGTGAGCACGAACGATCCGAGCACTGAGAGGTTGCCGACGATCGCCGCACCCAGCCGGTGCACGTAGGGTCCGGCAATCGCGATGAGCACCATGCCGAAGAACGGCAAGAACAAGATCGTGAAAGGTACCGTAGCCACAAAGCCTTCCATCAGCCGCGCAACTCCGAGATCTCGTCAACGTCCACGTCGCGCCGGCGGCGAAAGACCATGACCACGATGGCGAGCGCGATGGCCGCTTCGGCAGCGGCGACCGTCACAACGATGAAGACGAAGATCTGCCCCGAGAAATCGACGAAACTTCGAGCGAACGCCGCGAACGCGAGGTTACCGGCATTCCACATGAGCTCGATAGCCATGAGCATCGTGATGGGGTTGCGCCGCAGCAGAAAACCGATCACACCAACCGCGAAAAGCGCGCTTGAGACCGCGAGGTAGTCGGCGAGCGGCACCCCTGGCATCCTAAAAACGCAGCTCCTTCCGGGCTGCCATGAGGACGACGCCCAGCACGGCGATGAGCAGCACAAAACCGGTCACTTCAAAAGCGAACAAGTGGGTCGTCAGCAGTTGCATCCCAAAGCTGCCAACCAGCCCGAAGTCAGCGGGCGCCTCGGGCGGTGCGGCTGCGCTTGCTGTGCGTACGCCGCTTGCCAAGAGCGCCAGCGCTACGATGCCCGTGACAATCGACGGCACGGCTTGGAACGCGAGGCGGCTCGGGCCGCTCTCGACTGGCCCCGTGCCGATCGTCAGCAGCGTGATGACGAATAAGAAGAGCACGAGAATCGCGCCGGCATAGATGATGATCTGGATCATCGCCAAAAATTCGGCGGTCAGCATCAAAAACATCACCGCCAACGCACTGAAGTTGACGATGAGCGCGATCACCGAGTGCACCGGATGGCGGCTGGCGACGACGCCGATCGCGGTGAGGATCAAGATCGCGGTGCAGATCCAGAAAAGTGCGATCATCCGGTGACCCCCGGATCCGTCTCGAGCGCCGATTCCGTGTTCGCCATGTGCTGGGTAAATGGGTCGCGCACGACGAGCTTATCTTTGCCGTAGACGAGGCGCTGGCGGGTGAAATCCGCCAGATCGAAGCGCGGCGTCAGCACGATCGCGTCAGTCGGACACGCTTCTTCACACCAACCGCAGAAGATGCAGCGCAACATGTCAATCTCGTAGCGGTAGCCGTAACGCTCGCCAGGCGAGACCGGGGCTTTAGGGTCGTTCTCCGCGCCGATGACTGTGATTGCATTGGCAGGACAGGCGACTGCGCACAGCTCACAGCCGATGCAACGTTCTAATCCATCGTCATACTTGCGCAGCTCGTGCACACCCCGGAACCGCTCGGCGTGCGGGAACGGCTTGCGCGGATAATCGATCGTCGCTTTCTTGGTCCACAGGTACTTCATCGTGGTCGCCATACCGACGACCAGTCCGGCGGCGGCGTTGGCCACAAAGCGCAGCCCATTGATGATGAAGCTCACGTCAATGATTCCCCATGGCTGCGACCACACCGGCCACGATGACGACGCACGCGACCGACGTTGGCAGCAAGAATTTCCAGCCAAAGGTCATCAGCCGGTCATAGCGCAGCCGGGGCAGTGTCGCTCGCCACCAGATCATGATGAAGAGCATGATGCCGACCTTGACTAAGAACCACACGACCGTGAGCAGCGGGAACTTTGCGACCCACGGGCCATCGCCGCCGCCGAAGAAGAGCAGCGTGCGGATCGACGAGACCGTGATCATGTTGATGTATTCGGCTACGAAGAACGTGCCGAAGCGCAGGCTGGAATACTCGGTGTGGAAACCTGCAACGAGTTCGGTTTCGGCCTCGGGCAGGTCGAACGGCGCGCGATTGGTCTCCGCCAGCGCAGTGACGCCGTAGATCCAGGCCGGGATGAAGAGCGGTATGACGTACCAGAAATGATGTGCTGATTGGGCTGCCACGATGTCCGCCAGGTTGGTCGTCCCTGCGAGCATGACCACCGGAATGATCGACAACCCCATGGCAAGCTCATAAGATATGAGCTGTGCAGTTGAGCGGATCCCGCCCAGCAGCGACCATTTGGATTGCGATGCCCAACCGCCGAGCGCAATGCCGTACACGCCGACGGCGCCCGCGGCCAAGATAAACAAGATGCCAACGTTGGGTGAGGCGATCGCGATCGGCCTCCCGTCGGGAAACCAGCCGAAGGGGATGACCGCATAGGCTAAGAGCGCGGTGAGCACGGCAAGCGCAGGTGCTACCTTATAGATGAAGAGATCGGCGCCCGCAGGGGTCAGGTCTTCTTTGAGCACGAGCTTGATGGCGTCCGCGGCGGGCTGCAGCAGACCCCACGGACCGCACCATGTCGGGCCCAGGCGCAACTGGAACCAGCCCAGCATCTTGCGCTCCACCAGCATGAGGTACGCGAAGGCTGTCACCACCACGAAGATGAGCACGCCGCACTTGACCGCGAGGATGATCGCCCATTCAGTGAACTGGCTCATGCGGTCGCCTCGATGGACTCTAGCGACGCAGGTACTGCGGATTTGACCTTCGCGGCCGTCGCAGAACCAAATCCGGACGCATCGAGTAGCCGATTGACTGGCGCCTGCGGCATATCTGCCAGTACGAGTGCGACGCCAGCCGGCGCTTGCGCGCCCACCTGCACCTCCACATCGATGCTGCCGCCGCGACCCTGCAGCCGGACAGTGTCGCCAGGAACAACACCGATCCTTGCCGCGTCGTCGGGGTGAAACGTCGCAAACGGCGCAGGTCGCATCGCGGCGATGCCGGGATCGTGCGCCGCCGCACCGCCACCCGCGTACAAGCGCGGGACGGGGATGATCGTGAATCGCGTATGGGTTGCGTCGACTTGATCCGCAGAGGATGGCGGCGCCTCATCGACCTTCGGTCTGGGCAATGGATCTTTTGGTGAGCGCGGACGCGCAGCGCGTTGCACGTGGCGCAGCTGAGCGAAGATCGCATCAGCATCGTCGGGGATCGCCCACTCCTTGCCGAGGATTTGAGCGTACGCCGCGAGGATGCGCAGATCTGTACCGACGTGCACTGGGGGCTCGACCGCCTGCTCGAATGGTTGCTGGCGGCCCTCGAGGTTTGTGACGTGTCCGCTTTTCTCCGCGAACGAGGCTGCAGCCAACACGACGTCCGCGTAGGAAGCGGTCTCTGTGAGCACCTGGTCCGCGACCGCCAGAAACGGCACGCGTTGGAGCGCCCTGCGGACGAGCTCGCCGTCCGGGAACGTCAGCACGGGGTTTGCCCCCGCGATGTACAGAGCGTCGAGCTTGCCGTCGGCTGCAGCCGCGAGCATCTCGCCCGTGGTCATGCCCGAGCGGCCCAGCTCTGCATAGCCCGGGCCCAAGTTGGGCACGCAGCCTGCGGCTTCAGCGCCGCGCGCGTTGCCCGTGGCTCCCACGACCAGGATGCCAACGGGATGATCGTAATCGTGCAACCGGTCCAAGAGCTTCTCGAGCGCGTCGATGGCTCCGGGGTCACGCCCATTGTGGATGGCCAGAATCCGCTCAGCGTCTGCGAGCTCCTGCGCGATCTCGGCGACGAAGCCTTCGCCGCGCTCCTCGCGTCCATGGTGGACGACGTCGGCTAGCTGTTCCATTAGTTCGGCGATCGCACCGGGTGTATATTCGACGTGGCGGCACGGCACCGGCAGATCCGGCTTATACGGTCCAACGAACAGCAGCTTCGCGTGACGTCGCGCCACCGCACGCCGCAGTCGCAGATCCAAAATAGGTGCTTGTTCCGGCGTGATGGCGCCGAAGATCACGATGAGCGACGCGTCATCGATATCTTCAAGACGTGCGTCGTGGCGTGAGGGCGAGGCATACTTCTGCAAGCCGACGCGATAGTCGATGTTATCCGTTCCCAGCACTTCGCGCGCGAATTGTTGCAGCGCGAACGCTTCTTCATCGGACAGGCGGCCGCCGCCGATAACGCCGACCCTCCGCTTGCGCGCTGCAGCGCCCAGGCGTTCCGCCGCGATCGCGACCGCCTCGTCGAAGGTGGCCGGCTGGTGCTCGCCGTCGCGCTTGATCAGCGGTTGACGCAAACGCGAGGGCTCGTACAGGTAATTGAACGTGTAGCGGCCGCGATCGCAGATCCAACCATCGTCGACTGCGGTGTTCTCGCGGGTAAAGGTGCGCATGATGCGGCCGAAGCGCGAATCGATGCGGTAGTTGCAGCCCACCGAGCACTGCGTGCAGACAGAGTCTGCGTGGCTCAAGTCCCACGGCCGCGAGCGGAAGCGATACGCCTTGCTGGTCAACGCTCCCACCGGACAGATCTCCGTCGTATTGCCCGAGAAATACGACCTATAGTCAGAGCCGTCGGCGGTCGCGATCAGGCTTCGGTGCCCGCGCTCGTTCACCACGAGATTGCGCTCTTGTGCTATCTCGTCGTCAAAGCGCGTGCAACGCCGGCACAAGATGCAGCGCTCCTCGTCGAGGACGATGGTCGGTCCAAGATCGACTGCTTTTGGCTTGTGCAGCTTCGGTTCGGTGAGGCGGCTTGCGCCTGGACCATAGCTCATCGTGAAGTCTTGCAGATCGCACTCGCCGCCTTTGTCGCAGATCGGACAGTCGAGCGGATGGTTCAGCAGCAAGAACTCGAGCACACCACGGCGACCTTCGGCGACGCGTGGCGACATCGTGTGCACGACCATGCCTTCTGTCACCTGCGTGTTGCAAGCGATCTGCAGCTTGGGGATCTTTTCGATCTCGACGAGACAGATGCGGCATAGTCCTGCGGGGTCCATCTTGGGATGATAGCAGTAGACAGGGATGTTGAAGCCGGCCTGCTTTGCTGCTTCGACCACAAGCGTGCCTTCCGGCACGCTGACCTGACGCCCATCGATTGTCAAACTTACGTTGCGACGTGCGGGCTGTTTGCTCATGAGGCCATGCTCGCGGCGACAGCAGGGCGAAATGGGCAACCGGCCTCACGAACGTGATCGGCGAACTCTTCAGGGAAGCGACGCAGCACGGACGCCAAGAACGGCATGATCGAATCGCCGAGCGGGCACAAGTTCGTGCCGGTGATCGTGTCGTTGATGGTCGAGAGCACCCGCAGGTCGCTCTCATTGCCTTCACCGGCTTCAAGTCGCGACACCATGCGCGCTACCCACTGACCGCCTTCGCGGCATGGGGTGCACTGCCCGCACGATTCGTGTTCGAAGAAGCGCGTGAGCGTCTGCGACGCACGCACCATGCATGTCGTGTCGTCCATAACGACAAATCCGCCCGAACCCAGCATCGTGCGCTTGGCGGCCAGCGAATCGAAATCGATGCCGGTGTCGAGATCTTCCTCGAAGATTGCAGCGGACGAGCCACCGCCGGGCTGAATGGCCTTCAGGCGTCGGCCGGGGAACAGACCGCCCGCGTATTCCTCGATCAGGTCGCGCGCTGGGATACCCATCGGCACTTCGTAGTTCCCGGGCCGCACGATATGGCCACTGACGCTGATGATCTTGGGTCCAGGGCACTTCTCGGGGCCGATCGATGCGAACCACAGTGCCCCGCGCTCGACGATGTGCGGCACGCACGAGACCGTCTCGACGTTGTTCACCACCGTCGGCATACCATAGAGCCCTGCGTTCGCAGGGAATGGCGGCTTGAGGCGCGGTTCGCCGCGCTTGCCCTCGATGGATTCCAACATTGCCGTTTCTTCGCCGCAGATGTAGGCGCCGGCACCGCGGTGCACGACGACGTCCATGGAGAAGTCGGTACCCAAAATACGCTTGCCCAGATAGCCCTGCAACCGCGCCGCCTCGAGCGCACGGCTGAAGATGCGATAACCCTCGAGAAACTCACCACGGATGTACATGAAGATCTGCGCGGCGTTGATCGCGTAGGCCGAGATGAGCAGCCCTTCAATGATCTGAAACGGTGCTTGCTCGAGCAGCAGATGGTCTTTGAACGTGCCGGGCTCCGCCTCGTCGCAGTTGCAGACGAGATAGCGCGGTCGTCCATCCTTTGGCAGAAAACTCCACTTCTTGCCGGTTGGGAAGCCGGCACCGCCACGGCCACGCAAGTTGGAGGCGCTCACTTCGCCCTGCACGGCTTCAGGCGTCATTTCACGCAGCGCTTTTTCCAGCGCGGCGAAGCCACCGAGCCGCTTGTAGTTCTCGATGTCGGCGAGATCGAGCTGACCGATGCCCCGTAACAGCACGGGTTCAAAGCGTGCCATCGACTACTCCGCCGGCATGCTCACGTCGGGATCGCTCGCGCGCCACTGGTCGAGCAGGCGGTCGAAGTCCTCGGGCGTGACATCATAGTGAAACTCGAGATTATGCTGCAGGCATGGCGCGCGATCGCACGCGGCCAGACACTCTACCTCTTCGTAGTAGAAGCGTCCATCCGGTGAGCTCTCGCCGTTGGCCAGACCCAAACGCTGCCGGACGTGCTGTTGCAGCTCGTCGGCGCCGCGCAACATGCACGACAACGTCCGGCAGACCTGGATCTTGTGTTTGCCTGCGGGCTCTTTGAAGAGCAGCGTATAGAAGGATGCGATGGATTCCGCCTCGCCCGGCGTGATGCCGGCCATTTCGGCGGCGTCGTGGATCGCCTGTTGCGTCACGTAGCCATCGTGTGCTTGGCAGTATTGCAAGAACGGGATGAGCGCGGATTGCGGCTGCGGATAGCGAGCCGCAAGTTCGGCCGCTCGCCGTTCGCGTTCAGGTGTCATCGATCGACGTCTCCGAAAACCGGATCCATGCTGCCGATGATGGCAACGAGATCGGCGATGAGATTGCCGGGTCCGAGCCGTTTGAGCGCTTGGGTGTGATAAAAGGATGTGGGCCGCCAGCGCACGCGCCAGGGCTTGTTGCCGCCGGCGCTCGTCACATACATCCCCATCTCACCGCGCGGGCTCTCGACGGCCTGATAGATGTGCCCTTCGGGCACGTTGAAGCCGGACGAGACGAGCTTGAAGTGATGGATGAGCGCTTCCATCGAGTGCTGGATTTCCGTCTTCGGCGGCGGCACGATCTTGCGGTCATCGATCACAACCGGACCACCGGGAAACCGATCGCGTGTCTGTTTGATGATGCGCCACGCTTGAGACATCTCGTCAAGGCGGACGACAAAGCGCGCATAACTATCGCCGGCTGTCTGCGTCGGCACGTCGAAGTCGTAGGTCTCGTAGTCGCAATATGGGTGCGCGCGGCGCACGTCATAGGCGATGCCCGTGGCGCGTAAGGGGGGACCCGTGAGGCCCCAGTCGATCGCCTCCTGCTGGCTGATCTTACCCACGCCCACCAAGCGGTCGACGATGATGACGTTCTTCTCGACGATGGCGCGCATGTCGGCAAGGCGCTCGGGAAAACGGTCGATGAAATCGTCCATCCGCTCTAGGAAGCCCTTGGGGACGTCGATGCCAAGGCCGCCGATGCGGAACCACGACTGGTGCATGCGCGCGCCCGTCACGAACTCCATGATCGATAGGATGCGTTCGCGCATCTCGAACGCGTAGAAGAAGATGGACTGCGCACCGAGATCGAGGCAATGCGTGCCAAGCCACACCAAATGGCTCGCGATACGCGTCAGTTCGGTGAACATCACGCGCAACACCCGGGCTCGGGGCGGGATCTGCCCGTCAATGCCCAGCAGGTGCTCAGCGGCAAGCACGTAGCACAGGCTGTTGGAGAGCGGTGCGAGATAGTCGGCGCGGTCGACGACAGTGATCGCCTGCTGCCAGAAGAGGTTTTCGGCTTGTTTTTCGATGCCGGTGTGCAAAAAGCCAATCTCGGGCTCGGCGCTCAGCACCATCTCGCCATCCAGACGCAACATCACGCGTAGCACGCCGTGCGTGCTTGGGTGTTGTGGGCCCATCGAGAGCACGAGCGTGTCCTGATCATCGCCCGGCGAAAGGGTCAGATCTGGATTGTTCACGAGAGCGGAGAGGCCGGCGCTCATGACTCTCTCACTGGCGGAACGGCACCTCCGCGGCCACCGGGTACGAAGCCACGGTCAAGCCCGCGCAACGGATAGTCCTTGCGCAGCGGGTAGCCTTTCCAATCGTCAGGATTGAGCAAGCGGCGCAGATCCGGGTGGCCAGCGAAATGTACGCCGAAGAGGTCGAAGATCTCGCGCTCCGGCCAGTCGGCACTCGGCCACAGCTCCGCCATCGTGGGGACGACGGGCTCGACGTCGTCAGGAAAGACACGCAGACGCATCCGCTTGAGGTTGAGGAGTCGATGCGGATCGCGTTGGTCGCCCAGCGGCATGGCGGTGAAGATGTACGAGATCTCAAATCGCGGCGAGAGCGGATGATGATCGGTGCCGCCGATGTCGAGCAGATGATTGAAGCCGGCCTCGCGCAGCGCGGTGACGACGGGCAGCAACCCGTCGGGCCGCAACGCGATCTCATCCATGTCATCACACGCGGCCGACTCGATGAAGCTTTCTCCCGCAGCTTGAGTGAGCATCGCGACGACGTCGCTGAGCGGTGCGCGAACTCCCAGTGGCGACGCGGCGTCAGGCATTTTCGGCTAGGACCTGGGCCTTGCTGCCGGCGCGGATCTCACGCCGCAGTTGCATGAGCGCGTAGATGAGCGCGTCGGGGCTGGGGGGACAGCCGGGCACGTAGATGTCGATCGGCAAGAACGTGTCGGCCGGCGTAATGGCATAGTTGTCGAAGACGCCGCCGGTCGATGCACAGGCGCCCATGGAGATGACCCACTTGGGATCGGGCATCTGCTCGTAGAGCTGGCGCAATACCGGCGCCATCTTGTTCGAGACACGACCGGAGACGATCATGAGATCCGACTGGCGCGGTGACGAGCGGAACACCTCAGCGCCGAAGCGGGCAGTGTCGTAGCGCGGAGAGACGATGCTCATCATCTCAATTGCGCAGCAGGCCAGACCCATCGTCATCGGCCAGATGGCCGAGGACTGCGCCCACTTCAAGAACTCATCGAGCTTGGTGAGGACGAATGGTTGGTCTTGCGTCACCGCCATGAGAAGCCGCCCTTCTTCCATACGTAGGCGTAGCCGACACCGAGCACGATGATGAACGTCAACATCTCAACGAACCCGAATAGGCCCAACTCTTTGAGCTTGACCGCCCACGGATAAAACGCCGCGGTCTCGACGTCGAAGACGACGAACAGCATGGCCACAAGGTAGAATCGAACGGGGAAACGCCCCAAGAACTCGGAGGTCGGCGGCACGCCGCATTCGTACGATTCGAGTTTTTCTTTGGTTGGGCGCTTACGGGTGAAGATGCCGGGGAAG
>Ga0306920_100015866_pt1 | contig 10348 bp, 14 predicted proteins | sample flu12Cox44000170_FD_204666 | JGI IMG/M metagenome (GOLD analysis project Ga0306920, IMG submission 204666) | Lab enrichment of tropical soil microbial communities from Luquillo Experimental Forest, Puerto Rico - flux4day.12C.oxic.44.000.170 (v2)... | ecosystem: Environmental > Terrestrial >...
TCCGACAGCCAGTGACCGATCAGACGCGCGGCAAGGTCGGCTGAGCTACCGCTACCAAATCCTTCAAGCACCCGCACCGGCCGCGCGGGATACGCTTGCGCCCGCGCGCGGCGATAGAATGCCGGCAGCCCGGCGGCAGTCGCTACCAGATGCAGAAATCGACGCCGGGAGAGTTTCATGGCGTCCCCTCTCTGTCATTCATTCGCGCCAAATCCAGCGACTGAGGATGACCGCTGCGACCATTCCGGCAAACTGCGAGACGATGAAGGCCGCTACCCCAGCGGGCGCAATTCCGGTGAACGTGTCGGACAGCGAGCGGGCAATGGTGACGGCGGGATTGGCAAACGATGTCGAAGCCGTGAACCAATAGGCGGCCGTGATGTAGAGGCCGACGGCGTAAGCAACGGATTGAGGCTGCCGTGCAATACAGCCGAAGACGGTGAGCAGAAGGCCGAAGGTCGCGATGGCTTCCGCCAGCCATTGTCCCGGACCCGTGCGCTGCGTGATCGAGAACTGCCACACCGGCAGTTCGAACATGAGATGCGCCGCCCACACGCCCGCGAGGCCGCCGAGTACTTGCGCCACGATGTAAATCGCGGCCGTCGACCAGGGCAACTCGCCGCGCAGGGCGAAGGCAAGACTTACCGCCGGGTTGAAGTGCGCGCCCGAGAGCGGGCCGAAGACGAGGATCAGCACCGCCAGGATGGCGCCGGTCGGAAGCGTATTGCACAGGAGCGCGAGCGCGTCGTTACCGCCTGCGAGCTTTTGCGCCATGATGCCGGAGCCGACGACCGCCGCGAGCAGAAAGGCGGTCCCCAACCATTCGCAGACTACGCGTTGTCCGAGCGAGGGCATCAGCTCGGCTCGGTCACCTTGCCCGTCGCTCCCTGCATGCGGCCGATCTCCTCGAGCCGGCTTTGCAAGCTCAGCCGATCGAGGCTGCGAATCGGCAGCGCCGTGAAAACGCCGATGCGCTGATGCAGCATCCGGTACGCATCCTTAAACGCTAGCGCGATCTCGGCCGGCGAGCCTTTGGCTTCGGCGGGATCGGGAATGCCCCAATGCGCGGTCATCGGCTGGCCGGGCCACACCGGACAGGTCTCGCCCGCCGCGTTGTCGCAGACGGTAAAGGCAAAATCGAGCGGCGGCGCGCCGGGCTTGGCGAACTCGTTCCACGACTTCGAACGAAAGCCCGACGTGTCATAGCCGAGGCTCTGCAAGAGCTCTCTCGTGTGCGGGTTCACTTTGCCCTTCGGCTGGCTGCCGGCACTGTAGGCGCGGAATTTACCGGCGCCGAGCGTGTTCAGGATGGCCTCGGCCATGATCGAGCGCGCCGAGTTGCCGGTACACAGGAACAGAACGTTGAAGGGATCGGCCATGTCCGGTCCTACGCCTCGCAGCAGGCCGAACCCGGTTGAGGCACGGATTGCGAGGCAGTTTGCGGCTCACAGCACACCTTTTCGTGCGCGATGCGCGCGCCACGCTCTCCGGTGCCGTCGCCATACTGCGTGCTCTCGCCCGTGGTGAAGAACGTCTCCCAAGAGATGCCAGCCGGGTCGTCGATCCATGATTTTTCGGACTTGGCATAGCAACAGGTCGTCTGCCCCTGCTCGATGATCGTGCCGCCGGCTTGGCGCAGGCGCGCATAGACGTCTCCCAGCTCGTCCTTGCTTTCGACCTGGATGCCAAGATGATCGAGGCCCGGCCGCTTGCCGCGTGTCGAGATCGCGAAGTTGACGCGCGGATCGTCGAGCATCCATTTCGCATAGTCGGCCTTGACCACGGTCGGCTGCGTCGCGAACAGCGCCGAATAAAATCCTATCGCATTCGCGAGGTCTTCGACGCCGACGTGCACATGCATGCGTTTCATGACGCAACTCCTTCAAGCAGGAACCTTGCTGCGTTTCTTGCGCGCGGGCCGGCACTCCGCCGCTGGGGCGCACGCATCCTTCGCGCCTTTGCAGCAGTTTTCAGTGAGATAGCCGAGCAGCGCATTCATCGTTTCGAAGCGCGCCGCGTAGATCATCGAACGGCCGTCCCGGCGCACGCTCACCAGGCCCGCCATGCGCAGGCGGTCGAAATGAAAGGTGAGCGTATTGGGCGCGAGCTTGAGAATGCCGGCGACCTCGCCTGCGGGCATTCCTTTCGGTCCGGCCTCCACCAGCAGCCGGAATACGTCGAGACGATTATCCTGGGCGAGCGCAGCAAGAGCTGCGACGGCATCCGTCTTTTCCATAATTCAACGAATATTGAATTATTTGCGCGATGTCAAGAACTAGAAGCAGAACTTGGCCCCCCGCTGCACTGCGGGATTTCAATGCTGCCTTTGTCCGCTTTGGGTCAAAAGCAGACATCACCCCGTCAATCGGCTATGTCCGCTTTACCCCCGAAAGCGGACATCGAGCGAGGCGACGGGCATGTCCGCTTTGTGCCATAAGCGGACAGCGCCGGCCCGCCCAACAGCCGACGTTGAGAACGCACAGTGGCGACTTGCAAGGCGACCTCGACATTCCCAGACCGTCAGGAAATGATCTCAGCATGGACCAGATCAACCCCTTGCCCGCGCTGACCCAAGACGACGTACGGGTCCGCGCGTGGGCGGAGGTCCGGGAGCCGTTGGAACTACAACTCGCTCCGCTTGGTCGGCACGCTTTGGCAGCGCTTGCGCCGCGCCCTGGTGAGAGCGTCCTGGACATAGGCTGTGGCGGAGGTGAGACCGCGCTGGACCTTGCCCGGGCAGTCGCGCCGGACGGCGCAGTAGTGGGGGTCGATCTATCGGCTGCGGTGCTGGCGTTCGCGCAGCGCGCGGCCAAAGGGTGCGAGCGAGTGCGGTTCGTTCAAGCAGATGCCCAGGTGTTCCCATTCGAACCGGCCTCGTTCGACGCCGCCTTCTCGCGGTTTGGGGTGATGTTCTTCGCTGACCCAACTGCGGCGTTCATCAACATCCGTCGTAGCCTCAGGCCGAATGGGCGACTTGCCTTCGTCTGCTGGCGAGCGCTGGAGGAGAATCCTCTCGACATCCTGCCGCTTAGGGCCGCGTCCGCTCATTTGCCGCCGCAGCCCGCTCACGATTCGGACGCGCCCGGCCCGTTCGCGTTCGCTAACCCCGACCGCGTGCGCGGCATTCTGGAAAGAGCGGGCTTCGGGGAGATCGAGATCACTGCCCGTGACGAGCAGGTTGGAAGCGGCGACCTCGATACGATGCTGGCGGTTTGTTCGCGGGTCGGAGCTCTGGGCAAGATTCTTCGGGAAAATCCCGAGCTCCGGGCCGCGACGCTACCGGCGGTGCGATCCGCGCTTGCGGCACACGATGGACCTGATGGGGTCAGGCTAAATGCAGCGACGTGGGTTGTGACAGCTCGGGCTCCGGCCGGAAGCTAAGGCCTCATGTCCGCTTTGGGTCAACAGCGGACTTCAAGGCGTCATTAGCCGATGTCCGCTTTACCCCCGAAAGCGGACCCCGATCTTCGCGTTGATGAGTACAGAAGTTCAGGTGGTACCTGGCGTCACCTGTTTAGGCGGCCGAGCCCAAAATATCTCTCGCAGATCGATGGCCGGGGGGCCGTCGATTTTTTCAAGACCAGGCCACCCTCCGGGCGCGGCGGCGCCCGAGACATTCTGCAAATAAATCAAACATTTAGGCCAGTGTTTCTAGACTGCCGATAGTAACATTGTCACCATCAGCGCGATGGACGTGCTGCTTGCCGACGGTGTCCAAAATCACCACCCCTGGCAAAATCGCCCCATTTCGGCTATTTTCCCCGCCATCGAGGCCGAAAATGACGAAAAAGCCGCCGTTTTCCGTGGTTCCAGCCGTCGGTACGGTGGTTGCCCTGGCGGAGCCGCCCGCCACCCTCGGGGGACCGGGCCTGGCGCTGTGGCGATCGGTGCAGGCCCAATACGGCATTGCCGATGCCGGCGGCTTGGCGATCTTGGACCAAGCCTGTGGCGCGACCGATCGGGCTGCCCAATATGCCGCCATCATCGACGAGCAGGGGCCGGTGATCGTGACCAAGACCGGCATCCGCGAGCACCCGCTGGTGAAGCACGAGATCGCGACGCGTGCCCTAGTCGGCCGCCTGATCAGCCGGTTAGGGTTGGATCTCGAACCGCTGCGATCGCAGCCTGGCCGGCCGCCGCAAGGGGGCCTGGGCTGGACGCCGCCCGACCGCTCCCCCTGATCTGGAGGCCCCATGCCTGGACCGATCCGCCGACCGCTGCAGCACCGCCGCGCCACAACCGTCATTGACGCCGAGGCGATCGCGCTCTTCGACCGCGGCGTGCGTCGCATGGGGAGGCTCGAGCGCACCGGCGAGCATCCGTGGCAGGACCGCACGCTGCTCGATATCAGTTACAAGCTTGCGATCGCGTTACGGCTCAAGCCGTGGAACATCTGCCCGCTCGACTGCTACGGCCGCGAGGCGCCCTGGCCGTGGATGAAGGGCGAGCTCGAGATTGCCGACTGGCACTGCAGCAAAGGGATCTGCGCACAGCTCGAGGCTGCCCTGAAGACCAAACGCAGGGTACAGAGCGCGAAGGGCCAAGCGCCTGATCAACCGACAACGGCCTAATCCTACTGCTAGCACATACACGGCGTCGCACATTCAGCAGCGTTACCCCCTCATTAATTAAAAGAGGAGGAAGACAGACAAGAAAAGAGAAGAAGGGGACCGTATGTGTCGCCTGTTGACAGCTCTGTCACGTCAGGTTGACAGCTCTGTCACGCCACGTTGACAGCCCTAGAAAGCGATCAAAGTGATGACGGGTATCTTGCGGGACCTCCTCTCTACCGTAATTATTCCACCCTGCTCTAGGCCGCGGAGCACACGACGTTTCATTTCTCGGCTTACGCCTAGTCTCTTCAATCGGCCGCTAGGCAGCGAGAAGGTTGAGCTTCTGGCCTTCCAAGCGACGTAGAGCAGCTCCATCAGAACCAGGGTTGCCGGCGAATTGGCGCGCTTGGCCGCCATTTCGATCCACCATAGTGGGACCTTGACGAAGGGCTCGACCTTCTTCCGCGCTGTGGTTTGATGCTTGTGCAAAAACTCCACGTTCGCCATGGCTCACGCCTCCTCGCGTTCTTGAACAGAGACTGGGGTTGGGGTTGAACTCCGGTGCTCGGCCAACAACGCGAGCACATCGTTCCAGATCTCTTCGCCACGCGGGTCGCTGTACCGGTCGGGATAGCGCACGATCTTGGCGTCGGTTCGCAGCTCCAGCGTGCCGTCGGTGGTGGGGTTGAGCACCACCCGCGAGGCTCGCCGCATGAGCTCCTGCAGCAAGGCGGCGTCGCGCTCGATGCGGTCGATCGGTGCCTCGATCAGGATGGCGTCATGTATCGGAGCGCACAGTCTGAGACCGCGACGGGTGGCCCAGATGCAGGCGATGCGCATGATGTCGGCGCCCGTGGCCTGCACCGGAAAGTTCGTGATCGAGCGCTCGTTGAATTCGATGACGCCGGTGCGGCATTCCCAGCCCAAAGGCGTCCACATCAGGCCAGTATCGAGAGCGCGCGCGAGCCAATCGTGAGTCCAGCGCCAGTAGGTGGAGAACAGCTCGCGGTGCTGGGCCAGCATCTCGTGGGCGGTGATGGTCGAGACACCCAGCCGGCCGGCCAGCGCTTCGGCTTTGATCCCGTATTGTGCGGCCAGGAGCGCGACTTTGTACTGGTCGCGCAGCGTTCCGTGGGTGGCTTTGGTGGCAGAAGCCGGTGCGGTGCCGACGCGCTTGGCGAAGGACAGATAAGGATCGCCACCCAGGTAGAACGCCAGCATCAGCGGGTCGCCCGATAGGGCGGCGGCGATCATGAACTCCATAGAGCTCCAGTCGACATAGGCGACCGCCATCCCGGGATCGGGTTTGATCAAACCGCGCAGCCACACCGCGGGCGAGAAAATCCACTGCGACGCTTTCGGCTGGGTGCGCGAGCTCTTCGACTTGAATGGCCACAGCACCGTGCGGTTACGGCCATCGGCTCCGACGGTGAGGTTGATCTTCCGCATCTTGTCGCGGGTGTGTCGGAGCTGGCGCAATGCTTCGAGTTGCGGATGGCCTTTCGACATGTTTTCGAAGGTCTTACGCTTGGTGCTCAGTTGTCCCGTCTCGGTGCGCGGCCAAACGATGCCGTGGCGGTCGAGATATTGCTCGAACAGCTCCATGTTGAAGTGCCAATCGCCGTCGGTGCCTCTGACATACACGCCATAGTTCGCGTCGATCTGGGGAACCATGCGGTCGCGGATGAAACGCCACGCCGATGGATCGGCGAGCTGGCGATAGATGTCGGTGTCGATCGGCACGCCGATGTGCTCCATCTGTGCCAGCGTCTTGACGAACTCGCCGCGGTGGAGCGCGACGTCGAGATCGATATAGGGCAGCATCTTCGGCAAGAGCTGCACCATGGCATCGACGTCACTAGTGCAGTACCGCAAAATTTCTTCGAGTTCTTCGGCAGTGAATGGCCAGCCTTTTGCGATGCGCTTCTGCAAGTCGGTTTTGATCTTGCCGTCCATCGTCGGCGCGAGATTGAAATACACCTGCGCCCCGTGCAGGCCGCGACCTTCCGGCACCGTGCGGCCGTTGGTGATGCAGCGAAATTCCGGATTGAGATCGAGAACGTGAACCGGTAGCGGCCAGCCTAGACTGAGATGGCAGCCGAGCTCAGCATTGCCAACAAAGCAGACAAACAAAGTTTGATCGTCGATGCGGTAGGGTGGTTGGGTGGTGAGCCGATCGCGCGGGAGCCGACGCGTCTGTGCGGTTGACTGTTCGTGCCAACCCACACAAACAACGTCGGCTCGTTCACCTGGCTCGGTGGCGAACTCGAAGTCGACGAAAGCGACTTCCTCGAAGTCACTTGGCTTTCTCTTTGTCACGCGCCGCCCACTTCTGAAACAGGGGGTGTTCGGGACTGTCGATGAGGCGGCCCTTGTCACGGAATGCGAGCCGGAAGATGCGGGCGTGCTTCATCGCGGGCCAGATCGGGTCGGGGAACCTTCCCGGCGGCGCCGAGAAGACTTGATAGTTGCTGTTCTCCTGATCGGTATAAAGCCGGACCCATTCTTTCCGTCCTCGTAACAGTCCAAGTTCCTTCGTACGGTGGTATTCGTTCTGCTGGCCGTCAGCATCGGCGCAGCGGACGGGAACGACGACGACGGCACCGCGAGCGGTCACCGTGAGGTACAGCTTGTGGTACGACACGGTGATGCCGATGCCGGCGAGCGCAACGATCATCTCGTCGGTGACGGCGAAGTATTGCCGCTCCATCCCGACTTCGGTGTCGACCAGCGCAACAACGGGTTCGAAGTCGGGATGTGTGCGGAAGAACTCGTTGCGCCCAGGTATCTTGCGAACGTTGATGCCGACGATGCCGACGGCACTGCTGCCCTGCACGCCGGGAAGGTCACGTCGCAGAGCACGGAATTCCTCCTCCTCTTCGTCCAGCTCTTCAGGTGTGGGGACAAGCTTCAAGTCGGGCTTCTGGGCAGGTTCGTCAGACATGGTCGTCTCCTTTGCTTTCGACGTAACGGGAAAGTTGGCTAAGCTCGCGCTCGAACAGACTGTCACCGACACCGACAACGTCGTCTTGAGTGATGACGGCGCGGACCACTTCGTTGCTCACCGACGCGCCGTTCGATAGCGTCCAACGTGTTACGAGCGAGCGGTGAGTGCAGTGTAGAGTTGCACCGCGGCGCATAGCTGCGAGCACGCGTGCGACGCCACGATTGACACGGTCGAGACGATACCCTTTGCGATCGAGCTCCTGCTCCGTGTGAATACCAGCAGAGCGCCACGTCGTCGTACGTTTCATGGTGATGTTCTCCGAAACGAAAGAGGCGTCGCCTCATTCAAGGCGGCGCCGTGAGCGGTTTCATTTGGTGGGGACCGCTTCTTTGTCTTCGACGAGCAGCGGCAACACCATTTGGTCCCAGACCACATCCGCCCCGAGAGCGCGTGCTGCTTCGGCCCGTTGAGGTGGAATGCTGCGAACGAGATGGTCAGTGAGATCGGCGGTCGCGCCGGTGACGACCGCGAATGCCTTCCGGTCCGCTGCCGTCATCGCCTTGTACGCGGTGACCGCTGCCGCCAGCTTCACCGTTTCCCGGGCGGCCGCCAGCATTGGCGCCTCGCCTGCTAACACCTTTTGGAGCAGGGAGACGTTTTCGCTCCGCAACAGGATGATGGCGGCGCGGACGTAATCGACGCCCGCCCCGACGGCCTCGGCCGCCGCCGCCAAGGACGAGAACCATCCGGCGAGGTAGAGCTTTGCTCCAGTGAGCGCTCGCAGGACCGCACGCCGCTTCCTGTCGCGATTGAATTGACGGCGATGGCGCCGCCGTGGTCTAAGACCACTCCGTTGGAACCCGTGCATTTTCGGGGTCCTCCTTTGCCTTGAACGGCCGCGGCGCTAATCCTCCAGATGATCGCCGCGTCCGTTCTCATGCCGCCTTGGGGGGTTCCGTTCCGGATTGGAAGGCGGCGGAACCGCGCCAGAACGCTGTTTCGTTAGGCGGTGATGGCCTCGCGCTCGCGCGCTCTGCGCCATCGTTCGGCAGCTTCGACCGAGATCATCACACGCGTGCCTACGCGCATCAGTTTCGGGCCGCGCCCTTCGCGCACGAGCTTATGGAAGAAGGCTTCGCTGATCGCACCGTGCGCGCGACAAAAGTCCGGGATAGTGAAAGCGCCCACTGCGCTCGGCTGGCGAGCCGCCTTGCGGCCCTTCTTTTCCATCGGGGGTGACACTCTGCTCTCCATGCGGCGTTAATTCGCTGCATTGATCGCAGACTGACCAGGGGACCGATCAACAGAAATTTTTTAGCGTTGATTGGGTCCCGCCCCGGTGGCGCGGAATATGCCGATGCTCTTGCCGTTGGCCACTGCCCTGACAATCCGACGCGCAGTGACGACGCTCGGTACCTCGCGTGCGTCAACTACGCGCGCGGCCGCGGCTCTAAGGAAGCGCACGCACGGCCCCCCGCTCGCGGTCCTCGATGCCGTCAATCGGCCGCCTAAGAAATCGACCCAAATGTCGAGCAAGGTCAGATACAACCAATCGCGCGCCGGATTGAGCTTGCCCTTACGAATACGCACGAGCATCGCGAGAGCGTCGATGATGCTTTCGGTCGAGGGCAGCAGGTGCTCATTCAGCGCGTCGTCAATCAGCGGGTTATAGCGCCAGCGCTTGTGTCGCCACTCGTCAGTGAGCGCAGCGTTCAACGCGTGGGCGAGCTTGCCGATGCGCTGCCAGCGCCTCACCAGGTTGTGCAGCGTGGCACGATCCCGGCGCAGACTGCGATAGTCGCGCAAGCACCGGGCAAGTCGGCGCCGCGCCTGGACCGGCTTGGCCTGTTTCGGCAGCGGGCCGATCGCGTCGAGGATCGTTTGCCAGTCTGCATCGGAGAGCACCGCAGTGGGCAGCCGGGATTGGAATCCTAAGGCTCTTGGGAATCGCCGACGCTTTCGCCGCGCTCGCGCGCGTTTGGTGAGCTTTCGCCGCGTTCTCGGAAGCTTGGCGCTTAGGTATATCCACTTGCGCGGCTTCCACTGGCGCCGCGCCTTGCGGCGCTTCGATAGCGGGCTGCGCCGCGCCACGGTAGTGGTCAGCCCTTGCGCGCCAGCACGACTACGTTGTTGGCGGCCGGTTGTGCGGTGTCGAGCAATCCCTTCCGCAGCACCGGGTCGGCAGGGCCGGTGATGTGCGCGCTGTAGGTGCGCTCGATCTGCGTCGTGGACGTGTCGCAGGCGGCAGCGACGACGCGTAGGGGCGTGCCAGCCAAAATCTGCCTGACGATTGCGCTGTGCCTCAACGCATAGAACGTGATCTTCGGATCGAGCCCGGCACGATCAACCGCGCGAGCGAACGGCAGACGGTGATCGGCGCTGGTCGCACTCCACGGCTTGCTGTCGGCGCGCAGCAACAGCGGAGCGGATGCATCCCGGCCGCCAGCGGCTTGTCTCAGCTTTAGGGCCAAGGCTGGCGTGATCGGCACCGGCTTGCGCTCGATGCGCTTGCCAGCGTGGCCCTTGCGCGACGACGGCATCATCAGGCGCGGGCCTTCGCCGTTACTCTGTAAGTCGTCGACTTCGAGCGCGGTAATTTGCGACACTCTCGCGCCGGTCACCGCGCCGACTTCGCAGAACAGGCCGAATGCCGGATCGATGACATTGGCGGCGTCGATCAGCGAAAGAACTTGCGCGTCTTTTAAGATCGTGTTGCGCGGTCGATGCGTGTTGGGCAGCAACGCAAGTCCGAGCTTCCAGGCGTTGACGTTGGTGATGCGCGGATCGTGACGGGCCGCGAGATTGAGCGCCGCCTTTACGACGTGGCCCATGCGGTTGATGGTTGCCG
>Ga0306920_100015867_pt1 | contig 10348 bp, 9 predicted proteins | sample flu12Cox44000170_FD_204666 | JGI IMG/M metagenome (GOLD analysis project Ga0306920, IMG submission 204666) | Lab enrichment of tropical soil microbial communities from Luquillo Experimental Forest, Puerto Rico - flux4day.12C.oxic.44.000.170 (v2)... | ecosystem: Environmental > Terrestrial >...
CCGACACCCTGCTCGCGGCGGCTGGCACAGAGAGCGGTCTTGTCGTCATGGGCGCCTACGGGCACAGCCGGATGCGAGAATGGATCTTCGGTGGCTTCACGCAGCGTGTGCTGCGCGGCGCCGAGGTGCCGGTGGTGATGATGCATTGAGGCCGGGCGGCGCGTTAGACGCATCCTCACCGCGCGCGTTCCTCGCGGACCCGCTCGCCGAATCAAAACATGATCGTCTTTCTGAGGAGCGGATGGAGCGACTTCTGTATCCGGCAATATCGCCGTGACTGGGAGAGCTGCCGGCGCTTGACCGGAGCTTCAAGGAAATATAATCGGCCAAGGCCGGTCTCACACGGAAGAGGGCGGACGATCCCCGAGGGTCTAATGAGATATAATGCCGCTGCCGACCTTCTCGAGCGCAACCTCGTTGCCGGGCGTGGGACGAAGACGGCCTTCATCGACGATCGCGGTCGCTACACTTATGCCGAACTCGCCGATCGGGTGGGCCGGTTTGCCAATCTGCTGCGCGGATTTGACATCCGTCCGGAGCAACGCATCCTGCTCTGCCTTCACGACACGATCGACTTTCCGACCGCCTTCCTGGGCGCGATCAAGGCAGGGGTCGTTCCGGTCGCGGTCAACACCCAGCTCTCGGCTGCTGAATACACGTTCATGCTTGCCGATAGCCGCGCTCGGGCAGTTGTCGTCTCCGCGCCGCTGCTGCCGGTGATGACCGCCGCTCGGGCTGAATTGCCGGCGCCGCAAGCCAGCGTCATCGTCAGCGGCGCTGATGGGCACGAGCAATCCGTCACCGCGTTGCTGGCCGAAATGCCCGGTGCATACGAGACGGCGCCGACCCATCCGGACGAACCTTGCTTCTGGCTCTACTCCTCGGGCTCGACGGGTCGCCCCAAGGGCACCGTGCATATCCATTCGAACCTGATCCAGACAGCCGAGCTCTACGCCATTCCGGTACTCGGCATTGTCGAGAACGACGTCGTGTTCTCGGCGGCAAAGCTGTTCTTCGCCTTCGGCCTTGGCAATTCCCTGACGTTTCCGATGGCCGTCGGGGCAACCAGCGTGCTGATGGCTGAGCGTCCGACACCGCCGGCGATCAGCCGCGTGCTGCGCGAGGACCGGCCGACGATCTTTTATGGAGTGCCGACGCTCTACAATGCGATGCTCGCTGGCAACGATCTGCCGCGACGCGACGAGCTCTCGTTGCGCCGTTGCGTTTCGGCTGGCGAACCGCTCCCGCAGGAGATCGGCCGCCGTTGGATGGCGCGGATCGGCGTCGATATCCTCGACGGCATCGGCTCGACGGAAATGCTGCACATCTTTCTCAGCAACTGGCCCGACTGCGTCCGGTACGGCACTACCGGCAAGCCGATCCCGGGATACGAGCTCAATATCGTCGACGAGGAGGGAAAGTCCGTTCAGCGCGGCGAAATCGGCGACCTGCTGGTCAGCGGCCCGACCAGCGCAGCGCTCTACTGGAATAATCGCGAGCGCTGCCGTGCGACGTTCATGGGCCGGTGGACACGCACCGGTGACAAATATTTCGAAGACGAGGACGGGTATTACGTTTATTGCGGCCGCAGCGACGACATGCTGAAGGTCAGCGGCATGTACGTGTCGCCGGCTGAGGTCGAGGCCGCCCTAATCGAACACGACGATGTGCTCGAGGCCGCCGTGGTCGGCGCGGCGGATGAGAACGGTCTGATAAGACCCAAGGCATTCGTAGTGATGAAGCCCGGTATTCGCGCCGGCGAGCATTTCGCCCCGGCTCTCGAGGCTCACGCGAAGAAACTGCTCGCTCCGTTCAAATGCCCGCGCTGGTTTGCGTTTGTCGACGAACTGCCAAAGACTGCCACCGGCAAGATCCAGCGCTTCAAACTCCGCGATCAGGCCTTGGAACTGCCGGTTTTCTCTTCGCGGCGACCCGATGCGCCGCCGCGAGCGCCGCTCGCGCCCACGTGACAAGCTCATCGGGTTCGTCGAACAGCCGCTCCGGCACACGCCAAAAAGATAGATCGATGGTGCTGCCCTTCTTCTCGTAGTTGAGCGGCGGAACAGCAGCGGCTTCCGCGAAGACCGTCCGGTTGTCGTCGTCGACCCGAAAGTAGAGCGTGTTGTCCGCCACCATCCCGAACATCACCCCGTCGCAGAACACGCCGGTCTTGCCGAACATACGCCGCATTGCGAGGCGGCCGAGCGGCGCGAGCTGCTCATGCAGGAACTCGGCGAAGCTGTCGCTGGCAACCATCCTCGACGATCGGCTCGGGTGCCGCGTCAGCCAGGTTGCAGGCCTTTGGCCTTGTACACCGCCGCCGCTTTGGGATTCGCGAGAAACTCGATAAACGCCTTTGCCGCGGCAGGCTGCTCTGACAGATACGGGGCACCGGCGATATAGACGAGATCGGGACTCTGCAACTCGGCAGGCAGGGGCCCGACCACGTCGATGCCCTGCACCTCCATCAGCTCGGTAATCGGCTGGATACCGAGCTCCGCCTCGCCACGGGCCACCGTTTCTCCGACCAACGGGCCCTGCGTGGGACTTGCCGCAACCAGGCGCGTCTTCGGTTTGAGCTCGGCGGCGATGCCCAGCTTCTCGAAGGCCTTCGCCAGGAACTGCCCACTGGTAGCGCCGCTCGCCGGATCCGCATACGCGACCGATTTGGCATTGAGCAGCGCTTTTTTAAGCGCTTCGACAGAGCTGATGTCGGGCTTTGCGGCACCCTTCTTCACCGCCAGACCGATCTGGGCGCGCGCCAGCGTCTGCGTGCTGCCGCCGACGATCTTGGCCTCACTAACCAGCTTGTCGACGCGCGGCTTGGTAAGGATCGCGACATCGATTTCATCGCCTGCGGCAACCTTTTTCTCGATGTCGCCGGCGGTCGAGTATTCGATCTTTAGCTTATTCCCAGAGGCGGTCTCGAAAGCCGGGGCTAGCTCTTGCAAGGCCGCGCGCATCGCGCCGGCACTCAGCACTTTCAGCTCGGCCGCGCCGGCCTCGGCGATGAATACGCCGGTTGCTAGAGCGAAGGTCCCGGCCAGCAATCGAAGCGCGTGTATCATCATCACTCCCTGCGGTTCTTACCGGGCGGGCTGCGTTATCTTCCGCATATCGCCCGCCGCCGCACTCGATCAAGAGAAAATGCCGACGTCTCGACCACGCCTTAGGTCTGCTTGAAGAAGCGGGTGGCGTTGTCCCAGAGGAGCTTTTTGCGGGTGTAGGGCTTGAGGCTCGACCAGGCGAGGATGTTGTCGATCGAGTTGGGGAACTGGCACTCCGAGTGCGGGTAGTCGGAGGCGTACATCAGCACACTGTCACCGAGAAATTCGGTGACAGCGTTGTACATGTCCTCGCCCTCCTGGTGCTCGATGCTGCAGAAGAAGCGGCCATTCGTCAGGTATTCGCTCGGCCTGTGCTTCAAGGGTGCGGTGCCGCCGACATAGTGGGCCTGCTCGTCCATGCGCCGGCCCCAGAACGGCACCCAGCCAAAGCCGCATTCGAGCACGCCCATGCGCAGGCTTGGATAGCGGTCGAAGATTCCGCCGCCGATGAAAGAGGCGACAAACCGCATCGCCCCCCACGGATGCGAGGCCAGGCGGCCGAGGAAGATATTGTCCCAGACATCGCGGTAGGCCGGGTAGTAAGGCGGGTTCCACGTTGAGCTGTGGTGTGCCACCGCGAGATCGTGTTCGGCCGCGGCGCGCCAGATCGGCTCGAGATCGGGATGGTCGGGCGGCATGTCGAAGGGCATCAGCGGCTTGATCGCCACCGCCCATTTTGAATCGCCCCATTTGCGGATCTCGCGCACCGCCCCTTCGACATTGCGCGTCGAGGCGACGATCAAGCCTTTGAGCCGGTTCGGGAACTCGCCGCAGAAATCGGCCATGTGGCGGTGATAGGCGCGGATCAGCCCGATCTCGAACACGGGGTCGTCGAGCCCGACAAAGCTCATGAACGAGCCGGGGATCAGGAAATGGATGTCGGTCCCTTCATCATCCATGTCCTTGACGCGGTTTTCGGCCTCGTCGTTCTGCACTCCCGGGCGCGGCAGCTTGCCGCCGCGCCAGCGCGACTCGCGTCCGCTGAAGCTTTCGCGCGGTGCCGCGTCGCCCAGCACTCGGCGGTAGAATTTCCGGCCGAAGGTGTAGTGGTGGAGACCGCCATCGGTCGCTTGACGATAAGGGGTCAGTTCGGCGAGGCGCGGCCGGAAGCCCGGGTCGACATACCGCTCCAGCACTTCGGCCGCCGGGCTGACATGCGTGTCGGCATCATAGACGCGAAAGCCGTTCTTCATGCTGCACCCGCCAGTGTTGAAGCGCATTAAGCTGCTTGCCGCACAATACGGACCATTCGTCATGCCCGGACTTGATCCGGGCATCCACGCAACAGCGGCGAGCGCTGCAGGGTAGTATCGTGGATGGCCGGGCCACGCCCGGCCATGACGATAATGTCAATCGTTTTGATCGTATCTGAGCACCAGAAGCGGTCCTGTTCAGGTCTGCTTGAAGAAGCGGTTGGCGTTATCCCACAGCAGTTTCTTCTTGTTCTCGCCGGCAAGGCTTCCCCAGGCGAGGATGTTGTCGACCGAGTTCGGGAACTGGCATTCCGAGTGGGGATAATCGGAGGCGTACATCAGCACATCGTCACCGAGGAAGTGGGTGACGTAGTTGTACATGTCCTCGCCCTCGTGATGCTCGATGCTGCAGAAGAACCTGCCGCTCGTCATGTATTCGCTGGGCTTCTGCTTCAACGGAGCGGTGCCGCCGACATAGACCGCCTGCTCGTCCATGCGCCGCGCCCAGAACGGCAGCCAGCCGAAACCGCATTCGAGCACGCCCATGCGCAGTTTCGGGTAGCGGTCGAAGATCCCGCCGCCGATGAAAGAACCGACAAACCGCATCGCGCCCCACGGGTGCGCCGCCAGCCGGCCGAGAAAGATGTTCTCCCAGAGGTCCTCGTAGCCGGGGTAATAGGGCGGGTTCCATGTAAAGCTGTGATTGGCGATCGGCAGATCGTATTCCTGCGCGGCCTCCCATACCGGGTTGAGGTCGGGGTGGTCCGCCGGCATGTCCTTGGCGAGCAGCGGCATCACCGCCACCGCCCATTTTGATTTGCCCCATTCTCGGATCTCGCGCACCGCCTCGTCGGGCGCGCGCGAAGAGGCGATGATCATGCTTTTGAGACGGGTCGGGTACTGGCCGCAAAAATCCGCCATGTGGCGGTGGTAGGCGCGGATGAGGTTGATCTCGAGCGCCGGGTCGGGAAGGCCGACGGCGCTGAGCCACGAAGTGGGGATCAGGAAGTGGACGTCCGTCCCTTCGTCATCCATGTCCTTGACGCGATTTTCGGCCTGGTCGTCCTGGACGCCGGGCCGCGGCATTTTGGTCCCCATCCAGCGCGTGTCGCGGCCGGTGAAGGCATCGCGCGGCGCCGCCTCGCCGAGCACCCGACGGTAATATTTGGTGCCGACTCGATAATTATGGGAATTCGGCACGCCGCCGACCGCACCCTGCCCGACTGGCAACCGGTAGGGTTCCAGCTCCGCCAGTCGCGGGCGAAAGCCCGGGTCGACATAGCGGTCGAGCACCTCTGCGACCGGGTTGACATGAGTATCCGAGTCGTACACGCGGAAGCCGTTTCTCATCTCGCGCTCCTCTCTTTGCCCGCGGGCGTTCGGGCCGCATCATAGGATCGGCGCGACGGCTTGTCGCGCCCAATCTTGGCAGATCGGCTGATACCATCTCGGACCGGGCCGGTTTACCTGCTTCTGCAGGGAATCTACAGGCGTTAACTTTTCTTTCCTTCTGCAGCTGCCGTAACAAGGGTTATGCTACGATATGAATATGGCAGAATTATAGTTGCTGTTTCAGCGACGATCTCGGCAAATTTCCGGGTAATCAAGCTGCCGCGTTAATTTCCTAACCAACGTCTCTCTCACGCCACCCTTCGTCATCGAATAGAGCGGGTCGAGATGCGAGCCAAACGAGCCCCGCAACCGAGACGAGATTGACGATGGCGCTGCTGTGCGGGATGTGCCGGGCCCGCGCAACGCCGGCAATGCCGCGCGCGGCTCTGGAGGTGCAAGCGACCTTCAGCGGCGGTCGCTCGCCGCCAGCCGGACGCCGAGCCCGATCAACACCGCGCTCGCGCACCAGCGCTGGACTGCGGCCCAGAATGGGTGGCGTGCGATCAGCGCCGCGAGTGATCCGCCGGCCAAGACGACCGCCAGATTGGTCGGCACGCCGGTGACTTGGAACAGCAGCCCGAGGACCAGCATCTGCAGGCTGGGCTCATCGCGCGCCGGGTCGACGAATTGCGGCAGGAACGAGAAGAAGAACAACAGAAGCTTCGGGTTGAGGAGGTCGGTCAGCAGGCCCTGCCAATAGGCGCTCGCCAGCGAGCGTCGGGCACCGGATGCGACCCGGCCGGCGATCCCGGCGATGCCGCCCGACAACAAGCCGGTGATACCGAGATAAATGAGATAAGCGGCGCCGCAATATTTGACGATCGCAAAGGCAAGCGGTGAATAAACGAATAGGGCCGACAGGCCGAACGCGGCGGCGACCGCGTGCAGGACCGACGCGGTCGCCAGCCCGAAGACTGACACGACAGCCGCGCTCCGCCCCTGGCCGAGGCAGCGCGACAGAATGAACAGGATGGCCGGCCCCGGCGTGAGATTGAGCGCCAAAGCCGAAATCATAAACAGCGCGATCGTTTGCCAGCTCGGCATACCAGGACCCTTCGCCGGCGCGGGTTACCCCTCCACCGGGGTATCACGGCTGAGGTTTCCATCGAGGCGTCCGAGCCCGCCCCAGCAAGGCCGGTGACCCCTGCGAAAGAAAGGACGACGTGGTCATCTGGGACTCCGGAGATCATGTTGACACCGTCCGTCCGGTTCTCGGAGAGCGCGCAGCGGTCAGTGCTGCGACAATCCGCCGCCTCTATCGCAACCCGCCCATTCCGACCCGAAAATTGCCTCCTTTACGTGAGATACTGGTCACACGATTGGGGCCGCGCCGGGGTGATCACTACAACCAAAGAGAGAATCTGCGCAAGATTCGCTGCAGATAGCGCAAACGTCAACAAACAGGTCAAGATTAGATTGCGACGGCAAAGCCTGAACGGGAGGAACAGAATGCTGAGATGGCTGAGACTAGGCCTGCTGCTCGGCGCGGGGCCGGGGAGCGTCGCGTGCGCGCAAGGCTCGGCTGCGTTCGATGGTCAGTACATGGGAGAATTAACCCTGACGAAAGTCATCAATGGCGACTGCACCCAGCCTCCGCTCGGCGCGCTTTACCCGCTGACCATATCCAGGGGTGAAGTTCGTTTTGCCTATCGCCCGCGATTCGACACCGCATTGAGCGGGAAGGTGGATGGAAATGGGATTCTCACAGCCTCAGCCCGCGTGCGAAAGGGCTTCGTGCGGATGACGGGACGCATCCAGGGCAAGAATCTTACCGCTTTTATCGTATCTCCGAGCTGCAATTACACGTTTCACACGAAGAATTAGCGTAACGATCAAACGAAACGCGTGCTCAGCTGAGCAATTGAGAACGAGTGAGCCCGCCGGGATTCTAAGCGAGAACGCCCCCAACTGGGGGGCGTTCTGTCACTTACTGGGGTTTTGGCCGTCAGGCCGCCGCCCTCTGCTCCGTCACCTGCGGCTGAACGGATTCAGCGCTCGTGCCGATCGCGATCTTGCGCGGCTTGGCCGCCTCGGGAACCTCCTGAACCAGGTCGACATGGAGCATGCCATTGTCGAGCTTGGCGCCGGTTACCTTCATATGGTCGGCGAGGCTGAAGCGGCGCTCAAACGCGCGCCGCGCGATGCCGCGGTGCAGGTAGCCGTTCCCGTTCTTCTTCTCCTCCTCCTTCTGCGCCTTGCCCGTCACCAGAAGCGTGTTCTCGTGAACAGTGACATCGAGCTCAGACGGCGAGAAGCCGGCGACGGCCATTGTCAGCCGGTAAGCGTCTTCACCGGTCCTCTCGATGTTGAAAGGCGGGTAGCTGGGGGATGCGCCCTCGACGCGGCTTGTCGCATCGAGCAACCGGAACAGGCGATCGAAGCCGATCGTCGAACGGAACAGCGGCGAGAAATCGAGACCATCCATGACCATATCCTCCATTGAGCAACATGGATTCGGGCATCTCCAACAAGGACGATGCCAATCTTTGATGCACGACCCGAAGTGGCGACCGTGCAACGCACATATGGTAACTGGTGAAGATCTTTCAAGCGGATTACTGAAAAGCCGGTTCTGCTGTCGACGGTTTTAGGCTGCACCTTGCACAGCGGCCGCTGTCGCTTTTAAGCCAAAGCGAATTCATCCGCCTCGATGTCGAAACCCCGACCCGCCGCCGCCACGGCATCCGCGTCGTTCATCGCCGCCGCGCGCGCCTGCAGGATGAGCGCCCGCAACTCGGCGAATTCCTTACACCCGTCGTTAAAATCGGAAAGACTGTCCCTGCGAAGGACGGTTTCGCTGACCCGATAGCGTCCGCCGGACAAAGCCCGGCGAAGGCTGGCTCGGAATCTGGCACAGTCCCCGCCGGCGTCATCGCAATTCCCCGCGGCGGCAATCTCGTCCGCCAGATACCGCTCGGCCGCGTCGCCTTTCATCACGTGATGGCTGCTGACGAAATCGAGCGCGCCGACGAGGCAGCGGTTGCCGCGGCGATCGCTCAAGCGGCCTTTGACCCATCGCTCGCCGTCGCCAAAGAACTTCAACAGGAGATCGAGGACTTCGACGGCTTCGGCCGGGTCGCACGCGCCCATGAGATCATACCTCCGCATCCGGGGTGATGGGCAAGTGTACCGACAGCCCCGCCCTCCGTCCCGTCTAAATTCTCTGCCAGAGATAGCGGGCATAGCGTCGGTTGTTATTTAAACAACGCTACGGCCGAACGGACTGAGAAAGTCGGGGGCCACGCAGCGACTCGGGTCTGGCCGAGATTGAGGGGGCGGCGCTTATCTGCGGTCGCGGCGGCCTGCTCCCAGGAGCATCTCATGCGCGACCGCCTCTTGCCAGGGCGAGAGCTGCCCGTCATTTTTCCAGATCGCCCGCGGTTGCGAGTGCTCCGCTCCATGCACAGGAGACCACATCCATGACGATCGATGTAGCGACCGGCATTGTCCGCATTCTCAAGCAGGAGGGTGTGGGTTGGGTTTCGACCTTCCCGGTCTGCCGGGTGAATAACGCGCTCGGCCGGGAAGGGGTGCCGATGCTGATGATGCGCGACGACCGCTACGCCGTCGCGGTCGCCGACGCGTTCTCGCGCATCACCGCGGGCTCACGCATCGGGGTCGCCACCTTCCAAGGGGGTGTGAATGCCGCCGGCATGCAATACGCCTATGCCGGGATGGCGCAGGCCTATGAGGATGGCTCGCCGGTTCTGTGCATCACCGATGGCGTGCCGGCCGGCAGCTCGGGCAACAGCCAATACGATGTCGCATCGGCCATGAAGACCGTCTCGAAGTGGTTCGGCTATCTCGACAAGCCCGAGCGCACGCCTGAGCTGATGCGCCGCGCCTTCACGATGCTGCGCAGCGGCAGACCGGGCCCCGTGATCCTGGCGATTCCCAATGCCACGGCCACCTACGATGAGACCGCCGACCCCTACCGTCCCGTGAAGGGATGGAAATCGGCGCCGGACCCGGCGGATGTGCGCGCTGCTGTCGACCTGCTCCTCCGAGCCCGTAACCCGCTGATCTATGCCGGCGAGGGGGTCATCTACGCGGGCGCCTCGGAAGAGCTGAAAGCGCTGGCGGAGCTCGTGAATGCGCCGGTGATCACGACGCTCAAGGCCAAAGGGGCGTTCCCGGAGAACCATCCGCTGTTTGTCGGCGTGCGCGGCGATCAGGTGGCGCACTACCTGAACAAAAGCGACCTGATTCTTGCCATAGGATCGAGCTTGTCGCCGGGCCGCTTCAGCCACGGCATTCCCGATCCAGCGAAGAAGACGATCATCCACTGCAACGTCGATGAGCTGCACATCAACAAGATGTATCCCACCGCACATGCGGTGATCGGCGATGCGCGCCTGACCTTGCAGGCGCTGCGCCAGGAAGTCTCCGACCGCACGTCCGGTTCCGGACGGGCGGCGGGTAATGTGGCGGCGGAAGTGAGGGCGGCACGCCACGAGGCGCTCGCAAGATACCGGCAGGTCATGGCCTCCGACGAGACGCCGATCAATCCCTATCGGGTGTACGGCGATCTGATGGAGGTATTGGATCTGCGCAATTCGTTCGTGACGCACGAATCCGGCAACACGCGCGACCAGCTGAGCACCGTCTTCGACACGCTGATCCCGCGCGGCTTTCTGGGCTGGGGCAATGTCTCCA
>Ga0306920_100015869_pt1 | contig 10348 bp, 10 predicted proteins | sample flu12Cox44000170_FD_204666 | JGI IMG/M metagenome (GOLD analysis project Ga0306920, IMG submission 204666) | Lab enrichment of tropical soil microbial communities from Luquillo Experimental Forest, Puerto Rico - flux4day.12C.oxic.44.000.170 (v2)... | ecosystem: Environmental > Terrestrial >...
TCCTGGTGCTGTTCATTATTTCTCTGATCTTTCGAGGAAGACCATCTGTCTAGCCTGAGCAGTATGTGCGCTTGACTCTGTCATGATTTATAAGAGGCTCACATAAAGATTTATACCGATGACATCATCGGCGAAAAGGCGCGGCGTTTTTCGCCGAGCGCGGCCCTGTTTATCATGACGGATATCATCGAAATCGAGAATCAATATTATATTCGTGCACACTCTTATCTCGCTGACAACCGCACGTGGGTGCTGATGCGCGGAGATGCCTTCGCGGTTTTTAATCGCCATGGGGATTTAAATCCGATTGGGCTTAGTCAGCAGGGACTGTTTTACAGAGAAGCCAGGCATCTCTCTAAATCAGTTCTTCGGCTTGCAGAAACGGACTTACTGCTGCTGAGTTCGACTGTGAGAGACGATAACGCGCTACTCGCGGTCGATTTAACGACATCGGATCTGGATCTACCAAGTGGTGAGCGGCTGCTGCGGGGCGTCCTGCACATCCATCGAAGAAAGTTTCTTTGGAAGAATGCCTGCCAGGAACTGGTCGCTATCCATAACTATGGCCTCACTCCCGTATCTATTGAGCTACTCCACGAATTTGCAGCTGATTTCGCGGATATATTCGAAGTCCGAGGTTATAGACGGCGCAAACAGGGACGGTTACTCGATCCGCGGCTGGATAACTCCAGCGTGACCCTCGCTTACGAGGGATTAGATGATCTTCTGCGCACGACGAAGGTGGAATGTTCCGGAGCACTCGCTCAAGCGGCTCCTAACGAGATGAGAATCCGGATATCTCTAGCCCCGAGGGAGGGAACCTCGTTTACCTTGACAACCTCCTTTACGACTGAGGATAAGGAGGAGGCTTTGCCGTATGAAGTAGCAGCCGAGGAACTCGTTCGAGACTCTGTCGCGTTCACAAACTCCGACATTAACAGCTCCAACGGACAATTTAACGACTGGCTAAACAGATCGAAGGCAGATCTGCAAATGCTAAACACATTGACACCGGAGGGTTTATACCCCTACGCCGGCGTCCCCTGGTTTAGCACTGTGTTTGGTCGAGATGGCATCGTCACGGCGCTTGAATGCCTATGGTTTAGTCCGGAAATGGCGAAAGGAGTTTTAAGGTTCTTAGCTGCGACCCAGGCGACCGAAGTTGAAACGGAAAGAGATTCAGAGCCGGGCAAAATTCTTCACGAAGCTCGTAAGGGAGAGATGGCACGAACAGGAGAAGTGCCGTTTCGCCGGTACTACGGCAGCGTTGATGCGACTCCTTTATTTTTAGTTCTAGCCGCTGCTTACTTCGAGCGGACAGGCGACAGCGAGTTATTGAATTCTATTTGGAAGAACATCCAAATGGCGCTCGATTGGATCGACAACTTCGGAGATCGAGATGGCGATGGCTTCGTGGAATATGCGCGGCTCTCCTCGAACGGTTTGGTTCAACAGGGTTGGAAGGACTCCCATGATTCTGTCTTTCACGCGGACGGCAGACTCGCAGAAGGTCCGATCGCTCTCTGCGAGGTTCAGGCTTATGTCTATGCTGCGAAACGGGGAATTAGCACCGTAGCAGCCGCATTGGGTTACCATAAAGAGGGGGAAAAGCTCGAACGCGAAGCTGAAAGATTGCGAACACGATTCCGCGAGGCATTCTGGTGCGAGGAGATTTCACTTTACGCTCTCGCTCTTGACAAAGAAAAGCGTCAATGCCAAGTGCGCAGTTCCAATGCAGGCCAATGTCTATTTTCTGGAATTGCCACTGCTGAACATTCGTGGCGCATTGTGGAAAGTCTGTTATCTGACACATTCTTTTGCGGCTGGGGGATCCGCACGATCGCTAGTTCCGAAGTTCGTTACAATCCGATGTCCTATCACAACGGCTCAGTCTGGCCCCATGATAATGCGCTGATCGCGTACGGTTTGTCGCAAACCGAGGGGAAAGAGTTACCGTCTAAGGTGCTGACAGGACTCCTTAATTCTTCAATCTTTCTGGAGTCACACCGGCTTCCGGAGCTTTTTTGCGGCTTTTCGCGAAGGCCGGGAAAAGGTCCAACATTGTACCCGGTCGCATGTGCGCCGCAGGCTTGGGCCGCGGGTGCCGTGTTCCTCGTGCTCCAAAGTTGTCTTGGCCTCACCGTACACGCCGCCGAATCGAGGATTTGCTTAACTTATCCCTGTTTGCCAGAATCAATCCAATCTGTCCGGATCCAAAATCTTTGCATCGGTGCAAACTCCATTGATCTCGAGGTGACCCGGGACGCGGAAAGCGTGAGTGTGAACGTCCTGCGTCGCACAGGAAATATTCAGGTTCGGACGATCTATTAAGCAACGTTGCTCGTTCTTGGAGTTGATCGCTCATAGCTAAAACGGGGACCTGGCTGGTCGTCCAATACCAGCGAAATCGCTTGGCGAATCTACAATTCCTTGCACGGCACGATAGCTGCAAAACGCCAGGCCTAGTTGACTCGTTTCCAGACCGTATAGACGGGCCCGCCACCCAATGCGGCCTCGTTCCACGTCAGTTCATCCTTTGAAATAGTCAAAGATTTCTTTTGATCGGTTCCATTCCAGTTCGGAAACGAACAGGCATCAATGCGGACACTCAGCGTTTTTGCGGCCTCGTCGATCGTGTAGGTGCCGAAGTAGGCGATGCTTCCCTGCATAATCGCTTTGCTCTCTGCCTCGGTACCCTGCCGGCTGTTGGACCCGAATTTAGGAAGATCAGAGCGCATCTCCTGCACAGAGAGGTGGCCGCCGTTATCGATCATAAGCATCCCTTTTGGATTGGGACCTAAGATGTCGACCTTGCTGCCATCGTCCCGATTGGTGAAATTTGAGACGAGGATCCAAGTTCCTACCAGTTGGTTCTTTAGGGCATTTTCCGCTTGCTGGCCGAGTGCCTTCCCGCCAGGGAAGGGTGCTCCTAGCCATAGGAATGCGACAGCCATCAGCGTGAACAAAATGCGCGTTTTCAGGTTTAGATGAGTTCTACTGTTCACACTCTTCAATCGCGACCGGCAGCATCGCTGGCTATAGGGTTTTGCCCTTATCCTTCCGCTTTCTCAAGCTTACGCGGCCTTCTTCCGGGGTGGTTTGGAGAACTTGAAACCATTCCGTCGCTTGATTGACGTCTAATAAATTCATAAATTACTCGATTTAGGGAAGCGTCAGCCATTAAGCGGCTGATTGAACAATTCTCAAGTCACCTTCGTCGCCTCCGGTCCGATCTGAGCAAAGCCGTTGGTAGAGTGCGACGTAATCCCGCGCCATTCGCCGCGCGGTAAACCGGCGTTCGAATGTCTCGCGGCATTGTCTCCGATCCAGTGATTGAACGCACGAAACGGCTCGGACAGCTTGATCGATGGATTCTACCAGGAAGCCTGTGGTGCCGTCTTCAATGATTTCCGGAACTGCCCCATTCGGATATGCAATTACCGGAGTTCCCGTCGCTAAGGATTCTATCATCACCAATCCAAACGGTTCGGGCCAGTCAATTGGAAACAAGAGGGCCAAGGCATTGCCTAGAAATTCCCCTTTTTCGCTCTCGCCGATTTCCCCTACGAATTCGACCAAGGGATTTCGCAACAACGGCTTTATTTTGCTGATAAAATATTCCTGATCGGCGCGATCCACTTTCGCCGCCACTTTGAGTGGTATCCGGCTCTTTGTTGCGATGGCCAACGCTCGATCCAACCCTTTTTCCGGTGAAACTCTCCCTAAAAAGGCCAGATAAGAGCCTTTATTTTCGCGAAACGGATATTGCCCTGCAGGAACTCCATGATGCACCGTTCCGCACCAGTTCAGCCAATGTAAAGGTTCGCGCTGAGCATGTGAAATCGATACCAATGGCATCTCATGGTACCGGACAAAAAGCGGGGGGAGATCCGGCAAATCAAGCCTCCCGTGCTGCGTTGTCACGCTCGGTTCTGGACATCGTTTGGCGAACGGCAGGTGAAGATAGTCTAGGTGAAAATGCAGAATGTCATATTCCGCCGCCTTGGCGAATACCGTTTCAAGCAAGCGCACATGATGCGCTATCGGATCTCGAACAGGCGGCTTCTGGAGGCGTAAGCCGGTTTCCGTTACAGGGACAAGTTCAGCTTTCGTCCGGGACTCTCCAGCGGCGAACAAGGTCACGTGATGGCCAAGCTCAACGAGTTCTTCCGTGAGATAAGAAACGATCCGTTCAGTGCCTCCATACCATCTGGGTGGCACGGTCTCATAGAGGGGCGAAATCTGTGCAATTCTCATTTTCTGTCGCCGAAGTTCGTATCACGCTCGGGCATCCGGTCGTATCGACCGCGCAAAAGAGTTAGCACCCGGTACAACAGATTACCGAGCTGCCATGCCCCTGACAGTTCCTTCAATGGATTTCCCTATCTGCAAGTAGAGGTGTCCGTAGTACGATCAACTCACTTATCGATCCGGGAAGCACCTTACGATCGTCGAGGTTCCACCGTTCGATCTTCCAAAAAGGATTTTAACACTTATGAGTATAACAACCGGGAATATAAAGAACGATTATGATCTTCTTTCCCCTTGTTCGACTGCTTGTAACGGTCAACGCCCGGGTCGGAATAACATCTACTATGTTTCCGCCGTCCAATCACAAGCTCTGACTCGAACTTTATGTGTGTCGAATGTTAAATTTCATATTTGGGAAGGAGAGAGATTACGCGGGCACCTGTACAGCTCGGACTATAAAAAGTTGTCGGTACATGAAGAGCAGAAAATATGCGAACATCTCAAGATTTCTTTTGAATTAGCGTGGTTTTCTGTGACTCACGAGACGGTTGATTCGTTACAGCTTCCGGCAAGGCCGACGTTCACAAACGAGGATGGGAGGAAGTTTTGGCTTTAAAGCCGAAAGCGGATAGAAAAAAATATTGGCGGAATCCTGCTGATGATATTGATCTTCCTAATAATTGGAGGTCTGCCAATCTGGTTCTATCGCCGCATCAGAGTTGCCTCAGTTCTTACGTACGGAAAGTAGGTCGGACACGGCAGCAGCTGCCAAACCCGAAGGATTCTTTCCGCCTCCCGAGCGTTTCGCTAACCATCTCGGAAAATATTTGACCAAAACAATCCGTACAGGATTGCTAAGAAACCCCGAGCGATTAAGGCGCCATCAGCGTCTTGACCTCGGAGTCACCAAGCTATGTATAACTGTCAGAAGTTCTACCGGCTCTACCGGCTTTGGTAGATGATTCTGAAAGCCGGCCCGGATCGCCTGCGTGCGATCTTCCAACCGGGCATAGGCAGTTAAGGCCACTGCTGCGACGGCGCTTTTTTGGGGGTCATCGAGCGTACGGACGCGGCGAATCAGCGTATATCCGTCCACGCCAGGCATTCCGATGTCGCAGATGAGTACGCCCACAGGTTTGGTGATAAGCTGTTCTATTCCCTCATCCGCCGATTGAGCCAGATATACTGATGCTCCGGCTGATTTCAGTAACAATTTCAGGAGATTACAAGCGTCCGGCTCGTCATCGATCACCAACACATTTACGCCTTTTAGAGATATTTCCGGAAGGAAGGGGGGATCCTGCGACTTTGATTCGGGATGTTCGCGCCCCGACTCAAGCGGCAGGTGATGCACCGCCGTCAACGGCAGACTAACGATGAAAGTCGCGCCCTTTCCGACACCATCGCTCTTTGCTCGGATCCTCCCGCCGTGCGATTCGACCAAATGTTTGACAATTGCGAGTCCTAAACCGAGACCACCGTGGCGCCGAGTAATGGAGGAGTCTGCTTGTTCAAATCGATTGAAAATATGCGGCAAGAACTCAGGTGAAATTCCGTCGCCGGTATCAATAATGCTTATCTCCACTCTGGAGTCTACTCGCTCCAACCGGACCTGGATGCGTCCTCCCTTAGGGGTAAATTTTATGGCGTTGTTAAGCAGGTTCCAGAAAACTTGCTGCAATCGATTTGGATCACCGGAAAACGCGGCGTTGAGCGGATCGATCACTGTCTGGAGGTCGACACCTTTTGCCGACGCCGTGCTGCGCACCGTCTCAATCGCTTCAGCTACAATGGTTGGAAGATCAATACGCTGGACGTTCAGGTGCACTTTTCCTGAAATAATGCGACTCATGTCCAGCAAATCATCGATTATTTGGGCCTGAACCCGAGCGTTACGCTCAATCGCTTCCAGCCCCTCTAATAAGTCTTGGCTTCGCGGACTGGTGGCACGAAGAGTAGTCGCCCATCCTAGCATAGCGTTAAGCGGAGTTCGAAGCTCGTGACCAAGGGTAGCTAAGAACTCATCTTTCACACGATTAGCTCGCTCAGCCTCTGATCTGGCAGCCCGCTCGCTTTCCAGCAGCCGCTGGCGCTCCGCGTTGGCCGCATCAGTTGTTTTTCGTGCTTCCGCTAAGGCCTCCTCTGCTCGTATTCGCTCGATGATATCGCGAGCGATTTTAGATGCCCCGACGACATAGCCATTGGCATCTTTAATCGGTGAAATGGTGAGGGAAACATGCAATTGACGACCATCTTTGGTCATGCGAATCGTGTCGAAATGGTCATACCGCTGACCGCGTTTTATCCGAGAAAGAATCTCATCTTCCTCTCGCCGGCGCTCCGCTGGAATCAGCCTCATGATCGAGGTTCCGATCATCTCGTCAGCCGAGTAACCAAAGATGCGTTCTGCAGCCTTATTCCAACTCGTAATGATACGGTTGAGATCTTTTCCAATGATCGCATCCTCCGAGTTATCCACGATTGCTGCCAAGCGTCGTGCGACCAAATCTGAATGGTGCCGTTCAACCACAATCCGGAAGCTCCACACTCGACCGGCGTGCTTCCCTCCTGCCGAAATGACCTGGGAGTAGTGCTCGACCAGTCTTCCGTCGATCAGTTCAAGCAAATCAAAGCTTTTTTCCTTTGAGGCTTCAATTTCCGCGATTCGGGTTAGGTACCCTCCTGAATCCTTCAATTGTCGAGCGATCAAACCTGCGATTTTCTGAATATCTCGCAAAGAGGCGGGCTCCTCGGGCAACCCCCATATATTTAAAAACCTTCTATTCCAGCTAGTGATCCGCCCTTGTCCATCGGTCGAGACAATCCCATCAGCTGCTCCTTCCAGGGCAGCGCGCAGCGGGTTTACCGTGGTTGCGAGTTCGTCAGTCTCTTTATCGGGATCGCCTTTAGACATTTAGTGCTGGCCTCTCAGCCTTCCTCTCAGAAATGCGGATTTAGCGAAAGCCGATGAACCGAAATCCGCGAAACCTCGATGCACTGTCGGGAAATTCACGGCTTGAGCAGAAGGCTTCGCGCGGCTGGCTTTTTCATTGCGGCTCTTGGAAGCGCTTCGTTATTTATTCGCCGTGAAGGTACGGCGCCACATCCCAACCAGTGTATTAACGGTTTTTGATACAGCCTTGTCGACCGCAGACCTTCGGCGGCCCGCCTGCCGTCGCGTCGCTGAGTTCGTTCGATGTTTCCCAACTGCATTAGCTCCTTTTGCATCAGCAATTGCCGGTCTTTCGGTTGCCAAACGACCTGGTGGCTGTTGAGGCCGCGGGCCAAGAGGCTCGTCCGAAAATGGAGTGGATTGAGAGCGGGTCTCCGGCTTGGTAACAGCCGCTACGGACTGAGCGCTTGCCTCTGGAGTCGATTCAGGCCGAGGGACCAAGGCGACGGTCTGTGCAGCGGATTGCAGCTGATTTGCTGAAGGATGATTTGCACCTCTACCGAAAAGAACAACGGAAAAGCAAATACTGAAGGCTAGGAAAATCAGCAGCCCAGCAATCCTGACCCAGTCGGTTAAGGCCCATTCTCCCTGACTTGCGCTTTCCAGATCCGAATTCATGTCCACCGTTCCTGGGCATTATCAAATCACGAATTCTCGATTTCCAAAATCAGGTTTCACCCTGAGCTTTGTTGAGAAGACCACCCTACCCCTTCGAATTGCGGGCTCTTCTACCGTTCAAAACGTCCGAGATCCCGGAATACTTCGATTGATGCCCCCCCTTTCGCGCTCTGACGTCGAGATTTTTTTAAACCCGCCCTCATTCATTACGCTGTTTAGCAGGAGAACCAAGGAGCATCCACCGTTGGACAGCGGGACGAACCTCATAAAGGTGCTTGCCCCAACTGGCCCTCAATTTGCCCAAAATCCGACCAGAGTGTTGAAAGCCACCGCTCCCAAGGTGAGTACGTTAGTCTCCTTGTTCTGGAAGAGATCCCGTAGTTCGTCTTTTGCACGCTCTAACACTTGCTTGCGCGATTGCGACAGGTTCTTACCGGCGCGGTTAATGTAAAAGGTACCGATCCCGCACAGGAAAAATCGGCTATCATCCAAGACGGCGCACCGGCACAAGCGTACATCATACAGCAATTTACGAATACCGGGATAAACCACCCTACCTCTTCACACGGGCCGAAACTCCCAAAACGCTAGAACTGGCTCTTATGTGGATACATCCACTCTTCTATTTACAGCCGAATAACTCTTCAAAGGAACAAATACCGCACTGAGTTCGCTTTTCTGCTCGAACAAAGCCATGAGACTAATTGAACGATGCTTTTTCCGCTATATGACAATGGCGGCGAATTTTTTAATGTTCTCACAACTTGGATTACTCCTAAAAACCCACTGAAGCTCTGCACGTGATGAAACAGTTTTTATTTCTCTCTTTTCTCCTCACCATTGTTTCCGCCTTAGCCGCAGATGCGATGAAATTCGTCTCGCCAAATAAAATGAGTACGCTCCTTGTAGACAAATCCGGCAGACGAGACATTATTGAGCTGAAGACTGGAAAAAAAATACACCGCCTTTTTTATCAGGAGCTAGACTCCACTTTTAAACCCAGGATAGCGGAAGCCTTTAATGCATCCTTAAACAAGGTTGGCACAATAGTGCTCCCCACCTTTACCAGCGCTAGCTGGACCTCCGACGACCAAGTGGAAATTAAAGGCAAATCTTCGGTAATACTTAACGATGATAAGGGTGATGAATTTACCTTTACCGCATTGGTTTCGAACTCGGGGATCGTCAAAAGTCTGAGTGTCGTTCCGGCGAAATAGCCGGGATGAACGCCGCCTGGGACTCGCTCATGGTCTGACGGAGCGCGCGTATAACATCACACCAGAACCCCTCCAGCAAAGTTACAGCAGAGTGCTACTGAGCAGCCAAAGATAGACAAGACGCTTGGGAAGACTCAGCTGGAGCGCGGGTGGCAGCAGATCGACCAGCAAAAGACGGCGCAGTTAAAGCAAACAATGCAGCAACAAGCGCCGGTTCCGGCTGGCTTGCCGCCAAAACCGGTGGCGGCTAATGCACAAAATCAACCCGGAGAGAAAGGCCGCCAGCAAGAAACCTCGGAAGCTTCGACCCAGAGCCAGGAGCAACAGCAGGGCACCCCGCAAGCAACTTCGACTCCGGGGCAACAGCCCGCTGGACCGGCATCTTCTCCAACCCGAGCTTCGGGAAGGGCCCCTGAGTCAACCTTACGCGAACAGAACCTTCAAACAAAAAAACCGATCCAACAAGGAACTAACGTTCCTCACGAGCAAGCAGGCCGATTCGAGGCGCCTTCGGCCTCGCCTACCCCTCAGCGCTCTAGCGAAAGCCAGAACGAAAGGCGCGAAGGCCCATCTTCAACATCCTCACCATCCGATACGCGCCGCGTTGAAAAGCCTGCTCCTGCTGAATCTTCACCTACACCACGGGGTTCGATCGAGCGGAGGGAAACAGGAACGTCAGACTACTAAACCGATCCCCTCACGTTCGGAGGAATCAAAAAGTCACACGCCTGACATGGATCAATCTCCTTCAAAGGACCAGCCACGTGAGCGTACCAAAGAACAATCAAATGAACCGCCGAAACAAAGTGAGCCACGCGGTGACCGGACGGCAGAGGATCGGACAAATGACAGAGCCACGCATTCGGAAAATCAGCGCGAATCAAAGAGAGAGCAGCCTGCCGATTCTCAACGATCACCGGAACCGAGGCGATGGTTAGAAGAGAAGCAGTCCGAGCGCACAAATCCGGATCACGACAAGGGTGAAAAGCAGGAATCCAAAAAGCCGAAGAAGGAGGAACCGCAGTCCGAGCAGCCGCGCTGACACAGGACTTTTGCTGCGGGATGCCCGTGCCGCTGCAGCCAGATGTTCGGTTTGCGCAATAGCCTATGCGCGTCGGTCTGCTATGAGTTTTTGGTTCAAAGATTTCCGAAAAAAAAGCGTCATTTCACCCGACCAGATTTCAAGCCGGTCGCGAACCTCACAACAACTCCTCAATTATTAGAATACCATATGTCAAAATCTGAGAGTCCGATACCATTAACCATCGTTGAACTAGCGCTCGACCACAACTCGACCCATCGGGTTCTC
>Ga0306920_100015873_pt1 | contig 10347 bp, 8 predicted proteins | sample flu12Cox44000170_FD_204666 | JGI IMG/M metagenome (GOLD analysis project Ga0306920, IMG submission 204666) | Lab enrichment of tropical soil microbial communities from Luquillo Experimental Forest, Puerto Rico - flux4day.12C.oxic.44.000.170 (v2)... | ecosystem: Environmental > Terrestrial >...
TTCTGGTACACGACGCACGTCGCCGGCATCGGCGGCGCCGGCCCTCGACCCACGCGCATCGGCTCGTTTAAGTTCGACACCTGCCCGTGATGTGTTTCTCCGGACTTTAAGAAATCGCGCGGCAGCTTGCGATCAGTTCCGCTATCGTTAAGAACAACACGCCACATGCATACTATCCTGCAGAAGTTTCAAGTGAGCCGTACGTAGGACCCCGCTTTCCTACACTTTGTCCCGCTCTCAGGTCTCCGCGGTGCTGTCGCTGCCATACCTAGATCCCTCGACTGAACCGGCCTAGATCAACATCGGTTCGAGTATCTAGCCCAGTAACCCCAGCTGCGGCATGAGGATGGGGATCATCCGTTGCCCCTCTGATCTATAGCGCGGCGGTGCGGCTGAAGTAGACTTAACTTTAACGGGAGGGCCGAGCGGCACTTCCGATGCTGGGCTGCTCGGAGGCCTCAGTTGGAGGCGAATGAGAATACACCCTATGCCGCTGGAAGGCCAAAAGAGAAATGGGACGCCAAAAGAGAAATTCCGGTCCAGTAAATGCGGATGATGGAATATTGGGTATATCCTTGATCGCTTTCGGGATAGCTGGCGGGAGCAAACCGCAGCAACTTCCAGAGAAAGGATTTGACATGGAAACGAAGCTCGCTTCCCCCAAAAAGCTGGCAGTCGCGATACTTACGCTTTTTACTCTGCTCGTTTGCCTGAGTCTATCGGCACAGGCGCAACGAAAAATGGAGCCACCTCAGAGACCCCTTGGTCCTCGTGGTCAGGTTGGACCAAACTGCGCCGCAGTAATGGGCAACCTCTTTGCCAATTGTGGGTTTGAGACGGGCGACTTCACAGGTTGGACCGTTCTAAATCCCGCGGACGGGAATACCTTCGTCGACGGTAATCCTAATAACGGCGCGTTCGCAGCCTCGTTAGGGTCGGTCTCCCTCACCAATTGCATTGGGCAGTCGCTCGAGACAAATCCAGGACAAGTCTATACCCTCTCCTTCGCGCTCACCAACGCATTTCGGCCCAATAACTTTTATGTCTTATTTAACGGAGCAACAGTGTCTGGCGATATGCAGAATATGCCGGATTTCCCCTACACGCAATACACGATAGGGAGTTTGACTGCGGTGGGGGCTGACAGAGTGTTTTTCTGCGCCCGAAATGACCCCTCCTTTTTCACCCTGGACGATGCTATATTCAATTAACGGTGATTGATCGGCAGGGGAGCAGCGGTTGCCCGCTGACCCCTGCCGCACCACCGTGCGTACGGATCATCCCATGTCCCAGTCACATATATCCGCGCGGTGCGGTCCACCCTGCCGTTCTGACGGGGGGGTGGCCTCGAATGGATCAAGACGAAAGTCGCGCTAACCTTAACGGGAGCGCCTTGCTCCCGCCAATCGACGATCCGCAGCGGATCGCAACTCATATGGGAGGAGACGACAATGAAAGTAAGACGATACAGATTTTACGGTGACGCTCGAGCCTTTACCAGCACGGTGCTCCTTGCCGTCGCCATTGCCGGATTCGTCGTCACGTCCGCCAAGGCGGATGACAAAATGCGCAGTTCGCCTCCGGATACCAAGTCATATTCCCGACCTCTGGTCCCGGAGGATTTAACCCTTGGGAAAACTGCCGGCACGGCGGGGCAGGCGGCGGGCGTCAACTTCTCCGTGGTCGACACGGTGGTGAACAACACCAATCCCAATTTGCAGTTCACCGATGCCTTCAACGATGGCGAAACCAGCATCGCGGTCAATCCCCTCCACCAAAACGAGATTGTCATCACCGCTTTTTCGGGTGCCTGGGGTGCCGCCGCACCGCTCTGGTTATCAAGAAACGGGGGCGGAACCTGGACGAAAGAGTTTACGATCAACCCGCCACCAGGGGTCGCGGGCGTGCCAGGCTGCCCATGTGATCAGACGGTGGATTTCGGGTCCTTCTTCAACCGTTTGGCGGGCACGTTCCTCACCTTTGCGACCAACGTCTACAGCGCCTTCACCGCTAACCCGGCGACTTTCCCCTCCTTTCATTATCTCCTAGACCTGAATGGTGTCGCTATAAGTACCAACAGCTCTGGCATAAACTTCGCCGATCAACCTTGGCTGCTTGTCGGCCCACAACCAGGCGTCATCGGTGGAGAAAACGTCTACGTTGCCTACGATGATTTCAGCGGTGCCCCGGACATGCACGTCGCCGTTGCGGCGGCAACCGACCCGCCGAGTTTCACGATCGACAATATCTCCGGCTTCAGTACCGGCTTCGTCAATCCCGGCCATCGACTGGCGATCGACCCGGTTAGCGGTGCGGTCTACAGCTTATTCCAGCAACGCATAGCGCCTGGGCTTGGGCTGTCACAGAACATCAACTACATGCTTAACCGTTCCACCGATGGCGGTGTAACATGGGGGCTTCCTGGCTTCCCGTTCGGCATGGTCGTCGCCAATGCCGACAGCGATCAACCTTTTACGCCCAAGTTCTGTACGGTCAACGCTTTGTTGGGCGGCGTCGATCACGCTGCCGTCGACCCCCAGACAGGCGATGTGGTCTATGTATACGGCAATCGTGACCCGACGACTGGCAACAATCGGCTCGCTGTGAGGCGGCTGACCGATGACGGCATGGGTGGGCTTTCAGTTGGGCCGGAGATCTTCATCACTGGCCAGGTGCAGGCTGCCATTCCGTCTGTGGGGATCACCGACAATGGAACCATAGGCGTGTTCTACTACACGTGTGACCAAGCCCCGCCAGTCAGCCCTTTCCCCGTCTTCACGGGGCATTTCGCCATCAGCACCGATGGAGGGGCGACTTTCCACACGGGCATCGACCTTGAAACGTTCCTGTCGCCCGAGGTGGACAACATACGGGATCCGCGGCAGCGTGTGCTTGGCGACTACATGCAAGTCAAAGCCGTGGGGAATACATTTTTCGGGAGCTTCACCGGGAACGGCGCGCCTTTCGGACGCAACATTTCCAACAACGACCCCATCTTCTACAAGGTGTCGGTTGATCCGCTTGCGGGAATAGCTCGCAGATAATGCTCTCTGCACCACGTCAAGCGGGAGCGCGTACGCGCTCCCGCTACTGCGCTAACTCGATACAGCTATAGGGCGGCTGCACCCCGGACATTGAATGGCGCACATAGCCAACAAGGGTTATGCGGGTTCCGACCACAAGGGTTCCAATGGTATCAAAAACCTTGTCCGTAACATTCACCGAAACTGGTGCCGCCCCATCCTTCGGCATGATAGTCACGAATTTCCCGCTACCCGGAGAGATGCCGCGGGATCGGTACGCGCCATTCACGGTTTCGTAACGCGGACCGTATTGATCGCTCGGTCGCGGGCAAGGACTGAGCGCAACCGCCCCTCCCGCGCCTGTCGATCCTAGCGGATGTAGCGCCAATCCTGCACAGAAGGCAACAAGCCGAACCATGGTAGCCTCCCTTTATAACGCGACGAGCCGCACCCGTCGACCAAGACCGGGCAAGCGGACCGGCGCCTGATCCGCCGCAGAAAAGGCCAAGTCGCGCGGTAAGATCGCGCCATTGCTTGGATTTGTTTTATCGGATTTGGAATGGGCAGAGAGATGTGGCTGTTTACGGTTTTCCTGTGGTGCTGGCAATTGTAACGCAACGCGGCGACCCGGACATCCCCGGCAATAATTCCCGTAATTCCCGGTTTGGCGCATTTAATTCCCGTTTAGGCCAGCCAAAATTCCCGGTTAGAGTTGCTACGGGAATTTGCCGGCAACCTATTGATTTGGCTCGCCGTTTTTGCACGCAAACGGTGCTTCGATGGGGAAATCGGCGAAATTTCCCGTTAGAACGGGAAAACCCGGGAATTTTGGGAGCACCACACCCCTCCCGACGATCGAGCGGACTGCCTTGTCCGGGCCAATCATTCCGTCGAGCGGCGACTGTGGCGTAGGAAGCGCCGATTCCAACGCCGAGCTTAATTGCCACGGATCTCAAATGGATAGACAATCAGACCTGGAACGCCAGGTAGGAAGAGACGTTGGATGGGCTCGGTCAAACCCTTCAAGGTTCCGGTCGTTGAATCGCTGTCGGTGCGGGTTGTCGTCGACTCGGTCTTCGACCAATTCATGCCGAAGGCAACGCATCCGATGGTTAGGATCGAGCATGTCGGCCGCATTCGCGGCAATCTGAATTCGACCCTGGCCGGCGAGTGGGGCCTGTCTCTGCATCTCGAATCCCGTAACGCAGGCGTGACGGGGCAATATCTCCTCGATTTTGGTTATACCCCCGAGATCCTGGTGCGAAACTTCAGTCTGCTCGGCATCGAGCCCGACCAGCTCAACGGGCTCATTCTGAGCCACGGACACCGCGACCATTACGGCGGGCTGCCCGGCTTTGTCGTGCATTATCGGGATCGCCTGCGCGAGGATCTGCGTCTCTTTGCCGGAGGTGAGGAGACGTTTCGCGAGAAATGGGTCGGCTCGCGCGACGAGGAGCCGCTCTCCTGGGGCGCACTCGACCGTGCGGCGCTCGAAGCCGCGCGGGTGGAGACCGTGTGCTGCGAGGCCGCACACGCGCTCGAGGGGCCGTTTACCACCGGCAATATAGCGCGCCAGTCGTTCGAGCGGGTGTTGCCCAACACGCTGGTCGAGCCGACCCCGGTCGATCACTTCACCGAGGAGGAGCGGCGTGGGCGGCTGGTGCCCGACCGGCATCCCGACGAGCATGCCACCGGCTATGTCGTGCAGGGCCGGGGCCTTGTGGTCATCTCCTCTTGCAGCCATTGCGGCGTGCTCAACGCAATCAGGACCGCGATGACGGTCTCCGGGGTGGACAAGCTGCACGCCGTGCTCGGCGGGTTCCACCTGGGCGTTGCACCACCGGATTACGTCGAGCACACAATCGCCGAAATGAAGGCGCTCGCGCCCGATGTGGTAATCCCTATGCATTGCACAGGCCGGACTTTCATCGCAAAACTACGCGCCGAAATGCCTGATCAATTGATCGACTGGAACACCGGGAGCCGCTTTACCTTCGGCGTATAAAAGGGCCGCCACAATAGACAATCCGTTGGAATGAGAACATTGCGCCGACCGTATAGTGGGCAATCGGCGTTTGGAAGTTGTCGGCGAACTGAGCGGTCGCTTCCCTCTTTGGCGATGCTTATAGTCGCGAAGATTACGGGGCAAAGATATAATCGAGAGGTTATTTTGTCGGTCGGCCGATCGGTGTCTTGCCGCTAGGAGGCGGCGCCATGCGTTTCTCAATCGGTTTGAAGATCTTCGGCATCGCCGTGGCGTTGCTGATACTCATGGCGGTTGTCGCGCTATTGAGCATGCGGATGACACGCGTTGTCGACAGCCAACTCGGCATTATCGACCATAACTATTTCCCTGCCTATGTCGCGCTGGCCGAGGCCAACACTCGTTCGGTCGAGGAATCGGCCTTTGTGCGTCGGCTGCTCCTGGCGTTGGCCGAACGACCAGGTGATCCGGCGAAACGCGACGATTTGCGCCAGCAGGTTGCGACGACGGGTAAGGCGAGCGATGAAGAGATCGCCAGTGCACGCCGGCACATCAATGAACAGATCGCCGATCCGCTCGATTTCGATGACAACATAGCGCTGGCGCGGCTCGACGATAAGATCGAAGCTCTGCAGGAGGAACGCCGCCGTTACGAGGCGGTCCTGGTCAAACTGCTTGCCGCCGCCGAGGCTGACAACAAGGACCAGACCAGCAAACTGCTCGCCGAGCTGGACGAGTGGCGGGACGATTTCGATCGCAAGATCGACGTTGCGCGCGGCGAGATGCGACGCCTCGCCGGCAACGCTATTGTCGGCACTCGCGCCTACCAGCAGCATGTCGTCGAGATCAGCCTGGCGCTGCTGGTGATCGCTGCGCTGCTCGGCATGACGGTAGCCGCTGCCGTAACCCTAGGCCTGGTGCGCCCGGTTCGCCGCCTGCTCGCCGGCACAGCCGCCGTCGAGGGGGGCGCGCTCGACACTGTCGTCCCGATTACCTCACGCGACGAGATCGCGCTCCTGACCCGATCGTTCAACAGCATGGTGAGTGAACTGCGTCTCAAGTCGCAGATCCGCGAGACCTTCGGGAAATATGTTGATCCCCGTATCGTCGCCGGGCTGCTCGACCGGCCGGAATTGACCGACACCAAAGGCTCGCGCCGGGTAATGACCATCTTCTTCTGCGACATGAGAGGTTTCACAGAATTCAGCGAAGGTATGACCCCGACCGCGCTCGTCAACGTGCTGAACCGATATATGACGCTGATGTCCGAAGCGGTCCGGTCGAACAATGGCGTTATCGACAAATATATTGGCGACGGAATAATGGCCTTTTGGGGTCCGCCTTTCACTGCTCCCGACGAGCAGGGGCATCTCGCCTGCCTCGCCGCACTGGATCAGCTTGCCAGCCTTGCTGCGTTCCGCGACGAACTGCCGGAACTCACCGGCCTGAAGCGCGGCTTCCCCGAGATCGACGTCCGCATCGGCATTGCGACGGGTGAGGTGGTGGTTGGCAGTATCGGCTCGGAGCAGACGCGCAACTATACGGTGATCGGCGATGCCGTGAATTTGGCATCACGTATTGAAGGGGCCAATAAGATCTATGAGACGCGAGCGCTGATCAGTGAAGCGACCAATCGGCTTGCTGCCGGTTCCATAGAGACGCGAGAAATTGACACGGTACTGGTCATGGGTAAGACCGAGCCGCAGCACATCTTTGAGCTCCTCGGCCGCAAAGGCGAGCTTGCCCCTGAGGTCCTCGAACTGCGCGATGCGTTTACCGAGGCGCTGGAAGCCTATCGCCGCAGAGCCTGGGAAGAGGCACGGGCCGGCTTCGAACGCTGCCTCGCCATTGTCCCTCGGGATGGGCCAAGTAGGGTCTTTCTCAACCGCATTTCTCAGTTCTGCGGCGCCGCGCCAAGCGTCGACTGGAACCGTGCCTGGTCTCTGACGGAAAAATAGGGCGCACAGACGACCTCGGCGAGGCAACTGTTTGCTACAGCGCCAGACCTCCGTCGAGCAATGTGGTCTGCCCGGTCATGTAATCCGACGCAGCTGAGGCGAGGTAGAGCGCCAGCAATCCGACTTCCCGGAGCCGCCCCGGGGCGTTAGTGTGCGGCAGAGCGTCCTTGCGGTATTCTGCGGCATCGGTCGCGGTTGATAAGGCTTATTGCGGGAGGATAGGCGATGACGCGATCTTGGATTCATTTCACGCGCGGCCGCTTTGTGCGTCAGGCGCGGGTCGGGCTCGGGGAATTGCGTGAGGAGCATTTGAGCCGGCAGGGTTTTGCCGGGCCGGTGGCAATGCTCTATCGCACCGACGGGCCCAATGAGGTCGTGAGGGTCGAAGGCGACTATCGGCCGCGGCAGGTAGACAGTGCGGATGTCGTGGCGGCTGACGCCAACGACCCGCGCGGCGGCTGGCAGACACTGCTGTCGAACGAGGACGTCGCCATGTCGATCAGTCGACGGCGCGAGGCGATGCCCTATTGCTATCGCGATATGGAGGGCGATCTCCTGTACTTTGTGCATCGTGGCCGTGGTGTGTTCGCGACCGAGTTCGGACCGATCTCCTACGAACCGGGTGACTGGGTGTTGCTGCCTAAGGCCACGACGTTCCGGCAATTGCCGGAGGCTGGCGACAGCCTATTGCTGGTCGTCGAGTCGCCACAGCCGATCCGCCTGTGTGAGCACGAGCAAGTCGGCCGCCACACGCCAATCGATCCGACAATGCTCGAGGTGCCGGATGTCACGGATTATGGCTGGCCGAAGCAGGACGAGTATGAGGTGCGGCTAAAGCATGCCGGCGGGCACAGCTCGATCTTCTACCGCAACGACCCGATGAAAGTGGTCGGTTGGAAAGGTGATCTGTTCCCGTTCAAGCTCAATGTGCGGAACATCCTCCCGATCATGTCGGACCGGATTCACGTCCCGCCTTCGTCTTGGGTAACTTTCGAGGCTCCGGGTTTTGTCGTGCTGAGTATTCCTCCGCAGATCGCCGTGGCCGATTTGGACGCGGAGGAATTGCCGAGCTATCACCGCAACATCGATATGGACGAGGTGATGCTGTCGCACGACGACGAGGACCCGAGCGGCCGCCGGCCCGGCAATTTCCGCCATACGCCACAGGGGATCTTGCACGGAGCCAATGAGGCTTACCGCGCGGAGTTTCAGGCACGCCGCAAGCCGGGCGCGCGCCGGACCAGCACGAGCGTCGGCGTCGATACCTACCGGCCACTCACAGCTGCGCCTGAGTTTGTCCGCATTAGCGGCTGACTCTGAGCCAGCATCACAAGGGAGTGACATCGATGAGTGAGCGGATCTGGGACAAATTTCTTACCGAGCGCGACAAGGCGGTCTTCGCCACCGGCGGGTTTGGTGCACGGGCCGGATTCGGCAAGCGGCCCGCACTGCTGGTGATCGACGTCAGCTGGGCGTGCTGACGAACGCCCCGAGCGCTGCCTTGGGCTGGGGGCGTAGCGCGCAGTTTTCTGCGCTTCCTACGAATTTCTCTGTCGCAACCGCGCATGCATATGCCTATATTTTTGCTGTCACGGCGCTGCCGGATGGGCTTTCAGCGCTGCTGACACGAAAAGGATCAGGAAGGTGCGTGAAAAGCTGAGTGATCGCCTGGCTGCGAGCGTCGCGCCGACGCTGGGCAAGATTGCCAGATACTTCGACCAGGACCGCCGGTCGCCGCGGGGTTTTCTGTTACGGGTGACGCCGGCCGGGGCCAAAGTCTGGGCAGTGCGGTACCGCGTAAAGGACAGCTACCGCGAGCGGGAAATCACTATCGGCGATGTCTCGGCCTGGCCGATCACGGATGCGCGCAAGCGCGCGGCCGAGCTGCGCCGCGAAATTGATAGCGGCGGTGATCCGCTCGGCGACCGCGAGGCAAAGAGAGGCGCACCAACAGTTGCCGAGCTTGCCCGGCGATTCTGCGAAGAAGCGCTGCCCAGCAGGGCGCCGCGAACGCAGCACGAATACAAAGCGATGCTGGAGGGGTGGATTTTACCGGCGATCGGGCGGCGGAAGGTTGCTGAAGTTGCGCGCACCGATGTTGAGCGTTTGCATGCCAAAATCACCGCTGAGGGCAAGTTTCGGCGGGCAAACAGCGTCAAATCGCTGGTTTCAATCCTGTTTGCGCAAGCGGTTGTCTGGCGGATGCGCGAGGATAATCCGGCTACTGGCATCAAGGCAAACCGCGAGCGGGGGCGCGAACGATATCTCAATGACGGCGAGATTGCGCGGCTGCGGGGGGTGTTGACGGGCTGGCGCGAGAAGCGCCCGGACAATTCCGATGCCGTCACTTTGCTACTGCTGACCGGCGCGCGGCGGGCCGAAGTCCTCGGCATGAAATGGTCACAAATCGAGGGTCTCGACACGGATAAGGCAATCTGGAACAAACCGGCAGATCTCACAAAGGACCGTCGTAAACATCGTCTGCCATTGTCACAGGATGCCGTTGCAGTGCTGCGCCGGCGGCAGGCCGAGCGCGATGCCGACAAGATCGTGCGGTTAAGTGGTGACAATGTATTCCGCGGTGCCGGGACCAGGGCGCACGCCTCATCACTGGAGCGCGACTGGCTGCAGATCCGGTGTGCGGCTGGCCTCGATGGCGTTCGGCTGCACGATCTTCGGCACAGCTTCGCGTCGATCCTGGTCAGCGCCGGGTTATCCCTGCCGGTCATCGGCGGCCTGCTGGGGCATAGTAAAGCTGCAACCACACAGCGATACGCGCACCTATTCGACCAGCCTTTGCGCGAGGCCACCGAGATCGCCGCCCGCCGGTTGCGGGGTGCAAAATGACCACGATGATTCCCCCGACTTTCTTCTTAGAAGGCAGACTCCGACCTGTCCGCGACTGCCGAGGCAAATCAATTCAGGTGGCAGGTGAGAAGGATAAAATAAACGACGTACCTTTTCATACAGATCACGATCTTGATCTTCGGGGATACGTCAGATGGAAGAGGCTGTACGGTTGTCGGGGGGACAGGCCGCTGAGCCTTGACCACCACAAGTATTTTACAATCTTGGGTGCGATCAGGGACAAATGTAAGCCGTTTGGAATTGATGAAAAGCTGCTAGCGGACGCCCTTGATCCAGAATATCACGATTCATTAAATCCGGCTTGCGAAGAATTGGCATTTCAGCTCTTAGAAAATATAGTTCTTCGAATGGACCTTGAATCCTCTGGTGAGACCCATTTGGCTCGCAGAGAAAAGGTAATTCCAGATAGTATCATAAACGAAATCGCTTTGTTAATGGTAGAATCTTGTGGCGATACCGGTACTCCGCCACCAAATTCGCTATCCATTTTGCTGCGGGTTCAACTTAACCGCCT
>Ga0306920_100015874_pt1 | contig 10347 bp, 10 predicted proteins | sample flu12Cox44000170_FD_204666 | JGI IMG/M metagenome (GOLD analysis project Ga0306920, IMG submission 204666) | Lab enrichment of tropical soil microbial communities from Luquillo Experimental Forest, Puerto Rico - flux4day.12C.oxic.44.000.170 (v2)... | ecosystem: Environmental > Terrestrial >...
CGTCGACAATTGGCTCGACGAGGCACGCAAGGTGTCCAAATTCGCGGAGCGCAAGGCGATCTACGAGAAGATTGCCGACAAGTATCTCAAAGAGGGATCGATCATCTACCTCTACCACGGACTCGTGATCATCGCGCATACGGCGAAGCTGGAGGGCTACACGCAGCTCGGCGATGGGCTGGTTCGGGTGGTGGGGGCAAGGTTGAAGCCTTGATGGGGCAAGACGCATGCCGCGCACGCCACGTCATGCCGGAGAGGTGAGCACCCAAGCAGCGCTCAAAGTGAGCGGCGAAACGCGGGTGGATCCCAGCCTTCGCGCCTCAGTGGGCGAGGCCTAAGCTGGCATGCTCCCGTTCCTTGCCAGGCGTCTGCTGCAGCTGATCCCGACCCTGTTTTTCGTCTCGGTGATCATCTTCTCCTTGCAGCAACTGCTGCCTGGAGATCCGGCGCTCGCCATGGCCGGCGAGGAGCGCGACCCCGCGGTGCTCGAGCAGATTCGCCGGGAGTACCGGCTCGATAAGCCCGTCTACATACAATACGTCTACTGGGTCGGGGGTGTGCTCTCGGGCAATCTGGGGGAGTCCATGCGTCTCAAGGAGCCGGTGCTCAACCTGATCGCGCAAAAATTTCCGGTGACGCTGCAACTGGCTCTGATGGCGATCGTCTTCTCGCTCACGATCGGCGTGACGGCCGGCGTAATATCCGCCGTGCAAAAGGACACAGCGATTGATTACGCGGTCAATGTCGTCGCGCTGTGGGGCATCTCGACGCCCAACTTTTGGCTCGGCATCCTGCTGATCTTTCTGTTCGCCGTGCACCTGGGCTGGCTGCCGGCATCGGGCTATGTCGGACCGTTCGAGGACTTCTGGCTGTCGCTCCAGACGAGCATTTTGCCGGCCTTCGTGCTTGGCAACTCGTTCGCCGCGGTGCTCATGCGCCACACGCGCAGCGCCATGCTGCAGGCCATGGCCAGCGACTACGTGCGCACGGCGCGTGCCAAGGGGCTCGCCGAGCCCATCGTTGTCTTGAAGCACGCCATGCGCAATGCGCTCACGCCGGTGGTGACGCTGGGTGCGCTGGAGCTTGGTACGCTGCTCTCGGGTGCCGTGCTCACCGAGCAGGTATTCTCCATACCCGGATTCGGCAAGCTGATCGTCGACAGCGTCTTTAATCGCGACTACCAGGTGGTGCAGGGCGTCACACTGGTCACGGCGACCACCTATATCCTGCTCAATCTGCTGGCCGACATCGCCTACGTGCTGATCAATCCGAGGCTCAGGAGCTAGCGCATGGCCGTGTCGCAAGCCTTGGTGGTCGAGCTTGGCGAGGAGAGCCCCGGTGCGCGGGCCTGGCGGCGCTTGCTCAGGCGCAAGAGCGCGTTGTTCGGTCTCATCATCATTGTGGCGTTGGTGTTGGTTGCGCTGCTGGCGCCGCTGATTGCGCCCTTCGATCCGACGCAACAGAGCTGGACTACGATCCGCAAGCCGCCCTCGGCCCAGCACTGGTTCGGCACCGACGAGTCGGGGCGCGATCTGCTTTCACGCGTGATGTTCGGCGCGCGCGCGTCCTTGCTGGCCGGGGTCGTATCGATTTCGATCGCGTTAACGCTGGGCGTGCCCGTCGGCTTGCTCGCCGGCTACGGCGGCCGATGGGTGGACGTCCTCATCAGCCGCATCACCGATGCCATGCTGGCGATTCCGTTCCTGATCCTGGCCATTGCGCTGGCGGCGTTCCTGGGCCCCTCGCTGCAAAATGCCATGATTGCGATCGGCGTCACGGCGACGCCCATCTTCGTGCGACTGACGCGCGGGCAGGTGATGGCCGTCAAGGTGGAGGATTACGTGGAAGCGGCACGTGCGGTCGGCAACCCACCGGTGCGGATCGCGGTGAAGCACATCCTCCCCAACATCCTGCCGGCCCTCATCGTGCAGGCGACGATCTCTATCGCCACGGCCATCATCGCTGAGGCGAGCCTATCGTTCTTGGGGCTTGGGCAGCAGCCGCCGGCGCCCTCTTGGGGCTCGATGCTCAACACGGCCCAACGCTTTCTGACCAATGCGCCGTGGATGGCGGTGTGGCCAGGGTTGGCGATCTTTCTTGCCGTGCTGTCGTTCAACATACTGGGCGATGGCCTGCGCGACGCGCTCGACCCCAGGGAGCGCTGACGCTTCAGCATTTGGCTTGATTGCCGACGCGTTGCGGGCCAAAGTCGGTTCGGGCGGGTGGCGTGCGTTGGTGTTGTTGGCGCACAGGGAGCACGCGTGCCATGGTAACTTGGACACCCGACCCCAGCTTCTATCCCTCGCCCCGCATGGCCATGAAGGCGGCGCCGGAAACATTGGCCTACGTGGCGGCCTTCGATCCTGAGCGCAAAGTGCCCGATGGGCTGGCCGTGGTCGATGTTGATCCCAAGTCAAAGTCCTACTCCAGCATCGTCGGCGGCGTGGCCATGCCGAACCGAGGTGACGAGCTGCATCACTTCGGCTGGAACGCGTGCTCCTCCTGCCTATGCCCCAACGCGCCCCACCCACACGCTGAGCGCCGCTATCTTGTGGTGCCTGGACTGCGGTCTTCGCGCATCCATATCCTCGACACCAAACCCGATCCCAGGAACCCTAAGATCGTCAAGGTGATCGAGCCCGCCGACGTCGCCGACAGAGCGGGCTATACGCGACCGCACACCGTGCACTGCGGGCCCGAGGGCATCTACGTGGCAGCTCTCGGCAACCGCGAGGGCAAGGGGCCCGGCGGCATTTTCCTCATGGACCACGAGACGTTCGACGTGCGGGGACAGTGGGAGATGGACCGCGGGCCGCAGCATTTCGCCTACGATGCCTGGTGGCATCTGGGCCACGATACGCTGGTGACCAGCGAGTGGGGCACGCCCGACACGTTCGAGGACGGCCTCATTCCCGAGGTTCTACTGGGAGCCAAATACGGCCGCAGGCTGCACTTCTGGGACCTGCACAAGAGGAAGCACCTGCAGACCATCGACTTCGGCGACAAGTATCAGCTGGTGTTCGAGCTGCGGCCCGCGCACGACCCCACCAAGGCCTACGGCTTCGTCAATTGCGTTGTCAGCCTCGAGAACCTCTCCTCGTCGATCTGGACCTGGTACAAGGACGGCAACACATGGGCCGTGCGGAAGGTGATCGAGATCCCGGCCGAAGCGGCCACCGAGGACCAATTGCCGCCGCTGCTGAAGGGCTTCAAGGCCGTGCCTCCGCTCGTCACCGACATCGACCTGTCGATGGACGATAAGTACCTCTATGTCGCCTGCTGGGGCACAGGCGACCTGCAGCAGTACGACGTATCCGATCCCTTCGCGCCGAAACTCACGGGCAAGGTGCGCATCGGCGGCGTCGTTGCCGGGGCCACGCATCCCGGCGCGAAGGGCGCTCGGCTCAATGGTGGACCGCAGATGGTGGAGATCAGCCGCGACGGCAAGCGCGTCTATTTTACCAATTCGCTCTACGGCGCGATCGATCCGCAGTTCTATCCCGAGGGGATCGAAGGCTGGATGGTGAAGCTCGACGCCAAGCCCGAGGGAGGCATCGCCTTCGACGAGAGGTTTTTCGTGCAGTGGCCGAAGCCGCACCGCCCACACCAGGTGCGCCTCGAAGGCGGCGACTGCTCGTCGGACTCCTATTGCTATCCGTGAGGGAGGTAAGTTGGGTCGGGCGCTGGCGCTGATCCAACTGGAGATCAAACCCATGCCCGCGCCAAAGGCCAGGCTGCGATGGCTGAAGAATGGTGGTCCTGGCTCGCGCTGGTGGGACTGGGGGCCTTTCACGGCCTCAACCCGGCCATGGGGTGGTTGTTTGCCGTGGCGCTCGGCCTGCATCGGCAGAGCCGCACCACGGTCTATCTCTCGCTGCTGCCCATCGCGGCCGGGCACGCGCTCTCCGTGGGGTTGGTCGGCGCGGCCTTCGTGCTTGCCGGGTTCGCGGTCAACGCACGGGCGTTGGGAAGCGGATGCGGCCTACTGCTGACCGGCTGGGGGCTCTATCACTGGGGCTACCGTCATCGGCATCGCGTGCGCATCGGCATGCAGACCGGGCTCGCGGGCATCTTGGTTTGGTCGTTTCTCATGGCGACGGCCCACGGTGCGGGGCCGATGCTCTGGCCGATTCTCATGCCTGTCTGCTTTCCCGCAGGCGCCGCTGCCGGTGACAGCAACCCCGCCGCCCTGGCGCTCACGGGCGTGATGGTGCACAGCGCTGGAATGCTGGCTGTCACCGCCATGATCGCGTGCGTGGTCTACGAATGGATTGGCCTCGGGATCCTGCGCCGGGCTTGGATCAATCTCGACGCGGTGTGGACAGCCGCGCTCTTGGCAGCCGGCGGACTGCTGGTGTTCGCCTCTCTCTGAGCGGGCCCCATGAGCGGGGATGGCGAGGTTGACCCCGCTCATGGTCCCTAGCTACCATCGATCCGGGCTGCGGGCGCGCTTTCCTGCATCCGAGGGCAGGAGCGGGGACTGCTCCGTCCCAATGACGTGTGGGCCAGAAAGGGGCCCCTAGCTGGGAGGAAAGCATGCACCGACGCAGCTTCGTCGCTGGCTCGGCTGCCGTTGCTGCGGTAGCGCTGACGGGCCGACGGACATGGGCGCAAGAGGTCTATCCGTCCCGCGCCATCACCCTCATCAACCCGTTCCCGCCCGGGGGGGCTGCCGACGTGGTGGCGCGCCCGCTGGCAGCCGTGCTCGAGCCTGCCCTCAAGCAGCCGGTGGTGATCGAAACCAAGTCCGGCGCGGCCGGCCAGGTTGGGGCCCAGTTCGTGGCCGGCGCCAAGCCCGACGGCTACACGCTGCTCGTGCATATCGTGTCGATCTCGGGGTTCGCCGAGGTCGACAAACTCTACGGCCGCCCGGTCAAGTTCACGCGCGACGACTTCATTCCGATCGCGCGGCTCATCGCCGACCCCATGGTGCTGCTCGTCAACGACCAACAGCCCTACCAGACGCTCGGCCAATTCGTCGACGATGTGAGAAAGCGCCCCAACGAGCTGACTTATAGCTCGTCGGGTCTGCACGGCGCGCTACATCTGCCAACCGCCCTGTTCCTGCGCGCGGCCGGCCTGCAGATGAAGCACCTGCCGACCGCCGGCGGCGGTCCTGCGCTGACGGCGCTGATCGCCAACAACGCGCAGATGGCGTGCTCGGCGATCGCCGCGGCAATAGGTCAGATCCGGGCGGGTAAAGCTCGTGCGCTCGCTTGCCTCGGGGCGCAGCGCGCGCCGGCCCTGCCGGAAGTGCCGACCATGCAGGAGCAGGGGTACGATATCGAGTTCTATCTTTGGGTCGGGATCTTCGCGCCCAAGGGCACGCCGGAGCCGATCGTCGCCAAGTTGGGTGAAGAGATCGGCAAGGCTGCGGCCGCCGACGAGTTCGGTCAGGCCATGAAGAACATCGGGCAGGACGTGGCATACCTCGACCAAGCCGCGTTCAAGGCTTTCTGGGACGCCGATGCCAAGCGCGTGGAAGAGGCTGTGCGGCAGATCGGCAAGATATGAGCAAGAAGGGCCCTCGTGAATGCGTGGGGACCACGCCCCCACTCCCGCGCCCTCGAGCAGTTCGATCTGCCGATGGGGCCTGTGACGGCAGCGCTCACGGCGGCGCTGCCGATCCACAGCGGGCCCATGGCCGTGTTCTGGGGCCTTAGCCTCCAAGTACGTCCATGTTCGTCGGCAACCTGATGCCGATTGTGTCCGTTGGTTTCCTCCGCTTGGGTGGCGCTGCAACCTCGCGCACGCCCAGGTGCAGGAGAAGGATGAAGCCGGTCAGTCGAATCGACCAAGGTCAGTTTCGCCAGGGCTGGGCGCGGGCATCGTGTCGCCCCCCACTATTCTTCTGCGAGTTGTGCAATATAGTGCAGCAGCGTCCAAGCAGAGGGCAGGATAGTCCATCAGCCAATGCCAAAGATCACCTACATCGAGCACGATGGCACCACCCATATTGTTGAGGCTGAGATCGGCTCGACCGTGATGGAGAGCGCGCTCAAGGGGGGTGTGACCGGCATCGTCGCCGAATGTGGGGGAGCATGCAGCTGTGCGACGTGCATGGTCTACGTGGATGAGGCCTGGCTCGAGAGGACCGGTGCGCGCAGCGAAGAGGAGGAGGATCAACTGGACTTTGCCTTCGACGTGCGTCCGAACTCTCGCCTCTCCTGCCAGATCAAGGTGACGGAGGCACTCGAGGGCTTGGTGGTGCGGACGCCAGCGTATCAAGGCCGGTAGCCGCTGCCCCCCTCGGCCAAGGCTCAACACCAGACAGCGAATTGTTGACCTCAACCTGCTTGGTCCAACCGGCAACCGCCCAGAAGCCGCGGGGAAACCCGCACCGCCATAGGTCCGAGCTCCTGCGCCTCGTCCCCTGCCTCGACCAGCACGGCCGACTTGGTGCTGGCAACTGCCGTTGCTAGCTCACCGGCCTCGCCACGGTGAAGCCCTTGCTCCGCGGCGGCCCACCCATGCCCGGCACGCATCCTCTGTTTCTCATAAGATGCGGCCGCGCTGCAGCGTATAGCGATACATATCGGTAATGTCCGCTCCTGGCATGGCCGCCTCCATGCGCTGCCATAGGTCCACGACCGGAGTGGCGATAGCATCGGCGATACCGGCGGCGCGGGCGGCCTCGAGATAAAGGCGGATGTCCTTGAGCTGCAGCTTGGCCGTGAAGCCCGCGTCGTAGCGTCCGTGCTGGATGCGATTGAGGAACTTGTCCTCGGTGGCAGAATTGCGGCCCGAGGAGGCATTGACGATGTCGAGGATGGTCTTCATGTCGATGCCTTGCTTGACGCCGAAGGCGATGGCCTCGCTCGTTGCAGCAAGTGCGGTTGCGGACAGGAAATTGTTGAGCACCTTGACGGCCTGTCCTTGGCCCGGCTGCGGGCCGACGTAGAACGGCTTGCCCATCAGGCTCATCAGCGGTTTGAAGCACTCAAAGCTTGGCCGCGGACAGGCCAGCATGATGGCGATCGTTGCTTTGTCGGCGCCCGAAGTGCCGCCAGACACCGGGGCGTCGATGTATTCGATGTCGCTTGCGGCGAGGAGGGAGGCGCACGCCTCGGCGGCCTTGATCCCGATGGTGGAGGTGTCGATCACGGTCTTGGCTTTGCGATTGGGCGCGGACGCCAGCTCGCGCGCGACCGTCTGCGAGACCGCGCCGTCGGGCAGCGAGAGGAGGATGGTGGCGGCGCGGCTTGCTACTTCGGCGTTGCTTTGAGCAATGGCGGCACCGGGCGGCGCACCCCTTGTGCTCAGCGCATCGGCCACGACCAGAGGGTAACCGGCGTTGGCAAGATGCCGGCTCATGCGGTGCCCCATGCTGCCGACGCCGATCCAGCCGATCGTTTCCTTCATTGAGATTTACTCCTCGATTGGCTCGCCGGGAGCAGGACGGCGGCCTCACCCTCACGCGGGCGGCGGCACCACCACGTCCGCGAAGGCGTGGCGCTTGGTGATGAGGCCGGCGTGTTGGAAGATGTCGAGCGTCGCCTCGAAGGCCGGCCGAGTGATTTCCACGTGCGGCGTCCAATTGCCGAGCTTCTGGTAGGTAGCGATCGTGCTCCTCAGCACGGGAAGATCGATGTCCGGGAAGAACGGTGCCTCCGCTTTGGCGACCTCGGCGGCCGGTGTGGCGAGAAGCCAGGCGCGCGCCTTGCGATAGGCGCGCACAAATGCTTTGGCTGTGTCGGTGGCAAGCCATTGGCGCGTCGCGGCCAGGCTCGAGAAGGCGCAGGTGCCACTGGCATCGGCGAGCGCAGCAACGATGTGGCCGACGCCGTCGTGCTCCAACTGCTGTGGTCCTGGACCCTGCAGATGCACATAGTCGCCCTCGCCCCGGCGGAAGGCGGCGATCATCTTTTCCGTCGCGCCAACGTCGATCAGGTTCAGATCGTTGACGTCGACGCCCTTTTTAAAGCAGGCGTATTTGAACATCGCCATCGGCTGGCCCCCGTGGTCGACGATCACCTTCTTGCCCTTGAGCTTCTCCCAGCTGAAGGCCGTGTCGGGGCGTTGGGCGGCGAGAAAGAAGCCGTCCTTCTCGTTGATCTGCGCGAAGTGTAGCGCCGGCGGCTGCTTGCCCTGCTCGAGTGGCCCGAAGCCCTGCGACGGGGCCGATTGGCCCACATGCGCGGAACCGTCGGCGAGGCTGGCAATGGCCGATTTGCCGGGGGCGGAAACCGTATGCCTGGGAGCCAAGCCCTCCTGCTGCAGGAAGCCGCCGGCAAAGGTGGCGATGAGCGGCGAATAGAAGGCGGAAAAACGAGTGAACTCGATGCGGATCTCTTGGGCCAAACGGGGCCTCCTTGGCGTTTGACGCCCGTCTGGATGCGGGCCGGGGCGTGCATCTTCCCCCAACTTGCCGCGCCGCCAAAGTGAGAAAGCGGGTTGAGCAATGGTAAGGCAGGTTCCCCCAGCGCCTACGCAATGCTTAGGCACTGTGTTCTCGCGCGCGCCGGGAGCAGGCAGGGCTCTGCGGTCGCTCCCAATCGGCAAAGGAAATCAAACGGCTATCCTGCCAGCTCGGCTGCGGAGAGACTGGCATAGGGCTTGCTCCGGAGCGGAGCGCCGCAGGGGCTGTTGTCCCCGAAGGTACGCGATGAAGCATCGGGATTTCCTGAAATCATCGAGTGTTCGATCGCTTCCCGCACCGGCTCTCGGGGGGCCAAAAGGCGCGCGTCGGCATCGCCCGCGCCCCGACCTCGTGATCCCCGACGTGTCGGTTGAGGCCGTGGTGCTTAACCTGCGGCAGGACCTCACGGAGCAGCTGGGCATGAGCGGTCTCCTTTCTCCCACAGCTTGTCTCCCACAACCGCAACGTGGTGCGGGCGATGTGCGACCGGGTGATCGTCATAGAGGTGGTGCGCATCGTGGAGGCGGGGCCAACGGAGCGCGTGCTGTGCGCGCCAGAGGCGCACGACACGGATCTCCTCCCCGCGATCCCGCATCTGCCGATGTAGCAGGTGATTGTCATCCCCGCTGAAAGCGATAGCTTGAACGGGGCCTGGGCCATCTGGCGCACGATCGTTGCCGGTTTGGGCCTTGATGTTCGCTGCGGGCATTTGCGGGCGAAAGTTCCAGCGTGAGAGGAGCAACGTGAAGGAAGACGCACTGGACGCATTGATCGAAGCGAGCGCCGTGACCCTCGCGCTGCCGATCGAACCGGAGTGGAAGCCGGCGATCAAGGCCAACTTGGCGGTCACGCTCCAACTGGCCAATACCGTGGCGGAGTTCCAGTTGCCTGACGAGGCCGAGCCGGCGCCGGTCTTCGAGGCCTGAAGCCATGCTTGCCTCAGCGACAGCCGCCGAGATTGCGCAGGCCGTGGCGACGGGCAGGGTCAGCGCCACGCAAATCGTCAGCGCGGCTTTGCGACGCATCTTTGAGCGCGATAAGACCCTCAACGCTTTCACGGCCGTCACGGGCGAGCGGGCGCTTGCCAAGGCGCGCACCATCGATGGCGAGCGCGCCGTGGGACGTCCACTTGGGGCGCTGGCCGGCGTGCCGTTCGCCGTCAAGAATTTGTTCGATGTGGCGGGCCTGGCAACGCTGGCGGGCTCAAAGATCAACCGGGACAGGGCGCCAGCCGCCGCCGACGCCACCCTGGTGCAGCGCCTTGAGAGGGCAGGCGCTGTGCTGGTCGGCGCGCTCAACATGGGCGAGTACGCCTACGATTTCACCGGTGAGAACGTGCACTTCGGCCCCTCCCGCAACCCACTCGACGTGAGCCGCATGACGGGCGGCTCCTCGGGCGGCTGCGGCGGTGCGGTGGCCGGCGGCCTCGTCCCGCTGGCGCTTGGCTCCGACACCAACGGCTCAATCCGCGTGCCGTCCTCGTTCTGCGGACTGTTTGGCCTCAAGCCGACGTACGGCCGCCTCTCGCGTGCGGGAACCTTCCCGTTCGTGGCAAGCCTCGATCACCTGGGTCCTATGGCGCGCTCCGCACGCGACCTGGCGCTGGCCTATGATGCCATGCAGGGCCACGACCCCGATGATCCCGTCAGCGCCCGGCGCGTCGCAGAGCCGGCGTTGCCGCGCATCGCGCAGGGCATCAGTGGGCTGGGCATGGCGGTGGCGGCAGGCCATTTCAAGCGCGGTGCCTCGCCCGAGGCTCTTGCTGCCGTTGGGCGCGTTGCTCAGGCGCTCAACGTCACGCGGGAAATCGAGATTCCGCAAGCCGCGCGGGCGCGGGCTGCGGCGTTCGTCATCACCACCAGTGAAGGGGCTTCGCTCCATCTTGAGCGCTTGCGCGCCCGCGCCTGCGACTTCGATCCGGTCGTGCGCGACCGGCTGTTGGCGGGAGCCTTGGTGCCCGCAGCGCTGGTCGTGAAGGCGCAGAAGTT
>Ga0306920_100015875_pt1 | contig 10347 bp, 9 predicted proteins | sample flu12Cox44000170_FD_204666 | JGI IMG/M metagenome (GOLD analysis project Ga0306920, IMG submission 204666) | Lab enrichment of tropical soil microbial communities from Luquillo Experimental Forest, Puerto Rico - flux4day.12C.oxic.44.000.170 (v2)... | ecosystem: Environmental > Terrestrial >...
CGAGTGCGAGAGAGCAGGCTTTGGGCGTTCTTAAGGATTTTCTTTTCAACAACAAGACGAGACTTCTCGACGTTTACGCGCCAACGTGGAGGCAGCTGAATCAAGACGCCAGATTCAGAAGCACATTTGGGCCCCAGCGTTCATCTAGTGGTGGGATGTTCAATATAGGCGGCACTCCGAGATCAGCAGCGTATGTCGCGCAACAGCTTCACATGACTTTCGTCGTCGATACAGCCAAGAATTTCTTTAAGCCAAGCGACATCCACCTGCCAGAGAGTAAGGTTGCTCTCTTCCACTCGAAGATCTACCTCTACTGCGAGGCAGCGGTATTGCGCGTTCTCCTTACGGAGGAACAACAGAACGAAAGCTATCGGGAGCTGGTCACGGAATTTGAGAAGCTGATTTTGCCGCCTCCTTCGCAGGGGGGTATGACCAAATTAGAGGCAATAAAGGCGGCGATGAAATCGCACGATCAATTATTCACTGAGAAGAAGGAATTCACTTGGACGCGCAACTGGCTAAAGGGGATTGGTCACGAAGAAACAAACCCAGAGGCGCTTGCTACCTTTGCACAGCTCATTGGACTGAACACGCGAACGGTGAGAAAGTTCATCCACGACATTGGGCCGCCCTCAACCAGGTAGAGGTCTTTATGTTTTTTGTCCGATGGCGCGGCCTGCTTTTGAGGCAGATTGATGCGTTGGGGATGCAGGAGGTTGCAGCGTTTGGGTGAGGGAAGTTGCTTGCAATCTGTTTGAGTTTGTCTGCCGCCCAGGGCAGTGGTGGGGATGGTGGGCTGACGGCTTCCACCCCCGGGACAACGTCTCCGGGGCATGTGGCTCATCGATCTCCTGGTCCGGTAGGAGAGGAAAGCTGACATTTCGGATAAAGCCGACGGTGAAAGAGTGCCAGAAGCAGACCAACTCACGCCTAAAAACTCCGTTAGCGGGTAGCGCGAAGGCCACATCGATTTGGCTTGGCGGGAGTTGATGTCGAATCTCGGAATTGCGCCGCGTAGCATCTTGGAGGAGCGGGAGTACCGGGTATGGCCTGGAATGACGAGCGGGTCGAATTGTTGAAGAAGCTGTGGTCGGACGGATTGAGTGCCAGCCAGATCGCCGGTCGCCTCGGCAGCGTGACACGCAACGCGGTGATCGGCAAGGTGCATCGGCTCAACGGCGGGGCTGGGGCGGCTGAAAGGCACGCCGCGCATGGAAATCATCCGCCACCATCAATGAAGACGGTACGGCGGGGCCGTCGCCGACCAGATCCGCTTGCCTCGGTGTGGGATGCCGAGATTCTGCCGATGCTCGAGGCGGCGCCGGAGATGCGCGCAGTTGACGTCTTTGACGAAATCCGACGGCGCCATCCCGAGATATGTCAGGGCGTCCGTCGTACCGTAGAGCGCCGCATTCGGGAATGGCGGGCTTCGAAATGTCCGGCTCATTTCGGGTCGACGCTAAGCGCGCCAATGACTGCCGAAAACCAGAGCGCTAGCATTGGCTTTACATTCGACTTCCTTCGGGCGGCTCACCAAGGCATGACCCAGATAAGGAACCTACCGGAGCGGGCTCAACAACATGCTTCGATTCGCGACATCCTGAAGCTCTGCAGGTCGGGTCCTCTTGGAAAGCGCAACCGAGCCTTGTTAGCGCTCAGCGTCGTTTGTGGGTTACCTATTAGTCACTTGGCACAATATCCCGTATCAAGCCGTGCATCACTGTATCGTTGGAAGCAAATCTTTTTGACCTTTGGGTTTGATGCACTCGTTCAATCCCCATCGCGACTTAAGCTTCGCTTCAAGGATGAGAACATTTCCGCAGCGATTTTCAAGACCTTGCACGAGCCGCCAACCTTGCACGGTTTCTCAAGAACAAATTGGCGTCAAGTGGACCTGAAGCGTGCTCTCGATGACAAGGGAGTCAGAGTATCGATTTGGAGTATTCGGCGTGTGGTACGTGCAGCAAAATACCAATGGCGGAAGGCAAAAGTGGTACTTACGAGCAATGATCCAGACTACCGCTCCAAGGTAGAGCACATCAAGCAGATCCTTGGATCGCTTAGTGAGGATGAATGTTTCTTCTCCATCGATGAATATGGACCTTTCTCGATCCGGTTAGTTCCAGGAAGAAAGCTGTGCGCCCCCGGAGAGGTGCCATCAGTGCCACAATGGCAGAGAGGTCGTGGAACGATTATAATCACCGGAGCCCTTGAGCTACGAACAAACCAGATCACCCATTTTTACTCAGAGCATAAGAATACCGGCGAAATGATAAGGATGGTTGATCTGTTGCGACGCCAGTATAAGACAATGACCAAATTGTACATTTCCTGGGACGCAGCTAGTTGGCACATTTCCAAAGCACTAGGGAAGCACGTTGAATTCTTAAATGGTTGGGCTGACTTCGACTGCGCGCCGCAAGTTGAACTCGCGCCTCTACCGTCAAGAGCACAATTCCTCAATGTAATAGAGTCGGTGTTCAGTGGAATGTCGCGTGCGGTGATACATAATAGCGACTTCAAGGGTGCAACGCAGGCAAGAGATGCCATAGACGCGTATTTGGCAGATAGGAATGAGTTCTACAGACTTCATCCGAAGCGCGCTGGACGCAAGTTGTGGGGGCATGAGAGAAGCGAAGCAGAGTTTCGGGAGGAGAACAATTGCAAGGACCCGAAATTCGGCTGAACGTGCGCCTTCTGCGTTCCATGTTGAGGACGAGCGCTACGATTGCACGTGGTGCTGCTTAGCCATTGCTCCCAGTTCAGTGAGAGCGTGGAGTCCGCTAAAGGAGTGCCCGCGCGGCCTCAATGTAGAGCTTGCGCGGATCGTTGTCCGCGCGCGCATCGACAGCAGTCACCACCTTGCGTTCTTGCGGTAGGTTGGTCCGCTTCGGGTCATAATTCACCGTCGGCACTTGGTCCGCTTCAAAGGTCAACCAGACCAACGCGTTGATCATACGTGATTTTGCAGTTCTCTCCCGCCTTGGGCGGCGCGGGGATGGTGGGCTGATGGTCGAGCTTACAGCCACCTGCATGCAACACAGCAAGACCGCCACAAAGGAAGCCCACCAGAGCCCTGGTGAGTTTGGACTACTTTGATGCCCACCTGAACTGTGGGGCCAACACTGAGCGAAATTTGAGCCCCCAGCGTTGATCCTGCGCAGCTCCCAGAAGTGCTTGCCCACTGCCTGGCGCACCATTGCCACTACCTCAAGCGCACCATCTCCACATCAGTCGCACAAGAACAACAAGTCAGAACACGGCTAACACCAGTTGGTACGCCCCTGCCTTACTGCAATTAGCCTCTCAATGTGATTTCCCCAATCCTCTAGAGCTATTCGACGCTCGTCCAAATATTCAAATCGATTGTAGATGCGCGCTACCTTACTTGGGATCGCATGGTTTAGTATTTTTTCTATGACGTGGGGTTGATGTTTGAGCTTTGCCATTCCTGTTGCAGCTGTGCGCCTTAAGTCATGTAGGCGCCAAGGTTTGGTCGTTATTAGATGTTCATACTTCGACTTATGTAAATTTACGAGCACTCTAGCCTCTTCTAACGTCATTGTTGGATTGCTCACCAATAGATCAAGAATGTTCTTGGCCTTGCCATAGCCACCAAGTTTGGATCCTTTTGTTTTGCGCGTATAAAAGACGTTGTCTGCACGATGGGGTATTGATTGCAAGATAGTGAGGGCTAGAGTGTGAAGAGGCACTATGTGCGGGTTATTAGTTTTGGTGCGCTGTGCAGGTATCTCCCAAAGTGCTGAATCTAAATTAAGCTCGGGCCAACGCATACCCCCTATCTCATCTTCTCTTTGAGCAAGGAGGATCATTAATTGAAAGCAGTTGCCGTATGGGTATCCGATTTTGTCGCAGCCGTGCCAAATAGAGGTTAGCTCTTGATCGGATAGCACCCTATCTCGTTCAGTGGAGGGTTTGGGCTGTTTCAGGTTAGCCATAGGGGAGGCTTGTAGATAATCGTTTTCGGCAAGCCACCGGCAGAAAGAACGCATAAATGTAAAGACAGACCTGTGCGCGCTCTCTTTATCTCTCAGGGTCTCCATCAAGTTGCGAATGTCGTCTCGGCTCAGCTGGATTATTTTCGTTTTGGCGCCAAGTTGAGGCTCAACGTGGGTTTTAAACTCGCTCTCAATCCGCTTCCAGTACCTACTTTCTTTACCGTTGTACTCTTTGAGCTTTTCTGCCACATGGGCATCAAATAAATCTTTGAGGGTCTTCGATCCAACAATCTTCTTTTGATGTTCAAGACGTGCTTTCTTACGTAACGATATGTCTTCGCCCTGTGCAATCTTGCCCAGATCAATTGTTGCTTGTCTACGCGCTTCGTCAATAGACATATTTGCCCAGTGACCAATTACAGTCCTAATTTGTTTGCCGCCTCTACCAGCAATGTGTTTTTGAACAAACCAACTAACATCCCCCTTGACATTGATGTAACAGCCAAAGCCCCGCAGCTCACTATCATGCAGACGAATTGGTATGCCGCCCCTGATTGCGGAGTACCGCTGTTCCTTGAGCAGACTAACGGTGATCTTCACTTGCATCGAAGTCTCCTAACGTCGCTGCGGTTCTTGTAGCACGTAGTACTACCTTCCATGTCATGACATGTCATGCCCTCGTCATGACACAGACGGCTACTTTGTGCCTGTAGTAGTGCTATCAGAACAATAATTATTGTTGTGGCTGCTGAAGTTAGTGCTATTCTATTCATGTGAAGTCTCAAAATACGCCAAAAATAAGGGAAAATCAATAGATTATGTATCAGACCGACATGTCGAAAAGGTGCTGGCCACCATTGGCGAGGGTGATGTCACCGTTGCTTGCTGGGAGCCCGGTCAAGTCAGTCCCTATCACTGTCATCCGGAGGCAACGGAGATCTATTTTTGCGTCCGCGGCGGGGGCAGGATGACCACCCCGCGCGGCACCGTCGAGATCACGCCGGGATCGTTTGTCGTCCATCCGGCCGGCGAGTTGCACGAATATGCGAACGGGCCCGAGCGCACGCTGCTCTTTCGTGTGCGCTATGGCACCGACATGGCCGCCCGGCACCTCGTCTGGCGCGGCAAGCCGGGCTGGACGCAGCGCACGGAGGACAGCGAATATTTCCAGCGCAACCCCGTGGGCTAGGGGCGAGCCTTTGCCCGTCTGATGATAGGCGCCATGCGCGCTGCCGCATGGCGATTGCTGGGAAAAATTGACCTTTCCGGTACGCTCGGCGTATTTTCCTTGCACGGTGGGCGCAAGGGTGATCTCAACTCCGCAAATGATGCCCGTCGACGGGAAGAGACGCCATGCGTCGGTTGCAAGCCAACGGCACAACCATCGCCTACGCTCGAATTAGAGCCGGTCCGCCAATCGCGCTGATGGGCGGCGCGCAAGCCCACCATTCGATGCTTGCCCGGCCGGCCATCGAGCGCGCGGGCTGCCGCACCGATAGCGCCAACCACCGGCACGCTTGCGGCCGCACGTGCAAGCCCGAGCGGGGCTCTTCGCTTGAGGATGTGGCAAGCGACGCCGTGGCGCCGATTAAGGGGCTGGGCTGCGACATCGGCGACGCTGCGCCTGGCAGTTTGCTCGCACAATCGCGCTTCGGGCATTGGCACCCCGGTGCGGACGTGATTTTGGCGGCGGCGATCGGGGGCGGGCGAATGCTGGGCGAGCTTGCTCCAGGATAGCGCAGCGCGCGAATTAGGACTGGCATGAAGTTGAGTTAGGAAACTGCAGCAAGGCCGATCGGGGTACCCACAGAAGGCCCTGAATGCCGGGAGGAAGACATGGCGCAAACAATGGACGTTGGCCGGGTGGGTTTTTTCGGCTTCTCGCGCTACCAATGGCTGGTGTTCTTCGTCGTTTGGCTCGGCTGGGCCCTCGATGCAACCGACTTCAACCTATTCTCGCTGGTGCTGAAGCCGGCCGTCACCGAGGTGCTCGGTGGCACGCCGTCGCCGGCGGAGATCGGCAAGTGGGGCGGCTTGCTGGCGATGGTGGGCCTGTTGGGCTGGGCACTTGGCGGCATGCTCTTCGGGGTGGTTGCCGATATGATCGGGCGCGTGCGCACGCTGGTCATCAGCATCGTCGTGGTCGCCGTATTCACGGCGGCGCAGGGACTATCGCAAAATATTCTGCAGTTCGGGGTGTGCCGCTTCCTTTCCGGTGTCGGCACCGGCGCCGAGATTGTCATCGGGATCCCGTTGCTGGCCGAGGCTTTTGCCGACAAGGCCGCTCGCGCCAAGGTGCTGGGTTTCATGATGACAGGCGGCGCGTTCGGCTCGCTCATTGGCGGCGAGATCTACAATTGGTTCGCGCCCTTCGGCTGGCGTGCAGTCTTCTATGCGGGCCTGATGCCGGCCGTTGCGCTCTTCTTCATCCGCCGCAATATGGGCGAGCCCGATTATTTCAAGGCGCTGCAGGTCGAGCGCGCAGGCATCAGGCAGGCGGGCGCAGCGAGCGAGGAGGACCAGGCCAAGCTGCGCGTCGGCATGCTCCAACTGTTCAGTAGGCGGCACATCTATGCGACCACGGTCGGCCTGCTGTTCTGCCTCGGCACCTTGCTTTCGATCTGGACGAGCCAGATTTGGCTACCGACGGTGCAGGCGAACATGATCAAGGCGAGCGGCATCTCCGGGCCGGCAGCGATACAATCGCTTGGCTGGGGCACGAAGCTGTGGGGCATCGGCGGCATCCTGGGTTATATCGCGTTCGGTTACCTCGCCGATTGGTTCGGGCGTCGGCCGACCATCGTCTTCTACAACATCGGTGCAATTGCCTCGGGGCTCTACCTCTACTTGGCGTTGCCGAACTGGGACCTCTACCCCTACGTGCTGCCGATATTCGGTTTCTTTATTTTCGGGGTGTTCTCGGGCCACGCGATCTGGCTGCCGGAACTGTTTCCGACCTATGTGCGAGCGACCTCCCTGTCGTTCTGCAACGGTACCGGCCGCGTCATCACCAGTTTCGGCCCGCTGGTGGCCGGCGTTCTCGCCGGAGCCTTCGGCGGCGACTTCAATCTCGCCTGCGCGGTGATGACCTGTTTTGCCGTTCTGAGCCTGTTGGCGGTCCTGATCGGCCGCGAAACACGGGATGAACAATTGCCAAGGTAGGATGCAGTTCTGGCAGCGAATGCGGCGGGCGCATTTGCCCCGCCGGCCAGAGCCGCACAAGGGTCGTCGCAAACAATGAACCCAACAACGGAAGGCTGGACTGTCGGCGGCATCGAGGTTGAATTGCTGCGCGGCGGATCTGGCAAGCCCGCGCTTTTGCTGCACGGCTTCCAGACAATCGGTCCCAACGCTCCGTTTCTATCGGAGCTCGCCAAGCATTGCGGTTACTTTGCTCCGTCGTTGCCCGGCTTCGGCGCCAGCAAGCGGCCCAAGGATTTTGACACGATCTACGATCTGGTCCGCCACACCCTCGATCTGATCGAGGGCATTGCGAGCGACCAGGTCACGCTGATGGGGTTCTCATTTGGCGGCTGGCTCGCCGCCGAGGCGGCGGTGATGCGCCCCGCCAAGCTCGAGCGGCTGATCTTGGTCGATCCCGTGGGTATCCGCATCTCCGACCGCGAGACGCGCGACATCCTCGATATCTTCAACGTCCGCCCGGACGTGGTGCGCGACAAGACCTTTTACAACGCCAAGCGCTTCGCGCCCGACTTCGACGTCATGTCGGACGCCGAGCTCGTAACCTACGCGAGGAACCGGGAGTCGCTCTGCCTCTATACGTGGAACCCATTGCTGTATAATCCGCAGCTCAAGACTTGGCTGCGGCGCATCAATGTTCCGACGCTAGTGCTGTGGGGTGCCTACGACGGGATCGTCTCCCCAAACTATGGCCGCACCTATGCCGAGCTGATCCCTGGCGCGCGCTTTGAGCTCATCGACAATGCTGGCCACCAGCCCGAGATCGAACAGCCCGATGATTTCGTCGCGCATGTGGCGAGCTTCATGAGCCGTGGCTGAGATGCACAACACCCCGATCGGAGCAAGGGTGCCATGAGAGCTTTTTACGGCTGCGAGGTGACCTATCCGTTCGTGCCTCAGGAGGTACTCGATGCCGCCAACTCGGTGCGCGCAAGCCTGCCCAACAGATATTGCGACCCCAAGATCGCCGCCGATCTCTACCACGAGACGCTCGATGAATATCTTGTGGCCGATGATGTTGGGCTCAATGTCATGGCGACCGAGCATCACGCCGGCATCAACAGCCTGATCGGTTCCAACCCCACGTTCGTCGGCATCATCGCCCGCCAAACACGCAAGGCGCGCATATTGAGCCTCGGCACGCTGATTTCCCTGCGCAAGGATCCCGTGCGGATCGCCGAAGAATACGCGATGATCGACGTCATATCGCGTGGCCGTCTCGAAATCGGTCTCGTCAAGTCCGGCGGCAGCGAGATGGCCTCTAACAACGCCAATCCCATGCAAAACGAGGACCGATTGTGGGAGGGCATCGATCTCATCTGCAAGGCGCTGAGCCATCGCGAGGGCCCCTTCAGCTGGGAAGGCAAACACTTCACGCATCGTCACGTCAACATCTGGCCAGGTCCCTACCAGCAGCCGATGCCAAAGTTATGGGCCGCGACGGGCGATCCCCATTCGACCGCCGAGTGCGGGCGGCGCGGCATCATCAATACGCTGGTGCTGCGCGGCCCTGAGGGCACCAAGAAGGCTTGGGATTCCTACAAGCGAGCACGGCGCGAGGCGGGCCTGCCGGCTCCCACGCGCGACATGTTTGGCTACGCGGCCATGGTGTACGTTGGCCAAACAGATGAGGAGGGGATGCGCATCGGCAGCAAAATCCTCTGGTTCCTCAATACGAGCCTCAAGACGGCTCCCCAGATGTCGAAATTCCTGCCGGGCTCCGCTCCGCCCGAGGCCGCTCCCCAGATCTATCGCAGCAAACCAAGGCCAGCCGCAATCAGTGACGCGCGCAACAGGAGAACGGCGCCGCGGGCAGAAGAGGGGACGACAAAATCCGCCTCGCAGAACGCGGCGGCACTCATCTCGATCACACCGGAGCAGGCTGTGGCGCAAGGCATTCTCTTCGCCGGGAATCCCGACACCGTCTACCGTCAGATCATGGAGTTCCAACGCAAGGCGGGCGCCTTCGGGAATCTCAACATCATAGGCCGCTCCGGTTTTCTCACCCATCGGGAGGCAGTCGAAGGCATCAAGATGTTTGCCCGCGAGGTGCTGCCACGGCTCGCGGACAGCAACAGGGCGGTCTGCGACGTCGGCGAATAGGGGGCGCGGCGAAAAAAAATCGCGCTAAAGCGGCATTTCTTCGGGCTATTCCTTGATTCCAAGTAGTTGGGCGGCGGTGCCACCCAGGATGGCGATCCTGTCGGCATCGCTCAAACCCGGAGTCTCAAGGATGAGATCGATTGCCGTCGTCGTCCAAGGATAGGGATAATCGGTTCCGACCATGAGCTGGCTCACGCCAACTTCGGCCGCCAGATGGCGCACGCCTTCGGGTCGAAACACCATGGTGTCGTAGTACATCTGCTTCAGGTATTCCGAGGGACATTTCTTGATTGGCCCGTAGGTCCCTCCCGGACACAGATCGGGGCGCACCGGGCAACCCCGATCGAAGCGGCCGGCATAGGATGGAAGATAGCCGCCGGCGTGGGCCGCACAGATCTTGAGCCCCGGGAACCGATCGAGCGTCCCCTCAAAGATCAAGTGCGCGAGGGCGATCGTGGTCTCGAGGGGATTGCCGATCACGTTGCTCAGATAGCCATTGCCTTTGAACCGATGGCCCAGTTGCGCTGGCGCCCCATCGCCTTGTGGGTGAATAAAAATAAGCACACCCAGCTGTTCGGCCTTGGCCCAGAATGGATGGAACCTCGGATCGCTTAGTTCATCGCCCGCAACATTGCCGCCTACTCCGGCTCCGCGCAGCCCGCACTTCTTCACACCCTCCTCGAGCTGCTCGGCGGCTAGATCAGGAAACTGCAGAGCCACGGACGCAAAGGCGACAAACCGGTCGGGATTCTTCGCGCACGCCTCGGCAAGCCGCTCGTTTTGAATCTGGATGATCTTTTTCGCAAGATCACGATCGGCCACCTTGTACCAATTGGGATTTATGCTCAGTGCCTCCACATCGATGCCCTGATCGTCCATGGTCTTGATGCGCCGGTCGACCTCGCTCGCCATGTCGAGGTCGGTCCGCAACGCCGGACCACCCAGTTTTAGCTTCATCAGCGCCAGGGCCTCTGGCACCGCGCAGTGCGCGTGAATGTCCACGGTCTTCACACGCCTTCCATTGACGACGACCTTGCGGCGCTCTGACCTTGTCTGCGCAGGCGAGCCTGCCTCAGCGCCACAC
>Ga0306920_100015876_pt1 | contig 10347 bp, 10 predicted proteins | sample flu12Cox44000170_FD_204666 | JGI IMG/M metagenome (GOLD analysis project Ga0306920, IMG submission 204666) | Lab enrichment of tropical soil microbial communities from Luquillo Experimental Forest, Puerto Rico - flux4day.12C.oxic.44.000.170 (v2)... | ecosystem: Environmental > Terrestrial >...
GAAGTCGACTGTCGTGGGCTCTGCCGACTGGATCGTGATGCACTTCGTGAGCGGATCGAACCCGGCCAGCGCCACGGTGATGTCATATTCACCGTAGAGCACGCCGGCAAAGCGGTATACGCCAAGATCGCTCGAGACCGTGGATACTTCGGCGCCGGTGGCGACATTCTTCAGCGTGACGCGTGCGTTAGGCTCGGGGATCTGTACCCGGTTCGCATCCAGGGTGTAGATGACTCCGCCGATGCTGGAGCTCTTCCCGGCAGCATTCTCCACCAATGCCATCAGCAACAGCACTGCGACGAATGCCCGCCTGGCAGGGGCTCGCAGGTGACCACCAAATCTCACTGCTGTGGCTATTCTGCCACCGCGCGCGGTTGGACGACGAAAGAACCGGGTACGGTCTTCCGACGGCGCTTTTGCCCTCGCCGCTGACGGCGTCACCGGGCGCTTCATCCGGTCTCTCCCTTGCCGACCAGTGGTGCTTGCCCCGGTTGTGCTATAGCCACTTACTGCCCCACCGCGACGGAAACACCGTAGGGAGGCGTGAGCTTACAGGCTCTGCCTTCACCTTGGCTTGCGTGAGCAGGACCAGCGGGTGGCTGCTCAAGGCCGACACGACCGACAGCACGTGCTGATACGATGCTCGCGCGTCCGCCTTCACGTACACGGTTGACACACTTAGGCCGGCCAGCGCCCCGATTTGGATCGGTTGCACTCCCAGGTACAGGTTCCCTTCGGCGGTCACGGTCACCACCGTGGTGTCCTGCTTATCTGCTTCCGGCATCGCTGCCGCCAGGCTTGAGACCGGCAACTGCACCTGGATCCCGGGCCGGGGCGCCGGCACCGCAGGGTCTTGCTGAACGACAATGCCGTAGATTCCGATGGCAATCAGGCACACTCCGACTATAACGGTCGCTCCTTTCGAGCCTCCTGGTTGTTTAAGTTTTGTTTGTGGCCAGCGCGGCGGTGGCCAGCGTTCCTCCCAGGCCCATGGTCTCCACCGCCGACGACGGCACAATGACCATCGAACCGCGTTCCTTGATTGCCTCGTACAGCATGTTCATTGCCCGCAAGTGCAGCGCCACCGGATTGTCCTGGTAGGTCTTCGCCGCCTGCGAGAACTTGTCGGAAATCTCGGTTTCCGCCTGGCCAAGAATGTTGCGCGCCTGGCGCTCCCGTTCCGCCTGGGCCTGGCGCGACATGGCGTCTTCCAGCGCCTGGGGAATACGCACATCGCGAATTTCCACCGACTGCACCGTAACCCCCCAGGGGTTGGTCTTCTCATCGAGGATGCGTTGCAGCTCCCGACCCATGGAGTCGCGCTCGGTAATCATTTGCGCCAGCTCGTGGCGTCCAATCGATTCACGCAGTCCGGTCTGGGCGCTCATGGTGATGGCTTGCTCAAAGTCCTCGACTTCGAGGATCGCCTTCTCCGCGTTCCATACCATCCAGAAAACGATGGCATCGACGTTCACCGGCACGGTGTCGCGGGTGAGCGTCGACTCCGCCGTCACGCTGGTTACGCGCACGCGCTGATCGACGCGCCGGCTCAGACGGTCGACGATGGGCACCATCAAAAACATGCCCGGCCCGCGCAGGCCGACATATCGGCCCAAGCGCAGCACGGCGATCTTCTCCCACTGGTCGGCGATCTTGAGGGCGAACAGGAAGTACAAGCCGATCAGCACACCGGCAATCAGTGGCGCCCGGTTATTCAGGAACAACGTAAGTGCACCGCCAACTCCCAGACAAACCATGAACACGGCTACCGCCGCGCCGCTGATTTGTGCGTCACTGCGAGTCTGAATCGTCATAGCTTACCTCCGCTTCCTTGCGCTTTCGCGCTGCATCTGCTGCAGCGGTTCCAGTACTTCGTCCAGGGTGAATCCCGCCGAACCGGCGCGGGCCACGAAGTCGCCCACCAGTTGATGGAGCCGCCGCTGCCGCTCGGCCTCGTCCGGTTGTATCTCCTGGGAGCTAATGAACGTGCCCGTGCCCTGATGGGTCTGCAACAGACCGCGAATTTCCAACTCGCGATAAGCGCGGATTACGGTGTTGGGATTGATCGAAAGATCGACCGCCAGCTGGCGCACCGTGGGGAGCTGATCGCCTGGGGCCAAGGCACCCGTCGCCATGCCACCCGTCACCTGATCAATGATCTGGCGATAGACTGGCACGCCGCTGCGCAGATCGAGAGCGAACTGGAAGAGCTTGCGATGGCCGGCTGCGGGGTTCATTAGAAATATAGTGTACTAGTTCTATATAACAGAATGGCGCAGAAATTTGGCCGGCCAGCCGGGTAGAAATTACCAGAACGGAGACTGGGCGGATGGAAGCGGCCTCCCCATCCGTTTCGCCGCTGACGGCGATAGGGCGGGGAGACGGAGGAAAACAAGGGCGAGCTCAGAAGTGGAAGGCCAACTGGGCCGTGACCGTTCGCGGCGTCACATAGTGCGTTCCGCTGAAGGTCGAGAGAAAGTTGTACAGAACATAGTTGTTTGTGAGGTTGATCAGGGTGACCTGCGCGCTCCATTGGTAGCGGTCGCCCTTGAAGAGGTTGTCGACCCCAAGGGCGATGTCGAACAGGCTGCGCGACTTAATCCGCTGCGGATTGTGGTCGTCATTTTCCGTTCCCGGCGCCGGGACGCTAATGAGTGTCGAGCCGAACTGCGACGCCAGACACGGACTGGGCAGAGGCACCGTCGGGGTTGCATGCATCCCGTTGCAGGTGAACCCGGCCTGGAATTGTTGATCGGCCGTCAGCGGCAGACCCGAGATGGTGTTGATGAGATTGATGGCCGGGACACCGTTCACTGTGGTCGATGATCCGGCACAGGTTGCGGTCAAGGGGTTGTAGCAGGGAGTGGCGCCCGCCACCAGTCCGCTATCAAACCGCCAGTTGAAGCCCATCCACGGTTTGCGGCTCCAGGGGAGCTGGTATTGCAGGTGGGCGGTCATGTTGTACCTTTCGTCATGATCAATGCGGAAGACGCCGGTTGAGGGAGGAATGATAGGCAAGCCGGCTCCCTGCGGCAGGAAGAACCGCGCGGCCACACTGGACATCACGACCAAAGCGCTAACTCCGTGGTTTACCGGCATGCTGACCCGCAAAGCCCAGCCCGGAATCTTGGAGTTGTGCCATTCGATGGGAAATGTGATGGGAGTGCTGCCCACAACCCCGAAGTCGTAGCCGTTGTGCGTGTACTTCCACACGTACTCCCCATCCACGACCACGTATTTGCCGAACGCCTGCTGCAATCCGGCATGAAATTCATTGCGGAAGCCGGGGGCAATCGGGCCCAGGTTGCAAGCGACGCCGGGGGGCGGAACCAGGGTGGCAAGGAACGGGATCGAGCATCCCGTGCTGGCGATGACCAGATTCTCGTTGAACGGAGTCTCCAGCGCCCTGGCGTACGAGACACGCAGGACGGTGTTCGTCTTTTGTACGTTGTAGGCGATCCCCAAGCGGGGCTCTGCCTGCGACCCCGTCGACAACCCGTTGTAGAGATCGCCGCGGATCCCCAGGTTGAACGTCCACTTTCGCACCGTGAGCGTGTCCTGAACATACATCGACAACTGTTTCACGTCCGTGTGCCCGACGAACCGGAACAGGGTGCCGGGGGCGTACAACCCGCCTCCACCGGTCAGGTCGTAAGGCGCTAGAATCGCGCAAGGCGTGCCTGGAATCGGTTGCCCGCTCACCGGGTCGAGGCAGGAAGGTATGATCGACGGAACTAACGTCGGATCGACGATTCCAACGCTGTCGTTCTCGTTGAGAAATGTCTGCTCGTAAGTGATTCCGGCCTTTACGTTGTGGATCCCCTTTACGTAGGTGATGTTGGCCAATGCCCCTGCGTTCAGCAGGGTACGGAACTGCGCGACCGACTCGCTCTGAAGGTTCGGAGAGTAGTCGTTATAGGGGTCGGCGGAAGGATAATAGTTGTACTGGTCCTTGCGCACGAATCCCGCGAGAGTGAGGATGCTTGTCGGGCTCAGCACGTGGGTCCAGGAGGGCGCAATGTTGAAGCTTAAGATCCTCGAGCGTTGATCGGAGGGTCCCAGTTGGATTCCGGTGAACGGGTTGAGCAGGGGAATGCCATTGACATTGTGGTACTGCTGATCGTACGAGTTGGGATTTTGAAACCAGGAACGCGAGAAGTCGAGGTTCAGGTGGAGGGCATCGTTTGCGGAGAACTGATAGTCGAAGCGGTCGAAGGCGTTCTGCAGGTTGCCATGAGCATGAAGTACTCCGAACTCTGGCGGATCAAGGAAGCGCCCGGTGTTCATCCCGTTGGCGGCGATAAAGTTCCCCCAGTTCTTCCCCCCATAGGAGAAGTTGAAGCCCAGGTTCGACGAGCCAAAAGCTCCATAGGAAGCATAGACCTGGCCATGCGGCGTCGTAGAGCCCAGTCCCGAACGGGTGGTCACGTCAATCACCAGGCTGGTCTTGTCGCCGTACTCGGCGGGTGGCGCTCCGGCGATCACCATCATCGACTGCACTGCATCCAAGGGAATCTGGTTTGAGAACACCTTGCTTTGCTGGTCGGTGATAGGTTGTCCGTCGAGCGAGAACGAGTTCTGTGCGTGGTCACCCATTCCGTGAAACAAGCCGTTGGAGTCGGCTGCGATTCCCGGCGTCGCAAGCGTAACCAGCGAACTCAGCTGCGAGGAGGAGCTTTCCAGGGGGAGCCGGTCAAACAATGAGCGGTCCACATCGGTATGAAAGGTAGGACTGTTTTCCAGCAGGTCGCCCGCTTCCCCCTGCACGTTGACGGTTTCCGCGGCGCCGCCGATCTGTAAGCTGATGCTTAGCGAAACCGGTAAGGACGACCGCACCTCGACATCCTGCGCGGTGGAGGAGAATCCGCTGCTGGCGACGGAAAGGTGGTACGCATTTAACGGCACGTTAGGAAAGCTGAACTTGCCCGCGCTGTCGGTCGTAGCGGTGCGGCTGTATTGACTGACGGGGTTGAGAATCTGCACCGTCGCCCCGGGTACCAGCGCGCCAGTCGGATCCGTCACCGTCCCCGTGATACTGCCGGCATTGCCGGTCGATTGCGCAATGCCAGCCGCGCTAAGCAGCACTGAGACCGCCACAATCGACCAGCGATGTCGACGATTTCCTGTGCCAGCTCGATTCCCACGGCGTGCCCGGCCGGATGCATCCCCTCCTGGCGCGCCACGCTGCTCCATATAAAAACCCAACATTCCAACCTCCAAAAGCGGTTGCCGGCTTCCGTCATTGACCTTACGAAGTTCGGGGAAGCGGCTTTCGAATTACCACATGACCACCCGCCACGCAGCTTGCGGGACAAGTGTTGAAGCAATGGCAGCGTGATTTAGAGGTTTGACGGAGGAGGACGAATGAACGAAGTACCGAGCTGCAGCCGCGATGTCGATTGCGGCGCGGGAATAACCAGCGCCGTCGATTCGACCACCGGTGCAGCCGCAGAGCTGACCGCGGTGACCACCGCCGCATTGTGGGCGGCCACGCACAAGGAGCAGTGCGAAGCCGGTGAGGTCCCTCCCGCCAGGACATCGTGCATGTGAACCGCTTGCACGAAGCCGAGACCAGCCACCACCAGGGCGAAAAACACCGCTGTCCATCTGCGGACCTGGGGTTTTGCAAGCTGGCCTTGGCAACTCATGCGAACCGAACTCACAATAGTGTATCGAAACCAGATGGCGGGCGCGAGGAGAGGAAAGCTCTCGCCGCGCAAACCGTCCGGGAGAAACGCCGGCCGGAAGGATTTTAGCTGGCGTCCGAACCACCGTCTACAACCGCAGCCTTTCCCTGAAAATACTGCAGTATGGCCGCCGCCTGCGAGCGGCTTACCACCGCCGCCAGGGCGGCGGCATCGGCCTGCTTCACCGCCTCCAGGCTGCCGAAGTGTTGTAACAACCTTCGCGTGGTTTGTTCCCCGATGCCGGGAATCTCGCGCAGCTCGGTCTTGCGGTCGCGGATCTGGCGCCGCTTGCGGTGGAAGGTCACGGCAAAGCGGTGCGCCTCATCACGAACCAACTGGACCAGGTGCAGCACCGGCGAATGCCGGTCCAGCACGATGGGATCATCCTCCTGACCGTGCACATAAATGATCTCCTCGCGCTTGGCGATCGCCGCCAGCGGCTGATTCACGATTCCCAGCCCCTCCAGCGCCGCTGCCGCCGCATGCAGTTGCCCGATGCCCCCGTCGATGAGGATCAGGCTGGGCAGCGGCTTCTCCTCGGCTTGCAGTCTGGCGTAACGTCGCGTCACCACCTCGCGCATCGATGCGAAATCGTCTACCCCAATCACCGACTTGATGATGAACTTGCGGTAGTCCGACTTTTTCATGGTGCCGTCCTCCCACACCACCATGGACGCCACCGTCTCCGCGCCCTGGATGTGCGAAATGTCGAAGCACTCGATGCGGCGCGGCGGCTCCGGCAGCGTCAGCGCGTCCTGCAACGCTTCCCGGATCACTTTCGCCGCCGGCTTCATCACCCGGAAGCGCTGATCATAAGCCTGCTTGGCATTTTGTCCGACCAGGTCAACGAGCGAGCGCTTTTCGCCGCGCTGCGGCACATGGATTTCGACCTTGCGCTCCCGCCCCTCAGAAAGCACTTCCTCCAGGGTGGCGCAATCCTCAAATGCCACCGGCACATAGATATTGCGGGGAACATATTGCTGATCGAGATAGACCTGCTGCAGCAAGGTGGAGAAGAATTCGCCGGGATCAAAGCCCCTCTCCCCGATGATCTCGTGCATGTCCTCCCAGAAGAACTCACGCTTGTCCATGATTTTGCCAGCGCGCATGTGAAACAAGTTCACCGCCAGCATGTGGTTCTCGTAGTGATAGCCGAAGACGTCGGCATCGTCGCCATCGACTTCATGAATGCGTTGCTTTTGCTCCAGCAGCGCAATGGTCGAGATCAGGTCGCGATACTTCGCCGCCAACTCGTACTGTTCGCGCTCCGCCGCGGCATTCATACGCTGGTGCAGCGACCGCGACAGGTCGGCGCCGCGTCCTTCAAGAAACAGCTTCACGTCATGCACCGCCTCGGCGTAACGTTGCGGCGTGGTCAGCCCCTCCACACATGGTCCCAGACAGCGCCCGATGTAGAACTGCAGACACGGCCGGGGATAGTACCGGCTCAAGTCGAGCTTGCACGAGGGAATCAGAAAATGCCGATGAATCAAATCGACCAGCCGATAGGCCAGGCTGGTGGGGAAGTACGGCCCGAAGTACAGTGATCCATCCTTGCGCAACCGTCGCGTGACGTACACGCGTGGATAGCGCTCGCCCAAAGTCAGTTTGATGTAGGGATAGGTCTTGTCATCGCGCAGCAGGATGTTGTAGCGCGGTTTCTTCTGCTTGATGAGGTTGTTCTCGAGCGCCAGCGCCTCCTTTTCGTTATCGACGACGATGTAGTCGAGGTCGGCTGCCTCGCGAAGCAGGCTACCGGTCTTGGCGTTCTCCCCCGCGCCTTCGAGAAAGTACGAGCGCACCCGGGCGCGCAGGTTCTTGGCTTTGCCGACGTAGATCACCTGTCCGTCGGCGTTCTTGTACAAATAAACGCCGGCTGAAGTTGGCAAAGTCCGGATTTTCTGTTGCAGATCCATGCAAAAGGGAAGTAGCAGATTATTTGCTCATGTCGTTTGCCCGCCGGCTGCATCCCGGTCTCTCGGGCAGCCTCGCTGCCCGGCACGAAGACGATCGTTACTCATTGGGATGCCGGTTGCAAGCGCCCGTCCAAGGCTTCACCCCATGCGGCGTTACCTCGAAGCTTCGCCATGATTACCCTGTGTAAAAATTTTACTATTTACGTCAGGATTATCCGGCGTTAGCCAGCGTTCCCCGCATATGGCTTTTTGCAACTCATTGAAAAAACGCTCGCCCGCGGTGCTTCAGGGATTGGCCACCGGCTTGCAATTCCATCATCGCCCACTTCCCAGGAGTTGTTATGACTCGGAAAAGTCTCGTCTCGCTGATGGTTGCCGTCGGCCTACTTTCGTCGCTAGGTTGTGCCACCAAGAAATATGTCCAGGAGCAGGTCACGCCTATAAACAACAGGATCGGCGAGCTGAACGACATCACCGCCAAGAACAGTCAGGACATTAAGGATGTCAACGGCAAGGCACAGCAGGGCATTGACGCCGCCGGTGCTGCCGATCAGAGGGCGGTTGCCGCCGGCAATTCCGCCGACCAGGCCAATCAGAAGGCAACCCACGTGGGTAATGGCCTGACTTCATTGCAGGGCACCGTCGAGAACCTCGACAATTACAAACCCGTGGCCAATACTACCCTCCTGTTCGGGATCTCCAAATTTAACCTGAGCAAGGGCGACCAGCAGACGCTGGATGAGTTCGCACAGCAGATTGGCCAGCAAAAGCATTACATCGTAGTCGTCCATGGCTACACCGACTCGACCGGTTCCTACGACTACAACAACCAGTTGAGCCGTCGCCGTGCAGATGCCGTGGTTCGGTACCTGGCGGCGAAGTACAACATCCCGACATTCCGCTTCTATCTCATTGGACTGGGTGAATATAACCCGGCGGCCGAGAACAACACCGCGGCCAACCGGGCGAAAAATCGCCGCGTTGACGTCCAGTTGCTAACCAACTCGTTGGAATCCTCGACCGCGCAGGCGAATACCCCGCCGCGCACGCAGTCCAGCGATCAGCAATAGGCGCAAGTACTCCCCCCAGGAAGGCCGTTCGCCATGCGGGCGGCCTTTGCGCTTCTCCGTACGGGACCCGGGCACTCGTGATTTCTGCCAAATTTTGAGTGCATTGGTTTGCTGATAGGGCACAATGCTGGCATCGGAAGGACTGGGTCCATGTCGCTGCAGCCAATTGACATGTCCCTGTGGCGACGCGATCCTCGATACGCCACCGCCTTCCTTTTTGCCCTTCTAACCACTGCGGAACGGGAGGTCGAGCTACGAAACAATTCCATTGCGCATATGGACGTCGACTACCGCCTGACTGTAGAAAAGTTTCGGCGAGAGTGGAGGCCCCAGCTACGCCACTTACCAGCGTAGGATCGCCGTTGATTTCGCGCGCCCGTACGAGGTGCGTCCCTTGTGCTAGATCCGCCGAACTGCGCACAATAGGTTCCTACACCGCATGCGTTTTTACCAAATGCGGTTGGCAGAGCAATCCTTTATGGGAGCTTCGAGCTCGCTAACCCGGAGCCGGGCGAATACTGATGACCAACCGTGAATTCCGCCATGGCCCCCCGCGGTGCTGGAGCACCCCCGGCCGCTTACCGCGACAAGCAAAGGCGGTTCGGGTTGCAATAAAATAATGGACATGCGGCTGCGGACCCTCATCTTCGGAATCCTGGTCTTGTGTCTGACCGCTATCCTGCTCGCGCAGAGCAACGAAGAAGACGGGCCTATCTCCCGGGTTCCCGTTGACCGCTCGGCACCCCCGCCGAAGGACAATCGCAAGGCTCCACCCCGCTCCGACCAGCTGGCTCCCGACGAGAGTTCCAGCAAGCAGACGCAGATCGACGTGTCGCCGCCGTCGAGCGATGCAAAGAAATCGGTCACCGAGGGCGAGGTCGACGAGTTTCATCCGTGGGATCCGCACCGGGCCACCAAGTGCGTCGAAGTCGGCGACTTTTATTACAAGCAGGGGAACTACCGCGCCGCCATCAGCCGCTATCAGGAGGCGCTCGAGTGGAAGCCCAGGGATGCCGAAGCTACCTACAAACTCGGCGAAGCGGAGGAAAAGTCGGCCGATTTCAAGGGTGCCCTGAAGAACTATCAGGCCTACCTGAAAATCCTGCCCACCGGCCCCTACGCCGAGAAGGCGCGCAAGGGGATCGATCGCTTGAAAGCCAAAACCAGAACTGCTGCGGTGCAGGCTGCCGCCCCCCCGCCGAACTAAACGATTACTGCCCTACCCACTCATGACCACTCCCTTTGGGGCGACGACCGCTTCCGAAAAGGGCCCGATCTCAGTCGCCAGATTGGCGGGAGGGTTCCTGGACCGGCTGCTTGGCGGCAGCCTCGCAGCCGCGCCGCCCGCCAAAAAAGCGTCCCTCGGGTAAGCGTGTCGGGCCTCAGGGAACGGCCAAGACGTCGAATACCTCGCCGGTACCGTATCACGGTAAGCGGCCTTTAGCGTTGTCGCGGTTATATTCGGCGGCCTGATCGCAGGCCGCCTGGTCAGCCTGGGCATCAATCGAGGCGTCGCCCGGCTACAGCCCGACGATTCTTGCCCTCTATGCCGTCGATGCCGTTGGCTTCGTTATGACAATCACCGCAATGGTCCTTGATTAAGAGAGTCTGAGCTGCCGTTACCGTCCGACCATCCTGTGCCCGCGAGCGCAGCCAGGTCTTGATTCGATGGCC
>Ga0306920_100015877_pt1 | contig 10347 bp, 10 predicted proteins | sample flu12Cox44000170_FD_204666 | JGI IMG/M metagenome (GOLD analysis project Ga0306920, IMG submission 204666) | Lab enrichment of tropical soil microbial communities from Luquillo Experimental Forest, Puerto Rico - flux4day.12C.oxic.44.000.170 (v2)... | ecosystem: Environmental > Terrestrial >...
CTCCCCCGACCAGCGGCAGATGGGATAGGTCTTGAGCAGCGCGAACCGCCCGCTCTGATCGGCCTTCCAGACTTCGAACTCTGATTCTTCCTTGAAGATGCGCACCAGGATCGGCGACTCCTTCGCCATTTTCCGGCGCTCGAGCTCGGCCAGCATGCGCTCCGAGAGTGGCTGCATGTGACGTCCGTTGACTCCAACGGCGCTCTCCGTGTCGCAGCCGGCGAGCACAATGGCAGACGCGACCGCAACGCATGCGAAAAACAATCGCAAGACAGGCTGGCTATGCAACCGGATCTCCCCCACCCGAAAGGCTTCCCCAAGCCTAGTCCCGGCCGTGGTCATCGCCGCCAGCGGGACTTCGGTCAGCGCCATACCCCCGGACTGAGGAGAGAGAAAGGCAAAATGCGGAACTTCCCGCAGCAATCGGATTGCTTGGGAAACAAAGGCTTAGTGTCTCAATATGGCTCATGCCGCCATAGCGCAATAGCAACAGCACGGGGCGCCGCCGCAGATGGGCGAGGCTGCGCGCCAACAAATCTCCTTATTTCTCATGGACTTTTGAGCCCGGGGATTTTGGGCTGGGAATCGGGGGCCACACCTTAACTCTCGTCTGATCTCAACGCAGCGCAACGCGCCGCGGGTGTTGCACGCTCGTCCACCGGGCGCGGGCATCTTTTACGAGAGTTGGTGTGGGTCGTGACCTACACATGGCACAAGCAGCGGCGATCACACGGCAGCAGGCCGCGCTTTTCGGCTGGGTCGATTCCATTCGCCGCCGCGCGCTCACGGCCGGCGCTGCGGCGGCCTCCAAAAATACCAGAGCTTTCGTGCTCGGGGCCGCGGCGGCGCTCGTGTGGATCAGCTATCAAACTAGCGGCCAAGACCCCTCTGCAATCAAGTCCGTTCGCAACGAAACGATCTTGTTCCGGCAGGATGTGCAAACCGGCATTCAGTCCGAAGAGATGGACGCTTCCGACGACGCGGAAGACGAAGCAGACGCCGTTCCATCGGTCTATGGGCGCACGGTGCAGACGGTGCGCTTTTTCAATCCTTTAGCGCGGAACACCGCAACGGATGGCGAGCGGTTCTCGGACCGTAAAGCCCGTAGCAAGAATGTTGCGAGCTTGGTTGCGACCGGCAAGGCGATGTATCGCGGCGAAGGCACTGCGTCCTGGTATGGATCCGACTTCCATGGCCACAAGACGGCAAACGGGGAGCGCTACGACATGAACGGCATTTCGGCCGCGCACCGCACCATGCCGCTGCCGAGCTATGCCCGCGTCACCAATCTGGACAATGGCCGTTCGATCATCGTGCGGGTCAACAATCGCGGCCCCTATGTGCGCCATCGCATCATCGATGTCTCGACTGGCGCCGCCAAGGCGCTCGATTTCTACAAGAAGGGGACCACCCACGTGCGCGTCGAATTTGTCGGTCGCGCTCCGGCCGAAGGCAGTGACGACCGGATGCTGCTTGCGACCTTGCGCACGGGCACGCCGGCTCCCGTGCCGGCGGAGGTAATCGTCGCGTCGGCCAAGGATTTGCCGACGAACGATAGCGATGAAAAGGGGCTGCGCTCGAAGCCCGAGCGCTGATATTGCGCCGCGATCGTAGGGTGCGCAAAGGGCGCAATCTCAGCACTCATTAAACAATAGAGTCTGGCACGGCGCCCGTGCGCACGCGGTCTGTTCTTTCGGCGAGAGAAGACTGCGTGCGCACGCCGCGGGCACAGTCAAGCTTGCGCAGACTGCGTAAACTTGTCGGCGCCACGCGGCTTTGCGCACGCTGCGATATTGAAATCGATTTACGGCAAGCGCAAGCTCGATCGCGCCGCAACAGGAGGTAGCCATGGCAGAGAGCGTGTACAAAGTCATTGAGCTCGTCGGCACCAGCACCGAATCATGGGAAAAGGCTGCAAGGGCAGCTGTGGACCGCGCTGCAAAGACGTTGCGAGATCTTCGCGTTGCTGAAGTGGTCGAGCAGGATCTGCAACTCAAGAACGGGAAGGTGGAAGCCTATCGCGCCAAGGTCAAAGTGTCATTCAAGTACGAAGGAGGGGGTTAATTAGCAGGCGCTCGGCGGGCCTGAGCTCGCGCGCGATTATGACCGGTCTCGCTGGCATCGAATAATAACGTCGGAAGGATGAGCTTAACTGTTCTGCCAGGAGGACGAAATTGCATCGACGCCCCGGCAGGCATTAACGGGCAACGGCAGGGCGCCGCCTACGAAAAACGTGAGGGCACTTGAGCTTCCTCAGTGCCCTCACGCCGTGCGGCTGTCGCTCACGCGTGAGACGACAGAGCCCCCGCGATCCCCCGCGGGATGAGCCATTTCGGCATCCGACAATGGCAAAAAAGCGTCGCCTGGCGACCCCGGGCGGTGGAAACCAGACATAGTGCTACGGCGTTATCCCTCGAACGGCTCCAGTTCCACGGGCACACACATGTTCTCGTCTGGGCATTATACGTCTGATCGACCAAGCGACCGCAGAAAGCGCGACCGCGACGCTGATCCAACTCCTACTCGCAATTGGATCGAGGCCGACCTGGTTCTCATTGTCGGGGCGATGGCTGCCGTGATGGCGCTGCTCGTCTTCACCCTCCACAGCTACTCGCCCAAACTGACTGCTGTCCCGCAGATCAGCACGTCAGAACCGACCACGACCGGCCAAGGCCATTAGAGCAAGGCCACTAGAACAAGGCCACTAGCGCAGGATCACGAGCGCGTCTGCGGTTTGGGAGCGGATTGGAGCGTTCACTTGAGCGCTAACCTATCCGCGTGCGTGAGAGCGGGCCGCTCGGCTGCGTGCGAATTTCTCTGATGGTCAGGGACGCGACAATCAATTCCGCCCCGGGCATTGCGGCAAAAGAGAATTCATTGAGCTTGCAGGTCGATCTCGTCCTCGATGGAAACTTTCTCGAAATCGTTGATGAGAATTTCAACCCGTACCTGCCACCGGCCGATCGTGGGCAGGACGACATTCTCGACGCTCCAGGCAGCCCCCTCGACGTGGGTCGTTAATAGCCGCAGCGGCTCGATGCGGGATGGCGCATTGGAGAAGAAAAGGGTCACCTCCTTCGCCGGGAGCGGTCTGAACTGGCCATCGAGCACGGTCACGATGATCCCGCGCCCTTTGGCGCCGGCCGGCCCGATCTCGAGATCAGCCATCGCCTTGTCGGTGTGGATGTGAACATGAAGCGGTGCCTGCACAGCGGCCCAGACCGCGCGCGGCGGCGGCGTGAACCGCCACAGTGCCACCAGGCCGAAGATGACAAGCGCGATCAGCAGCTCGGCACGGCTCGATCTCGCCAGACGGCCGGCCGCAACGCCATCGCCAGTCGCGGCCAGAGGCGCAAGCGCAAAGCGATTCACCGCGGCGAGCGCAAGCAGCACGACCACGGCGGCGAGCTTTGCGGAGAAGACGAGGCCATAGGCGGTTGTCCACAGTGCATCAATGCGTTGCAGCTCCACCGCCGCAAGCACGAACCCGCTCGCGAGGAGAAGCACAAGCGACACAAGGATCGCCCGCGAAAACCGTTTGATTTCCTCTGTGCGCCGCTTCGGGGCCGTCATTGCCGCGGCGAGCGGGGCGAGCGCGCCAATCCAGAACGCGATCGTGATGCCGTGCAAGAATACTGCACTGCGGGTGAGAAGCTGCGGCTCGACCGAGCTTGCATGCCCGCTCGCTGCCAGCGATGCGCCGACGCCGACCAGCGCCAGCAACGAAATCCATCGCCCGAGTTTGGGTGCTGTTGGCATTGCCAGCATGGCTCCGACGGAGGCCACGGCGGCGATCATTGCAGTCATCCCAAACGAGGAAGAAAGCCCCGTTGTCCAGGCCCTCGCCTCGCCCAAAGCAGGCAACCGCAGGCCCAGGGCATCGATCCCCTGCAGACCGATCGAGAGCGTCGCCGCCGCCACCGCGCAAAGGAGTATGGCGACGAGCGGTTTCCCCGTGCGAAGTGACGGCGGCCCGACCGCAATCCACTTGCGGTAGAACGCGCTGCCCACGCCGAGAAAGAGGCCGACATAGAGCAGGAACCTGGCCGTCCATATCATCCATTCCAGTTGCCGATCCGGTTCGACCCGCGGCATTCCCGGCTGCGCACTGGGAGCGCCAATCGAAAAAGCGAGCGCGCCGCCAACCGGGTGGCCATCGGCAGAGATCACGCGCCAACTCAGGAGATGCGTGCCCCGGGCAAGTCCTTGCGGCAGCACAGCCGTGAGAGTGGCGTTCTCTGCCGCGACCTCATTGAGCTCGCTGGTATCGCCGTTTGGTCCGACGAGACGCAGGACGACCGGCGATACCGGCTCGTTGAAAACCAGCGCTACAACTGCGGGCGGCTGTGCCACCACCGCGCGATCGGGAGGGTCGCTGCGAATGAGCGAAGCATGCGCGTGCGCAGAGCCCGCCTGTGCAAGCGCGGCCAGCAAGACGCAAACAACGCCGACGGCACGCACCGGCTTAAATCGTGCGTCGCGGTACCGCCGCGTCGGCCGCATTCACGGCCGCGGTGACGAAGCCGGCAACAACCTCAGGCCCGGCGCCGGCTCCGGGTAGTCGGCCGGTGTCTTTCCAGCCGCTGGAATTTCGATCCAGCGGTGTACGCCCTTCTCGCACTCCTGCACGACTGGGAAATAGAGCGTCTTGCCGGCTTCGAGATCACCTGCGAGGAAGGCTGAAAACACGAACTCATCATACCAGGCGTCCGGCAACTTACCGCCCGACCAGATGATCTCGACGACACCCTCCGAGAGCTTGGCGTTGTGGAAGAAGGTGTAGGTCTTCTCGTACTTGCCGGTGACGGTGGTAAGGGTCCAGCCGGGCTTGGGCATCGGCTTGACGGCGATAACGCCATCCGGGATGCGCACCCGCAGCGCAATCGTGGCGGCGTCTTCGCACCCATGCGGCACGCGCAGCACCGCTTTGTACGGCGTGCCGATCCTGGCTTCTGTGGTTTCGAGAGTGACGTGAGCGAGGGCGGGAGTTGCCAATGCGGCAATGACCGCGCCAATGTGAAGTGAGCGGAACATGGCGATTTCCAAGGTTCGCGGTAAATAATGCGAGACGCCCATCGGCGCCACGCGCGAAGATCTAGGGCTTAAACCGCGATAGGAGGCGCGCGGGAGAGGCCGTCCCGGGCGGGCGCAGGGGCGATGACCGCAACGCTTTCCTTGCACGTCTCAACCGTGTTGCTGAACAAGCGCGCGGCAGCGACCGCAATCGGGCCCGCGGGCGGGGCGCCACCGATCGCGAGCGTGCACAGTGAACATGGCAGCTTGCGCTCTGGGTCTCCGTTGACCGGAGCGCTGCCACCGTCGCCGTGACAGATCACGAAGAGTTCGCCGATGCTCGCGCGACCGAACGCGAGCGCCGCCCCGAAGCTCGAAAGAAAGACCTGCAGAACGAGAACACAGCCGACGGCAGCAGCCAGCGTGCGCAAACAAAACTGTGCGGGACGCCAATTCACCGCAGGTCTCCTGGTGCGCAACACGCTAACACGCCGCCGGGCGCAGCAGAAGGCCGATCGCATCCAACTTGCCGGCCAGAGACCAGTACACTTAAAATGGCGGGAAAACGGCGCACCAAGGAACAGCCCTCAATGTCCGTTGCGAGGAGATTGTCGGTTGGACACCGTGCGCCCAATAGCCCGCCGCGCATCGGGCGCCGCTATTTCCTGACACAACTGGCCGCGGCCGGTTTGGCGATCGGTGCGTCGGCATGTCCAGTCGTGGCGCAGGAAATGACAGTGCGACGTTCTTCGACGGTTGGGAGCGGTCAGGCTTCGCTGCGCGAGATTCTTGCTCGGTATGCGATGGGCCTGAACTACGAGGACCTCCCTGAAGATGTCATACGGATAGCCAAGCGCACTATTCTCGACACCTTCGGCTGTGCGTTCGGCGGCTACGCAGCGCAACCGAGCAAGATTGCGATCAAGCTCGCGAGTGATGTGAGTTCCAAGCAGGACGCGACCGTCTTGATCAGCGGCATGAGGACAAGCCCGGATCTGGCGGTTTTCGCCAACGGCGTGATGATCCGATACCTGGATTTCAACGACGCCTTGGTCAGTCTCACCCATGGCGGTGGACACCCGAGCGATATGATTGCGGCGTTGCTGACCTCGGCCGAGCTTAAAGCGCGCAGCGGCCGCGATCTCATCACCGCAACGGTGCTCGCCTACGAGGTGTTCTGCAAGATTGCGGACGTCTTTGATTATCTCAACAATGGCATCGACCATTCCACGATTACCGGCATTGCGGCCGTCGTTGGCGCCGGTCGCCTGATGGGACTGACGGCGCAAGAGATGGTGCACGCGATCGGGATCACGGTCGGCGGCAACACCGCGACACGCCAGGGCCGTGCCGATTTGCTGTCGAACTGGAAAGCCTTCGCGGCGGCCGACGCCTGCCGCAAGGCGATCTTTTCAGTGCAGCTCACCCAGGCCGGGATGACGGGGCCGAGCAATGTCTTCGAGGGGCGCTACGGCTTCTTCAAGGTGATGGGCCGCGAGCCGGTTGCGCCGCCGCAGCTTGGCGAGCCGTTCGGCATCCGCTGCGCCTTCACCAAGCGCTTCCCGCTCGGCCAGTTCTCGCAAACCGTCGCGCAAGCCGCGATGGAAGTACGATCATTTTTCACGAGCCCGGACGACATCCAGGAGGTCAACCTCGACGTCTCGCACTCCGCCATCAAGATCATGGCGGACGGGCCGGACAAGTGGCGGCCGCAGACGCACGAAACTGCCGACCACAGCATCCCGTATGCAGCGGGCCTCGTGCTCATGTACGGTAACATCGAGCCGCAGTACTACGAGGACCCCTATCTGCACGATCCCCGCCTGCTCGATCTCGTGAGCCGCATCAAATGCCTGCCGTCGGAAGAAGCCGACAGGACCGAACACGAATTCAATCTGTGCGAGCTCGAGGTTGTCCTGAAATCAGGTGCACGCAAGATCGTCCGCGTCGAATACCATCGCGGGCACTTCAAAAATCCAATGACTGATGCCGAAATGGAGGAGAAGTTTCGCCTGATGGCGCAAAAGCACTTGCGCGCGGATCGCATCGACAATCTGCTGCGCCTTCTTTGGGGGATCGAGAACGAGCCGCAGGTAAGCACCCTCATCGCGGCGACGCGAGCTTGATCGCCGGCACAGGCATCCCTCGGGGGTGGGCGGCGCCCCGCTGTCGTCAATCCATTGCTCGCTGATCAACCTTTTAATAGCTGGCGCGCGATAAATTCCTTGACGACCTCGCGTGCCTTGTCGGTCTGAACACCTGGTTGCGCCACCCATTGGTGTACGGAGTTTTCCAAAAACCGATAGTCACACTCGCCGCCCGCGGCCCTGTAGGTCCTCGTGAACTTTTCCTGTACCTCCGGCAACACGTTGTCATCGAGCTCCCCCTGCATGATGAGGAATGGCACCAAGGTGACCCTTTTCCTCGCGCTCGAGAATTTCCTGCGGATTGGCTTCGTGGATCGTCTCCCACGGATTGAAAAACATCTTGTTGTTTTTCACCATGGCCTCATTGCCGCGTCGCTCCGCGTTTTGATAGCGCGCAAAGGTATCGCTGATGGGCGAGCGCGTCGCAACGTAGGCAACTGTCGCCTCGACGTTCGGCGCGGCAGGAAAAGGAATGGCATTGTAACGGGGATCGCGCGGACGCATCGCTAAAAGTTCAGCGACGTGGCCGCCGCTGGAGGATCCATAGATACCAATCTTGGTCGTGTCACCGTTCCAGCGAGCGGCATTCGCTTTGAGCCAGCGCACGGCGTAGTTGGCGTCCTGCACGCAGGCCGGATACGGCTCTTCGGGCGCGAGCGTCATGTCGACTGCGACGACCAGCAAGCCGCTCGCGGCCAGCGCGCGATCCATCGGCTCTTCCGCGAAACGGTCCTTTGTGTTCCAGGCACCGCCGTGCAGATCGAGAACGGCGGGGAAAGGTCCGGACCCTTTCGGCTGGTAAATCCGGGCCATGAGCATCCGGCCGGCGCGGTTGCGCCGTAGCTCGATTTCACTCACGGCAAGATCAAATTGGGCGGCAGGATCATAGGCGACCGCGCCAGTTGCCTGAGCGCAAGGCAGACCGATAGTGCTCGCGCCGGCCGCCACTTTGAGAGCGTCACGCCGGGTGAAGATGTCTTTGTTCAAGTTTGCCTCCGTCAAAGCGTTGGATTGCCGCAAGAAAACCGATCGATCTTATCCTTCGAGACATTGGATGGTACGGTGACACCGCTTCCTGGAAAGTTCCCATGCCACAATTCCGCTTACCTATCTTTTACCATACCCATGCCGTTGACCGCTTCGCCTTCAATCGAGTTTGAAGCAAGAAGCGGCCGGGATCGAAATCGGATTGGATTTCAATCGTTTGGCTTTCATTGAAAGCCCATTTCCGATCACGGGTCGTTAAGAACCCTCCTAGGCAGGTGGGGTGGGGATGATCCGGCCAGGCATTTTCGTTCACATCAGCCTCGGCGTGCTGGCAGCTTGGCTTGCCGGATGCACGGCATTCGATGCTTGCAACCAACCTGTCAACCGGCCGCTCGCCGGCAGCTCCGCTGCCGCGCTTGCCGTCGGTCGCGATAACACCACCGGCTCCGACGAATTGATGGTCGGGCTTGCGTTCTCAGGCGGTGGCACGCGCGCTGCGGCGTTTTCCTTTGGGGCGCTCTCCGAGATCGACCGCACCTCGCTCCCTGGCCGCGCGGGTACGAGTTCTCTGATCGATCGCGTGAACTTCGTCTCCGGGGTGTCCGGCGGCTCGATCCTTGCCGGCTACTACGGCTTGAAAAAACGCGCCGCGCTTGACGACTTTCGCGAGCGCTTCCTGTTGCGCAACGGCGAGGAGCCGCTGACGACGGCTGCCAGTCCGCTCAGCGTCGCACGCGCTGTTGCCGGTGGCGTCAACGATTCCAGTCAATTCGCCCGTTGGCTCGACCAAAACCTCTTTGAGGGCGCGACATTCGCGGACATGCGCCGCACGCGGGGCCCTGGTGTGTGGATCAATGCCGCAGACATCTATAACCGCACCGCTTTCGTGTTCGGACCTGCCGCCTTTAGCGCACTGTGCAGCGATCTCGCTTCGTATCCGCTTGCGGATGCGGTCGCGGCATCCGCAGCGGTGCCGGTTGTGTTCGCTCCCGCCGTCATAAAATCCTATCCGCAGAATTGCACCGATGCGCCCCCTGCATGGATCGAGCGCGCGCGGCGCAATCCGAACGCGGCCCCGATGGTCAAGGCCTTCGCCGATGCCCTCACACGCTATCGCGACGGCTCGGTGAGCTATGTCAAGCTGCTCGATGGCGGCCTGGTCGACAATTTCGGACTTTCCGGCTTCACCATTACGCGCCTGCTGTCCGATACGCCGTATGGCCCGCTGACGCGACAGGAGGCGGTCAAGCTGCGCCGCGCCATCATCATCATCGTCGATGCCGGACGCGGACCATCGGGCGAGTGGACGCAGACCGTCGAAGGCCCGCGCGGCACCGAGCTCGTACTGGCGGCGGCCGATACGGCCATCGACGCGAGCGTGCGCGCAAGCTTCACGGCTTTCAAAAGCATCATGGATGAATGGGCAGCCTCGCTCGTGCGCTGGCGCTGCGCGCTGTCGGTAGCGGAGCGTGCGAAACTGGGCGTGCCGGAGAATTGGGACTGTCGGGACTTGCGATTTTACGTCAGCCGCATCGGCTTCGACCAGCTCGACTCCGAACGTGCCGCAGCGCTCAATGCAGTGCCATCCCGCTTCGCGTTGCCGCGGGAGCAAGTCGATTCACTCATCACTGCCGGTGCTGACGCGCTGCGCAACAACGGACTCTTTCGTGCGTTTCTTGCGAGCGCCGGCCAACGACCCTCGCCCCGACCGAGCGTGGCACGCCCGCTCGCTCCTCAATCCGTCGATGCAACCCTGGCAGATGCACGTTAATTACGCGCCCGCATCCAATTGCGAACAGCGCACGATCGCTGCGACCTGATCTGCCCAGCACTGGGTTAGATTCTTTCCTGCCACCTTAATCCGGTCCATTCGTATAGGTGGGCATTCACGCCGATCTTTGCGCACCAGCGTCGCGCAGCATAGAGCGTGAAGAAACGCCGCATGGGCGTCAGGCTGTCCGTAACCGTAACGCAGAAGCGGCGCAGTACCATTTGCCTGTTCCTCCCCCAATTGGTGCGTTCTATCCGTTTCCAGACCTATCACGCCGCTTTCGGGGGTTCAGCGGACTAGAGCAGAATCCAATCAGGTGGGAGCATATCCGAATTTGCTGAAGTAGTTGGGGAATTCGTTTGTCCGGAAGGTTCCGAGCGCCTCCCCGATCCGGTCGTAGAGGGCTGGCACGGTGCGTTCCTTGGCTTT